>ERZ1673749.1538-NODE-1538-length-15219-cov-5.801833_pt1 | contig 15219 bp, 10 predicted proteins | sample MGYA00580204_ERZ1673749 | MGnify/ENA primary metagenome ERZ1673749 (study PRJEB41218, sample SAMN15661745) | gut metagenome | host: Homo sapiens | place: Canada: London | collected 2015-08-20/2019-03-30 | study: EMG produced TPA metagenomics assembly of...
CCAAGCGCGACGGCAAGCCCGTGGTGTCGTATGCGCCGGCCATGATCGACCCGGAGCACCACGACCACACGCTCGGCCTTTTGGCCGGCCCACCGCGCACGCTTTCCTACAACAAAAACGGCGACGTGACCGAACACAACACGCGCGTCATGCGGTTTGTTCAGCGCACCGGCGGCGGGGGCGAGTTCGCCGACAGCGCGCGTGTCTACGTGCCTTCGTTCGACGAAGACGGCAACCGCAAGGAAACCTCCGGCATGAGTCTTATGCCGCTGCGCATGCTCGACAAGATGGTCGCGGCCGACCTTCCCAAAGCCAAGGCGGCGCAGGCATGGCTGCGGGAAAATACCGGGGGTGAAAACTAGGGGACGTGCCGGACTACCATGCCGGCCGCGTGGTAGTCTGGCAGCACTGCCAAAGTGGCGCAATCGGTAGCGCAACGGTCTTGTAAACCGTAGGTTGCGAGTTCAAGTCTCGTCTTTGGCTCGACGGGCTGTTGCGCGCCATTTTAGGCCGGCAGTTCGTTCCAAAAACCGCCGCGTGCGAGCGGGCCTTGCCGCTGGTCTGGCACATCGGGGACGGCTCCCGGATCGCCGGACGCAGATGGGCAGCAACCCGCTCGCACGCGGCGGGTCCATCTTCAACCCCAGGAGTGACCGCATGGCCGTTGCGCCACCTGATACACCGCCCGTGCAACTCGGCGACCCGGACCATGCGGCGTCCGGCGACTACATCGTGAAAACGGTGCTGGGGCACTACGAGAGGTCGCCCAAGACCCGCGTGGCGATAGTCGTTTCGCGCGGGGTGGTGGCGAAGTTCATCGGCGGGGTCAATGCGCCGAAACTCGGGTTTATCGCCATGCGCGACGACGGCGAGCAGTTGCGGGTTGTGTCGGTGAGCCGGTGGTCGGAGTTGCGGGACGAACTTGATACGTGGCTTGCCGGATACGACGCCGACGGCACTGCGAAGTACGCAAGCAACGTGGTGCGTCTGCACGATGATGTGGCGCGGCTAGAGCGTGAGTTGGCGGTGGCCACGCGCAAGCGGAATGTGGCGCTGGCACGCGCTGCCAAGGCGGGGTACACGCAGTACGCGTTGGCGGACCTGCTCGGTGTGAGCAGGACGAACGTGAACCGCTGGACTCGCGCGGCCAGGCTGTGAGCGGCGCAAGTCCAGCCGGACCCGCACGCTGCGCACACGGCGCGGCCGGCACATCAGCCCCTGCGCGAGGTCCAGGTGTGTACGCGGTAAAGCAGGTAGTGCACGCCGGATTCTGTGAGTAGCGCGTCGTCGGTGATGTCGCCGATGTTCGTCCCGCGCTCGCCGACCATGTTGCGCGTGGTCAGCCACATGTTGTGCGCACCGGCTGCGTCTGCGAGGGCGACATCGGAGGGCACGGTGAGCACGACATCGCCAGCGCCGAGTTCGCGGCGCACCGCGTCGATAAGCGCGACCTCGGCGGTGCTGTAGGAAACCCCGTCTGGGTGCGTGAAGGTGAAGTCGCCGCCGCGGTTGTAGTAGTCGGCGACGGCCATATCGAGGTTGATGTCGTGGCCGCGGCTAAGCACGGTGTCCGGGCAGGTTTGGACCGTAAACTCCGCAACGGCGAGGTTGATTGGGCTGGTGTAGTTGCTGACGCGTACGGTCGGATCGGCGGTCCGCTCGTGGCCGCCAGTGAGCGCGTCCACCGTGAGTTTCGACGGGTTAGCGACGACGGTGAGTCGTCGGATTCGACCGTAGCGCGCCAGCGCGTCAGCAGCGGCGGCGTTGCCGTGGTCGATGGAGCGGGCTACGTTGACGTGCTGCATAGCGTTCAGCATGGTGTTTGCAAGTCCAATGCCCGTCTTTTCGCCGTACAGGTGGGTGTAGTCGAGCGCGATCACAGCAGCCACTGCTTCGACGATTGTGGCTTTGCGCCGCCACCACGGGCCGCGCAGTTTCCGCACTTTACGTGCCAGTCGGCCGCGGTCGTGGACGGCGGCGATACGGTAGTAGTTCAGGAAGTCCCGCAGCGCCGGCGGCACGTGCATGGTGGTTTGGCAGATAAATGTTGTCGTGGCGAGCACCTTGGCGGTGAACTTATCCATGCCGCCGGTGGAGTCGAGAAACGCATGCAGCGCGTCCGTGTCACCGCGTTTCAACAGGTTCGTCCTTATCTACCGTGTACGTCCCACTCGTGCATGCGAGTTCCCGAGCACGGGCAAGCAGGAAGTATGCGCCGGTGTCGGTCAGCAGCGCGTTGTCGGCAAGTGGGTAGTCAGACCCGGTAAACCAGCCGTCGGCGCGCGGGGAGTCAAGGTCGAGAAGCGGCATATCCCAGGGCGCTACCGTGCCGGTGATCTGGGCGTTCAACTCGCGCACGGCATGCTCGACGCTGCGCACATCGAGGTCGATCCGTTCCGCCCGGACAACACCGCCATGCTTCGCGGCGTAGTCGGCCAGCGCCGCGTCGGCGACGATGTCAGTGCCGGCATGAAATACCCGGTCGGCCGCGGTGTTCGCCAGGTACTCGGCCACGGCGGTGTAGATGGCCGGGAACAGTACCCCGCAGCGCACGACGGGGTCCAACGACACCGGGTCGAACCGTTTGTGGCAGGCTACCTCGAACCGTGTGTCGTACCCCGAGCGCGCCAAGTTGGAATACATCGTCTCGACCAGTGTGTCAGGCCGCGACCATTGCGTGTTGACCTCGTCTCGCAGACGGAACAGCGTCTCCGCAGGATTGAGCACGTCGTAGATAGCCATGATGTCGCCGAGCACGGTTGCCTCGACAATGTCGGTCATGCTGCGCAGTGTGTCGGAGTCGGCGTCAGCGCGCAGTTCTGCGGTCACGTGGTCAGCGAGGCGGCGGCAGTCATGCACGGCAGCGATTCGATAGGTGTCGAAGTACACCGATAGCGGGGAGATGGGCGAGGCAAACGCCGTGGTGCCCGCAATGCAGACACGCTCGGTGGTGGCGAGCACGGCAGTGGTAAACCCGTCGCCGCCGATGAACTTGGCAAGCGAGGGTGCCGCGTCGTAGTCGATGGGCATGGGGCTAAAGTCCTTTGGCTCGGGGAGGGAACGTGCCCCAGTGTAGCAGTATGCTACTTATCGTCGTCGGCGAACTCGTCTCGCACCACAACGACCGCCAGCGTGGCGACCTGGCGCACCAGCGTGGCCAGTGCTGTGGTGTCCACACCGTCGTCGGACGTCGCCACCGTGAACACGATGGTGCCCTCGTCGTCGGCGAAGTCGATGGTGGACGTTGCCTGCGGTTTGACTAAAAGCACCAGGCGCGCGGTCTTGACCTGGTGCGGGTTGTGCAGTTCCATCTCGGCGGTCACGCCGGTGTCGGTGAACTGCGGTTCGCGGACGAAGATGGCATGTCCCTCGCCCTCTGCGGATAGCGTCGCCGCGGTTTCGGTGACGATGTAGGCGAGCATGGTGTGGGCGCCGGCGTGTGCGCGTGCGCGCTGGGTGAGTTCAGTAGGTTCCATAGACGCTGACGGTAGCAGCCGACTTGGCCGTGAAACCTGTACGTGTGTGCGGCTTGGCACGCCCATTTGTGAGGGGTTTACGGTGCCGACCCGGCGCGGCCGCTGCGGCTGGTTCGCGGGCCACGGTCGGTGCAGCCGCCGCGGTGTGGGCGGGCACGCAGGCCGGGTCCGTGCGGCAGCACCCTCCCAGGCCGCAGCGGCAGCCCCGGCTGTGTCCCGCGCGCCTGCTGCGGCTGCGGTGCCGGCCCGGTGCGCACACGGCTAGATCAGTACGTCGTCGCGGTACAACTGCTCGATCATCTGGCCGGCGCGCACAACCAGGTGGTCCACTGCGTGCTTGTACATCAGCGCGTCGGGCGCGTAGTCCTGCCAGCCGATGTACCAGACGCGGTCACGGACCCCGACGGGGTACGCCTCAATCGGCGGGTCCGAATCGACAACTGCGTCCATACCGTCGTAGACCGCGTCCGACACGGAGACGAACCACTCGCCGTTTTCAGCGCGCGGCGGGAACTTCCACAGCACGCCCGAGTATTCGGCCAGCCACACGTCCACGACAATATCGGTGCCGGCCGCCTCGTCTCGGCAGTAGTTGCCCAGGTACTCGGCGGTGGCCGCGTACAGCACCGAAAACACCCGCTCGCACAACACCACGCACTGCGAAATGGTTTTCAGCGTTGCCGACGCCCACGCGTCTGACTCCGCTGCGTCGTCAGGCAACACGTCGTCCATACATCGGTCGGCACGCGCGGCGTAGAACTGGGCGACCTCTCTATGCCGCGGCGACGGCGGATCGGGTGCGCCGACACGAATGTGCATGTGCAGCAGCACGGCCTCGGGGAAAATGTCGCGGCCCGTCTTTCCCTTTTCTCCCATGTAGTGCATGTAGTCGCGCACCAGGCTATCGAGTACCACGCGCGGGGTGGCGTAGTGTTCGTCCACGCCGTGCGCTATGTACACGTCGGCAAGCCTGCGCACGGTGTCGGCGTACTGCGCTCGTTTGGCAATGGCCGCGAATCGGTACATCTGGCAGAACTTTTCCGCGCCATACGCCACGAGACGGCTATCTTCGAGCACGGTTTGGCACATCATCTCGACGCACAGCAGCACGTCGGCCTCTGCCGGTGTCAGGTCATGCAGTGCGCGTTCCAGGTACTCCGTGGATCGCGGGGTAGCGACCTCGTTGTGCATGGCGTTTAGTCCTCGGCGAAGAACACGCGGTCCATCGCCGCTTCAATGTCCACCATGAGCGACTGGTGCTGCAACGACCCCGCCCGGTACGCGCTGTCGTGCGCTGCAACAAGTTCGTTTGGGTTAGCGATGGTCTGGCCCGCTGGGGCAACAATCGCTACGCCGTCGGCTGATACGGGTGTCGCCGCGAATGACTCGACGCACGCGGCGAGTTCGCCATCGACCTCGGACGTGTTGCGCGTGTGCGTCGTCATGCACACAGCCCTGTCGCGGATCACGCTGACATACATCTCGCGGCGGCGGTCGGGCTGGGCGAGTTTCAGCACGTGGGCGTGCGACATATCAGCCCCGTGCTCTGCCCCGGTCGTGTAGTCCTCGCTCACCTCGATCTGCACGCCGTCGTCGGCGCGTGCCAGGACGTAGTTGACCACGTCGGCGAACACCCTGGTCTTGACGATAAACGCGGTGTCGTCCGGCAGCGTGTGGGCGGTGGGTTTCATGGGTAACTCCTGTCTCTACTTTGTGAACAAGGTTCACAATACCACAGCACCAGACACACGCCGCGGGCTACCCGGCGCAGCAGCCAAGCCGTTAGACTGGACACGTCCAAAAGGGACGAACATACCCGACAACGAGGAGACACCATGTGCAAAGTAGGAGGACCCCGCTGCGACGGGTCCCACACACCCTCAACGGCACAACGAGCACGCCGCAAGGCCAACACTGCCTATCGCAACGCAGTCGCCGACGCAGTGCTCAACACCACCGGCGACGACGAACTCGCCCGCCGCGTCAAGCACGCGTCCATGACCGACCTGCACGACATCGTCGCCGCCGGCGGCTACGACGCCGAGGCAATCGCCAAGAAGTGCGGCACCGCCACCTACACGTCCCCCGACGGCGAAACCGCGACTGTGGACGTCACCCCGGCCGGCAACACTCGCCGCACCCCCGTCAGCGACGAAACCCGCGAACTGCTCGAAGACATCGACGGCGCAATGGGGTCGCTGCCGGGCGGATTTTACCGCGACGCCGTACTTAAGGGCGACCGCGACAGGGCAGACGAACTGCGTGCCGAGGCCGACCAGATTGTTTCCGATGTGCTCAACCGCGCGGCCACGATTGACCTCGACACCGCTACCGACGACGAAATCGAAACAACGCTGACACGCCTAAACAACCTCGACGCAATGGCTGTGTCCATGCGCGGACGTGGGGTTGAGTTCAACGAGGACGACGGCTCGTTCCAGGCGTTCCAGCGCGTCATGGACGAGCACGCCCGACGACTAAACAAACCCAAGACGCAGCAGGACGTTGAAGGCGAACCTGACCCAACCGTCTACGACAACGGGTACCTCGACGTAGACGGGATCGCCAGCGGGACCATCACCGTCACCCCGGACAATGCGGACGAGGTTGCCGACAAGATCACCGACGAGGTTTCTTCGACTGATGTGTCTGGACTCTCCGACGACGAGTTCGACGAGTTCTACGACCGTATCAACGACATCGACGACAAACTCCGCGCGGCGGGACATGACGGTGTCTATGAACTCGCTAACCTCGCCGACGAACTCGACTACCGAAACCAGAACGAGGACGACAAGTACGAGTTCGGCGACGAGTACCAGCGCCAGCGCCAACTCACGAATTGGGCGTACGACACCGCGCTCGACCACCAGCCGGAAGGCATGGAGTTCGGCATGTGGCGCGCGGCGCAGTACCTGGAAAACGACGAATACTTCACTGGGGCCGACAACGACGGCATTGACTGGGCAGAGCGCGTGTTGCGCGACCCGGACGCATACGACAAGTTCGAGGTCGGCGTGGCCCAAAACGCCGTCGATAAGCGCGAGTGGAAGGCACTTAAGAGTGGGGCAGAAGATGTCTCGTCCATGTCGGACGCGCAGGTTGAAGACTACGAGCGGCGCCTGAATGACCTGGACAACCGTATGAAAGCCGGCGACTCGCCGCTGCTGTCTACCGACTATGAAGCGGGACGTGAGGTCGGCGATCTTCACCAACGACTCCTAGAGGAGAAACTTGCCCGTGAGGGGCGCGCCGAGCAGGAGCGTGCGGCGAAGGAGTCCAAGGCCGAGAAGTTCTGGCGCGAGCGCGAGGAGCGTCTGGCCCGCGAAGCAGCCGAGCGCAAGGCACGTGGCGGTGCCGGCATGGGCGGCAGCACGTTCTCGTTCTCCGGTGGCCCGAGCGGCAACTTCAACGCCGACGGCTCGCCGAATGTGTCCGGTAAGGGCACCGGCTCCGGCGCGGGTGCCAACGACACTGTCGAGGAGCAGGAGGGCGAAACCTGGTCCGTCGGCACCGTCGTGTGGGCGCCGACGAAGGGCGACACATTCGCACGCGTGGTGTCGCTGACCGACAAGTCCGTCACCCTAGAGGAGATGGAGACGAGTTGGGACGCACCGAGCGGTGGCCGTCAGAAGTATTCTCCGGGCGCGCCGACCGGGCGAAAGTACCGCCGTCAGATTCAGCGCAACGCGGCCGGCGACATGACCTGTAAGGCAGGTCCGACGAAGTCGTCCGCGATGATGGTGAAGTGGGGCTAAACCCCGGCCCACTACCCCCGGAAACCCCGGCTTTCGGTTTTGTCCGAAACCGGGGTTTCCCCATGATTTAGAGCGGTGTTTCGGACACAACATGTAGCACCGTTATGTACGAAAACCCGTTCGAGATACTACATGTTGTGGTTGTCGGTGGACCAAGTACCACATGTCGCTAACGTGGGGACGTGTCGCATTTTTCACACCCACCCCATGCGTGAAACCCGTCTGGGGTCGCTAGGATAAGACTCCACACGCCGCGCGGACGTACACCACGCGCCGGTTCACTTCCCAACCCAAAGGGGCACGCACATGCTCGGCATGCACCCGATTTTCACGCTTTTCGGCACCTCGCCAGACATGACGTCGGCCGCGGGTGCTGCGAACTATGCCCGTCAACTGACCACCGGGGCGGGCCTTGCCGTCATGCTCGCGCAGCCCGGCAAGAAACTGCCGTGGGACACTCGCACCGTCAAAGAACGCGAAAACGATCAGGTCTATTGGGACGAACTTCGCGCTGACAACCCGGAGCGCAACCTGCCCGAGGAGATGGGCGGGTTCTACCTGTCAAGCAAGGACCCGGCGCGCGTGGGCAAACTCATTCGCGCAGGCTACAAGATTCTCGAAGCCGAACTCGCCGAGCGCGACTACTACCTCACACGTACCGACATGGTGAAGTGGGCCGCCGAGGGCACGACCGGCACCGCCGACGAGTCGCTGACCGACGCCCGACGCAGCGAACTTTCCGACGCGTTGGAGCAGGCCAAGGACGATGTGCAGGAACTGTCCGGCAAGGACGGCAAGGAACCGCGCAAGGGCACGAAGAAGCACGCCCGCTACACCCAGGCGTTGAAACTCACCCAGGCCGAGCCGCTGTCTGCGGACGAGCGGTCGCGGCTGGAAAACATCAAGTCGAGTTATCCGACCGAGTTTCCCAACCTGGCCGTGGAGGTCGGTGCGTCCAACGTCGTGGTGGCCGACTGCGACACCGCCGACGAGGTCGCATGGTTCAAGGAATGGGCGGCCGAGCAGTCCGGTGACTCCAACTGGCAGTTCACCATGCCCACGGTGCTCTCACCAGGTGTGTTCGCCGAGGGTGAGTGGAAACACCGCGACGGCGGGCACTATTGGTTTTCCATCAACCCAGACGACAAGACACCGACGCCGGCGGGGCTGACCGTCCAGCCGATCCCGGAGACGATCACGAAGGTGCACGTCAAGAAGCCGGGGACGAACGTGCAGTTCACCCTCATGGTGAACAAGGCGTACGTGCTGATTCCGCCGTCCGCGCGAAAAGAAGGCGCGTATAAGGCCGCGGGACCCAGCCACGACATGCCCGGCTGGCTCTACGACTACATCATCAAAGACCACCAGGACCAGCAGGAGCGGGCCGAGGCCCGCGAGCGCGAGCGCGCACTGCGCTCCGGTCTTGACGACGAGCAGCAGGAGGCCGTCGAGCAGTGGTGGTCGTCCGTGTCGTGGGCGGACATTCTTATCCCGCACGGGTGGAAGACGTTTGGCACCGACAACTGCGGGTGCCCGGTGTTTTCCCGGCCCGGATACACCAATCCGAAGTCGGCCACCGGCCACGTGCTGACGTGTTCTAACCCGCGCTACGCCGACTCGAACGACCCGCCGATCCACTTTTGGACCGACAACCCCGGCGACGAGATTCAGGCCATGATTGCCCAGGTCGGGTCGGCCAGCACGTTGTCGAAGTTGCAGGTGGTCGCAGCACTGGACTACGGCTGCGACATTCGCGCGGCGCTGACCAATGCGGTGCAGATGGAGTTTTCCGCCGCCACGACCTACGACGTGACGCCGGTTGCTCCGGGCCTTGCGATGGTGACCACCATCGAGCACGACGAGGACGAGGACGACGAATACGGTGCGTCGGCGTACTTGTCCGGACCCGCCCCAGCCGCGACGCCGGCCCAGCCCGCGCAGGCGCCACAGCCCGCGGCCCAGCCCGCGGCGCCGGCCGAGGCCCAGCCTGGTAATCCTGCGAACGCGGTGCAGCCCGCAGCCCAGCCCGCGCAGCCTGCCCAGCCCGCGGCGGATACTCCGGGCCAGCCCGCGCAGGCGCCGTCGCTGCCGGAGGTTCCGGAGGCGTTCGTCCCGATGGACTACACCGGCGACGATAAAACCTACGAGGCGAGCGCCGAGGAGGAAGAAGAACTGCCGCCGCCGTCGCTGCCGGATGCGAAGCAGGACATCAAGGTCTACAAGACCTCCGGGATCACCGACGACAAGATCACGCTGCGCAACCTGGATTACCTGCGTAAACACCGTCCCCCGGTGAAGTTTTTGATCCGCGACTGGATTCAGGAAAACACCGTGTCGCTGATCGTGGGTCCGTCGAACTCCGGTAAGTCGGCGGTCGTGCTCGACATGCTGTGCACGATGGCCGCGGAGTCGTCGCCGTACGAGTCGGATCACACGATGTGGGTCAACCAGAAGGCGAAGCGGCGCAACATTCTCTACGTCGCCGGCGAGGGTATCGACGGCGTGGTCAACCGTGTCACCGCGTGGGAGGCCCAGCACGGCCGAAGCGTCGGCAAGCACATGATTTTCAAGGAAGAAGCGTTCAAGTTTCAGTCTCCGGAGTCGAGTTGGTACCGGCTGGGTGAGTCGATCATCAACAACAACATCGACGTCGTCGTCTTTGACACGCTTGCCATGATGATGACTGGCATGGAAGAAAACTCCAACGACGACATGGGCCAAGTCGTTGCGTGGCTGCAAAACTTGCAGGTCAACACGGGTGCGACCATCATTTTGATCCACCACACGACCAAGTCCACCGAGAACATCACACCGCGTGGCGCGTCTGCGCTCACGGGTGCCGTTGCCAGCCAGGTGCTCGTGCAAAAGCGCGACATGGAAACCCTGGACGAAGACACCCGCGAGCGGTTCAAATCCGAGTACATCACGCCGATCCGCGTGTCTGTGACCAAGCAGAAAGACGGCAAGTACCCGGACGATCTTGACCTCACGCTGGTGCCCGTTCCGGTCCCGCCGCGTCTTGACGAGGACGGCAACGAGTTGCCCAACGTGGACGACTTCGGCGACGAAAACTACTCGACCACGGTGCTGCTCGGCGATTCCACGGGCCGCGTGGTCACCTCCGGGTCTGCGCCGAGCGTGGAGTTCGCCAAGCCGTCGAAGAACCGCGAGGTGCCGGCCGACTTCACCGGCCGAGTGCTCGAAGCCCTTATCGACCGCATTGTCATTGTCACCACCGGCGAGCGCCGCTCGCGTCGTGTGGTGGACGCGTCGCGCGCTCGCCTGTACCAATTCCTGAAACTCGACATGGACTACTACCAGTACGGCGCCGACGAAACCGACTTGAAGCGGTCGTTTGAGACGGCGCTGAACATCGCGTTCCGCGAGGGTCTGGTGGAGTACGAGGGAACCTACATTATCCCGGCGCACAATTTGGGACTCGACCGCAACGACCGCGACGCGGTGCGCGAAGAACTCATGCGCCGCATTGCCGACGAGATTGCCGTGGATTCCTACGTCGCAGACGAGGGAGACACCGGCGGCGACGACGACGGCGACGGTGGCCCCGACTCTGGCCCTGACGGCCCGGATACGGGTCCTGCACCGGCAGGCCCGCCGCTGGCGACCGGCCAGATCAAAGTGCCCACGCATATCGCGGGTAAGCCGGTCGGCCAGGCCAGCGCCGAGTTGATTCGCTCGGTTCGTCCCGACCCCATGCCGCAGGGCGAGTCGCGCCGCGGGGCGATCCCGATGGACTTCGCCACCGTCGCGGTGCCCTCGCAGGTCATGCAGGGCCAGCAGCCACAGCAGGGCCAGCCGCAACCGCCGACCGCGCCGGGCGCACCGACACCACCAGCACAGCCGTCGCAGGTGTCGGCGCCGAACGTGCTGCCGGGCGGTGTGACGGCGAAGGCAGCACAGCCAGGAGGGTTTAGCCCGGTTGTTCCAGATGTGAGCGTCGAAAATACCGCGCAGCCGTCTCCGGTTCAGCAGCCAGCGATGGTTACCAAGCCAGTCGTTCCAAACGCTGTTCCAGCCGGTAACCCAGAAAACAATCCAGGACGTGTTCAACCGCCCATGCCACCGGCAGTTCAACGACCTGTTCCCCCGGCTGTGACGCCTGCGGTGCAGCGTCCGGCAGCGCCGCCGGTTCCACCGGCTGTTCCAAACGGTGTTCCGGGTTCTGTGAAAGACGGCGTGCAAGGCGGTGATACGCAAAATGCACAAACCAGTTCCAGCACGTCAGAGGACATTTGGGGCGATAACTACCCAGGCTACGGCGTGCTGCCAGGGTGGTAGTCCAGTTTCCAGACTTGACTCGCTGACGCGTCCGCAGACCTGTTTTTTGGGGACATGCTGCCACATACAGCACTGTGTGAGTGTGACACATGGTGCTAATGTGAAAACCAAACCACCTTCCAAATACCCACCAGGAGTAATACAATGTCGTTTCCAACGTTTCTTTCCGTCGCCGACGTCGCCGAAGTGCTGTACGTGTCCAAAATGACCGTCTACCGCATGGTCGAAAACGGCGACCTGCCGGCGCTGAAAATCAACAAGCGCACCTACCGAATCCGCCAGGAAGACCTCGACGCCTACATCGCGGCGAACATGACGCGAAGTTAATCCGCCGGCTCGCCCGCGTGTATGTCTCCGCGCTACGATTAGGGACGAACCACCTGGGTTCGCACCTGCACATCGACACCGAGGAGACACCATGTGCAAAGTAGGAGGCCCGCGCTGCGACGGGTCGCACACACCATCGTCCACCCAGCGCGCCAAGCGCAAGGCGAACAAGGCGTACCGCCGCGCGCTCGCCGACGAGATTGAGTCGAAAACCGGCGACGCCGATCTTGCCAAGCGCGTCCGCCAGGCCAATATGACCGACCTGCACGAGGTCGCCATGCTCGCCGGGATCAACGAGGCGTCCATCGCCAAGCGTTGCGGTACCGCGACGTACACCGCGCCGGACGGCGAAACCGTCACCGTGGACGTTACAGCGCCCGGCCAGACTCGCCGCGCGCTCGCGAACGCCGAGTCGAAGCAGTTGTTCGACGACGTGTTCGTCGCCGCGTCCAAGCGCAACATATTCGACGAGGGCAGCGAGTTGGACCAGGCACTCATGGCCGGCGACCGAGGCCGCGCCGCAGAGATTGCCGATGAACTGGAAGGTACAGACGAGTGGGTCCACGCCACCTTCGGCGACCGCGACGCAATTCGCGGCATGACGGACAAGGAACTGATCGACCTCGCGGCCGAGTCGTCCAAGCGGCTCACCGAGGCGCAAATGCTCGCCGGCGCCGACGCCCTCGACCCGTCTACCCGCATAGAGGCGAAAATGGCGGAGTCTGCGCTGGCTCGGCGGGGCCTTCGCGCCGACGGCACGAAGTTCGACTTTGAACCCGAGTCTTGGCTGCAACGGTTGGAAAAGAAGGACGACGAATCCGAGGACTACACCACCGCGCGCCGTCTGTCCGAGGAGTTTGCGGACAACGAGGGTTTTGGTATCCACGAGGACTACATTCGCAACGCCGCGATGTACCGCGAACTCGCCGCCCGCACCCAGGACGAAGACGCACGCGAGAAGTTGCTAGAGATGGCCGAGCGCATGGACCACCGCGCAGCCCTCAACGGCACTAGCGGTTACTTCACTGGCATGGAGTCCAACGCGTTTTTGGTCCAGGGTGTCGCCAAGGCCGCAACTATCGAGGGACGTTCCGACGAGGCGCTGGCCGACATGTACGACGAGATTGCCGGCCACCGCGACAACAACCCCGGATCGTTCGAGGACATGGCGCTGCGTCAGGCACAGATCACGCTTGGGCGCGAACTCGACCGTCGCGGCGGTCTGTCCGACCAGTACGCCCGCGACGAGATGGCGTACATGCTCAATTACTTCAAGGGCGAAGACCCCGCAGAGATGTCCGACGAGCGGCTGGCCGAAGTCATGGATCGTCTCACCACCGCCCGCGGCGTGGCGTACTCGCGCAGCGAGAACCCCGAGGTGCGCGCCGAGGCCGACGCGCTGGCTGGACCCATTGCCGAGGAGTACGCCAAGCGCGTGGCCACGATGGACGATCTGACCCATGTGCCGGCCTACATGTGGCCGGAGGACACCGAGGGCAAGACGCTGCCGAGTAAGGACGAACTGCGACGCAACGCCGAGTTCTACTACGGGCTGCGCGACGTCTCGCGCAGCGAAGCCGCCGGCCTTGCCGACGACGGATACGACTACAACGCGCCGTCGTTTGTCGGCCTCGACCCGGCAGGAAACGCGGTCTACCGCGACGGCGCCACGATGTACCGCATGGCCCAGCCGTCAGCAGACGACATTCCGAACGACGCGCACCGCCGCGACTACAACACGCTGCGCCTGATGGACGCGCAGATGTCCGCCTCGTCCGGCCCGTCCGCCACCATGACCGACCTGGACGATGTCTCCGACGCGAAGGCGTTTTCGGCCGCTGCCACCGCGTATGACGCGCTGGGTGACACCGACAACGGCCGTCTCGGCGGTGCTCCGGCATGGGCGGCACAGGCGAAGCAGTTCCTGGACTCCCACCCGGTGCGCGAGGACACCACCCGGTTCGACGACGATGAAATGCACGTGCTCGCCGACCGTGCGCGCGCAGCCACCGTTGCGGAGGAGCATGCGCTTGGACTCGGCAAGGACGGCGTGGACGGCCGCGTACTCGAAACCTACGCCGCGCACAAGGCGTCGCAGGAGCGCATGCGGCTCGCCAAGGCGCTCGATACCCAGTTGCGTCGCGGCGGCACCTACAACGGGTTTGTCGAGGAGCACGGCATGACCTACGAGCAGGCGTTCAAGACTGTGGAGGATCACGAGTCGAAGGGTGTGTCTGGCGGCCGGCGCGCATGGAAGGTCAAGGAAGAACTCGCGGCTGCCGCACGCGAGGGCCGCGAGCCGAAGTTCCGCACCATCGACAATGCAATGAAGCCGTCTGCTGCGGACGCCGCGGACTACGAGAAGGCGCGCGAGATTGTGGACCTCGTCGAGCGCGGCTTCGGCACCGAGGACTACGACCTGTCCGACGACCGTATGTTCTCCGACAACCCGCGCACCGCGGCAACGTGGACCCAGGCGGGCACGAGCGAACGGCTCGACGACATCATCGACCGCGAGGACACGATGTACCCGACCAACGGCGTGTCGTTCAAGTCCAAGGCCGACGCCGACGTCGCCGCGGCGTACGTCCGTCACCAGTCGGCCGGCACAATCGCCAAGACGATTGCCGGCGACACCGAGATGGTGCGCGCCGACGGCACGTACTCCGAGGCATACGTGCCGAAGGGACGTGTCAGCGACGAGGCGGTGTCTACCATGCTCACCGCCGTGGAGGAGAACGTGCTGGATTCCTACGAGCACGGCGACGACGCTATGCGCGGCATTACCCGCAATGCGGCGGGCACACACGACGCAAAGGTCGCAGCCCGCAACTACCAGGCGGTCTACGCGCACGCGGTGTCGCACATCGGCTCGAACCACGAGTACGAGTCGGAGGACATGGGACTGCTCGCCGACGACGAGCGCGCCGAGTTCGACAACGTGGCCCGCGTGCGCGCGGCCTACGTCGAGCGGCTGGGCGTGCTCTACGACCGTGCCGAGGAAGGAGACATGGACGCGGCGGAGGAGTTGGTCGAAACTGCGGCCGCGTCGTATGCGGACGACGAGTCGTTCATGGTGACTCGCCAGTACGTTGACCCGGATCAGGAGTCGCTGTTCTAAACCTGGTTCGTCCCAACACCCCGGACCGCCGCACACGCGGTGGCCGGGGTGTTGTCTATGTCCCGCTCGCGCGCCCGTGCGGCCGTAAGTGGCCGGCGCGCGGACGGCGCCGGTGCCGCCCACGCTGCCGCGGCTGCACCTGCCCGCTCACGCGAGCCTGCCACTTACGGCCGCACGGGCGCGCGTGCGGGTCTAGCGCCAGCCAAGCGCGTCGGTCCACGCGTCGCGTGCGGGCGTG
>ERZ1673749.1543-NODE-1543-length-15178-cov-3.950671_pt1 | contig 15178 bp, 15 predicted proteins | sample MGYA00580204_ERZ1673749 | MGnify/ENA primary metagenome ERZ1673749 (study PRJEB41218, sample SAMN15661745) | gut metagenome | host: Homo sapiens | place: Canada: London | collected 2015-08-20/2019-03-30 | study: EMG produced TPA metagenomics assembly of...
TTTGATTCCAAAGACACTGCTGTGCTCGGTGCGCCGAGTCACGACTTCACAGAGGAACAGAAGAAGGCTTTCCTTAGCGCCCCTACGGATAGCGTTTTCAGGCTGGCGGTCGACCTAGTTAAAGGACACCTCGTTGGCCAGCATGTCAACGAGGTCATCGCTGAACGTCGCCGTCGGATCTCTGGGGACAGCGATGCCGCGGCGGCGGCACTCAGCCGTAAGCGGGCCAAGTCGAACGAGATCCTGGGGCTCATCACCGAGCGCCTTGACCAGGATCCCTCCTTGCGGCAGATGCCCGAGGTCACGGCTGAGACTGAGGCGATACTCATTGCCTTTGCTATCAGGGAAGCATTCTGGATAGCCACTGCGTCGCCAGATTTCAGCTGCGACATCCCCTTTGAGGAACGCTTCGAATCTGCGCTCACACTCATTAATAAATTTTCGAAAGGACTGACATGGTAGATACCGCGGCTAAGCCGGCCTCTCAGGCCGGCAGCGGCAAGCCGGATAACAACCTTGCCCTCGTATTCTCCGCCCTCGTGCTCACCATGCTGATGAGCTCTTTGGGCCAGATGATTTTTGCCACCGCTCTACCCACCATCGTCGGCGAGCTCGGCGGCGTGGACCACATGAGCTGGGTCATCTCCGCCTTCTTGGTCATGATGACAATCGCCATGCCTATCTCCGGCAAGCTCGGTGACATGATGGGCCGCAAGTGGCTCTACATTGGCGGCATCGGCGTCTTCGTCATCGGTTCCACGCTCGGCGGCTTCGCCGACTCGATGAACCTGCTCATCATTGGCCGCGCCGTGCAGGGTTTCGGCGCTGGTTTCATGATGATTTCCTCCCAATCCATCATCGCGGAGGTCACCACCTCCCGTGAGCGCGGCAAGTTCATGGGCATCATGGGCGGCGTCTTTGGACTCTCCTCCGTCCTCGGCCCAGTCCTCGGTGGCTGGTTCACTGACGGCCCGGGCTGGCGCTGGGGCATGTGGATGAACATCCCGCTGGGTCTGCTCGCTATCATCGTATGCACCCTGGTCCTCCACCTACGCGTCGGCGATACCGACCTGCGCAAGTTTGACCTCCTCGGCGCCATCTTCATCTCCATCACCACCGCCTCCCTGATCCTTATGACGACCTGGGGCGGAACCCAATACGAGTGGTCCGACCCGATCATCCTCGGCCTTGGTGTCACCGTCATCATCGGCGCCATCATTACTGTCTTTGTGGAATCCAAGGCTAAGGAGCCGCTCATCCCGGTACAGCTGTTCAAGAACCGCAACATGGTTCTCACGACCGCAGCCGGCATGGTACTGGGTTTGGCGATGTTCGGAGTGCTGGGCTACATGCCAACCTACCTGCAGATGGTTCACACTTTGACCCCGACCAAGGCGGGTCTCATGATGATCCCGATGATGGTCGGCATGATCGGAACCTCCACAGCCGTCGGTTTCATCATCGCCCGCACCGGTCACTACAAGCGCTACCCCATCATCGGCCTAGCAATCACTGCTGGCGCGCTGTTCTGGATGTCCAAGCGGACTGCAGACACCTCTCTGTCCCAGCTCGGTGCAGAATTCCTCGTCTTCGGCATCGGCCTTGGCTTCGTCATGCAGGTTCTGGTCCTCATTGTCCAGAACTCCTTCCCCATCGCCCTCGTCGGAACCGCGACTGCCGCAAATAACTTCTTCCGTCAGATCGGTTCCGCCATCGGCGCGTCCCTCGTCGGCTCCCTCTTCATCCACAACATGAAGGATGAAATGGCCGCCAACATGCCCGCTGCCATCAAGTCCATGGGTGAGGCAGGCAAGCCCTTCGCGGAGAAGTTTGCCAGCGCCAATGGTGGTTCCTCCAGCCTTACCCCGGCGCTGGTTGCTCAGCTGCCGGACCCCATCAAGGACGTTATCCTCAACGCTTACAACGACGGCCTAACCCCCGTCATCTTGCTGATGGTTCCTATGGCCATCATCGCGCTCCTCCTCATCCTCCCCGTCCGCGAGGAGCACCTCAAGGAGACGATTGATTAGAAGCCACTGCTTCGAGACAAGCTGGCGCTTGACGACGTGCAACGGTGGTCTGGGAGCTGAGATATCCCCTCGGCGTAGAAACCGGGTGAAGTAAGCACAAATCCTCGCTACGAGCATTCACGTAGCGAGGATTTCTTATTGTCACGATGCTTAGCGCAGGATTCCCAACTGGCGTGCTACCTGGGCAGCCACGCCGATGAGCGCGAGCACGCCGGCGAGGATGCCCACGATGGTTCCAACTTCCGAGCCACCGGAGCTTGAGCTTCCAAGAAGGGATTTCTTGGTCACCTTCACGGTCTTAGTGACTTGGTTGGCCGACAGCTGCGGCTGGCCGTTGTGCAGAACATAGGTGTTAAAGGTAACGGTCGCGGTTCCCTCGGACTTGGCCGTGTAGGTTCCGTCCTCGTTGACTTCGAGCACCTCCGGATCGCTACTGCTTGGCGACGCCACCGGAACCCCCAACTTCGCTCCCCAGAAGCCGTCGATGCTCAGGCCCAGGCTTCCTTGGCTTCCGACCGAGGTGCCTCCCGTGGTCATCAGTTTGGCACCGCTCACAGCGCTTTCCGGCACGGCGATGGGGAATGCGTGGCGGCCGGACGACAACCGCGCCGGTTCGGACGGCTTATCATCGGCCGAATAGAGACCAGCTGTCACGTCTCCGATTTGAGCCTGCGCAAACTTCACATATTCAGGGTTAAGAATCGTGTAGAGATGGCCATTATTTGTTGACCACCGGCCATTTTCGCGGACAAGGTAGTCCCACTCACTGGCGCCGCTGCTTCTGCTTGTAGACCACGATTCAACGGCATGTTCCATGTCCGTCGTGGTCAGGTTGTCCAAGGTATTGTAGTTGTCCAGGATTTCGGGTGTACGTGTGCCAGTTGCGCGACGATGATCAAACAAGAAGTTTCCCTCGGCAGCACGCTGCAAAACCGCGTGCTCGAGACCGCGGTCCCAGGAGATGGAATTCACATAGGCGTCGCGGGTGCGGAAACCTGCGGCACTAGCGGCCTGTCGCAGGGTTCCGCCGTTGAAGGGCAGGTTAGCGTCCCAGGCTTTGCCGCGCAGCTCGCGAACTTGGCGGGTAACCAGGTCGATGTCGGACTGCATCACTGGCTCGGCAAAGACATAGGCCAGAGCGCCGTTGGGCTGATTGACGTCGAGCTCGACCACAGGAACGGAACCAGCCGACGGATACGTTGCTGCCGTGGCAACGGGTACGGAAAATGCACCCGCCGACACGGCTACGGCTGTAGTAAGGCCAAGGACAGAAGTACGCAAGGACATGCTTCACCTTCCAAGCGAGAGGGAATGAGAACAGTTTTAATTCTATCCCCACTCATGCCCTTCCATTAGAAAAGCAGAATAATTACTTTCTCTTTTGGTTGGCTGCTGCCTTCTTCTCCTCGGGCTTCGGCAGAAGAAGCTCATACACGTCCGTATCGCGCCACTGGCCGGCGAGCTCACCGTAAGTCATCTTTGCCATGTGGGAGTACGTGCCCACCTTGACGAAGCCACGGGACTTGTGAAGGCCGGCAGAACCTTCGTTCTCCGGGAAAATCCACGAGTGGATAGCCCACTTATGCAGGTCGCGGCAGACCTCAATGAGCTGATCCAGCAAGGCGCCACCGATGCCCCTTCCTTGGGCTTCCTTGCTCAGGTAAATGGAATCCTCGACGACGCCGTGGAACACAGTGCGGGTAGACGCCTGCGCGGCGCATACCCAGCCGAGAACCTTTGAATCATCCTCCGCCTCTACAGCGACGAAGACTGACGCCATGATTTTGACGTTCTTGAACTCTTCAAAGGTCAACGAGCGGGTCTCGTAGGTAGCGTGGCCAGTGTTGAGGCCCTGCTCATAGATTTCTCGCATCTGCGGATAATCCGCCGCGTTGAAGGGACGGATGCGGAAATCCTTCTTCTTGTCTTTCGCGTTGTCGCTCATGGAACAATTATTACTGAGCACACGGCGCTCATGCCAAGCTGAAGGTAGGGAGATCGCCACGCGCGAACGCGTTAGTTCTCCCCCTCCAGCAAATCGGTGACAAGTTCCGCGATGGCGGAGCGCTCAGAGCGCTGCAAAGTGACATGCGCGAAGAGCTCATGCCCCTTGAGTTTCTCAATGACTGCCTGCACACCGTCGTGGCGGCCAACACGCAAGTTATCGCGCTGGGCAACATCATGCGTCAGTACGACTCGGGAGCCACGCCCTAAGCGCGACAGGACTGTCAGCAGCACATTGCGCTCTAGCGATTGGGCCTCATCGACGATGACAAAGGAATCATGCAGGCTACGGCCGCGGATATGGGTCAACGGGAGAACCTCCAATAGCCCGCGGTCCTGGACTTCGTCCATGACGTTTTCGGATACCAGGCCTTCCAGAGTGTCATAGACGGCCTGTGCCCATGGATTCATCTTCTCGCTCTCAGAGCCCGGAAGGTAGCCCAGGGACTGCCCACCCACCGCATACATGGGGCGGAACACCACGATGCGACGGTGTTCGCCACGCTCCAGCACTGCCTCCAAGCCAGCACACAACGCCAGCGCGGACTTACCTGTGCCCGCCCGGCCTCCGATGGACATGATTCCAACGGAAGGATCCAAGAGAAGGTCCAGAGCGACGCGCTGCTCGGCAGAGCGACCTTGCAGGCCAAAAACATTCGCATCGCCGCGCACCAAACGAACGGTTCCCTCAGCTGTCATCCGGCCTAGAGCGGACTGCCCGCCCGCCTGCAGCGTAATGCCACAGTGCACCGGCAGGTCCTCAACGCGGGTGCCGGCGGTGGTCACGGATCCGTCGATAAGCACCTCGCCCTCCCCATAGAGCTCGTCTATGACCTCAGCACTGGTGGGCACCGTGGCCATGCCAGTGTAGCCGGTGAGGACAACGTCCTGCGCATGGTATTCATCCGCCTGCAGGCCTACGGCACCAGCCTTGACGCGCAATGGGACGTCCTTCGTTACCAGGACGGTGTCCTTGCCCTCGTGCTGTAGATTCAGCGCGCAGGCCAGAATCCGGTGATCTCCCTCCGGCCCGCGAAAGGCCGCCGGCAACAAGGATTGATCTTGGTGGTTGAGTTCCACGCGCAAAGTTCCGCCCGCTGCGTTGACTGGCAGGGGCTGGTCCAGTGCTTCATAGGTGGCGCGAAGGTCCTCCAAAAAGCGAAGAGCTTGGCGGGCGAACCAGCCAAGCTCCGGGTGATGACGTTTTCCTTCCAACTCAGAAATAACGACGATGGGCAATACCACATCGTGTTCAGCGAACTTACGCAACGCCCAGGGATCTGAGAGAAGGACGGACGTATCGATGACATAGGTCTTGGTCAAAACAGAGGCCTCATGCGGCTGCTCGGTGAGGACGGAAGGATTGGTCATAGCGGCAGGGTTCTCCCTTGTTATGCCCGCCCCAACTCATCGACCTGGGACGGCATGGTGAAGCTGGTGGTTTTCGAACTGTCCGGAGACTGTTCTTAGCTTCCGGACACCGTCCACGCTAGAGAGCAAAGGTTGAAATTACATGGGTGCAAGATGAACAGTATTAAAACGACTATCACCAGCGTCACACCATTCCCACCAGGCAGCACGAGCCTGTCGCCTACCACCCCACTGCCCCAACACTGCAGCTACATTCTTCGGCTCTGCACTTTCACGCGTTGACCGTGAGAAAACGAAGAAGCTCCGCACCGTGTTATCAGTGCGGAGCTTTGTCGCTTTAGCTCACAAGGCAGCGAGCCGTTTTATGAGTGCTTAGTTGATGGTGGCCTCGTACTCACCGGACTCACCCTGCATCCAGGAGATGGTGCCATTGGTGAACTCCTGTACCCAGCCGTTGCCCTCGGCCTGCTCCGGGCCAGTCGGCAGGCCAACCTTGCTCTCCAGGCCGCCTTCCTCGGTCCAGGTCTCTGCGATCTTGCCAATGATCGGCTGGGTACCGTCACCCTCACCGAATGCCAGCAGCTTGTCCTTGGCAAAGGTAGCAACGCTTCCCTTGTCGGTGTTTTCAATGGATTCCGGATCGCCCCACTCAGCAGCCTTCTCCTTGATGGCCTGAGCGAAATCAGAAGGAACCTCTACATCACCATTGGCGGTGGACACGCTCTCCTTGTCGCCCTCAGCACCAGAGCCATCCTGCGACTCGGCGGAGTCCGACTCAGAAGAATCGGCGCCTTCGCGGCCCTCGGCTCCCTCAGAGCCCTCGGCCTCGGAAGAATCGGCGGACTCGGAGTCCTTCATGGATTCCTTTGCGTCCTTAGCGGCAGAACCGGCAGCATCAGTAGCGTCGGACGCAGCGGACTGAGCAGCGTCGCCAGCATCCTTAGCGGCGTCCTCGGCATCAGAACAAGCAACGACACCCAGGGACAGGGTGGCGGCGGCGATACCAGCGGCGAAACGACGAGTCATCTTCTTCATTTTCTTAAGCCTTTCTCTCTAGTTGAGCACTGTTCTAAGTACTTTTGTTGAGAACGATGCCCACCGTAGGCACGGCCAGCACTTCCTGCCACCGCTGAACCTGTGATTTGACAACAAAAACGTTGCTTTATCTACGTTTGCGCTGTTGAGAACCCCTATATCTTTTTGATAACGGTTTGGAAACCGAGCCTCTTTTAAGCTTTTCTTGTGACTTTCTGCGCGCTTGCTTAGCTTTTGCTTTGTCGCGTGCGCTGCGTTTCTGGGCGGAATTGCGAGAGGAATTCCGCGTCCTCCCCTTTGCAACCCCGACGAAGTCTTGGATCTCGTCTCCGTCATCAGCTCGGCGCCACACCAGTGCAATCACTGTGCGCGCCACAGTGGGATCCTCCAAGCCCAGTGGCACGACCTGCTTCTTGCTCAGTACCTTGAGCAAAGGCCGCGGCGCGATGGCCACGCCCACGTTCGCTGCGACGACCTGCAACGCGGTACGCAGCGCCGGCACATCGACGCTGCCGTCATGCGCAATCCGGTAATTCACTATTTCTTCGGCAACATCCTCCGGAGTGACGTCCTCCCCAACCTCCGCGTAGACAGAATCTTTCGGAACGGCGATGCCGGGCGCTTCCTCGTAGAGCTGGACGACGTGAAAGCTGTCATCAACCCGCGAATCCGGCAAGCGGGTCAGCGCTAGATCTGCCTCGTGAGCAAGAAGAACGTCCATCGCGTCATCGGCGTCGACGGTGACCAGGGACTCTGGAGAGTGAGAATCACGGTAGCGACGAAACCATTTGCCGGGTTCTGTGCCAGTGGAAAAGACAAGGCGGAGCATGCACCTCATACTACGGTGCTGCTAGCGTTGTGAGCGTGACTGATACCCCGAATACTGAAACCCCAGCCAACGAAACCCAGCAGCCTTCCGGCACCGCCATGCGTGCGCAAACCGCGGCGAAGAAGTTGGGCATCTACCTGCCGGCCGCCCCGGAGGAGTTTCAAGCCAACGCGGTAACCCACGCGCAGCTGCGCGAGCTTCAAGAGAATCCACCGGAGTGGCTCGCTACCCTGCGCCGAGAAGGGCCGCACCCGCGCCCAGTGGTAGCGCAGAAATTGGGAATCTCTGTGACCGCGTTGAAGAAGAACGAGATGGACCGCCCTCTCACCACCGCGGAAATCAAAGAGCTCCTCAGCGCGATGCCCGAGTGGCTCGAAGCCGCCCGGAAAGCCCACGCTGAGGAGCGCAAGGAAGCTTAGACCAGCTTCCAGTCTTCAAGGCCGTCGTAGAGCGGGAAGTCTGCGGCGACCTTCTCGACGCGAGCACGCAGCTTGGCGACGTCCGCGTTCTTACCATTTGCCAGCGCAGTACCGATAACATCGGCAACCTCGGTGAAGGCCGCGGTATCCAGGCCGCGGGTAGCCAGGGCCGGGGTACCAATGCGCAGGCCGGAGGTGACCATCGGCGGGCGCGGATCATTCGGAACCGCATTGCGGTTCACGGTGATGCCGACCTCGTGCAGGAGGTCTTCCGCCTGTTGACCATCAAGCTCGGAGTTGCGCAGATCCGCCAGGACGAGGTGAACGTCGGTGCCGCCAGTGAGGACGTCGACGCCCGCCTTGGTGCAATCCTCGGCGGTCAGGCGCTCAGCCAGAATGCGAGCACCTTCCAGGGTTCGCTCCTGGCGCTCCTTGAATTCCTCGGTGGCCGCGATCTTCAGCGCGATAGCCTTCGCCGCGATGACGTGCATGAGCGGCCCGCCCTGCTGCCCCGGGAAGACGTTGGAGTTGATCTTCTTGGCAAAATCCTGCTTGGCCAGGATGAGACCGGAACGAGGGCCGCCCAGCGTCTTGTGCACGGTGGAAGACACGACATCGGAGTGCGGCACCGGGGAGGGGTGCAGCCCAGCTGCCACGAGGCCCGCGAAGTGCGCCATATCCGTCCACAGGTACGCACCGACCTCATCTGCGATGGAGCGGAAAGCCTCGAAATCAATGGTGCGCGGGTAAGCGGACCAACCAGCGATGATCACCTGGGGCTTTTCTGCCAGCGCCTGCTCGCGCACCTTATCCATGTCAAGGCGCATGGTCTCCGGGTCAACCTCGTACGCGGCAACGTCGTAAAGCTTGCCGGAGAAGTTGAGCTTCATGCCGTGGGTCAGGTGCCCACCATGAGCCAAGGACAGGCCCATGATCTTGTCACCCGGCTGGATCAGCGACGCCAGCACGGCGGCATTGGCCTGGGCGCCGGAGTGGGGCTGGACGTTGGCAAAATCAGCGCCGAAAAGCGCCTTGGCACGATCACGAGCCAGATCTTCTACGATGTCAACGTGCTCGCAGCCGCCGTAATAGCGGCGCCCCGGGTAGCCCTCGGCATACTTGTTGGTCAGAACAGAGCCCTGCGCCTGCAGAACCGCGCGGGGGACAAAGTTTTCCGACGCGATCATCTCGAGGGTATCGCGCTGACGAGCAATCTCACCGTTAATAGCAGCAAAGACCTCGGTGTCGAGATCGCGCATCTCCTGGTAGCGCACGTCTGATTTGTTCGTAGTGGTCATGAAAGCGTGATGTCCCTTCGTAGAGGTGGTCAATAAAGCCCGCGGCGCCCGCCCGCGGCACGACACCACCGGCTCTGCAATCGCCGAAGCTAGTTCTACATCCTAACGCCCGCATCCCCCGCGTGGGGGCCTCCGAGAATCTTTTCGTTCGGGGCGATTGCCAAAGGCGCCCAGCTGGGTGGAACAATAGTCGACATGGCGCGAATGACCGATGCGAGCCCGTACCTCGATTTTGACCGCGATACGTGGCGTGCCCTGCGTAAATCCATGCCACAGGTGCTCACGGCGACCGAGGTGGAAAAGCTTCGTGGTATCGGTGACCGCATCGACCTCACTGAAGTGGCTGAGGTCTATCTGCCGTTATCCCGTCTTATTCACATGCAGGTTGAGGCCCGCCAGAAGCTCACCGCGGCTACCGAGGCCTTTTTGGGCAATCCACCAACGCACGTTCCTTTCGTCATCGGTGTCGCCGGCTCTGTTGCCGTGGGCAAATCAACGACCGCGCGCTTGCTCCAAGTTCTTCTACAGCGCTGGGACTCCCACCCGAAGGTTGATTTGGTAACCACCGACGGGTTCCTCTACCCCACCGCGTACCTTAAAGAGCACGGGCTTATGCAGCGCAAGGGCTACCCGGAGTCTTATGACCGTCGCGCGCTCATGCGTTTTGTTACCGACGTTAAGTCCGGCAAGCCGCTGGTAACCGCACCGCTTTACTCGCACGTGTCCTACGACATCGTTCCTGGTGAGTTTCAGGAGGTTCGCCAGCCGGACATCCTCATTTTGGAAGGCCTCAATGTCTTACAAACCGGGCCGACCCTCATGGTTTCAGACCTGTTCGACTTCTCTGTCTATGTCGATGCCAGAGTCGACGACATCGAGAAATGGTACATCGATCGCTTCCTCAAACTCCGCCACACCGCCTTCCGCGAGCCAGGGGCGCACTTCGCGTCCTTCGCGGACATGACGGACGAGGAAGCCTACGCGCAGGCCCGTGAAATCTGGCAGTCCATCAACCTGCCCAACCTTATCGAAAACATTTTGCCCACCCGGGTACGCGCCTCCCTGGTTCTGTGCAAGGGCTCGCACCACCTGGTGGACCGGGTGAGGATGCGTAAGCTCTAGCCCGATCGCCAGCGTTAGCGGCCGAAGCGGCGCGAGCGCTGCGAATAGTCACGCAGGGCGCGCAGGAAATCCACCCGGCGGAATGCGGGCCAGTAGGTATCCGTGAACCAGATCTCCGAGTAAGCGGCTTGCCACAGCAGAAAGCCGGACAGCCTCTGCTCGCCGGAGGTACGGATGACAAGATCGGGGTCAGGCAAACCCTTGGTATAGAGGTTGCCCGTAATGGCCTCCGCTGTCACGTTGTCCGCAATTTCCTCAGCGCTCAACCCCTTGCGGGCTTCGCCGCGAATGAAACTCTGCACGGCGTCCACAATTTCCTGGCGCCCACCATAACCAACCGCGATGTTAACGATGACGCCTTGGTGATCCTCCGTGGCTTCCGCCGCGCTTTGCATCTTGGCCGTGACCTGTTCAGGGAGCAGATCTAGGTGCCCAACGAGCCGGATCTGGCAATCCAAGTCCCCTTGGGAGAGGTGCGTGACGACATCCGAGATGATGTCGAAGAGCAGTTGCACCTCCTGCTCGCTACGCTTCAGATTCTCTGTCGAGAGCAGGTAGATAGTGACAACCTCGATGTCGGTGCCCTGGCACCAGGAGATCATCTCACTGATCTTCCGCGCGCCCTGCCGATGGCCGTGGCTGATATCCGTAAATCCAGCCTCGCGCGCCCAGCGGCGGTTGCCGTCAGCCATGATTGCCACGTGGCGTGGTTGCGGCTTGTTCTTGATTTCACGTGTCAGACGCGCTTCGTACAGAGGGTACAGGAGCTGGCTTAGGAACTTCACGGTGGGAATCGTCCTCTACCTTAAAAGATGGACTTCTTGCTGTTATCGAGGATGCCGGCTTCCTTCATTGCCGAATCGATCGCCTCATCATTGAACGGATCGATGCCATGATCCTGCGCAAACATGGTTCGACGACGGAAGCGCGAATAGCGGCGGTGAAAATTCCAGCCTGCAAAAAGGACAGCAACACCCATCAGGGCGAGGATGAGCAGTCCAATAGGCGAAGCCTTACCAAACTCCGGTCCAACCGGCCCGCTTTGGCTCCCTTGGGCGAGCAGGGCGACGTCGTGCGCTGCGAGGTAGAAAGCGTTCATGCTTTAAGACTCCCCTACTTCTGGAATTCCCGCAAATAAATCATCTTCCGGCAGTGCAGTAGAAACGCGCGTCTTGGCCAACTCGAATTCCTCCGTGGGCCAGTGCTCCTGCTGCACGGATACAGGGGTGGCCAGGAAGGCACCGGCTGGGTCGATTTGGGTTGCGTGCGCACGGAGCGCATCCTCACGGTTCTGGAAGTAATCCGCGCATTCAACCTGTGTGGTTACCCGCGCCATGATGTCTCCGAACGTCGTATCCCAGCGCGCCAGCATCGGCTCATATGGACTGATCTTGCCTTCCTCCAGAAGAAGATCATGGAAGATCTTCATCCTTTGGTATACGAAGCCATGCGTGTAGTACAGCTTCTGCGGCTCCCACGGCTCACCCAATTCTGGGTGGTATGCCGCGTCACCCGCGTTTTCCCACGCCAGCATGGACGCGCGGTACACCATGAGGTGATCCGGGTGTGGATAGCCGCCGTTCTCGTCGTAGGTAATAATGACGTGGGGCCGGAACTCACGGATGATTTCAACCAGCTCTTGGGCTACGTCATCATCTTCCTTAAGCGCAAAGCAGCCCTCAGGTAGTAAGTCCTTGATATTGGGCGCGAGCGGGTTATCAGGAAGGCCAGAATCTATGTGCCCAAGCCAGCGGTGTTGCACGCCCAAGGCGGCGGCTGCTTTCGCCATTTCCTCACGGCGAATGCTGCCCATGTTCTCAAGGACACCGGGGCGATCCATGGCTGGGTTGATAATGTCTCCCCTCTCGCCACCGGTGCAGGTCACGACGAGGACTTCCGCCCCCTCCGCGGCATATTTTGCGGTCGTCGCAGCCCCCTTCGAGGACTCATCGTCAGGGTGCGCGTGGATAGCCAAAAGGCGCTTCGTGCTCACTGGGTGATACATCTCCCTACATCGTCCCTACATCGCCTCATTAATACAGAGGCATTAAACAGAGGCCTAGTCTAGTGGATAGTTTCTTCGCGGCGACTGTTGGATAGAATCAGACTCATGTCTGACGCCCAACCTGCTTCTCAACCCGCACGCTCGCAGTCCCGCTACGGTTCTTCCTCTCAGTCCACTCGCACAAAAGGCTCATGGACCAACCGGGCGCTGGTGCTGGTATTCCTGGCTATGCTGATTGCGGCCATTGTCTACGGCGTTCAGTATTTCCGCAGCCAGCAAAAGGTCAACGCAGATATCTCCTACGTCACCCACGAGATCCTGTCTGATGACACAGCGCGCGTGTGGGTAGACATCACCCGCAACCGCGTGGAAGAACCTGCATACTGCATTGTTCAGGCCTTCGACTACTCCAAGGCTGAGGTGGGACGCCGCGAGGTTGCCGTGCCTGCTGGCGGTGAGTCCGCTCAACGCATCGCAGTGGATATCCCCACCAACCACAGGGCCGTCGCCGGTGGTGCCTACGGTTGTTCCGGGAACATCCCGTCCTATTTGGACACCAGCACGATGGATACAGCGGGTGAGGCTACCGGCGAGTAAAAGCCCAGCTGTGCTAGTATGTTGAGCGTTCTGAATGGGCCGCGCCACCTGCGCTTTCTAGCCCATTCAATGAGAAATAGACCCGTTCATTAGGAACCGTAAACGGAAGGTTGCACTATGGCTGAGCAGCAGAAGCAGTACATTACCCCGGAAACCAAGGCCAAGCTCGAGGCCGAGCTGCAGGCCCTCATCGACCACCGCCCGGTCGTCGCCGCGGAGATTAATGAGCGCCGCGAGGAAGGTGACCTCAAGGAGAACGCGGGTTATGACGCAGCCCGTGAGATGCAGGACCAGGAAGAGGCCCGCATCAAGCAGATCTCCGAGGTTCTGGCGAACTCCACCACCGAGCGCACCGCCGTCCAAGAGGGTGTCGCCCACATCGGTTCCGTTGTGCACGTGTACTACAACGGCGACGAAGAGGACCGCGAGACCTTCCTCATCGGTACCCGCGCCGCCGCTTCCGATAACAAGGACTTGGAGACCTACTCTGAGCAGTCCCCGCTGGGCGCTGCGCTCCTGGGTGCTGCTGAGGGCGAGACCCGTGAGTACACGGCGCCGAATGGCAAGACCCTGTCGGTCACCGTGGTCTCTGCGGCACCTTATGATTCCGCAAAGGCCGCAACTCCGCGCAAGTCCTAATTTATACTGCTCTTAGGTCATCGTTTTTCCGAGAAAGAGTTTTAACCCATGAAGAAGTTCACTCGTTTCGCTGCCGCTGGTTTGGTTTTCTCCGCTGGTCTCACCCTTGCCGCCTGCCACCCTCCGAACCAACAGGATTCCTCTGAGAAGGTTGACACCGGCGCTTCCTTTGCCGGTGAGGCTCCCGGCGCAGGTGCAGCCGCCCCCTCCGAGGCTGCGGCTGAGTCCGAAGCAGCCACTGAGTCCGAAGCCGTTGCTGCAACCGAGGTAGCTCCGGCTGAATACACCACTGCTCCGGTTCAGCAGTAGGTTCAACGGCAACTGGCAAAGAAGCGGCGTCCCGATAGTTGGGGCGCCGCTTTTAGCTTTCTGGGGTCCGCCGTCTTTTTCTACTTTGTCTCCCGGGCCCAATCCCCGATAACCCCTGGCAGTACTGCGGGTGCTTCGCCGAGTAGATCACGGCGGTTGGGGTCGCGTTCTACTTGAGTCGTGACGGACTTGACCCGCCTTTCGCCTTCGCCGCCGCGTGCCATGCCACCCATCATGGGCATCATGCGCATCCCCGCACCGCGGGCACCGCCGACGCCCTGCCTCGCACTACCCGCTCCGCCCGGGGCTCCCAGGACACCACCAGCGCCACCAGCATTGCCGACGCCCCCGGAACCTCCCGTACTGATGGCACCACCTCCGACGAGGCCGCCTCCGCTTAGCGACGTCCGCCTTTCCCCCTGTTGTCCAGTTCCCGTTACGGCCCCAGGAAGGCCTCCTAGTACCGGATGCGTTCCGGTCTGCGGCCCACCGAATGAAGCGCCCGCGCCTCCGAACCCCGCTGCGTTTGTCGTTGGATTCGCCGACATTTCCGGCAAGCGACCGCTGTGGCCTGCCACGCCTCCGGGAAGCTTGTTCCCACGGCCATCAGCAAGACCAATGGCTCCCAATCCCTGGCCTACAGCGCCGCTGCCTAGACCTCCGAGCCCGTTTACACCAGATGGCATGTTTGCCGCGCCGCTGGTAGTTGCCAACGATCCTGGCGCTCCTCCCCGAACGGGATCAAGGGCGCTCAAGCCTGCGTTGGCAGCCGAGGTATTCACCTCACTTGCATTGATCGGCGCTAATGCGTCTCCGAAACCAAGCTCGCTGAGGATGCTGCGCCCACGATTGTGTAGCTCATTGTGAAAGCGCGCGATATCGTCAGCCCCCATGCCCACGCTTTCCAGACCTTGGATGTAGCCATCCGCAACCCCAAAGGAGCCCGGCCCCATGGTGCCGCTTTCTATCGCTTCGGCTATTTGCTTGGGCCATGTGACTCCATCGGTGTTGTAGCGATTTCCGTCGCCCATGACTGCCCCGAAATGCGTACTGGTGTCTCCGCCGCCGCTGGGCGGTGCTGCGTCCATAAGCGCATGCTGATACGGCATAGCGGAAATCACTTGCTGCTGAAGGACGCCCTGCATATAGACCAAGGCTGCTTGTTCAGCGGCTTGACGCGTAGCAGGCTCTGGGATTGCCGCCACCTCAAAGGCCAAGGCAATGGCTTCCGGCTGAACATTCATCAGCTGCGCTTGGAAGCCGAACAGCTTCTGTTGCATGACGCTCGCATTGGCAATGAAGTGTGTACCCGCCTGCGCAACTTCACGAATCTTCTGCGCTGCGCGTGTGGTGGCTTCACTGTCGTTCTCGGCTTCCAAAGACGCGGCCGAGTTTTCAAGACCCGCAACGATTTCTGCGACTTCCCCACTCAAAGCGCCCCACCGCGCATTCGCTTCCGACACATCCCAGAAGCGCGTGCTAAACAAGTTCGATGCTAAGCCCATGATGGAAGCACCGGT
>ERZ1673749.1554-NODE-1554-length-15087-cov-3.426889_pt1 | contig 15087 bp, 7 predicted proteins | sample MGYA00580204_ERZ1673749 | MGnify/ENA primary metagenome ERZ1673749 (study PRJEB41218, sample SAMN15661745) | gut metagenome | host: Homo sapiens | place: Canada: London | collected 2015-08-20/2019-03-30 | study: EMG produced TPA metagenomics assembly of...
ATCTATCAATTTAAATAGGCTCTTTGTTGCTATGTCAGCTTGCAAAGCTATATTTTGATCTATTGAAGTTATTTTTTTGCTTGGATAGTTGGTTGCATCAATGTTATCAAATCCTATGATTGCTATATCTTCTGGTATATTAACTCCACAATTTAATAGGTACTTAAATGCTGGTATGGCCAAAAGATCAATCTCAAAGCATATGGCATCTACCCTTGGGTTGGATTTTAGGAAATTATATAATTTTTCCATATCCTTATCTATATCATTGATTTTAACTTCCATAAAGTCAGTACTTTTGTAAAACTCGTCAAGAGCTTCTATAAATCCTGCTTTTTTTGCTATATAAGATCTGGTAATATAGTTACTTCCATGGTAGGAAACAAATATTGGTTGCTTGTAGCCTCTTTTATGAAGATGGTCCATAGCTTGTCTCATAGCGTCAATTTCATCAATATATACATAACTTATGCCTTTGCTTTTATTAAGTGGATTAGCATTTAACATGGCAAAGGGAATATCTTTTGATAGCTTTAATATTTCCTCATAAAAATTTTCTTGCTCATAGGTAGAACCAACACATACTATAGCATCAACCTTATTTTCCTTTAGTAGGTTAAGATAGGCTATTTTTCCATCCAAGTCATCTGTACTATCTCCTAGAAGAGTAAGATAGCCATTGGCATTGAGTCTTTGTTCAAGCTGGTAAGCTGATTGAGATTCAAAGTATTGTCTTATATCTGGAACCATAATTCCAACAAGGGACGTTTGTTTTTTGGCAAGAGATCTTGCAACCCTATTTGGACTGTAGTCATTTTCTTCTATAACCTTTAAAATCTTAGCTTTAGCCTTATCACTTACCTTACTAGAATCGTTTAAGACTCTAGAAACAGTAGCAATAGAATATCCTGATTTTTTTGCAATATCATAAATATCCATAGAATCACCTTATCATATATTTGTAAGCGCTTACATTACACTTATAGTATATCTCCACTCTTTTGATATGTCAAGACTTTTATTATCATATTTCACCAAATTTTAGAATATATACATAAAAAATTTATAAAAATAGGAGCATTTTTAGCCAATTCGAGTAAACTTACAATAGCAGGTCCAAAATTTAACGAATTTGAAGACCTTATATTTTTCCTCTTTAAGATAAGTTTGCAAATTATTAAATTGTTTGCAAATTGGGAATAAATATATAAAGCGAAATTTGAAAGGCGGTAATTTACGTGGATAACCCTAATGGTAAAGGGATTAAAAAGGAAAAGTTGACATTAAAGAGGATTTTGAAGTTTATAATTCCTTCAATTATAGGAGTGCTACTTCTAATGACTCCTTTTGAAAAAGACGGATCATCAACTGTTATGGCTTCAGTGCTTTCTAAGGCTGTTAATAGTGGTATCGATTCTATTATTCCTATATATATTTTAGTTTTGATATGCATATTCATTTCTTGCATACTTGCTCTTATATATAAGATTTCTAAACCAAGTTTTATAGAAAATAATGAAGTTTTAAAAAATGCAGCAGATATATCTAATTTTTGGCTTTTAGTAAGATTTATTGGTCTTATCCTTGGTCTTATGACAGCCTTTAAAGTAGGTCCAGAGATAATTTATAGTCCGGATACTGGTGGACTTATCTTGTATGATTTGATAGGTGGCCTATTTACAATATTTTTAGTGGCTGGATTTATCTTACCTTTTTTGACAGAGTTCGGTCTGTTGGAATACATAGGGGTGTTTTTGACCTCTGTGATGAGACCTGTATTTAATCTACCAGGTAGATCTGCCATAGACTGCTTGGCAAGCTGGATTGGAGATGGTACTATTGGAGTCACCTTAACTAATAAGCAGTACGAAGAGGGATATTATACAGCCAGAGAAGCAGCTGTCATATCTACGACTTTTTCTGCGGTATCAATCACATTTTGCTTGGTTGTTTTGGAAAACGTTGGTCTAACAGACTATTTTGGCAAATTCTACCTTACAGTAGGGGTGGCTGGGATTGTTGCGGCCTTGATATTGCCGAGGGTACATCCTCTATCTGGCAAAGAAGATAAGTACAAAACCAAAGAAGTCAAAGCTCAAGCAGAAAATATACCTGAAGGTTTTAGCAAAAATGAATGGGCCTTGCAACTTGCAGTAAAAAAGGCTGAATCAAATTCTAACGTAAAAAAATATTTTGTAAGTGCAACAAAGACAGTCTTAGGCCTATGGCTAGGAGTTGTGCCAATAATAATGGCAGCAGGTACTATTGCCCTTATTGTTTCAGAGGCAACACCATTTTTCCAAATTATGGGTAAGCCATTCTTGCCATTGCTTAAACTTCTACAAATCCCAGAAGCTGAACTAGCAAGCACGACAATGGTGGTTGGCTTTGCAGATATGGTGGTACCATCCATACTTGCAGCAGAAATAGCAAACCCTATGACAAGATTTATCATAGCAGCAGTATCAGTATCCCAGCTAATATATATGTCAGAAACTGGAGCTGTGATACTAGGCTCTAACTTGCCAGTCTCCCTCCTAGATTTGTTTATCCTATTTTTGGAAAGGACCATCATAACTCTGCCAATAATAGTGGTGTTTGCTCATATTTTCTTCTAGCAAACAGGTTAATAATATTCATTAAAGTAGGTGCTTTGCCTACTTTTTTCTTTTACAAATGATAATTTTAAATATAAGTTGTAAAGTATTATCATAATAGGAGGATTTATGGATCAAAATGTTGATTTAACCAAGGGTGATATCACTTCATCCCTTTTCAAGCTGTCAATTCCTTTGGCTTTGACGGCTTTTATACAGATTACATATAACTTTGTGGATATATTTTTCCTTGGCAGACTTGGAAAAGATGCAATAGCTGGCGTTGGTATTGCTGGATTTTTGTTTTGGATTGCCAATGCTATTACCCTAATTCCTAAGATTGGTACAGGGGTTTACGTATCCCAAGCCTTTGGTAGGGGTGCTAAGAAAGAAACAATCAGGGTTTTAAATAACGGTTATATTCTAACCCTTATCGTAGCTTTAGTTTATTCTATATTGATGCTATTATTTTCCAATGCTTATGTAAATTTCTATGGATTAACTGCTAAGGCGAGTTCTTATGCTAGAGATTATTTGCACATTATAAGTTTTGGTATGGTATTTTTCTTTATAAATCCAGTTTTTTCCCAAAGCTTCCAATCTTTAGGCAATAGTCTTACGCCTTTTAAGATAAATACAGTAGGCCTTGTGGCAAATATTATAATGGATCCAATATTTATCTTTGGACTTGGACCTATACCAAGACTTGAAGCAAAGGGAGCTGCTATTGCAACCCTTCTTGCTCAAGTGTTCGTCAGCCTTATTTTTATAGGAGTAATTTTTAGAAAAAATGAACTTCTAAAAAGCGCCTTAACCAGGATAGATTACCAGAGACGATGGATCAAAAGTATCTTTAAGATGGGCTTACCCGCAGCCTTGATGAGCGCATACATGGCCTTTATAAGTATTATATTGAACAAGTTTATGGCAAGGTTTGGTGAAGCAGCTGTGGCAGCCTACACAGTTGGTAGCCAGCTAGAGGCAATCACTTGGAATACAACAGAAGGTCTCCAAGTCGGTATTGCAGCCATGGTTGGGCAAAATTATGGGGCTGGACTTTTTGATAGGGTAAGAGAAAGTATAAAGAAATCTTTTCATATTTTAGTAATAATAGGGTCGATATCGACAATAGTTCTTTTTGCCTTTAGATATCCATTATTTAAGATATTTATTCCAAATGATAGGGAAACTATAGAACTTGGAACTAGGTACTTAGCCATCCTATCTCTATCGCAAATATTTATGGCAACGGAAATTGGTCTAACAGGTGCCTTCAATGGTCTTGGAGAAACCAAAATCCCAGCAAGAATAGCCATGTTTTTTGATACAGTGAGGATACCTTTATCTATCTTGCTTATGCCAGTACTTGGAGTTGCTGGAGTATGGACTGCTATGACTATCACTTCGATATTAAAGGGCCTATTTGTAGGAATTCTAATCAGAAGACAGGCAAAATATAAGCTTGGCTAAGTCCAGAGAAAGGAAAGACATGGAATTTAAAAACAACACATTTAAAATTGTACAATTTACAGACACACACTTTGGCAATTTGCCAGCATGCCATGAGGATATCAAAACTTTTAATCTAATCGATAAAATTATAAAAGATGAAGAGCCGGACCTCATAGTTCACACAGGGGACGTCATATTTTCACACGGGGTAAAAGAACCTGACAAGGTATTTGAAAATGTAATGAAATATTTTGACAAATATGACATTCCTTTTGCTATAACCTTTGGCAATCACGACAGCGAGGAGGGAACTAGTAGAAGAGACCTTAGAGCAATCTACGATAAGATCATAAGAAACAAGGCAGATAAAGAAGATGTCTTTATAGTTAATGATAGGGAAAATTACGTCATTCCCCTAAGGGATAAGGACGAAGACCTTGCATATTTATATATGATAGATTCAGGAGAAGATGACAGATCTGGCATAGGAACATACGAGTGGCTTTTGCCAGACCAAGTAGATTGGTTTAGAAAGACTTCAGCAAAATACAAGAAAAATGATGGGATCAAACGCAATATAATTTTCCAACATATGCCACTGCCAGAATATTGGGAGAGCATGAATAACATCATTTCTGGAGAACAAAGAGAGACAAACGAAGCCATATCAGCTCCGAAAATCAACACGGGATTTTTTGCTAATATGGTCCTAAATGGTGAAACCTGGGGGATGATTGTAGGTCATGACCACGAGAATAACTTTGATAGCACTCTTTTTGACATCCACCTTGCCTACGCAAATACCTCTGGCTACCAGGCCTATGGAGATTTGGACAAGGGGGCCACAGTCATAGAAATATCAAAAGATCCATTTTCTATAAAGATAAGAAATATACAAATTGATGAATAGAGAAGGCAAATTATTCACAAAAAAATATAATGATATCTTTATACCTCTAATAATTGAGCAGATTTTCCTAACCCTAATTGGTAATTTTAATGTGTTTTTATTTTCACTTTTTAATGACCAAATGGTTGCGACAATAGGGATTTCTGACCGATTTTTGACTATATTTGCCATGTTAACTAATGTAGTGGTCCTAGGTGCAAGCATACTAATCATCCAAAATGCTGATGAATCCAGGATAAAATATGTCAAATCAATTTTTAATGAATCGATTGTACTAAACTTATTTATAGCAGGGCTAATAATAATTGCAGTTTTTGCCTTTAATAGAGATTTGCTAATCCTTATGCAAACTCCAAGCGAACTTGTGGAGGAAGCTTCGGCCTATATAAGGATTGTTTCTATATCCATAGTCTTTACTGCAATGACAAGCCTGATGCTGGCGACTCTTAGGGCTTTTGGCTTTGTAAAAATTGCTGTAAGGATATCAGTAGCCAATACAATACTTGTAATAATTGCCAATAGCATAATAGTTCTAGCAAAGCTTGGAGGCATCAGCTATATAGCCATCGCAACGCTTGTTACTAGACTTATTTCTATGCTAATAACATTTATTACTATAAAAAGAAAAATTCCAATCTTATTTGCTGGTGGCAAGATTAAAAATATCAGCCTAAAAAAAGAAATTCTTTCCCTAGGCATACCATCAGCCATGGAGCAAATCTCCTATAACTTTAGCCAGACAATCATAACTGCTATCATTGCAAGCCTTGGAACCATAGCTGTGTCTTCTATGATTTATACTACGACTATAACTTCTTTTATATTTTCAATTGGAGTGGCGGCAGGAGTTACTGGCAATCTCATCATCGGAGACTTGTATAGGAATAAAGATTTTGATGTAATCAAAGACTTTGGGGTTTTAAATGCAAAGAAAATAAGCCTAATAGCAGGGGCAATTAACCTTATTGTGGCTATTTTTGGCAAGTATCTAGTGAGAATTTTTACAGATAATTCGCAAATAATAAGTATAGTAACAGTCTTACTATTTTTACAAATATTCCACGATCCGATGCGAGTAGCAAATGAAATTTTGATAAATTCCTTAAATGTAGTAAAAGATGTCAGATACCCAGTAATAGTTGGCATATCCACAACATATTTACTAGTAATCCCCTTAGCATACCTCTTTGTAACAAAACTTGGTCTTGATTTGAAATTCATTTGGCTGGTATTTATCCTAGATGAAAGTACCAGGAGATTTTTATTTACTAAGAGGTTTAAGTCTGGGGCCTGGGAAGAGAAAAGTAAAGCATAATTTGCCTTTCTCTTCCATAAAATTTTAATAAAATGTAAAACGTTTTTATAAAACTTGTAAGTATCATTAGTATTAACTATAATGGTACTAGGAGGGATAGTGATGACAGATTATAGAAAAGAACGCGATTCTATAGGCGAAATTGAAGTGCCTTATGATGCCTTGTATGGGGCAAATTCTCTAAGAGCTAGAAATAATTTTAATATTACATCTTTATCAATGGATAGTGAGATGATAAATGCAATAGTTGAGGTTAAGAAAGCCTGTGCTATTGAAAATGAGAAGATTGGTCTTTTGACAAGAACTCAACAAAATGCAATTGTTGCAGCTTGTAACCAAATTTTGGCAGGCCAACACAGGGACAATTTTATAGTTGACCCAATCCAAGGTGGGGCTGGTACAAGTTTTAATATGAATGCCAATGAAGTAATTGCCAATGTTGCAAATACTGCCATGGGTGGCGGTTTAGGTACATATGAAAATGTTCACCCAAACGACCATGTAAACCTGGGCCAATCTACTAATGACGTTATACCAACTAGTGGTAAGATTGCCCTTATCAGATATTTTAATGAATTAATTGATGAAACAATTTTATTGATCAGATCTATTGAGAAAAAGGCTGAAGAATTTAAAGACGTTTACAAAATGGGACGTACCCAACTTCAAGATGCGATTCCAATAAGCCTTGGCCAAGAATTTAGGGCCTATGCTAGGGTAATCACCCGTGATTTGGAAAGATTTGACCTTGCTGTTGATAGCCTAAGCCATGTAAACCTAGGTGGTACAGCTATTGGTACAGGCTTAAATGCAGATCCAACCTATGTTGAAGAAATAGTTGGAGTACTAAGCGAAGTAACTGATTTGAAATTGAAACAAAATGAAGATTTGATAGATGGAACTCAAAACTTGGATGGATTTTTGTATGTTTCAGGTATTTTAAAAACCTTTGCAGCAAACTTATCAAAAATATCTAACGACCTTAGACTTATGAGCTCTGGCCCACAAGTAGGTATTGGTGATATAAAATTAAAACCAACCCAAGCTGGTTCATCAATCATGCCAGGTAAGGTAAACCCTGTAATCCCAGAGGTTGTAAACCAAGTTGCCTTCAATGTTATAGGCAATGATATGACTGTAACTATGGCTGTAGAGGCAGGACAACTTGAACTAAACGCCTTTGAGCCAATTATTTTCTACAATCTTTTTGAGTCACTAAAGACACTCAAAAATGCCATCTATACACTAAGGGTTAATTGTATAGATTACATCACAGCTGATAGAAGTGAACTATCAGAACAAGTAGAAAAATCAATCGGACTAGTTACAGCCCTTGCTCCTCACATAGGCTATGCAAAGGCAAGTGATATAGCTCACAAGGCCCTAGAAACTGGCAAATCAATTAGAGAATTGGTTCTTTCTGATGAACTACTTAGCAAAGAAGAACTTGAAAAAATATTAGATTTCAAAGAAATGATAAAACCAGGTATCTTGGACGAAGATGCCCTCAAAAAGGAATAAAAATGGATTATAGAATAGAAAAGGATAGTATAGGTGAGGTTAAAGTTCCAGCAGATAAACTTTGGGGAGCACAAAGTCAAAGATCTTTTGAAAATTTCCCACAAGATGCTGAACTTATGCCAAAATCAGTAATTTATGCCCTAGTTAATATAAAAAAAGCTGCAGCTATAGTAAATAATAGGCAAGGAAAGCTAAGTGAAGAAAAAAGAGAACTAATAGTCTTTGCTTGCAACAAGATATTGTTGGGCTACTATGACAATCAATTCCCATTAACAGTATGGCAAACAGGATCTGGCACACAAACAAATATGAATGTCAACGAAGTCATAGCCCATATAGCAAACAAAAAAGCAGGAGCGGATGTCATTCACCCAAACGATGATGTAAATATGAGCCAATCATCAAATGATGTCTTCCCAACAGCTATGCACATATCTACCATATTAAAAATTAGAGAAAAGCTCTTGCCAGAAATCCAAAAAACAATTGACGTCTTAAAAGATTTGGAAGAAAAAAATGACATCATCAAGACAGGAAGAACCCACTTGCAAGATGCCACACCACTAAAGCTTTCCCAAGAAATTTCTGGTTGGACAACTATGGTAGAAAGAGATTGGGAATCTATACGCAGTGCAAGTCAAGCTCTAAGAAAGCTTGCCATTGGTGGAACAGCCGTAGGAACTGGAATCAACGCATCAAAAGATTTTGGCAAGGAAGTAGCAAGTGAGCTAACTAAGCAATTGGACCTAGAATTTGAAAGCGATACAAACAAGTTCTACCAACTAGCAAGTAAGTCAGCCCTAGTAAATGTCCATGGAACTATAAAAGCTCTCGCAAGCGATATGTACAAGATTGCAAATGACATAAGATTCTTATCATGTGGCCCAAGATGCGGTATAGGAGAACTAATCATACCAGCCAATGAACCAGGCTCATCAATCATGCCAGGCAAGGTAAATCCAACCCAAGTTGAATCAATCACCATGGTAAGCATACAAATAATGGCCAATGACCTTGCAATAAGCATGGCCAATAGCCAAGGACAACTCCAATTAAATGCTTACATGCCGCTAATAATCTATAATATGGACCAAACAATAAGCCTAATGAGCAAATCCTTAGCTTGCTTTAGAGAACACCTACTAGTTGGACTTGTGGCAAATAAAGAAGAGATAGAAAACAATCTAGAAAATTCACTAATGCTAGTAACAAGCCTTTCTCCACACATAGGCTATGACAAGGCCAGCCAAATAGCCAAATACGCCTATGAAAATAAGCTAACCCTTAGAGAAGCTAATAGAGAACTAGGCTTTGCAAGCGAAGAAGAATTTGATAAATACGTAAATCCAGAAAATATGGTATAAAACTATAATATACTGACCCAAAGTTAAACAAAAAACTTAGTAGGGTCAGTTTTTTGTTAGATATTAATACCGATCTACCTTAAAGAAAATAATCCCATAAAGTTATAAAATATAAATTTTTTATTAAATTACTTATTATAGTAAAAGCAAAGCAAAATACAACAGACTGGAGAAGTGATAATTTAGGAAAGTGGGAAAATACTAACTATTTGAGACCTAAAATTATTATATATAGACAATTGCAAAAATGATTATTGCCCATAAAATGATAGTGAATGTTTAACATCATTTGTTGGTTGTTACTATATTACATATGTAAATCGTATGCAGATCTGTGGTTGATTTTATTTAATTGAGGAGGAAAGATGCAGACAAAACGAAAAATACGAAGAATCTTATCTTCATTCCTGGCCCTAGTATTAGTCATAGGAATGTTGCCAATTAGATCTCTTGCTGAAACAACAAAAGCTGATTGGACTATAGATGAGACAAAAGAAGCTGAGATGAGCTATTGGAAATTATCCAATATAAACGATATTACAGTTGTAGCTAATGCTGAGCCTATCAAGACCCCGACTATAAACTACATTGGAGCCTATGTAAATGATGAAGGAAGAACAGTTATTAGACTATCTTATAGAGTCTTCCAAAACATTGCTTCAGGTGTATGGCAAAAGGCTCTCTTTAAATTTGATAATGACCTATACGATCTAATCGATTTTAAAGATCCTGGAACTGGAATGTATAAGGGAGCAAGAAATAACCTTTGGCATGATTCAGATACTTACAAGGACATTTCAATGTTCACAAAAGTAACTAGTTCCCTGTCAGGTTCAGTAAATGTAAAAGAACAAAACCTAGATAACAATAGTAATAAGGTAGGAGGATCGGCAAGATTAGAGATCCCTATAGACCTTGTATTAAAAGATGGCAAAACCCTAGATGATCTAGTAGGCCAACCACATGTACAAATGAGAATCACAAACAAAGATTATAGCAAGGTTTATTGTGTGGCTGGTACTGGTAAGGCTAGTTCAGATTCTACAAACAATGATGATTCTGCAGTAGATCCAGATACATTAGTGACACCATATAACTCATATACCTTTATGACTTATGTGCCGTCAAAAAATAACAATGCAAATGTAGGAACGGTAGAAGACTATAGAATAGACCAACAATTTTATTCTGCAAATTCATATGCAAAATACAATCAAGCTGGTGGGTATCTAGATGTTTTCCATAAACAATCTAAACTAGCTTCAGGCGATCAAATTGCTGGAGAAGCTTTTGCATTTAGACAAGTATTTAACGAGAATTTCGCCAAAGTTTTAAAACCACTAGATGAATCAGGAACAGTAGCAGAAGTTTTCCCAGCATCTCAACAAGGAGAACCATGGAGCAATGTAGAAAAAATCAAAATTACCCAATCTGATTTAAATACTTCAGAAAATAGTGATTTAAACCCGGGTTTTACAGGTATTCAGGTAGCTACTAATAAAGTAGGTAATATTCCACAAAAATTTGCTGGATTAAATACTGTATTTACTACTGCTAGTGCCAAGACATCGTATCTAAATGGTACTACAACTGAGTTTAACTCTGGTCTGCCTACTATTACTCGATATTACGTTGATCCTGAAAAAGTAGCTGAAGAAGGTCTAAAAAATGATGACTTAGCTGCGTTTGACTTCTATTCAACTTTTATATTAGAAGGTACTAGAAAATTTATAGAGTATTCAGCTACTAATGACACTGGTTCAGATATAGTGATTCAACCAAATACAAAATTAACTTTAACTTATGATGGAGGAGAAACTTCTACTCCAAACTTAAATTTGGATAATTATTCATTAACTTTTGGGGAAGAGCCTTATAAGATAGAGTTAAGATCAAACTTTAAGCATGTTGGTACTTTAGCAAATAAAAACGTAGGTAGACAATACGAATATACACTAGTACCAGGTATGACTATTAAATCCGGAGAAAAAATCACCTTCAGAACAATGAAATATCAAACTTCTCCTAATAATGTAACTTTAACAATACCTACTAATGATGGAGATAAAAGCATTGTTCTAAATCCAGGCGAAAATGGTCCTGAAATGAACACACCTAGAAGACTAAACTATATCACAACTTATGCAGGTGGTTCAGCTACTCAAACTGCACTAAATCCAGATATAGATGAATTATTTACTGATTCAGAAAATATAACTGGTAGAACTAGATATGAACTAGCAGAAGTAAAGCTATTCTATCCTGATAATACTGAATATGCTTTCACAATTTCAGACCAAGATACTAGCACTAAGATGAACGTCAACGGTGCTGAACTAGATGGATTTACTTTCACAACAGAAGGAAAGACTGGGTTTACTATGCCAGCTGTAGTAAAAGACTCAGTAATCGGTATTACCAATACAGATGTTAGAAAAGCAGCAGTATCTAGTGAAAAAGTAGAAGAAAAAGTTCAAGCCAAGGTAACCTTTGACCTAAACGGTGGTAAGTTACCAACTGAAACAAAATCATTCGAAGGATATGATGAAAAGGCCCTACCGGGAACAGAGTTTGCTTATAAGCTTGAAAGAGCAAAAGAAACTGACCCAGTAGTAAGAATCGCTCCAATGAATGAAAAAGCAGCTACTGATGCTGACTACACTCCAAATGGATTTAATGTAGAAAAATACATTGACCACAATGGTAATGAATTAACAGGCGATGCACTTGAACTTAGAAAAATAGCAGAAAATCCTAGTAAAGATGGAGAACAATTCTACGGCTGGACAACTAAGAAACTTGAAGGCACACCAGAAGAAGTTAAGAAAGCTTTTGACAAACTAGAAAAAGCAACAACAGCAGAACAAGTAAACGGTGAAGGTAACTTTATCTTTACAGAAACATCACCAATTACTAAAGGAATAACCGTATACGCAGCATATGGTTCAATAGAATCAGCAGTCTACAACCCAGAACAAAAATACGACGAAGGCAGTGGCAAGCAATATATAGAAGCAACACCAGCAGACGAAAGCAAGACAGCTACAGATGGTGCGACCTATACACTTGTTAAGAAAACTGATGACGGAACTTATACACCAGTAGAAGGTGTAACTCAAACAACAAATGCAGATGGAACACCAGTATTTGATATAACAGATACACCAAGCAAAAACTTTGACCCAGAAGATGAATATGTTATAGAAACAGTTGAAAATGGCAAAGACCCATCATATTCAACAACACCAATTAAGATAGATAAACAAGCACCAAGCCTCAAATCAGCAGCAGATGCCGTAGTTCAAGATCATTATGGTTATGAAGCTAAAGTTTCTGCTAATGCAGAAGATTCTTCAGGTATCTTAAGAATATACATCGACGAAGATAAAACTAATGGATATGAAGATTTTGGCGCAGTAAACACTAATGTTGATCTAGGAACTAAATTAGTTACACAAAAGAACGTTGAAAAAGAATATAAGATTACAGCGGTTGATAAATTTGGCAACAAGACTGTTATTAATGGTCGTCTAAAGTCCAAGAAAACTCCAGTAGTTTTGAATATAGAAGATGCATATGAAGGTGATGATTTTGTTAGAGTAAAATCAGAAGCGGGTGCAAAAATAGAAATCAAAGTTGACGGAAAAGTTCTGAAGACAGAAACTGCTACAGGTAATTCTGATGAAATCATCCTGTATGATGTGTTAGAGGATGGAGAATTATTAGCTGGTCAAAATATTGAAGTAACAGCTACATTGGAAGGTAAACTTCCTAGAACCTTAACTATGGTAGTTGAATATTAATAGATAATATATTTAGAGGAGAGATTATTCTCCTCTAAAGTTACTATTTAAAAAAGTAATCCAAAAGGAGAAAAAATGAGCAATAAAAAAGCCGAAATCCTAAGCTTTATTGAGCAAAAAAAGATAAGAGGCTCATTAAGAAAACCAAGGTATACCACTAGGAAACTAAGCATTGGCTTAGTATCCTGTATGCTAGGTTTTACCCTACTTGTGTCACCAAGTGAAGCAAAAGCGTCAGAACCAACACCTGTTGGAGCAGAAGAGACTTTAAATGATCCAGATGGTGATCAAGAGGATGAGCAAGAAGAAAAATTAGTTAAGCAAGAAGAAAATAAAGAATTAAAAAACAAAGACAATAAAGAAACAGACGAAATCGAGAGCTTGAAAGCTGCTCGTGACACTGCTAAAGCTGAAATAGAGAAAGTATTTGAAAATGATACAGTTTCTGAAAAATCATTATATGATTATAATAAATCAATTGATGAAGCTGAAAGTCAAGAAGCTATTCAGAATATTGTTGATGAAGTAAAGAATCTAAAATCAGAAAAAGAAACTGATGAAGTAGAAAAAAATAAATCCTCTGTAGAAACAAATCAAACACAAGACACTAAGACCGATACAGAAGAAGGTGCTGATAAAAATAACGGTACACAAGATAATGATGAAATGGAAGTATCAGGTCAGCTAAATGATACCGCTCAAGGCCAGGGAGCTACTCATGAAGAAAATGAACCACAACCTACTGATGGAGTAGGATTTGACCAAACTACTATAAAAGTAGGAGTGAATAAAGTTGGTCTAGGCGAAAAAGGCTTTGACTTTGATAATATTTTTACAAAAAAGGACGCTAAAGTTCAGTTAATTAACAAAGAAACTGGAATAGTTGTAGGTGAAGCAAGTATTGATAAAAATACAAAAGAAATAGTTTTTACTGGAGCATATGAGCAAGCGGATATAGAAAGTGATAAATACGAATTAAAATTTTTATCTGAGAGTAAAGATGGCTATAAGACAGATAAATTTGCTCTAAACTATGATGGGAAAACAAAAACAGCACAAGCTTCTTTAAACCTATACCAAGTTAGAAATAACAAGGTAATTGTAAAAACAAAAGAAGAAGATACAGAGGAAATTGTATACAACCCAAGCACAAAAGAAACTGGTGGTAAATTAAAGCTGGTACCTAATAAAGGAAAATTGGAACGTAACAGAGAAAAAGATATTCCTACTGATAGTAATCCTACAAGAGTGGGTAGAAATCCAGATAGTAAAAATAAAGATGTCTATGATAACGGATTTACTATAAAAGTAACAGGTACGGAAAAAGATGTACTCGTAGATACAAAGGCAAATAAGGTATACGAACCAAATATTGCGACACCAGATGAGAATGGAATTAAGCCTACTGAGATAGAATTCAGAAGAAGAAGCCTTGTAGAAAATGATAAGGATTACAGACCAAAGGATGATAATTATGTAACTGTAGAGTTTGTAGTTAAAAGTGAAGATAAAGACAAGGGAACTATAAAAGAATCTAAAAGAATATTCCGTGTAAGAAAAGGTGTAAATCTAGGAAATAATTTAAAAGCTCCAGATGTAACTGTAAATGAAGAAGATGGCTGGAAATTCCCTGGCTGGGATAGGTTAGATGAAATATATAATGAAAATAAAACCTACACAGCTAAATTCTCTAGAGAAATTGGAACAATTGAAGATATTGCAAAAACTACAAAGAAAACAACAGAAACTATCCCAGGCAAAGTAAAATACGAAGCAGACGATAGCCTAGACTTTGAAGAAAAAGTAGTAGACAAAGCTCCAGTAGACGGAGAAAAAGAAGTTACAACAGTATCTGAACCAGGCAAAGACGATGTAGTAACAGAAGAAGTTACTAAAGAACCTGAAGACGGAACAACTAGAGTAGGAAACAAAAAAGTAGAAACAACTCAAAACGAAGATGGCTCTACAACAGAAACAACAACAATCTATGACGTTGATCCAGATACAGGCGAACTAACAAATCCAACTACTACAACAAAAACAACAATGCCAGCAGGAACAATTGAAGACATTGCAAAAACTACAAAGAAAACAACAGAAACTATCCCAGGCAAAGTAAAATACG
>ERZ1673749.1559-NODE-1559-length-15004-cov-4.953509_pt1 | contig 15004 bp, 14 predicted proteins | sample MGYA00580204_ERZ1673749 | MGnify/ENA primary metagenome ERZ1673749 (study PRJEB41218, sample SAMN15661745) | gut metagenome | host: Homo sapiens | place: Canada: London | collected 2015-08-20/2019-03-30 | study: EMG produced TPA metagenomics assembly of...
CTCCAACAGTCGGGCACGCTTCTCGCGGCGAATGCGCAGCTGCTCGGGGACGTCAGTAACTTCAGTATTCTTCTTCTCGCTCACGGTTGTCTAGGGTAGTCGATCCCTATACGCTGGCGCGATCCCGGTTCACAGAGTGTTCATCTAGCGGTTAGACAGGATCAACCGCGCGGTCATCTCAACCGTATTAACTCATGACGTCCGTTGCGACACTTCGTTGCGACATCCCCTTGCGCAATCAACGATTTTCGATTTTTGGAGCATAACTTTCATGGCACTCAACGGCCGTAATCTCTTGGCTAACATGTTCACCTCGTCTCGTTCTTCTCTTACCTGCACCTACAAGTGCGGTAATGCCTGTTTCGGCGAATGCGAGAACACCTCCGACAACCCTTACTTCGGCGACCAGTTCTCCCGCCGTACCGCCCTGCGCGCCGGTGGCTTGGCTGTCGTCGCCGTTGGTGGTTCCTCTGCGCTGGCTGCATGCGCTGCTCCGGATGACAACGGGTCTGCGGCGGGCGGCTCCTCCAACAAGACCAGCGAAGTTAAGGGCTCCGACATCGAGCTCACCTCCGCCGAAGGCATGCACTTTGAAGCCGTTGAGGCCAATACCAAGGATGAGGTCGTCATCCCGAAGGGCTATGAGCAGTCCGTTCTGATTGCCTGGGGTGACCCAGTCATCGAGGGCGCTCCGGAATTCGACGTCAACAACCAGACCGCCGCGGATGCGGAGAAGCAGTTCGGCTTCAACAATGACTTCGCCGGCCTCATCGAGCACCCGGATGACAAGAACCGCATGATCTACATGTGCTCGCACGAGTACACCACTGAGCCGATGATGTTCCCGGACTACGACCCGGAGAACCCCACCGAGGAGCAGGTAAAGATCGGTTGGGCCGGCCACGGCCACACCATCCTCGAGGTCTCCAAGGTAAAGGGCTCCGGCGAACTCAAGCGCGAATTCGGCCCGCTCAACCGCCGCATCACCGCCACCACCCCGTTCACCCTGGTTGGCCCGGCTAAGGGCACCGACCTGGTGAAGACCTCCGCCGACCCGAAGGGTGAGAAGGTCCTGGGTACTCTCAACAACTGCTCCGGTGGCGTGACCCCGTGGAACACCATGCTCTCCGGCGAGGAAAACTTCGACCAGTACTTCGCTGGCGGTGACGTCAAGGACGACAAGGCCGCTGAGTCCCTCAAGCGGTTCGGCATCAAGGAGGGCCCGTCCGACCGTAAGTGGGAAAAGTACGATGACCGCTTTGATGTGACCAAGGAGCCGAACGAGCCGAACCGCTTTGGCTGGCTCGTGGAGATCAACCCGCTGGACCCGAAGTCCACCCCGATTAAGCACACCGCAGTGGGCCGCTTCAAGCACGAGGCCGGCAACATCCACATCACCAAGGATGGCACCGTGGTGTGCTACTCCGGCGATGACTCCCGCTTCGAGTACGTCTACAAGTTCGTCTCCACCAAGAAGTACAAGGAAGGCGATCTCGAGCACAACATGACCATCCTGGACCACGGCACCTTGTACGTGGCCAAGATGGAGGGCAACTCCCCGGAGAAGGAAATCGACGGCTCTGGTGTCCTGCCGGAGGACGGCGCTTTCGATGGCAGCGGCGAGTGGGTCAAGCTGCTGACCTCCGATACTGAGAACAACAAGTTCGAGTCCCACGTGGACGGCATGTCCGCCGAAGAGGTCGCCGTCTTTACCCGTGAGGCCGCCGACAAGGTGGGCGCCACCAAGATGGACCGCCCGGAAGACGTCCAGGTTCACCCGGAGACCGAGAAGGTCTACATCGCGCTGACCAACAATAAGTACCGCGGCGCCACCGGCGAGAACGCTAAGAAGAACAAGGAAGACGCCAAGGAATGGGCTCCGGTCAAGGAGAACAAGAACGGCCTCGTCATGGAGCTCGAGGATGACCACGCCGGTGAGAAGTTCACCTGGAACCTCTTCCTGGTCTGCGGTGACCCGCGTGAGGCCAGCACCTACTTCGGCGGCTTCGACAAGGAGAAGGTCTCCCCGATTTCCTGCCCGGATAACCTGGCCTTCGACAACCACGGCAACCTGTGGATCTCCACTGACGGCAACGCGCTGGACTCTAACGACGGCCTCTACGCCGTGACCACCGAGGGCGAGACCCGCGGCGAGCTCAAGTGCTTCCTCACCGTCCCGGCGGGCGCGGAGACCTGTGGCCCGATCGTCGACGATGACCGCGTCATGGTCAACGTTCAGCACCCGGGCGAGTCTGATGACGCCACCTTCGACAAGGCCACCTCCCACTGGCCTGATGGCGGTAAGTCCACCCCGCGCCCGGCCGTGGTTGTGGTGTGGAAGAAGGGCGGCAAGATCGGTACCGAATAAGGCACCGACGCTGCGCAGTGCACACTCTTAGGCGGTGCGCAGCTGCGCCTCCAGCACCTCCTGTGCGAAGTCCCACAACGGGGTTGCAACCCCAGCTTTGACGCCCATGCGTCGGATCGCTCCGACCTGGGCGTCTAATTCGTTGGGCAATCCTTCCTTGATATCGCGCTGCATTGAGGACGTGCTGTCCGGGTGCTGCTGGCGGGCAAACTCCATGGTCTGTTCCACCACGTTCTCCGGCAGCTCCACGCCGAGTGCGCGCCCGACGGCCTCGACTTCCCGCATGAATACCTCGAGCTGGCCGGGGATTTCCTGGCAGAGGTACCCAATCGGTTTGTCCACCAAGGCGCCTAGAGTGCCTGTCGGGGTGACGAACATGGCTTTCGACCAGACGTCGACAAGCGCGGCGTCGTGGAATTTGCTGGAAGCCCCCGCCTCCTTCAGCGCGGCCGCCAGCTCCTCGCCCGTGCGGCGCAGGGACTCCGGCGCCTCAGCACTCAGCGGACCAAAGGCCAAAGCCAAGGGCCCTGGGTTGCGCTTGATCTGCGCCGGCTCCAGGCGAGTGGCATAGACGCGAGCGACACCGGCGAGGATGTTTTCTTCCCCGAATTCCTCGGCCGCCAGGTACGGAATCTCGACCGAGTTGTGCGTGGTCACCACCGGGATTCCCTGCAGGGCCTCGCGGTCCTCCGCGCTGCCAAAGGTCTCGTTGCCCGGCAGCGCCTTCGAGGCAATAATTGCCACGTCCAGCCCACCCAAGAGTTCTTTGACCTCAGCAAAGGTGTGCGCAGCCGGGACCTTTATAACTTCGGTGGTTGTGGGTTCCGCGTGGGCGTCGATCAGCGTCACGCCCGTCTCCCCCAACACCCGTAAGGTCTCACCGCGAGCGACGAAGGCGACGTCGTGGCCCGCTGCTTTCAGTTTTCCGCCAAAGTATCCGCCGATGGCGCCGGCTCCCAGAATTCCAATCTTCATGCCTCCAACCTAACTGGTGGAGACCTGCGCCACAGACTTTTATCCGCGCTGTTCTAAGTTACGGAAGCCAATGCCCAACGGCACGCCCGCGTTATCGATGAGCCGCACCCCACCCACGGTAGCGGCGATAAAGAGGCGGGCATCGCCCTCTGCGGGGGCCTCACCCAGGTCGCGCCCGCGCAGCTCCACGTACTCCGGTTCCACGCCCGCGGCGGCCAACACCTCACGTGTCACGCGCACGACTTCCTCGGCCCCGGACTCCGCCGCGTACGCACCGGCGGTGAGTGCCGCCGACAGCGCGCTGGCTTGCTCGCGGGCTTCGGGTGCGACGTCAGCATTGCGCAGGCTCATCACCACTCCGTCCGGCATGCGCACCGAAGGAACTCCCTGCACACGCGCCCCGATGTGAAGGTCAGTAAAGGCCTGCTGAGTGGCCACGAGCAGCTCGTAATCCTTCTCCCCCATGAAAACATCACTGGGCCCCAAAGCACAGGTCAGCGCCACAACGCGGGTCAGCTCCGCGCTCACGTCCTCCATGCCGTGATCGGGCGCGAGAACCCGCGTGCGCTGGCTCTGCTCGCCATAGCGCCACACCACATCAACACCGTCGAGGGCAGAGATGTCCGTCTCGGGATCCACAGCCACGACCACGATGCCACCGCGCACGCGTTGTGCTGCCTGCACGAGTGCCAGGTGCCCGGCGTGAATATCGCGGCCCAGCGGCACGAGAACCACGCGCTTGCCCGTCTTGCGGTAGGCGCTGCCGACCATGCGGATGCGCTCGATATCCTCCACTAGGAGTTGTTCCGCCACGGCGCTTCCTTTCTTAGTGCCCACAGTTCCAGTTCTTCCATGTTCTTCTTCTCACCCACCATGCGGGCGACATCGCGGTAGTTGCGCGCCATGCCGAGCTCCACCGCGGCGGGATAGGCCGCGATGATGTCATCAGCGTCAAGCTCAAAATCGCTGCCCATGAAGTCTTCGATGATCTTCGCCTCTACAGAGGCCCAGGCACTCAACACGCCAAGCATTTCCGCGTAGTACAGCCGCGCCGCTCGTTCAGCGCGCTGTGCCGCCGGCACCGTTTCTGCAGTTTGGTGAATCTCCGAGAGCAGCAACCCAATGACGGTCTCCGCCACCTCATCGAGGGTGCCCACCGCGTAGGAGTCTCCCAGGGGCGCTGCGGCAATCGTCAGGCACCCGCGTGTTTCCAGCTCATCCAGGGCTTCCACCCCAGCCAGCAATGAGGTGTGGATGACGATTTGCTTGGGGCGCACGTGCTTTTCGACGTCCCCCACCGCCCCCTCGAGCTCCCTCGCCGTCGCGGCGAGAATCAGCGCATCGAAGCGGTCCAGCTGGGCGGGGTCCTCAAGCTTCTCAATGGTGTGGCCAGCCATCTCCAGACGGAGGGCGAAGTTAATGCCGGCTCGGGAATCACCCCACACTGCCACACGCATGCGCGGAGCAGACATCTACTTCTTCACGTCCTTGTTCTGCTGTTCTTTCCGGCGCTTGCTACGCGCCATGAGTTCAGCCACGGAGACCGCGCCCTCGCGGTGTTCATCGCTACGACGGCGGCCACGTGTGTCGGGCTGTGCGGTATCTGCTTCCGGCTTGCGATGGCGGTGGTGCGGCTGTGCGGGGCCAGCATCTTCCTTGACGTGCTGCGCGCCTGCGGCACCCTGGTTCCACTGCACGGCCTGGAAGCTATCGGTCTTAAACTCCGGCGCCTTCGGCTGTGTCTTTGGCTGGGACTGCTGCAGCTTCTGCTCAGCACGTGCCTGTGGCTGTTCTGCCTTGGGCTGTGGCTTCTGCTGCGGTTCACCCATGGGGCGAAACGCCGGCGGACGGTTCTCAGAGGGCTGCGGCGCGCCGAAGGGAGATGGAGCAGAAGCCGGGCGGGTGCCCTGCTGATCTTCGGGTTTCCCGGCGGGTTTCGCGGCAGGCCGCTCGGTGGGTTTCGCCGCTGGCTTCGGAGTGGGTTGCTGAGCAGGCTTCGCGGCTGGCTTCGCCGCCGGCTGCTGAGTGTTGGCACGGGCATTATCCGCCAGCAGGTTGTCCAGCGGGTTGCTCACCGGGTAGGTCGGCTGCGAGCCGAGGCGGCCTGCCACGGCGTCGGCAGACGGCGCACCACCGGACTTCTGGGTGAAGTTCACGTTGGTGGCATCGCCGTGCTCATCCACGCTCGCGCCGCCGGCCTTGCGCTCCAGCTCCTGGATGCGGCGCGCCTCCGCATACAGGGCGGCAGGTTCATAGACCCACTCGCGCCCCGAGATCTCCTCGATCTGGGCGCGGATGGCTTCTAGTTCAGAACGGATCTCGGCCAGGACCTGGCTGTTGTCTGCTGTGGAAGATCCGGAGGCGGTCAGCGAGGAAGCGGCATGGGCGCGCTCCACTGCTAGAAGCTCGTTGGCTTCATGGGCCTGACGGCGGTAGCGCACCACCAGGAAGAAGCCCAGAACCGCGGCCCACAGGGAAGCGAGCAAGGCGATCTTCAGCGCGTTCGCCGAGCCCGAAATCAACATGACCAGGCTGGCAATGACCGCGAGAATGACCAAGACGATGAGCCCGATGGAACCGGCGTCCGTCTTCGAACCGGACTGGGAAGACTCCACCGACGTTGGCGGCTGTGAGTCCGGCTGTACAGAAAACTGGGTCGTCGGGCGATCATCCGGGGCCGACTCGTGCTGGGGCTCAGGGGCGTGGTTCGGACTCGTCATGCCCACTAACTTACCGCTTGTGCACCATCAGATGGAGGTGGCACCTCGCAGTGTCGCTCCAGCACCGCTCCGGCAACGCACATCGCGGCACCACCCAGCGCCGAGGTCACCACCCCGGCCAGGTCACCGGACGCAGCAACGAGCTCGCCGGCGCGCGGCACGACATAGACCGCCATTCCCGCATAGGCCCCACCCACGATGGCGCCGGTCCACGCGGAGGCTTTACCGACGAGCAGGAATTGCGCGATGGTCATGGGATTCAGCTGCGAGTTATCCAGGCCGATGCCATGTTCATCGTCCTTGGCGTTGCGGACTTTGAGGGTAAGGACGCCGCACACTACGGTCATGGCCCACAGGGAAATCGACACTGTTGCCGGAATGGCCAGCATTGAGCCATAAAAGCGGGTGGTGAGGATGGCGGCCGCTGCGGCCACGAAGAGGGCCACGCCGACGAGCGCGCTGATCGACGTCCTCTTCATCGCCTACCCCACTTCCTTCACCGCTGCGACCTCGTCCTCATCGAGGCCCGCGATGAGCTCGCGCACCGGGGTGCCGTTGAGCTCCGCGTGCTCATCCGCAGCCAACCACGGCACGAGCACGAAAGCGCGCTCGTGTGCATAGGGGTGCGGGAGGGTGAGCTCCGGATCATCGGAGGTAACGCCGTCTATCTGCACGATGTCCACGTCCAAGGTGCGCGGACCCCAGTGCCGCACGCGTACGCGCTCGGCGGCTTCTTCCAACTTCTGGCCACGGCGCAGCAGCTCCAGCGGAGTGCAGTCCACGTCCACGATAAGCACTGCGTTGAGGAATTCATCTTGGTCAGTCACACCCCACGGCGGGGTGGCATAGACCGGGGAGGCCGCAACGGTCTCGGCGGCGAATTCATCGAAAACGGTCTGCAGGAGCGCGCGGCGATCCTCCATGTTGGACCCGATGGACAAGACAGCGCGCATTAGCCTGCCATCCGCTTCCGGGAGCGGCGCGCTACGACCGCGACGTCGGTAAAGGTGCGCGGGATGGGTGCCTTCGGCTTGTGGATCGTCACCTCGATGGCGTGGAGGATCTCGAAGCGCTGCATCGCGGTCTCGGCGACTTCAGCGGCCACCGTTTCGATGAGATCGCGGGAGGGGCCTTCGACGATGTTTGCTGCGACGTCGGCAAGCTCGGCGTAGTTGACCGTCCGTGACAGGTCATCCTCGATGCCCGCGGTGTCCAACCAACATGTGACGTCCACGATGAAGGGCTGCCCCGTCTTCTTCTCTTCCTCGAAGACGCCGTGGTAGCCAAAGCATTCCAGACCGGTGAGCTCGATGCGATCCGCCATGGGCTTAAGCCCTCCCCAGCGAAGTCGAGACCACGGTTCCTCCATCGGCGCCGTTGGCGTAGCTACCGGAGGCATGCTCGCCGCCGGTATACGCCGCGCCCGCATTCCAGGCCGCGGCGACATCCACGGCATCGCGGGAGACATCAACCTCGTGCACGCGCACACCCCACGCTCCCATCTGCGCGGAGATGGCGGTCACGGCCGCGGTGGCCGGATCCGCGAGCAGTGGGCTGGACTCGGCACCGCGATCCTCCCGGATGGCGGCGAGGAAGCGCTTGCGGGAAGCGCCCACGAGCAGCGGGAACTCGCCCTGCAGAAACTCCGGCAGGGCCTTGAGCAAAGCCCAATTATCTTGTGGGGATTTGGCAAAGCCCAGGCCCGGATCCACGACGATATTGTCGTGGCTGACACCTGCTTGCAGGGCGCTATCGGCGAGCTTCGCCAGGGACTCGTGGACATCGCGCACGACGTCCCCGCCGTGGTCGGCCACTCCGGCCGCGCTGCCGAATTGGACGGTGCGCCAGTGCATGAGGCACACCGGCAGACCCGTGGCAGCCATGGTGCGGTACATCTCCGGGTCGGCGGCACCACCGGAAACGTCATTGATCATGTCGGCACCAGCTTCGGCGGCAGCTTGAGCAACCGAGGCTCGCATCGTATCCACGGAGGTCTTGATCCCCTCCTCGTGCAGCGCCTTGATGACGGGCACGACGCGGTGCTCCTCTTCTTCGGCCGCGACACGCACTGCACCCGGGCGGGTGGACTCGCCGCCCACATCGATCATGTCCGCGCCGGAGGCCACCAAGTGCCGGGCGTGCGCGATGGCGTCGTCGACATTAATCCAGCGTCCGCCGTCAGAGAAGGAATCTTCCGTGACGTTGACGATGCCCATGACCAGCGTGCGGCCGGGGACGGTGAGGTTGCTGACTGCCATGGAAACTAGCTCCTAATGAGGCTCATGACCTCCGCACGGGAGGCCGCATTCTTCTTGAAACCGCCGCGGACCGCGGAGGTCGTCGTGGTAGCCCCCGGCTTGCGGATGCCGCGCATGGCCATGCACAGGTGCTCGCACTCGATGACCACGATGACGGACTGTGCGTGGAGGACGTCCACGAGGGCGTTGGCGATCTGGCTGGTGAGGCGTTCCTGGACCTGCGGGCGCTTGGCGTACATATCCGCCAGGCGGGCCAGCTTAGACAGTCCGGTGACGTGGCCGTCGGGGCCCGGGATGTAGCCGATGTGCGCCTTGCCGTAGAAGGGCACAAGGTGGTGCTCGCACGTGGAGTAGATGGGGATATCGCGCACGAGGACGAGTTCCTGGTGCTCCTCCGCGAAGGTCTTGTGGAGGACCTCGGTCGGATCTTGGTGCAAGCCGGCAAAGACCTCCGCATAGGCGCGGGCCACGCGGGCCGGGGTTTCGCGCAGGCCCTCGCGGTCGGGGTCCTCGCCCACGGCGATGAGAAGTTCGCGGACGGCTGCTTCGGCGCGCTCGTGATCGAACTCGCGCTGCGCCGGGATGTTATCGCTCATTGGTCTCGCCATCCTTGTACGGGTTGTTGCGGTATTCGTTGTCTCCCCAGCCGGGCGCGCCCCAGGCGTGTTCCTCCGGCTTGGCGTGGCGGCCGCGGCGCTCTTGCTCGCGTTCGCGTGGCTGTGCTTGAGGCTGTGCCTGTGCTGGCGGTTGCGCCTGCGATTCCGACTGTGATTCTGGCTGCGGTGCAGCGGACTCCGGCACGCGCGGAATCTCCTGGGTGACCTCGTTGCTGGGCCCCTTCTGCTCTTCAGCCGGTTGCTCCGCCGCCGGCTGGGCCTGCTCAGGAGCCACGGTCTCATCGCGTGCCCCATCGCTTTCGGCACGGTCCTCGCTGAGCTCGCGGCCGGTAGGTTCGGTGATCTCGGATTCCCCGAAGAAGGTGTTGCCCTTCTCTGGATCCACGTAGTCACCTGCGTGCTGGCCAAAGCTGAAGCCGATCTCCTTGACCGGCGCCGCCGTCCCGGCGGCGTCAGCGGGCTCGCCGCCGTTCTCCTTTGCGCGCTCCAGCTCCGCATGGCGGCGCTCGCGGGCGGCACGGGAGGCGTCGAGAAGCGTCATGCGTTTCGGCAGTTCCTCACCACGCTCCTGGGCCAGCTCCACCGGGGTCTTCACCGGCTCGCGGCCAGCCTGGCGCGGGAAGCGGGCGTCCTCGTTCGGGAAGACGTCGAAGGCCTCGCGCGGCTCGATGCCCTCGAAGATGCCCTCGAGGTCCGGGCGGCGCAGGGTTTCCTTCTCCAGCAGCATCTCGGCGAGCTTATCCAGGTAGTCGCGGTGCTCGGACAGGATGTCATAGGCCTGCTGGTGCGCGCGGTCCAAGAGGTACGCCATCTGCTCATCGATCTTGGTGGCCACGGAATCCGAGTAGTCAATGGTTCCACCGCCGCCGGCATAGCTGAAGGGATCGCCCTGTTCCTGGCCGTACTTGACGGTGCCCAGGTCCGGGCTGAAGCCGTATTCGGTCAGCATAGAACGCGCGATCTTGGTGGCGTGCTCGATATCGGAGGAGGCACCGGTGGTCGGTGCGCCGAACACGAGCTCTTCCGCGGCACGCCCGCCCATGGCGAAGACGAGGCGAGCGAAAAGCTCGTCGCGGGTGTACATGCCCTTGTCGTCTTCCTGCGCGGTCATGGCGTGGCCGCCGGTGCGGCCGCGGGCCAGGATGGTCACCTTGTAGACGCGCTCAATGTCCTTGAGCGCCCACGCCGACAAGGTATGGCCGCCCTCGTGGTAGGCGGTGACCTTCTTCTCATGCTCAGAGATGATCTTGCTCTGGCGGCGCGGGCCGCCGACGACGCGGTCGGTGGCCTCCTCCAGCGCGTCGTAGGTAATGACGTTGCCGCCAATGCGCGCGGTGAGCAGGGCAGCCTCGTTGAGAACGTTGGCCAGGTCCGCACCGGACATGCCGGCGGTGCGCTTGGCCAGCTGCGCCACGTCCACTTCCTTGGCCAGCGGCTTGTCCTTAGCGTGCACGCGCAGAATCTGCTCGCGGCCGGCCAGGTCCGGGTTGGTCACCGGGATCTGGCGGTCGAAGCGGCCCGGGCGCAGAAGCGCCGGGTCCAAGATGTCGGGACGGTTGGTCGCCGCGATGAGGATGACGCCCTCACGGTCACCGAAGCCATCCATCTCCACGAGCAACTGGTTCAGCGTCTGCTCGCGCTCATCGTGGCCGCCGCCGGTACCGGAACCACGCTGGCGGCCCACGGCGTCAATCTCATCGACGAAGATGATGCACGGGCTATTCTGCTTGGCCTGCTTGAACAGGTCGCGCACGCGGGAAGCACCGACGCCGACGAACATCTCCACGAAGTCGGAACCGGAAATGGAATAGAAAGGCACGCCGGCCTCACCCGCAACGGCGCGGGCCAGAAGGGTCTTACCCGTGCCGGGAGGGCCGTACAACAGCACGCCGCGCGGGATTTTCGCGCCCAGCGCATGGTAACGCTCCGGATCATCCAGGAAGTCCTTGATCTCCTGGAGTTCATCCACCGCTTCATCCGCACCGGCAACATCCGCAAAGGTGTTGGTGGGCATGTCCTTGGTCAGCTCCTTGGCCTTGGAGCCACCAATGCCGAACATGCCGCCCGCGCCCTGCTGCATGCGGGTCATAAGCCAGAACAGCAGCGCGAAGAGGATCAGCATCGGCAGCAGGAAGCTGATCATGGAACCGATGAAGGAATCCTGCGTCACCTTGGTCTGGTACTTCTCCGCACCAGAGCCCTTCACCGCGTTAAAGACCTGCTCGGAGGCGCGGGCCGGGTACTTGGCAATGACCTCTTCGACGCCTTCCTGCTCCTCCACCGTCACCGGCTTCTTGAGCTTGAGGCGCAGCTGCTGCTCGCGGTCATCGATCTGTGCTTCCTCGACGTTCTTATCCGTCAGCTGCTGCATGGCCACGGAGGTGTCCACCTGCTTGAAGCTGCGGGCATCATTGCTAAAGAACGTGAAAGCGTACAGCAGGATGAGAACTAGGCCCGCGATCGAGCCATAGCGGATGATGTTCTTATTTTTCATTAATTACCTTGCGAATTCGAGGCCTCATGCAACAGAGGGCAAGAAAAACTAGTCGTTGCTGTATACCGCAGGCTCCAGCGTGCCCACATAGGGCAGGTCACGGTAGCGCTCCGCAAAATCCAGACCATAGCCCACGACAAACTCGTTGGGGATATCAAAGCCCACGTCGAAGAGATCCAGCTCCGCCTTGACTACCTCAGGCTTGCGCAGCAGCGTGACCACTTCCAGTGAACGGGGGTGGCGGCCCTGCAGGTTGCGGATGAGCCAGGACAAGGTCAGGCCGGAGTCGATGATATCTTCCACGATGACCACATCACGGCCCTCGATATCGCGGTCCAGGTCCTTCAAAATACGCACCACGCCCGAGGAGGAGGCCGAGTTGCCATAGGAGGACACCGCCATGAACTCCAGTTGGGACGGAATGGTGAGCTTGCGGGCAAAGTCCGTCAAGAAGAAGACCGCACCCTTGAGCACGCACACCAGGATGAGGTCATCATCGGCGTTGCTGTATTTCTCGGAAACGCGGTCCGCCATCTCTTGGATGCGCGCCTGAAGATCGTCTTCGGCGACGAGTACGTTTCTAATGTCCTCTCCATAAGGATTGGCGGGGACGGCTGAATCATGGGTGTCGTGCACGTGAGCGCTCCTTTGCTGACCGAGGCAATAGTGACAGTTTGCCACCAACGCGTGCGACTTCCAACCTTGTACCTCTCTTTTCACCACGGACGGCGACTGGCCCCTGCCCATGCCACTGCACGCACAGGGCATCGATGCCGCGCACCGCCTCGCGCGTAACCTCTACCCCTTCCTCGCGCAGCCACGCGGCAATCGCCCGGCGGCGCTTCGGCTCGGGAAGGGCGGCCAGCTCGGCGCAGTCGGGGGTGGGGTGGGTGGTGAGGAAGGCGTCGTCAAGCGCGGCGTCATAGGCTGCCTGGGCCAAAGCCGGCACGGGGTCACCGCCCAGGATCTCCTGCAGGCGCGGGAGGATCTCGCGGCGCAGCGCCACGCGGCGAAAGGCCGGGTCCTGGTTCTGGGGATCGTGCCAGACGTCCAGCTCCAGCTCCGCGCAGGCGGCCTCGGTCTGAGCGCGGCGCACGCGCAAAAGGGGGCGCAGCACGCGCACGCCCTCCACCTCGGAGCGCTCGCACATGCCCGCCACCTTCCCCCGCAGGGCGCTCAGCAGCAGGGTTTCGGCCTGGTCATCGGCGGTATGAGCCACCGCCACCTCGCCCCAGGGCGCGAAGGCACGGTACCGGGCGGCGCGGGCTTCGGCCTCCACGGAGCCGTGCTTGGCGACGTCCACCGGCAACACCTCCGCCCCCGCCCCCAATCCACGAGCCTGGTCGGCAGCCCCGCGCGCCTGTGCGGCCGAGCCTTCCTGTAGGCCGTGGTCGACGCAGAGCGCTGTGACCTCATGACCTTCTGCGACGAGGGCCGCGGTCAGCGCCAGCGAGTCGGCGCCGCCGGACAATCCCACCGCTATGGCGCGGGGGTGCTGCCCCACCACGGCGCGGGCGGCCACCCGGCAGGCCAAGAAGTTGGGGCTTTTACGTGGCCAAAAAGGTTTCTTAGAAGTCATGGAGTGCGGCGGCGAGGGCGTCTTGGGCCTGGCGGGCGGAGGTGACTTCGCCGTCGTTGACCAGGAAGGCGAAGGCATAAACCCGGCCCGACTGGCCCTGGGCAGTGCCGGTCAGCGCGGAGGTTCCGGTGAGTGTGCCGGTCTTGGCGCGCACGAAGCCGCGGGCGGGCGAATCGGAATAGCGCTCATAGAGGGTTCCTTCGCCGCCGGCGAGGGGGAGGTAGCCCAACAGTGGGCGAAGCTCTTCGGTGGCTACGGCTTGATCCGCGATGTGCGCGAGGAGGCCTGCCGGGATGCGATTATCGCGGGAGAGACCTGAACCGTCCTTTAAGGTGACGCCGTTGACGTCGATGCCGGCGCCGCTGAGCACGTCGAGGGTGGACTGCGCGGCGCCATCGAAGCTTGCCTCCGCATCCTGGCTAATGGCCAGCTCGCGGGCGATGGCCTCCGCCATGACGTTGTCGGAGTCCTTCGCCGCTTGCTGCGCGCGCAGGGCCAACGGATCGGACTCGCTGGAGGCGATGGCCTCCGCGTTATCGGGTGCGGGGGCCATGTCAGCTTTGTCAGTACCCAGACGGCTGGCGAGCGCGCGGGCGACGTCGAGTGCCGGCTCATGGGAGCGCGGGACGTCCCCGGTCTTCTCCCCGATGCGCCCGCCGTAGAGCATGGCTGGCTGGATGGGTGCGACATAGCCACCGTCGATATTGTCATCGTCCCAGCCGGGAGCCTGGTCGGGGCCAGCCCAGACGGAAGTGTCGATGGATACTCGGTTGACGGTGCTCATGTGCTTCTTGATCTGCTCCGCCAGCTCATCGAGGCGCTCGTCCGTCAGCCACACATCGCCGGAGGCTTTGATGACCACGTCGCCATCGTTATCGCCCTTGACCACTTCCGTGGTGAGGCGCTCTTCTTCATCGAGCGCGAGCGTTGCTGCGGCGAGGGTGAGGACCTTGGTGGAGGAGGCGGGCGTGAGCGGCTTTGCGGCTTCGCGCTCCCACAGCACCTCGTGGGTGGTGGTGTCGATGACCTGACCGCCGAAAGTGGCGAGGGCTTTGTCTTTGCCCAGTTCATCCAACTTCGCTTTGAGCGCGGCGGGGTCTATCTCACCAGGCTCGACGGGCTGGAGCAGCGTTTCGGGTTCTGCCTGCTTATAGGGCTGGCCGTGGTCCAGTTGATCGTAGGTGCGCTGGACTTCTACGCCCACTGCGGCCGTCGCCGCCACGACGCCGGCCGTGACGAGGGCCGCAGTACTCCACCAGACATGCTTAGCTTTCATCGCCCTTTAGACTAGCGCGGTAGACTATGCGGAGCACATGCCAACCTATTAGTTATGGAGGATTCAGCCGTGAGCGTTGAAGTAACCATCGAGATCCCGAGGGGCTCCCGCAACAAGTACGAGATCGACCACGAGACCGGCAAGGTCCACCTCGACCGCTACCTGTTCACCCCGATGGCCTACCCGGCTGACTACGGCTTCATCGACCACACCCTGGGTGAGGACGGCGACCCGCTCGACGCACTAGTTATCCTCCCGGAGCCGGTCTTCCCGGGCGTTGTCGTGGAGGCCCGCATTCTCGGCGTATTCAAGATGACCGACGAGGCCGGCGGCGACGACAAGCTGCTCGCCGTCATCGATGACCCGCGCTGGGAGCGCTACCAGGACATCAACGATGTGGAGCAGCACATCAAGGACGAGATCGAGCACTTCTTCGTCCACTACAAGGACCTGGAGCCGAACAAAGAAGTTACCGGCTCTGGCTGGGGCGACAAGGCTGAGGCAGAGAAGATCCTCGACGAGGCTAAGGCTCGCTTCAAATAATTCGCACTTCTAGGGACGTTTCGATCAAATAGGGCCCAAAATCCGAGGGTTTGAGAGGCCTTAGTTGATCGAAACGTCCTTTTTCTTTGTCACCGCGACAACTCCTCGTTCGTGACGTACGATTCGATCAAATAGGGGGCCGAAAACAGCGGTTTCTGGGGGCTTATTTGTTAG
>ERZ1673749.1562-NODE-1562-length-14982-cov-5.807329_pt1 | contig 14982 bp, 14 predicted proteins | sample MGYA00580204_ERZ1673749 | MGnify/ENA primary metagenome ERZ1673749 (study PRJEB41218, sample SAMN15661745) | gut metagenome | host: Homo sapiens | place: Canada: London | collected 2015-08-20/2019-03-30 | study: EMG produced TPA metagenomics assembly of...
GAGCGACGAACAGATTACAAAATTACAGATACGTCAAAGTATTTCAATCCACGCTCCCGCGAGAGGAGCGACAGTAACTGCTCAGAACCTTGCACTTGTGGTAGAATTTCAATCCACGCTCCCGCGAGAGGAGCGACCAAGAAGGGAGAAAGTGCAACACTGACAGCGACAGTATTTCAATCCACGCTCCCGCGAGAGGAGCGACGGTATACCTGATAGTACTATTTATGACTGGGGGAAATTTCAATCCACGCTCCCGCGAGAGGAGCGACAGCAATATTGCACAAAAAATTTGTTTATTTTTATACAATACCGACAATAAATATATAATAAGATAAATAACAAGTAAAACCAAAAACCTATTATTCATTTTATTGTACAAATTTACAAGTAATTTCAGGTGCGAGACAACCGGTACATTCATGTTTACTTATCTTTCGCACCACATTTTATAATATCAATGTCTGATCAGCAGGAATTCCATGGTCAACACCAACATGTTCTATCTTCGTCTGATAACGATTTCCTAAATAATAGAATCTGAGACTATCCACATCTTTATCAATAAGATCCGTTAATATGGCCTTTAGCATCACACATTGAGCATTATCTAGTATACATTCAAACACAGAATTCTGAACTCTGCGCCCATAATTTACACATTGTTTAGCTACTTTTCTCAACCTGGTTTTTCCTTCAGCAGTTTCAGTATTCACATCATATGTAATCAATACAAGCACACCATCACCTCATTTCCATAAAAATACAGGGTACTCATCCAAATCTCCCCTTAAATATCTTGCCAACAGCATTGCCTGTACAAATGGAACCATTCCCCATTCCACCTTTTCATTAAGATATGGGTGTGTAATAATCTCCTTTTTCTTGTTTTGCCATTCTGATAGTAATTTTTTACGAATATCTGTATCCATCAATACAGCACCATTTTCTTTTTTTATAAAATTCTTACCGTTTACAATCTTTTTATTAATCAATGATAAAACAAATCTATCAGCCATGACTGCTCGCAATTCTTCTATAAGATCTAATGAAAGTGATACTCTACCAGGACGTTCCGTGTGCATGTAACCAACATAGGGATCTAACCCTACAACCTCTAGCGCTGATGTAATTTGAGTTGTAAGCAATGTATACGTAAACGACAACATTGCATTTACATTATCAAGAGGCGGACGCCGATTTCTCCATTGAAAGAAAAAATCTTTCTTTTGTTGTAAAATCAACTCATCAAATACGCCAAAATATATACTTGCAGCTTCACCTTCATATCCTCTTAACTGATTCATAGACTGTGAATTTTGGATATAATCAAGAAATTCTTTCAGCTTTATAGATGCTTTTTTTACCTTATCCATATCTATCTGCATTGAATGATCTCTAATTGCTCTTTCTAGAACCCATCTTGAATTATACACTTTTCCAAGAATACAGTTTTTTGCGATTTCCAGGCACTTTATACCTTCACTACTGCTTTGGAATTGTTGTTTCCTTAGCACGACATTTCCCTTAACTTTGCCTGAAACTCTTGCAAGAAATTTCCCCTGTGGTGTCAGATAACAAAGAGAAATATTTCTATCCGCACAAGCTCCCATTAATGCCGGACTTGTTCCTCTATATCCAAATGAAACTATTGCTTCGAGATTGTGTAAAGGTAATCTGCCTATTTCATTTTTATCATCATATACAACAACATTTTCTCCATCCAACCCCAGATAACTATTTTCCGATGTAACATACAATGTATTCAATAATTTCTTCATAACGTTTCCCCCAGCATCTTATTGATATACGATTTCACCGAACCACTTTTATCAATCTTTGGCATACAAATATCTTTTAAAGAGCAAGATACACACCCTTTCGACGTTTTGACCTTAGGTGTATAATTTCGATCATAATAATCATGCATTTCTCCAAATATTTTTTTCACTTCGTCCCGAAGTTCATCTGTAAACACTATCGGTTGGCGTCTTCTTGTCTCACCATAAAATATAGCACCCTCTGTTATTTTTGTTGAAAACATTTCTTCCAGACACATAGCCTGCGCCATTAGCTGAAGTTCATCTTCGTTTGACTCTTTGGGTTTCCCCTTTTTGTACTCAATTGGATATAATGAATATGTTCCACGATGTCCATAGAGCTTCACTCCATCTTCACATTTGTGAAATTCAACAATATCACACTCCCCACTCACACCCATGCTTCTTGAGGATACAGGAAGAGCTCTGACAACCAGAATATCTTTTCTCTTTTCTGTCAGATATGGATCATGCGCTTTTTTATGCATAAGTTCGCCAATAACAGTATGTTCATTTTCAGCCCACTGCTGCTCAACATGAATAAGCGCCCATTGTCTTCTGCAAAATTTAAAATGCTGTATTCCAGAAATCATCAGATAATCATCTTGAGAATATTCCATTAAATCATCCTTTTCACTTCTACCGTATCCGGTATCTCATCATCATTAATAGTAACTGTATAATCCTGATATTTTCTTGGATATTGTATATCATCATTTTTCTGCACTTTAACTGCATCAAATAATTTATAAGCAGGACAGTCACCAAGCTCTTTACTATGCTTAAAAACAATAAGCTCACGAACTGCCATCTTTCCTCTTGCAGCAGAATGGTCATTTTCAAACATATTTATTATTGCATTCCATAACAATTCTAGATCTTCCTCAGAAAATCCAGTAACTTTTCTTGCAAGATTTGCTGAAATATAACCTTCTACACGATACAAGCCATATGGAACAATACTCTTTCTTCCCATCTCGTTACTCTTATTCTCAGCATCTTTTTCTGTTGTAATGGCAACTCTCGTAATAGTTACCTCCTGACTAATAACAGGATCAATACTTCTTGCAAATCCAAGCTGTACAGGACCTCTTACCTGCCCACAATTCAATGAAGCTTTAACAAAAGTTGTCATTACAGCACCAAATGCACGAATATCATAAAAATTTCTGCACATATAATCCCTTAATTTTATATCTGCATCCTTATCTGACTTTTTTAATTTTTTTAATGCTTCTGTAACCTTTTTATCTTCATCATCATTTATACCAAGACTTTTGCATGCCTCCCTGTCACTTCTGTTAAGAGGAATATTCTCCTTGATATAAATTTTATATCCCTCTTCGTCCTCCTTCACAGTCTCTATGTAATTTCGAATCTTACGTTTTAAGCATACATCAGTTACAATTCCTAAGCCACTTTCCGGATCAATTCTTGGCATATTGCCAGCATCAGGATCCCCGTTAGGATTTCCATTTTCCACATCAAATAAAACAACAAACTCATATCTGTTTTTAATAACTTCTCCCATTTATTTGTCCTCCTTTTTTTCATACTTTTTCTGTGTCTGGTGATAATATCCCAACATGAATTTTCCTTGTTCTTCCAAAGATAATCTCCGTGGAAATAATACTAATTTGTCCATAAGGTTTCCTATTAATTTTTCATAAAAAATCTTAGAACCGCTACCTTTTTCACGCTCAAGTTTTTTTATATGACTATTTTCTAATTTAAATAAAATTGGAAAAACAGATGCAGGCGTAGCGCATGCTGAATTAAAATACCTGTCTTTAATTGTAGCATTTATTCCCTGATTCGCCTCCTTTTGGATTGACTCCAAAACTGAAAATAATCTTCCCAATATGTATGCAGTATCACTGCATGTTTCTTCTAATCCCATATAGTTTTCTCCTTCCTTCCATGAATAATTTTTTATTAAATAAGCCTTGATAATTGAAGCTCTTCCCCATGTAACATTTCCTTGCTCAGATCGTATTCTGATAACAGTGTCTGTATAAAGACTTGCAGGATATCTGTTTCCCGATAAAATACTTTGAAGTACCATTGCAGACATATTAGGGATTGGAGTCTTATCCTTTGAATTAGGATTGACAGTCTCTCTTAACAATTCATATACGCTCAGATATTTCTTTTCCACCCACAACGGTTTCACAATATCCAACCGTTTATAATGTTCTTTTATATTTTTTAAAATATCACCAAATGTGTTTTGATAAAAGAAACGAACAGATAACCTCGCAGCATTCGGTGCAAGGCATAAAATATAAAATGACTGCTCAAAGTCTATCTGAACATTATCTACATCCACATATCTTGATTTTTTCAAGCTGTCAAATATTCTTTGAAGCTGTTCCTCATTATCTACATGAGGATTCATAACAAAACTAAATGTTTTCTGATATTCTTCCATGCCATTTTCAGCCCAATAAACCACCATTGAATCACCTAATTGAAATGTCTTATCCCTATTACTCAACAAATAATTCAATGCCGTTGTATATGCAAACTCTGCATATTTTCCTACAGGTGCATTATAGCTCTGTTCCTTGCCATATGATTCAAATGCCGGTGCATTAAACGAAACCAAAGCAGCTCCACTTGTCTGTGCTCCTGGAACACCTTTTATTCCACGATGAATTCTTGATATCTCCGTTTTTTCACCTGTTGCAAGACAAATACCATCATTGGTATTTTCTGTCTGATGTACAACATAGTTGTCCCAAATTTTTTTAATTGTATCATTATCCTGTGCGAAATCATTTCCCATACAGAAGATGACATTACCCCCCTCATTTAATTCATCTGATTTTTCTCTTACACATGCATTATCATAAGCCGTCTCTGGATTCCATAAATTAAAAAAATTACAAATTGCATTTGCCATAGGCTCATCAACATTCTTTAACAACGCTAAATGTTTTTCCTTCGCTGCCTGAAAGCACTCCTGCACCCTTGCATTTGTTCCACTTTGATCAATCCCTAGCATGTATTTTACATTATCACAGAGGAAATTAGCTGCCACGCCCGATGAACGTGTAACCATTTCAGGAACACTCTTCGCAACTGGAAGAAAAACCTTCTTTTTTCCACTAGTCTTTTCTGTTTTTAGTGGATAAATTTCTTTGATTTTCCCATTGGGATTTAAATCTATTGCATAAGAAACCTTGGCCTGACACCAGCCTCTCTTCGGCACCAGATTATTCTCTGCAAGATTTTCATATTCTTTCACTAATGCCTGTAAGATCATCTTATCACCTCACAGTCCCTTAAATCTATTACTCCACGCTTCATCACTGCTCTAAAAAACATTGGACTGATATTGCCTCTTTCACAATCACTATAATCCATATCATATAGCATAAATCCCAAATCTTTCTCCGGAATATTATCATAAAATGTATGTATATCTTTCTCTTCACAAAGGCAAAAATTTGCCGGAAACTCACGACAGCCAAAGTATGGCATATGATGACATTCCCCACGCTTAAGTCTTCTCATCATAATATCCTTAAATTTCCCGGGATTATCTGTATTATTTGCTTTTTCCGTCATCTCAAAATGCGCCTCTATAACATAAGACACATCCTTCAAAATAAGAGATGCCCTCTGTACAATATCATCCTTTGTACTTATGTACAAAGGCTTATCCGCACCATTATATACCTGTAATATATTATTTGCGGAAGCTTTACTTTTTATCTCATTTCTTCTGACACTGGTAAATCTGATTGGATTTTTCACATAGATTTTATCAATCACCCAACTCAATCCCGGATGCCAATATATCGCCTCAATTATTCCCCTTGCTGCCGATGGAGTCATAACATCATATGAGCATCTCTCAACCTTCATTTCCGGTCGTGAGAATAATGCATAATCTCCCCATACCTTAACTCTTACACCTACTCCCATTTACAGGACATCTCCTTCCTCATAACAAGCTGCAATGTAGTCTCGTGGCTGATAATAAAAATCGGTATTATAATTTGATATCTTGTCACTTATCCACGAATGATACACTTTCCATATACCATGAAGTATCTCATCATCACTAAAACAATCCTCTATCAATCTCTCATATACTTCGCCAATATCCCAGTAATCCGGAATCCTATATTTACAATCATGTATATTATCATAATTTCCATTATTCATACTGCTTTCCGTAATAAACTCATCTGCAACTTTTTCAATTGGTTCGCAATGGAGAATATCTGCATATTTATATATACGTTTAATTCGTTCTTCTGTCATTTTTTTTAATACAAGATACTTAAGTTTTGAATTTTCAGTATATTCATATTTATTCAAATAGTCTCGCGTTCCATATCTCGTTGCCCATCTCATTGCCTGCTCCGGCATCTGCGTACAATAAAACCCAAAATAGAAATCCTTGTTATAACGAGCTGTTCTAATTTCAGGAAATTCTACTATTTCTTTACTTCCATGATATAAAATCATCACCCTACTCCTTTATCTAATTTATTACACATACATTATCTTCTTATGTTTTAAATATACTACTTCAAACATTACTAATCAACACTTTTCAATTTTTTATTTAAAATTTTATTGAAATAAATCAATTCATATTGTACAATTACATTTGTCAGGCTAATCCTGTGGATTGAAATAATAATATTTTTAATAATGCAAATAAATGGCTGTGTTTATAATTCACACAGCCATTTAAATTACAGATATAAATCCATTCCAGATTCCACCGACAAATTTAATCCCTTGTCATCTGTATACATTTCTTCATCTACCAATTCATAAAAATTCTCTATATCCGATGTTATTTCCTTAATTATACCAGCACCATACAAAGTATCAAAAAGCTGATTATATATCTGAACACAGTACTGGTATGCCTTTCTCATTCTGGCTTTTCCATAACCCTGATTTTTTATTTCAAATAATAAATCCTTAGCTTCCTGTTCTATCGGAATAAATACAATTCTTGTATTTTCCTCAATCAAATGAAATTTTTCTGATACCGTCTCAAAATTATATTTCCAATCCTTGAATTCGCCTATAATATTCTTTTTATCCAAATCATTTTCTCTGAAATGATATAGCCTTTTGAAATATTCTGTAATGCATTCAAGATTAGAAATATCATCATAATCCTGCAATAATCCTTTAGTGATTGAGCTTTGCAGACTTTGTCCCGGCACTGTTTTCATTCCATTTATATCAAAAATATAAACTTTACTGTTTTCTTTTTTCTCAGTTCCTTCTCGATTGCATCTACCTGCAGCCTGTATTACCGAATCTACTCCTGCTACTTGACGATATACCGAATTAAAATCAAGATCTACTCCCGCCTCTACCAGACTTGTTGAAATAAGCACACATGATTTTGATTTATCACTCATCCTTTCTTTAATCTGTGCAAATATCTTTTTACGATGCTTAGGATACATACTTGTTGATAAATGATACACACCATCACCTCTTAACTGTTCGTAAAGCTGCTGTGCACATTTTTTTGTATTAACAATACACAGTACTCTTTTTTCAGTCTTCAATCTTTCAATTAAAGCATCAAATTCGATTATCCCAAGATTTTCGTATATAACTCTTTTAAAAAATTCAAACTGCTCATTTATATTCGGGCATAATTCAATATACCGTCTGTGTTGAGCAAATATACTGTCTAAGGCCGGTTGTGTTGCCGTACATAAAACAATACTTGTCCTATAGAAATCCATTAAGTTTTCCATCATAGCAATGCATGGTTTCAAATATTCCAATGGCAACATTTGTGCCTCATCAAATATAACAACAGAATTCGCAATATTATGAATTTTCCTACACTTAGATGACCTGCTTGCGAATAATGATTCAAAAAATTGAACATTAGTCGTGACAATTACAGGTTTATCCCAGTTTTCGCTGGCAAGCTGCATCGGTTTTAATTCTTCAGAATCCCCATAATCGACATTACAATGATTCTCGAGAACATTATCCTGCCCAAGTATTTCACGAAACACCTGAGCATTCTGTTCTATAATACTAGTATATGGAATAACATATATAATATGCTCCATTTGATGCCTGACTGCATGTTTTAACGCAAATGCCAATGAGGCAATTGTTTTCCCACCACCTGTTGGAACAGTCAGGTGAAACAATCCCCTGTCATTATCACCTGCTGTCAGACAGGCTTTTAATATCTCAGTTCTTCGACCGTTTATCGAATTAAGATCATCATTTTCTAACCATGAACCAATGTGTCCTTCCAGTCTTGCTAATAAAGATGCCATTTTCTCACCCGATGTTCGTTCCACATGGTTATTCTTCATAAAACTTTCTGTTTCAAGAAAGTCCGCATCAACAAGACATGAATATAACATCCTCATAAAAATCCCCATTGAAAAATGAGGATTTTGTGTTTTACAGCTCTCAAAAGGATCACTTTTTATTTTCGGAATTTCTACCTCATGCCTATATGCCTGATAATCACATATTGATTTTCTATATCGTTCTTCAAGCTTATAGTAATCCATTAGTCCAGAATGATGTCCTGCAATAGCATACTGTAATATAGAATAATATCCACCTTTTTCATTACATAATCTCATTCCAGCAGTAGAATGATCCACTCTGTCATTCGTATTAAACTGTATTCTATGTTGAAATTCTTTGGAATACTTACCTAGATCATGTAACATACCTATGCAATATCCCCACTCATATTTTCCAAATGATTCTGCAAATTTTCCAGCTAATTTGGCAGTTCCATCCAAATGATCAATAAGCCTTTGCTTTCTTTCTTCTTCTATATGCGCAATATATTCCATTTATATCACCAGATTCAATTCTACACTCCCACAACCTCATCAATCATCCTAAGCTCTTCCTCAGAGAAGCCAGTGCCCTCCATAACCTTTAAGTTTTCAAGAATCTGCTGTGGCTTTGAGGCGCCGACAAGCACACTTGTCACGTCATCATCCTTTACCACCCACTTGAGTGCCATCTGTGCAAGTGTCTCACCACGTTTTGTGGCTATATCGTTTAGCTTCTTAATCTGCTCGATGTGTGGAGCGAGCTTTTCCTGATTTAAAAAGCGTCCGTCTGTCTTTATACGACTATCCTCCGGAATACCGTTTAGGTAACGGTCCGTGAGCATGCCCTGTGCGAGCGGACTGAATGAGATAATGCCCTTTTGGCACTCTTTTGCAGCCTGCTTCAAACCATTTTGCTCTATTGTACGGTTGAATATATTGTATGAATTCTGATTGATGATAAACGGACATTTCAAATCAGTAAGAATCTCGCAGGCTCTCTTCATGGTCTCGCCATCATAATTTGACAGTCCGACATAGAGTGCTTTTCCGCTTCTTACTATCTGGTCGAGTGCTCCCATTGTCTCCTCAAGCGGTGTCTCAGGGTCCATTCTGTGATGATAGAAGATATCCACGTAGTCGAGTCCCATTCTCTTAAGACTCTGGTCAAGGCTTGCAATCAGATACTTGCGGCTGCCCCAGTTGCCGTATGGTCCCTTCCACATATCATAGCCTGCCTTTGAGCTGATAATGAGCTCGTCGCGGTATGCCGACAGATGCTCCTTAAGGATAAGCCCGAAGTGCTTCTCTGCGCTGCCGTATTCAGGGCCATAGTTGTTTGCCAGATCAAAGTGGGTGATGCCGTGGTCAAAGGCTGTGAAGCACATCTGCTTCATGTTGTCGTATGATGAAAAATCACCGAAATTGTGCCATAAGCCAAGCGATACAACAGGAAGCTTCAGTCCGCTCCTGCCGCATCTGTTATATCTCATTGTGTCGTATCTCTTTTCGTCTGCTGTGTACATATTTACCTCCCTCATAAATACATGATATTTAAAATGTTTTACCCGATAAATTATTATACTACAGCAGACTTGATTTTTCTATTTTTTACTAACGAAACTTTTCTATATTCCCAATGCTGTGTTACTGTTCACAAATCATATAAAATCTTCAGTCAGCTTTCCGTGCTTCTCCAGTCCCTTGAATTGTTTTCTCTTTCGCAGTATGTACGCAGCTTCATTTATGATTTTCTCAAACATGGTATGATAGCGTCTGGCCTCCTGTGCTATCCACGTCTCGCCTGTATATGCCGCCGTGATATATTTATCCTCTATTATGCAAAAATCAGCTATTTATTAAGGATATGTATTGAAGGCATAGCCCTGGATATTACTCAAGATTTTCCTTAAATACTGTCAGTGCGCCATTTTTCTTTAAAATCAGCATGACAATTGCTGCCACTATGCTTCCGGCCACTGTAGAGATAAGGAATGGCACTATGTATATAAACATGCCTTCCGGCTGAATAAGCATCACGTATTTTGCAAGAGGATACGCTGCCAGACCTCCGAGTATGCCTGTGCCAAGCGCCTCTGCAATACATGTCGGTATGATTCTTTTGCTGAATCTGTACATCAGTCCACAGCACAGAGCGCCTACCATGCTTCCCGGGAATGCCATGAGGCTTCCAAGTCCTGTCAGGTTTCTGATAATACTCGCACAAAATGCCACACCGACACCCCATGCAGGTCCTAAAAATACTGCTGCGCATATATTTACCATGTGCTGTACCGGTGCACATTTGCTGCCGGCAACAGGGAAGCTTATTAAGCTTCCTGCTACGGCAACTGCCACAAGCACTCCTGCCATGGCAAGCTTTCTGATTGAAAGAGTTCTTTTTTTAGTGTTCTTTTTACTTTCCATTACTACCTCACCTTAAAGTATACCGTAACTGTTTTGTACCTTCACAGTTGCGAGTCGCAAGCGCATTAAAATCAGCTGCGCTGATGGGCGCTTGCTCATACATAATATACGTTTTCTTACGAAATATGCGGTACCGCATATTTCTGTAATAAAAAATTACAATATATCAATATACTCTCCTGCAAGTGCCTTGTTCATGCTTCGCACTGCACAGAACTTACCACACATACTGCATGCCTCGCTGTGGTCATCCTCAGGCAGACGGTCATCCCTGATAGCCTTAGCTGTCTCCGGATCAAGTGCACATGCAAACTGTGCATCCCAGTCGAGCACACGTCTGGCATCTGCCATCTTATCATCTATATCTCTGGCTCCCGGTATTCCCTTTGCAATATCAGCTGCATGAGCCGCAATCTTTGACGCAATAATTCCCTGCTTTGTATCCTCAACATTTGGAAGAGCAAGATGCTCCGCAGGTGTCACGTAGCAAAGGAAAGCCGCGCCGTTCATTGCTGCCACCGCTCCACCGATTGCTGCTGTGATGTGGTCATATCCCGGTGCGATATCTGTTACGAGAGGTCCAAGTACATAAAATGGTGCTCCCATACAGATTGACTGCTGTACCTTCATGTTTGCTGCTACCTGATCAAGCGGTACATGTCCCGGTCCCTCTACCATGACCTGTACGTTGTGGTCCCATGCACGCTTTGTGAGCTCTCCAAGTCTTACAAGCTCCTCTATCTGGCATACATCTGTTGCATCTGCTAAGCAGCCCGGTCTGCAGGCATCTCCAAGCGAGATTGTCACATCATGCTCCTCACAGATTTCAAGTATCTCATCATAGTGCTCGTAGAAAGGATTTTCCTCTCCTGTCATGCACATCCATGCAAATACAAGGCTGCCTCCACGGCTTACGATATTCATCTTACGCTTGTGCTTTTTAATCTGGTCTATTGTTTTTCTTGTGATTCCACAATGAAGTGTGACAAAGTCCACTCCATCCTCTGCATGGAGTCTGACTACATCGACAAAATCCTGTGCTGTAAGTGTCGCAAGATCACGCTGATAGTGGATAACACTGTCATAAACAGGCACTGTTCCTATCATTGCAGGACATTCGCTTGTAAGCTTCTGTCTGAATGGCTGTGTGTTGCCATGGCTTGAAAGATCCATGATAGCCTCTGCTCCAAGCTTTACAGCGCTCATGACCTTCTGCATCTCCACATCATAGTCCTTGCAGTCTCTTGACACACCGAGGTTTACATTGATTTTTGTGCGAAGCATGCTTCCAACACCCTCTGCATCAAGTGACTTGTGATGCTTGTTAGCAGGAATAGCTACCTTTCCGCTTGCAACAAGCTCCATCAGCTTGTCTACATCCATCTTCTCTTTCTTTGCTACCTTTTCAATTTCAGGTGTTACGATGCCCTTTCTTGCGGCATCCATCTGTGTTGTGTAATTACTCATTGTACTCTCCTGTTCTTTATTTCATTGTGTGATTAATGCTCCATGATTCATAGGTCCACTGCCGTGTCCCAGATCAAGCATGGCTTTTAAACATGCCGTGACATATCGCTTGCCGTTATCCACAGCCTGCTCGAGCGGCTGTCCCTTTGCCAGGCCGCTGGCTATCGCTGATGAAAGCGTGCACCCTGTGCCGTGTGAGTTTGGATTATCCACTCTTTTGGTCTCAAATGTGATGATTTGCTTTCCATCCCACAAATAGTCACACACGCATGCTGTGTCTGTGAAATGACCTCCCTTGCTTAAAACCGGACAGCCGTATTTATCATAAACAGCCTTTGATGCCTCTATGATGTCATCTGCGCTTTCAATCTGTCTGCCTGATATCACCTCAAGCTCTGGGATATTTGGTGTGATGATGTCAGCCAGTGGAAAAAGCTTATCCATCAGAGTGTTTGCGGCATTTTCTTCAAGCAGCCTGCTTCCGCTTGTAGCGACCATCACCGGGTCCAGAACTATGTTTTTTGCATTATATTTTACAAGTCCTGCGGCAATCGCCTCAATTGTATCTACCGATGATGTCATACCTATTTTCACCGCATCCGGAAAAATATCCGTAAAAACAGCCTTCATCTGTGCCTCGATAAAATCAGCCGGTACATTCATCACCGCATCAACTCCCATGGTATTTTGCGCCGTGAGCGCTGTGATGACACTCTCGCCAAACACACCGTTTGCAAGCATGGTCTTTAAATCGGCCTGCACGCCTGCGCCACCGCTTGAATCGCTTCCCGCAATTGTAAGTGCTGTATGCATATTTACGCTCCTTTCTACTGAATGTTGTGATTTCTCGTAACTGTTCAGTATCTTCAAAATATTGTTTAATTACTGTAGTTATAGCAGTATGTCATACTGTGATTACAGCATATTATCGCATATTTCTGCGAGTTCCCTGGCTGCTGCCTTTATATCTGCGCTTGCAAATATCGCTCCTACCACGGCGATTCCTGCAATCCCTGTACCCTTTAGTGTGGATGCATTATCTGCATTTATGCCTCCGATTGCAACAACCGGTATATCGACAGCCGCCGTGATTTCACGCAGAAGCTTCTTTGTCATAGGCTTTGCATTGAGCTTTGTGGTAGAGCCAAACACAGCTCCGCTTCCCAGATAGTCAGCGCCATCAGCTTGTGCTTTCTTTGCCTGCTCCACGGTCTTTGCCGTGACTCCTATTATCTTGTCAGTTCCAAGAAGCTTCCTGGCCTCTGCCGGATTCATGTCATCCTGACCCAGATGTACTCCATCGGCATCTATATCAATTGCAAACTGCACGTTATCATTGATGATGAGTGGCACCTTGTGCTCATGACAGATTCTCTTTATCTCAAGAGCCTCATTATACTCATCCTTAAGCCCTGCATCAGAATCCTTACTCAGAATATCCTTGTCACGGATCTGAATCATAGTGGCACCGCCCTCTATCGCAAGCTTCACATGCTCAGAAAGCCTAGCTCCGTGCAGCCACTGCCTGTCTGTTATAGCGTAGAGCTTTAAATCAGTTTTGTTCATATAATTTGTCACCTCTTATCCTGTTGTTCCCAAATATAAGACTCATGACCTGCATACCAATTGTCTGTTATACAGCGATATTCACATCAGTTCATAATCACCATCGCATATATGATATACTGCATCAATCAGTCCGTCCCTGTATGAAGCATTTCCGGGCTTAATAAAATGACAGCTGTTTGTCTCTCTGCCACACTCTGCCATATCAGAGGCAGCAAGCCCGCCTGCCCTCTTCATGCAGCTAAGTGCTGCCGTGACTGCACCGTATTTATCATCGCAAGCAGCCGCAGCAAACGCACAAATGAGCCCTGAAAGCATACATCCGGTGCCTGTTACGCGCTTCATCATAGGATGGCCGCCTGTGATGCTTCCTACTCTGTAATTATGCGTGTGTCCGTCAGCATCCGACGCAACAACATTCACTACACAATTATCCATCACACCGGTACCCATCGCATCAGTACTCATCAGACTTCTTTCATTATTGTCATAGCAATCGACTTCATCACATAATTCTGCCACATAATCGGTCTCACCTGTAATCACACAGATGCAGCCATATCGCAGGGCCGCTCTGCACGCAAGCTCTTTTGCATCAGACTCATCTGCCGTATCGGTCACTTCCACGCCGCCATCGCACCTGCCATGCTCCATAACAGCCTTGACCTCAGACAAATTGCCCTTAATCACATCCACATGCACCTCGTCAAGCAGGCTCATCACAAAATCCATCCTGAAGCGGCTCACGCCCACACCAACCAGATCAAGCACAATAGGAATGTTCTTTTTCTCTGCCATCCTCGCAGCAATACGCATCGCCTCAAAGCGTTCCTCAGAAGGAGTGCCTATATTCAGATTCAGCCCATCGCAGATACCCGTGACCTCATCCATCTCCTGCGGTGCCATAGCCATAATAGGCCTGGCCCCACATGCCAGCTCAATATTGGCCACATCATTGATAGTAACCATATTTGTGATGTTGTGAATCAAAGGACTGCGTGACTTAAGCTTTTCTATAAAATTATTCATCTGTATCTCTTTACAACTATTCATAATCACCCACACATTCAAAAAGCGGATATACCGCCAATGAGTATATCCGCCTAAAAATCGTGCGATATTATCCTACGTTGGCATTATCCAAATCAGGTTATGGGTCAAGACACTACCAGTCTACTCTCAGCCGGCTAAATACCAGCTCCCCTGTTGTGTTTTATAATATTTAATATAATACGCACTCCCCAATAAATCAAGCAAAATCCGCAAGTGTACTCATATTCGTACATTGAGAGAGCTTACGCCCGACCTATCGCCACAATGAAGCAATTCATTCAATCTACTTAGCTGCAATAACATCCGCCATATCGTAGTGACCTGCACCCTTTCCC
>ERZ1673749.1563-NODE-1563-length-14975-cov-5.557507_pt1 | contig 14975 bp, 13 predicted proteins | sample MGYA00580204_ERZ1673749 | MGnify/ENA primary metagenome ERZ1673749 (study PRJEB41218, sample SAMN15661745) | gut metagenome | host: Homo sapiens | place: Canada: London | collected 2015-08-20/2019-03-30 | study: EMG produced TPA metagenomics assembly of...
TCAGCTTCGCCAAGGGGCCGCTGTACGCCGCCGTGCACGAAACCATCTACGGCGGGACGGTGCCGGGGGCGACCAACTGGGCGGCCGAGCGGGTGTCCCGCGAACTCGCGGGCTTTCACCCGGACGCCAGCCCCGACGATGAGGAGTTCTACCTCACCGGCGAGCACATCTTCCCGTTCCAATTCGACGAAGACCCGTCGCTGCGCCCGTTCAAGCAGGTGGCCCACGAGCTGGCGGAAAAGGACGACTGGTCCAACCTGTACACGGGGCTTCGCGGCGACTACGACGCCTACACGGCGGTGTACACCGACGACATCTTCGTCCCGCGCGAGCTGTCGCTTCAGACCGCCTCGGCGATCGGCGCGCAGGTCTTTGAGACTAACGCCTACCAGCACGACGGGCTGCGCCGCCACGGCGAGGCGGTGCTGGGCCGCCTGCTGGACATGGCTGGGGTCTAGAGCAGGGGGCCTAGATCTCTGGCAGCGCGTTTCCCACGGACGGGTAGGACGGCTGCGCGCCGGGCCGGGTGACTGAGAACGCGCCGACGCGGCAGGCGAACGCGGCGGCGTCGGCCATGCTGTCGCCTTCGAGGATGCGGTGGCAGAACGCGCCCGCGAACGAGTCGCCCGCGCCGACGGTGTCCACCGCCTCCACCTTGGGCGAGTCGATGTGGGTGAGCTCTTCTGCGGTGGCCACCAGCGCGCCTGCGGAGCCCAAGGTGAGCACCACGGAGGCGAACCCGGCGTCGAGCAGGCGGCGGGCGAGCTCCTCCGGGGTGCCGGCGCCGTCGAGGCCGAGCTGCTCCAGGATCAGGCCAGCTTCGTGCTCGTTGGCCATCAAGGGATCGGCGGCAAGCAGCGCCTCGCGCGGCACCTCGACGACGGGCGCGAGGTTGACCACCACGCGCCCTCGCGCCAGCTCCACGGCGCGCGCAAACCCGTCGGCGGGGATCTCGCCTTGCAGCAGCACCAGCTCGGCGCTCTCCACGGCCTCGGCGTGCCTATCCACGAAATCCGCGCCCACCAGCGCATTCGCCCCCGGCACCACGAGGACGGTGTTCTCGCCGTTGGCCGCAACGGTGATCACGGCCAGGCCGGTGACCTCCTCGACCTCTTCGACGTGGCGCAGATCCACCCCGGCCTCGCGCAGGATCGCGGTGGCGGGGTCGGCGTTGGCGTCGGTGCCGGTCGCGCCGACGAGCACGACCGGGGTGCCCAGTTTCGCCGCGGCGACTGCCTGGTTTGCGCCCTTGCCGCCGGCGGTGATCCCGCCGCCGGAGCCCAGCAGGGTCTCGCCTGGGGTGGGGTGGCGTTCGACGTTGACGGTCAGGTCGGCGTTGATGGATCCGACGACGCACATACTCATGGGCGCTAACTTACAGCACCCGGTTACAGCACAGCGTCGAGTAGCTCGCGCGTGTACGGGTGCTCAGGTGCCGCCCAGATCTTTTCGGTCGCGCCGCGTTCCACGATGCGCCCGTGCCGCATCACCGCCACGGTGGGGCACAGCTCGCGGGCGACCTTCAGGTCGTGGGTGACAAAGATGAGCGTGTGCTTGCCGACGGTATCGCGCAGCAGGTCCAGCACCTGGTCTTGGATGGTGGCGTCGAGGGCGGAGACGGGCTCGTCGGCAAGCAAAATGCTCGGGCGTGGTGCCGCGGCGCGCGCAATCGAAATGCGCTGGCGCTGCCCTCCCGAGAACTGCCGTGGCGTGCGGTCGCCGGTGCCTTCGAGCCCCACGCGCGCGAGCACTTCGTCGGCGCGGGCGGCATCGACGCCTGCCTCGCGTATCGACGTCCTCACGGCCATCCGCGGATCCAGCGACGAGTACGGGTCCTGGAAGACCATCTGCACGTCGCCCTGCGCGCGCACGGTGCCGGTGGACGGCTCGCGCAGGCCCGCGATGAGGTGCAACAGCGACGTCTTGCCGGAGCCGGACCCGCCGACGATGGCGAGGCGCTCGCCGGCGCGCACGGTGAGGTCCACGCCGTCGACGGCCAGGGTGCGCCCGCGCCGCAACGAGACCCCGTCGAGTGTGACCACCGGCTCGCCGAGCGAGACGGGTGCTGCGGGTGGGCCGGGCTCGGCTGCGGCGGCAAGCGCCTGGGCGTAGTCGGAGTCCGGCGCCATCATGCGCCCGCCCTTGAACACGAGCACCCGGTCGGTCATGCGGCGCACCACGGAGAGGTCGTGGGAGATGAACAACAGCGCCATGCCGCGCTCGCGCACGAGGCGGTCCAAAAGCTCCAGGATCTCCGCCTGCACGATGGCGTCTAAGGCGGTGGTGGGCTCGTCGCAGATCAGCACGTCCGGGTTTTTGCTCAGCGCCAGCGCGATAAGCACGCGCTGGCGCTGCCCGCCGGACAGCTCGTGCGGGTAGGCGTTCGGGCGGTCCACGCCGACCTCGCGCAACGACTCGGGGGAGACGAGTGCGCCGATCTTTTTCAGCGGGTCCAGCGCCGTCATCGGCTCCTGGAATACCATCGCGACCTTTGTCCCGCGCACGCGCCGGCGCATGCGGTCTGGCGTGCCCACCATCTCGGTGCCGTCGACGGTGACGGAGCCTTCCGCCGGCAGGTCGCTAAGCCCCATGATGGACAGCGCGGTGACGGACTTGCCGGAGCCGGACTCGCCGATGATGCCGACGCGCTCGCCCGGCGCGACCGAGAACGTGATGTCGTCGAGGATGCCGGGGATGGAAAGGTGGTTAACGTCGATCATCAGCGTTTCCCAAAAGGTTGAAGCCCAGCACGGTCAGCGCGATTGCGGCGCCGGGCCACAGCGCCAGGTGAGGGGAGGTGGCCAGGTACGGTTGGGAGGCTTGCAGCATGCGGCCCCAGGAGGCGTAGGGAGCCGGCGCGCCGAGACCGAGGAACGACAGGCCTGCCTCCGCCAGGATGGCCAGGGCGACGGCGACGGAGACCTGGGTGAGCACGAGCGGCCAGATGTTCGGCAGCACGTGCCGCCACGCGATCGCCGGGCCGGAAACCTTGGCGATGCGCGCGGCCAGGATGTAGTCGCGCTGCATCACCCGCATGGTCCCGGCGCGCGCCACGCGCACGAAGGCGGGGATGCCTGCGATGCCGATGGCCAGCACCACAATCCAGATGGAGGCGCCGAACACGGCGGTGAACACGATCGCCAAAAGCAGCGCGGGGAAGGCCAGCAGCAGGTCGGCACCGGCCATGACCACCCGCGACGCGCCGCGGCGCATGCCGGCCCAGATCCCCAGCGGCACGCCGACAAGCCCGGACAGCCCGACGGCGCCCACGGCCACGGTCAGCGTCAGCCGTGCGCCGTCCATCACGCGCGAGGCGATGTCGCGCCCGAACTGGTCGGTGCCCATCCAGTGCGCCGGGGAAGAACCCTGCAAACGCGCGGCGACTTCGGTCTGCAGCGGGTCGTACGGCGTCCACACGAGCGACACCACAGCCGCCAGGGCGACTAACGCGACGATCACCGCGCCTGCTTTGCGCTGCCAGCTCATGCTCGCCTCCGAATCCGCGGGTCCACCACCGCGTACGTCAGGTCCACGATCAGGTTGACCACCAGGGTGAACGCGACGATGACCATCATCACGGTTTGGACGGTGGCCAGGTCGCGGTTGCCCACTGCGTCGAGGAGCATGGTGCCCAAACCGGGGATCGTGAACACCCGCTCGATCACCACAGCGCCCACCACCAGCGACGCCAGCTGCACGCCGACGACCGTGATCACCGGCAGCGCGGCGTTTCGAAGCGCCGAGGTGAAAAGCACATTGCCTATCGACGCACCAAGGGACCTGCCCGTCCTCACATAATCCGCGCCCATCTCCTCGCGCACGGACGCGGCGACGTACCGCGTGAGAATCGAGGCCTGCACCAGCGCGAGCGAGGCCACCGGCAGCACCGCATGCGCCGGGGTGCCCCAGCCGTTGGCAGGCAGCCAGCCCAGCCGCACCGAAAACAGGGCAACCAGGGCGATGCCGACCAGAAACGACGGCACGATGATGCCCACCTGCGACAGCGCGCCGACGACCGCGCCGCCGGGGGAGTGGGTGCGCCGCGCCAGGTACACACCCACCGGCACCGCCACGGCAAGGGAGACCGCCATGGCCACCAGGGTGAGTGTCAGCGAGACCACGGCGCGCTCGAGCACCGTGCCGGTGATGTCCTTGCCCGAGGCCATGGAGATGCCGAAGTCGCCGGTGAGCAGGCCTGAAACCCAGTCGAAGTACTGCACCGGCAGCGGCTTATCCAGCCCGAGGCGCGCCGACAGCTCCGCGACGGCCTCCTCGGTGGCCGAGACGCCCAGCGCCACGCGCGCCGGGTCGCCGGGTACCGCGCGCAGCAGGGTGAAAATGACCACGCTTGCCGCGGCGAGCAGCAGGACGAAGCGCAGGATGTGTTTGCCGATGGTGCGGATCATTTCTCCACCTCGTTCAACGGCAGCGAGTCGGTGACCACGTTCGGGTCCAGGCCGGAAACCCCGGGGGCGTAGAGCACGATGTTCGGGGCGTTGGCCAGGGTCAGGGCGGCGGCGTCGTCCATGATCTGCTCCACAGCACCCGCCATGTCGCCGGCGGCGATGCGCTCGCGCACCACCGCGTTGTCGTAGCCCAGGTAGTAGTCCGGGTTGCCAAACAGCATGGGCACGTCGCGCGGCTCCACGTGGGAGACGAGCGATGCCTGGTAGTCGTGGCCCTTGAGCACCTGGTTCAACCAGACTGCGGGGAACTCGACGGTCTCGAGGCGCACGCGGAAGCCGACGTCCTGAAGCTGGGAGTAGATGAGCTCGCTCGCCTCTTGGGCGTAGGGGCGGTTGGGCACGGTGATGGTGATGTCCGGGGTGCGCCCGGCGAGCAGCTCGCGGGCCTTGTCCGGGTCGAAGGGGTAGAAGTCGCGGCCCGGGTACCAGGGGTCCGTCGGCGGCACGGGCGCGCCTCCGGTGTCAGTGCCCAGGCCGTTGTAGACCACCTCGTTGACCGCCGCCCGGTCCACCGCGTAGGCCACGGCGCGGCGCACGTCGGGGTCGTCGAAGGGGGCGCGGGTGTTGTTCATGGAAAGCAGCACCTCGCCGTTGGTGGTGCCGACCTCGACGCGGATGTCCTCCGGCAGCGTGTCGATCAGTTGCGGCGCCTGCATGCCCCACACCACGTCGGCGTCGCCCACGCGCAGCGCGTTGACGGCGGAGACCGGGTCGTCGAAGTAGCGGATCAGCCCGTCATGCGCGACGTCGCCGCCCCAGTAATCCTCGCGCGCGTCGAACTCGATTGCTTCGCCGACGTCGAAGCGTTTCACGGTGTACGGCCCGGTGCCCAGGGGAGCAGTCGCAAGCTTATCGACGCCTGCCGGTGTCATCATCGCCCCCGTCAGCGTGCCCATGGACCACAGCCACGCATCTTCGGCAGCCTCGCCGCCTTCGACGGTCACGCGCAGTGTGCGCTCGGCTACCACCTCGACGTGTGTGACCGGGTCCATCTGGGCCTTCAGCCCGTTGGTCCACTCGTTTTGCACGTAGTGGATGGAAAACGCTGCGTCGTCGGCGGTAAACGGTGTGCCGTCGGCAAACGTCACGCCGTCGCGCAGGTGGAATGTAAATACGCCGCCATCTCGTTCGACGCGTTCGGCGAGGTGGGGCTCGGGGGTGCCGGAGGCGTCGATACGCACCAGCGTCTCGTAGACGTTTCCCACCAGCGCCTGGGGCGCGGCCGCGCCGCCGGTGGTGGTGAAGTCCAACCCCGCAGGGGCCGCAGACGCCGCCACCACCACGTTGTCGCGCGGTGCGGAATCACCGCACGCTGCCAACGGGAGGGCCAAGGCGGCCGCGGCCACCAGAGTCCTTGGATGCATGAGGGAAAGGTTAGTGGATCTCGGATTCAGTCTGGAACCAGATCGGGGAGGAGTGCCCGCGCACGTTGTTCAGGCCGAAGGAGAGGTTATCCACGCGGAAGATGTGTTCGGCGGCCTCGAGCACGTCGCCGTTGTGGGTCAGCGCCTTGATCTTCACACGCAGCACCGGCGCATTCTCGGCAATACCCAACTTGGAGGCGGTATCCGCGTCCGCCTGCTCGATGGTGAAGGCGCGCGAGATGTTGTTGAAGTCGGCGCCCGCGCGGATGAGCTCGCGGTGGATGGACTGCTCGGACGTGTCCACCGTTTCGATGACCTCCGCCAGCGACGGCAAAAACGCCATCCGCTCAATTACCGCCGGCTCACCGTCGGCGCTGCGCACGCGGCGGACCACGAAGACCTCGTCGCCCGGGTTAATACCCATGTACTCCGCCAATTCCTCGCTGGCGGTGTCCATGCCGAACTGCTCCATGTCCTCGCTGGGGTCTTTGCCCATGCGGAACAGCCAGGAGGTGTTGGACAAAATCTCCTCGAACGTCTCGGTGCGCGTGTTGGACAGCACCAACGAGCGGCGGCCGCGGCCGGAGGACAACAGCCCCTCGGCGCGCAACGTGGCCACCGCCTGGCGCACCGGCCCGCGGGAGGTGTTGAACTGCTCGCACAGTTCCACCTCGCTGGGCAGCGACTCGCCGGCCGGGATGTGACCCGCGAAGATCTCGTCGCGCAGGTAGTCCGCGATCTCCTCGTGCTGCTGCGGGCGGCGAAGCGGGCCGGTGGGCAGTTGCGCCATGGGCGGAATCACGTCCTTTTTAGACAACCGGGAATGTAACGACACCTGATACTAAACCAGCCATCGCGTATCTCCTATTAGTTGGAGGACTGTCCCACAAACCCCGAGGTGTTTTCCTGCTTAGCCCCAGGCTTCGGCGAGGATCTCCATGGACCGGCTCACCTCGTCGTGGCTGCCGGACTGCAGGGAGATCATCAGCTCGTCGGCCTGGGCGGTTTTCCGGAACGCCTCCAGGTACTCGGCGACCTGCTCGCCGGTGCCCTCTGCGGTGTAGCGAAGCATGTCGATGATCTGGCGGCCCTGGTAGGAGTTGACCACGGTGTCTAGCTGGTCGTCGGAAAGCTGCTTGCCCTGCCTGCCCATAAACGCGCGCACGCGGTTGCGGTGCACCACCTTCGTCTGGCGCTTCGCATCCTCTTCGGTCTCAGCGGCAGTGACGTTGACCGCGGCGATGCAGTACGGCTCCGGGTGGCGCTCGGAGGGCTGGTAGTTGTCGCGGTAGTAGGCGGTGGCCTGCTCCAGGTGCTGCGGGGCGAAGTGGGAGGCGAACGCGTACGGCAGCCCCAGCTGCGCCGCCAAAGAAGCGCCGAACATCGACGAACCCAAGATAATCAGCGGCACGTTGGTGTTAAAGCCCGGCATCGCGGTCACACCGGGAAGCGGCGAGGTGTTGGACAGCCACGCCTGCAGCTCCTGGACGTCCTGCGGGAAGTTCTCGGCTGCGCGGGGATCCCGGCGCAGCGCCCGGCCCAAGGTCTGCTGGTCGGTGCCCGGCGCGCGGCCGAGACCCAGATCGATGCGGCCGGGGTAGAGCTCCTCCAGCATGCCGAACTGCTCGGCGATCACGTACGGGGAGTGGTTCGGCAACATCACGCCGCCGGCGCCGAGGCGGATGTGGCTGGTTTTCGCGCCGATGTGGCTGATCAGCACCGCCGGCGACGAGGAGACGATGCTGGACATGTTGTGGTGCTCCGCGTACCAGATGCGCGAATAGCCCAAGGCCTCCGCCTGCTGGGCGAAGGCCACGGAACGCTGCGTCGCTTCGCCGACGGATTCGCCGGGGTAGCGGGTGCAGAAATCAATGAGAGAAAGTGGGGCTTTCATGCGCCCCACCGTACTAGTCCTTAGCTTGCAGGACGGGGACAGCGTCGCCTTCCGCGGACAGGTCCTCGCCCTCGACGGATTCCATGGTGCCCGGGATCATGGCGGGCTTCGGGCGGGCGAAGTCCACGACAAGGCCGATGGCGAAGGCGACGAGCACCGGCACAACCCAGCCGAGCCCGGCGTCGAACATCGGCGCCCACTGCACAATCGGGGTCAGGGCATCTGCGCCCCACTTCAGAGAGATCAACGTCTCGATGGCGGACCACACCACGGCCGTCCACAGCGGCAGGAAGAACGCCCAGCTGAAGCGGGTGCGGCCGCGGAAGGCCGGCTCGATCAGCGTCAGCGCAATCAAGGTGATCGCCGGCGGGTAGAGGAAGCCAATCACCGGTGCGGCGATGGCCATGACGAACTCCAGGCCCTGGGTGGCGATCACCATGGAGGCGACCGCGAAGATCACAGCCCAGAGGTGGTAGGAGCCAGCGAACTGCTCGGAGAAGTACTCTCCGGTTGCGGTGATCAGACCCACTGCGGTGGTCAGGCAGGCCAGCAGCACGATGGCGGAGAACACGGCCTGGCCGGCGCCGCCCATGGTCAGATTGGCGGCCTCAGCGAGCAGCCCGGCACCGTTGTCGAACTCGGCGGCGTTCGGCATGACGCGGCCGATCAGCCCCAAGCCGATGTAAACCAGGCCCAGCATCAAGCCGGCGCCCACACCGGCGGTGATGGTGCCGTTGACAAGCTGCTTGCCCTCGCTGAAGCCGCGGTGGCGCAGGGTGGAAATGACCACGATGGAAAACGCCAGCGCGGCGATGGAATCCATGGTGAGGTAGCCCTCGAGCAAGCCGGCGGACAGCGGGCCGTCGTCGTACGGCTCGTTCGGCGCGGCCGGTTCGGCGCTCCAGCGCAACGCGGACACCGAGATCATCACCACCAACAGCACCAGAAGCGCCGGGGTGAGGAACTTGCCCAGCTTTTCCATGATGGTGGTGGGGTTCCAGCTCAGCGCCAGGGCAACGCCGAAAAACACCACGTTGAACACGCCAGAGGCGGCAAACGATTCGAGGCCGAACAGCGGGGTAATCGCAGTTTCAAAGGAGACGGCGCCGGTGCGCGGCAGCGCGTAAAAGGCACCGATGGACAGGTACGCCAGCACCGGGAAGACCACGCCGAAGATGGAGCCGGCGCGCTGCGCCAGATCGCGGAGGTTCGAGCCGGACAGCGCAATGGCGATCACGGCCAGCACCGGAAGCAGGGAAGCGGTGGCGAGGAAGCCGATCAGCGCCGGCCAAAAGTTGTCGCCGGCTTCCACAGCCAGCATGGGCGGGAAGATGAGGTTGCCCGCGCCGAAGAACATCGAAAACAGCGCGAGGCTGGTGACAACGATCGCGCTGGCGGAGCGCTTCGAGCCACCTTCAGGCTGTGGCACCACTGTGGAACCCATGGTCGGTCCTCTCTAATTGGGTTGAAGTTCCCTAGAGTCTAAACCAACCGACCGCCAGATGGGAATAGGGTTCCATAAAGTGAAACGCTAAAGCTTTGCGACGGCTCCGCCAATCCGCCGCACCGCCTCCTCCAGGATCTCCGGCGACGTGGCGAAATTCATTCGCGCGCGGTGCTCTCCGCCCGGGCCGAAGTCCACGCCCTCGTTCATGGCCACCTTGGCGTGGCGGCGCAGCCACGCGGCGGGTTTTTCGTCGACAAGCTTGGTGTTCTTAAAATTCAAAAACATCAGATACGTCGCCGCCGGCACCTCAATCTCGATGTCCGGCACCGCCTCGGGCAGGTGCTCCACCAGCCAGTCGCGGTTGGCCTTGAGCTGCGCGATCTCCTCGTCCAAGAACTTGCGGCCGTGGTCGTAGCAGGCCTCCGCCGCGACGATGCCCAGGGTGCCCACACCGTCCTTCGCCACGCCGGACATCGCGTTCCAGGTTTGGACGTCCTCGTCGTTGGAAAAAATCATCTGCGCGCACTTCAGGCCCGCCACGTTCCACGCCTTGGACGTCGCGGTGACCGTGATGCACACGTCCGGGTTGTTCGCCGCGGCGCAGACGTGGGCGCCGTCGTAGACCAGCGGGGCGTGAATCTCGTCCACGATCACCCGGGCGCCGTACTTGCGCGCCAACGCGCAGACCTCGTCGAGCTGCTCCTCGGTGAACACGTAGCCGCCCGGGTTGAACGGGTTGGTCACGATGATGCTGCCCGCGCCGTTTTGGAACGCGGTTTCCACTTCCGCTAGATCGAGGCCCCCGGCGGAGCTGACGTCGACACGCTTGCGCCCCGCGACCTCCGCCACATCCAAGAACGGGAAGTAGGCGGGGACAGGGACCACCACATCGCCCTCGGTGAAGTACTGGATGGCCAGCATCACGCCGCGCACCACGTCCGCAACCGGGAAGATCTTCTCCGCGTCCGGGCGCCAGCCGTAACGGTCCGCGTAGAAGCCGGCGACCGCTTCGCCCAGCCGGTGCGCGTGCGGGGCGGGCGTGTAGCCGAACATCTCGCGCTCGGCCGCATCCACGATCGCCTGCTTCACAGCGGGCGCGGTGGGAAAATCGCTCTCCGCGATAAACAGCGGCAGCACGTCAGGATTGAACTGCGTCCACTTCCTCGTGCCGCGGGCTTGCAGGGTTTGAAGGTCGGGAAATTGCATGGGGCCCACGGTAGCCATCATCTTCTCTGCTTTGGGTCAGCGCCCAAAGCAGCGTCCACCACACCACGGAAGACATGACCCAGTCGCCGAGCACCCGGTCGCGCCCGGCGATGGTGTCCATGTTCTTGAACTGCGAGTGCGGCACGAACACGGTGGAAAGCCCCAGGTAGGTAAGCATCGTGAGCAGCGAGGCAACGTCGCGGCGGCGCCGCGCGAACTCGCCGATAATAAACACGCCCGGCAGCATCCACGCCCACGCGTACGGCGGCGCCCAGGAGGACACCGTCAGCCCCGCGAGCGACAGGCTGACCGCCGCCATCGGCGCCTCATCGCGCTGAATAAAAACGCGGGCGGCGTAGAACAGCGCGCCGCCCGCGCAAGCTAGGTTGGGAGGCATGGACGAACGTAGCCGTGGAAGGCATACCCTTTCGGTACAGCGCGGGCGCTCCGCGACGATATTGACGAGTGGGTTGACCAAAGCACCGCACCACGCCTGTAGCTTCCATGGATCCAGCTAGTAGGAGCCAGCTAATCGCCGAAAAATCGCGAAGAGCTGGGTCTTACTAGCTGGATTTGGTGCCAGGGGGCGGCGGGGAGAGGGGATTACTGCGCCCCGGCCCCGGCGGCACCGGCCTCGACCGCAGCCCCGTCCTCGTCCTCCTCGTCGGCGCCGTCGACGTGGAACCCGAACGCCTTGAGGCGCTCCCGGTCCGCGGCGGACGACGACGCGGTCAGGCGCAAAAGCTCGGAGTAGATGCCGCCGGAGACGGCCAGCTCTTCCGGCGAGCCGATTTCGTCGACGTGGCCGTCGCGAAGCGTGATGATCGTGTCCACCCCCGCGATGGTGGACAAACGGTGCGCGATCATGATGGTGGTGCGGCCCTCCATCAGCTGGTCTAGGCCGGCCTGCACGGCGCGCTCGGCCTTGGTGTCCAGGGCGGAGGTGGCCTCGTCCAGGATCAGGATCGGCGCGTCTTTGAGCATGGCGCGCGCCACGGCCACGCGCTGGCGCTGCCCGCCGGAAAGCCGCAGGCCGCGCTCGCCGATGACGGTGTCGTAGCCGTCGGAAAACTTCATGATGAACTCGTGGGCGTTTGCCCGCTTCGCCACCTCCACAACTTCCTCGAGCGTGGCATCTGGCTTGCCGTAGGCGATGTTTTCAAACACCGAGCCGGAAAACAGCGCGGCCTCCTGGAACACCACGCCGGTGGTGGCGCGCAGCTTCTCCACGTCCAGCTCCGACAGCTCCTCGCCGCACACGCGCAGCCGGCCGCGGGTGATGGGGTAGAGCCCCAAAAGCAGGTTCACAATGGTGGATTTGCCGCCGCCGGATTCGCCGACAAGCGCGATGGTTTCGCCTTCGTGGGCGGCGAAGTTGACGTCGTGAAGCACAGGCTCGCCCTCCATGTACTCGAAGGTGACGTCCTCGAAGGCGATCACCGGCTCGCGCACCTGCAAAGGAGCCTGCTGCTTTGCGACGACCTCCGGCATGCCCGACGCCTTCGTCGCCTCGACGAGCTGCCGGTTCGCCGTCGGCTCGACCGGCTCGTCCATCACCTTGAAGTAGTCGCGCGAGCCGGCGATGGCGCGTTGCGCGGAATCCACGATCCAGCTCATCATCGTCACCGGCTGGCGCGCCATGGTGACCATCTGGATGAGCATGACCATCTCGCCGACCGTGAAGTGCCCGCTCAAGGTGCGGGTGAACAGGATGAGGTAGATGCCCAGGAAAATCAGGTTCATGGCCACGCCGCGCAGGGTGTCCATGGAGTGCCACCAGCGCGACTGGGGGCGGGTGATGTCCACGGTGTTGGTGTAGTGGCGGCTGAACTTCTCCAGCTCGCGCACTTCCGCGCCGTAGGACTTGGTCACCTTCACCTGGCCGACAACCTCGGCGAAGCGGCCGTTGCCTTCGTCGATGTTGGCGTTTTTGTTCTTCTCAAACACCTGCCAGCGCTTCGACGTCAGCGCGGTGAGCCAGATGTACAGCGGGAACAGCAACGCCAGCAGCACCGTCAGCGGCCAGTAGTAGTAGGCGGTGATGACCAAAATCGCCGCCACCTGCATCAGCATGGGCAGAAAGTTGTTGGTGAACGACTGGATGAACTGCGTGACGTTGGCGATTGAGCGGTCCAGCCGGGCGATGATCGTGCCGGTGACCTGGTTGTCGTAGTAGCGCTGCGGCAGCGCCAGCAGCTTGGCAAAGTACCGGGTGGACAGGATCTGGCGGATCCGGGCGACCATCACGTCGCCCAAGTACCCGGAGACGTTGCGCAGCACCGAAGCCATGGCCTCGGCGGCGAACAGCGCCACGGCGAGCCAGATGACGGTTTGGGTGGGGTCGGGCAGGGTGGCGTCGCCAAGCTTGGCCACGATCGTGTCCGTCGCCTCCCGCAGCAGAAACGGGGTGACCAACCCCAAACCCGCCACCAGCGTCGAGACCGCCACAACGGCGATATAGAAAGGCCAGAGGGCGGAAGCGCTGCGGATAACGCGCATCAAAGACTGCATAATTTCGACACCCTACTAGGGCTGTAAAGTGGGGCAGCAAAGCTTCCCACCGCGACAAAAGAAGAGGCGCACATGTCCCACCGCACCCGCCGCCCCAAGGCCGCCCTGGCCGCCGCAGCCCTGGCAGCCGCCTTGGCGCTTACTGCCTGCGCGGACGCCGAGATGGGGGAGGACACCGTCAGCTCCACCCAGGTCACCGCCGCCGAGGACGCCCCGCAGGGCCAGGCCGACGACCGCATCGGTGTGCGGCGCAAGCCCTTCGAGGTCAACGAGGCGGACCCGCTGGTCAGCGACGAAATCAACGGCGAACGGGTGAAGGACCCGGCGATGGAGCTGTCGTACAAGTGGCAGGGCTCCTCGTACGCGCCGAACGGCGGCTCGGTCGTGGTGGTGGCGATCACCAACGAGTCGGACGCGCCGCTGCCTGAGGACGCGCTCGAGCCGAAGCTGCGCTACAACGTCAACTCCACCTCGAACCCGGACATGAAAGACGCGAAGTTCGTGCCCATCGCGGAGGAGGCCGGCGTGGACATTGTGGGCCTGGACCGCCCGCTGGGCCCGGGCGCGACAGTGAACGCGAAGTACCCCTTCGACGTGTCCACCGGCAACCTGTGGGACGCGGAGTTCACCATCGGCAACGTCACCTTCAAGGGCAACCTGAACAACTAGCGGGCGAACTCGGCGATCGCGTGCGGGTCCAGCGCTTCTTCGACGCGCACGGTTGCGAGGTCGGCGAGCTCGGCAGCGTCGTAAGGCTGCGGGCCCATGGGTCCGAAGAACTTTGCGTATCGACGGTAGCTCCGCCCCACCCTGCCCGGCCGATTTTCCGCCAGCTCGTTGAGCTTCGCGCGCGTCAGCGGCGCGGATAGCAGGTAGCGCACGATCCACTTGCGCTTTTCATATGGCGCGCGCGGGAACACCGGGTCCGCGGCCCACACGCGGCGGAACTCGCCGGCGTAGTGGTCGCGCCGGCACAGCCACAGCGCCACCGCGGCCTCCTCGCCGGCGCCGACGACGGTGACGTTGGTGGGGTCGCCGCCGAACGCCTCGATGTTGCGCTGGATCCAGCGCAGCGCGAGTTTCACGTCGGCGACGCCGCGGAAGTGCCCGATGGCGTCGGCGGCGAAGGGCAGGAACCCCTCGAACCCGTCGCGGTGGGGCACGTGCACGTGGACGATGCCGTCGCCCGGCTCCACCGGCTGCGAGAGCCACACGATCACGGGGCAGTCCGCGCCGGGGCGGGCCTCAAGCGGGGTGCTGATGGAGAGGGCGTTGGGGTTCGGCGCGGTGGCGTCGATAAGCAATCCCTGCTCGACGGGTGCCGGGTCGTCGAAGGGGCGGGACTCGGCGAGGTAGGGGATGGCGTCGAAGACGCGTTTGCCGCCGCGGACGGCGCCCACGATGGTGCCGGCCGCGCATGTGATTTCCGTTTCACCCATGCGCCAGATCGTATCCGCATACACTGACCGCCATGACAAACCCGCTTCTTACCCCCTCGACCCTGCCGTACAACCTGCCGGACTTCGCCGCGATCCGCCTCGAGCACGTGGAGCCCGCGTTTGAAGAGGCGCTGAAGCGCCACGCCGCCGAAATCGCCGACATCACCACAGCGGCGGAAGCGACGTGGGAAAACACCGTCGAAGCCTTCGAGCTGGCCGGGCAGGACCTGGACCGGGTGATGTCCTGGTTCTTCAACCTGCAGGGCACCGACTCCACCGACGAGTTCGACGCGGTGGCGGACCGCATCGTGCCGAAGTTGTCGGCGCACGTGGACTCGATTTACCAGAACGACGCGCTCTACCAGCGCATCAAGGGCGTCGATGTGCCGGACGACGCCGAATCACGCAGACTCCACGACGAGCTGTTGCGTCGCTTCACCCGCCGCGGCGCGGACCTTGACGCGGCCGGGAAGTCGCGCCTGCAGGAGATCAACCAACGCCTCAGCGAGCTGTCGGAGCGCTTCGGCCGCAACCTGTTGGCGGACACGAAAAAGCTCGCGGTGGAGTTTTCGCGCGAGGAGCTCGCCGGGCTTTCCGACGACCAGCTCGCCGCGTACGAGGACGGCGGGCGCTACGTCGTGCCGATCG
>ERZ1673749.1564-NODE-1564-length-14968-cov-8.848991_pt1 | contig 14968 bp, 16 predicted proteins | sample MGYA00580204_ERZ1673749 | MGnify/ENA primary metagenome ERZ1673749 (study PRJEB41218, sample SAMN15661745) | gut metagenome | host: Homo sapiens | place: Canada: London | collected 2015-08-20/2019-03-30 | study: EMG produced TPA metagenomics assembly of...
CAGCGAAGTCCTCGAACTCGAGGTTGGAGTGGCCCACGGTGAAAATGCGCATGTCACCAATGCTAGGACCCGGCCGTTGGATTGTATACAGTAAATGACGAGTGTCATAGAAGAAGCAGGCCTCGATATCTGGAGACGTGAGCATGACAAGCGAAGGATTTCCTATGCGCGACATTGAAAGCCTTATTGCCGTCGACGATCCTGCCTGGCCCCATCTACAGCAGGCACTGACCGAGTCCGACGCTATTGTGCTCCCCATTGACCCTGAGCAGGGACGCCGCTCGCTGTGGGAATTGCAGGTTACTGCTGCGTCGATGATGGGAGCTGTCGCGCTGCACTCGGGCGGCATCGTCGCCGAACGAGGCTGGGCGCGATTGTACGGCGGCGGGAGTGAGCACTTGCCGAGCATCGCCAAAGCCAACGGGCTGGGAGGCCACATTGCGGTGCCACCCGGCGAGCTCATCGTTGGGCACGACGTCCTCGGCGGCCTATTTGCCATCGATGGCGGCGCGCTGGGGGTAGCACCCGGCGAGGTCTGCTACTTCGGCCCGGACACGCTCACATGGGACGGCCTCGGTGGCGGCTACTCTGCGTTCCTTATGGCAGCGCTGGGCGGAGGGCTGGAGGCAGTTTTTAACGGGCTGCGTTGGCCTGGTTGGCAGGATGAGGTGGCGTCGTTGGCGTTGTCGCAGGGCATTTCCCTCTACCCTCCGCCGTCCACCGTCGAGGGCAGTGACGTGAGCAAGGTGACGAGGTCCGTTGTCAGCATCCAAGAGTTGCTGGGGAATACGTGACACGAAGGCGGCGCCCGAAACGCAATCACTCCTTGGTCCGCGAACACCCGACGTGTGCTATCACATCCACATGAACGAAAACGCAAAGCTTGCGCGAGTCTTCGCCTACCCATTCGGCGACATTTACGGCAACTATGTGGCCAAGGTGGAGCGGAAAGGCCACACGCGAGACGAGCTCGACGACGTCCTCGGGTGGTTCACCCAGCTGGGGCCCGAGGAGATCCACGCTGCAGCTGAATCAGGGAAGACGCTCCAGGACTTCTTCGAGGACCTTTTGCTCACCCCGAATGCCGACCTGATTGCCGGCAAGGTGTGCGGTGTCCGGGTAGAAGAGGTCGAAGACGACCTCATGCGCCGCATCCGCATGATGGACCTGCTTGTCGACGAGCTCGCCCGCGGCAAGAAAATCGAAAACATCAAGCGCGGCTAGATTTGGATGACTATACGCGTCACGCTTGCTACGCCACAGCACGCTGCCGCGGTCGCAGGACTTTTGCGCGACATTAACGCCGAGTTTTCGGCCCCGTGCCCGCCGTTGGAAGTGTTTGAAAAACGCTTCGCGCAACTGATCGCGGGGGACCAAGCCTATGTGGTGCTGGCGCAAGATACAGAGCCGACCGGTTTTGCCCTCATTACGCTGCGTCCGAGCCCGTACTACGCTGGTCCTATTGCCACGCTTGACGAACTTTACGTGCGCCCCGCGCTGCGCGGACAAGGTATCGGCTCGCGCATCATGGAGCTCGCGGAGTCGCACGCTCGCACGCTGGGTGTGGGAGAGGTGCAGATCAACGTCGATGAAGTGGACGAGGCCGCGCGCCGCTTCTACGAGCGTCGCGGCTACTCCAACATTGAGGCAGGCCAGAACTACCGAATGCTCTGCTATGTCAGGCCGTTGTAGCGCCGGTGGATCGAACCACAATCGCCCATTCGGGCTTCATTAGAGCGTTGCGACGGCTTTCGCCATTGCGTGCAGCGTCGTTGTTGCGTGCTTGAGTGCTTCCGGTTGGTCGGCCATTTCAGAGGCGCGGATGACGGCGGCGTTGATTAAGGCGATATCGGTGGGGGAGACCCCAGGACAGAAGCGCTCCACGATGTCTTCAAATCCAGCGTGTGCTGCTTGGACCTCTTCGTTCGCAAACGCGTCGGGGAATTGGTGCGCTGCGGTCATCAGCGGGCCGTGGGATCCGTGGATAAACAGGTCGAGCATCGCATCCACGTAGGCACAAATCCGCGCTTCCGGCTCCGGGGGTGCGTCCTGGACTGCGGCGGAAAGCTTCTCGTTCCATTTTTCGGTAGCGAGGACGAGGAGCTGGACCATGAGGTCGTGCTGGGAGGCGGCGTAGCGGTAGACGCTGGAGCGCGCCAGGCCGACTTCGGAGGCCACCTCGGCCAGGGTGGGAACCCTCCCGGCACTGTCGATGATTAAGCGCTCCGCGGCCTCGAGCACTGCGCGGTGTTGGACCGCGCGGTGCTCGGCCACGGTGGATTCCGTAATTTTCGGCATGCTACCAGTTTAGCGCTCCGAAAGCGTACTACTTCGACGCCTTGAGGTTGCCGTCCACCATCTCGAGCACGCGGTCGCAGTGGCCGAGTACTTCGTAGTCGTGGGTGACCATGACCCCGGCGACGTTGAACTCGTGGCACTCGCGGGCGAGCAGCTCGACAATTTCCTGGGAGCGGTTGCGGTCGAGGGCGGCGGTGGGCTCGTCGACAAGCAGCACCTGCGGGTTTGCCACAAGGGCGCGCGCAATGCCGACGCGCTGGCGCTCGCCGCCGGACAGGCTGCCGGGGCGGTGATGCGCGCGCTTGGTCATGTCAACCTTCTCGAGTAGCTCGGCGTTGGAGTAGCGGCCGCGTTCGCCCGCGACGCGGGCAGCCAGTTCAAGCTGTTCTTCGGCGGTCAGTGCCGAGGGAAGACTGCCGGAGGACTGGAAGACGAAGCCGATATACTTGCGGCGGATCTGCGCCAGTCCGGCGTCGTCCAAGCCGGTGATCTCGTGGCCGGCGACCTTGACCTGCCCGGAGTCCGGGGAGGTCAGCGCGCCTGCGACGGCGAGCAGCGTCGATTTGCCGGAGCCCGAGGGGCCGACGATGGCGACGAACTCGCCGGGGTTCACGCTCAAGTTGACGCGGTTGAGCGCGGTGACTTGTGCATCACCGTCGCTGTAGTTGATGGTGACGTCTGTCAGTTCCAGTGCGGGGCTCATCGGTTCTCTCCTAAGGCTGCGAGCGGGTTGGTGCGGGTGACGCGGTACACAGCGACGAGTGCGCCGATTAGGCCCGCGACAAACAGGATGAGGCTGCCGCCAATGACGGAGCCGAACTCGGTGGCATACGGCATGGCAGTCTGTTCCAGCAGGCTGCCGAGTCCGACGGCGATGAGCGCGCCGGCGAGAATCGAGATCGCGAGGATGGTGACGGCCTGGCCGATGCTGTCGCGCAGGAGGAAGCCCTTGGTTGCGCCCATGGCACGCAGGGTGGCGATGCTGCTTGCGCGCTGGATGGTCCACACCAGGAAAAATGCGCCGGTGACAAGGGCGGCGATGACGAAGAGGAACCACTTAATCATGGTCAGCGTCATCATCTCGGCGGTGTAGCCGGGGGAGGAGTCGAAGCTCTCCTTTAGGGTGCGCACGTCAAAACCCGCGGCCTCGGTGAGCGACTCGGCGTCGGGTTTGTCGGCCGTTTTGGCCACGACCACTGAGGCTTCGTCGTAGGCCTCGGGGTTGACCGCTTCGCCGTGGCGGGCGCCGGCGTGGATTTCCTGCCACACATCAATTGGCAGGTAGGCCACGTCGACGTGGCCGAAGGTGCGCTGGCCATCGGCGAAACCAACGACGTTGAGCGGGGTATCCAGGCGGTCGATGGTAATGGTGTCGCCCACGGCAATGCCCTCGTCTTCTAGCGTGGAGGAGACAATCACATCGTGCGGGGTCGTCGTCTGGCTGTCTGCCTCGACCTGCGTCGCCATGTCTGGCAGGCCCTCGGGGGCGATAAAGGAGTCGGGTTCGACGCCGAGCAGGGTGAGATCCACGGCGGTGCCCTCTTGGTTGTGGGCGTTGGCGATGGTCAGGCCAAGCGGAGCTGCGTCCTCGACCCCGTCGAGCGCGGCGAACTTCTCCGCCTGGTCGGTTTCGACGATCGAACGGGTGAAGGCGGAGTCGGTTTGGGTGCCGTCCTCAAAGGCGATGACATCGGCGTCCAAGGCCTTAAGCCCGGAGACGCCGTCGTTGACCAGCCCTGCGGTGAGTCCGGAGATGATGACGACGAGCAGGGACATCAGCCCCAGCACGGCGCCCATCAAGAGAAAGCGGGTGCGCGCAAAAAGCATTTCGCGCCAAGCGAGATACATAGTGAAACGTCCTGAAAATCCTGGTGGTAGTGCGGCCGGGCGGCCGCACACCACATGTTAGCAACATAGTGTCGCGAACATGGAAACGGGGCGTCGCCAAACTACGCGCCGGGGGTCACATGCTCAGTCTTCACACTGCGGTGCCGTACCCTTGAGCACCATGGCCACGAAGTACAAGTTTTCCCTTCCGAATGAGCACTGGGCGCAGGTATCGACGCTCGCGAACATGGATTTTCTGCTCACCCGTCCAGCGGATGCCGAGCAGTCCGTGTTCATGCCGCCAACGATCAGCGGGCTGACCGCCACGCTCGCTGAGGACGCCGACATGCAAGCGGTGATGAAAGATAACCTCGCACGCCTAGAGCAGGCCGGACAGAACCCGCGCGTGGAGCAGGGCGAAGTAAGCCCGGACGGCAACGCGGGCCTGCAGCAGGTCACGCTAAGTGCCTCCGCTGAGGACGGCACCCGCGGCGAGGTCGCCCAGCTGCAGAACTACCTCATCTTGCGTGAGCGGGGCAGCGTGACCCGTTGGGTAGTCATGGTGGTGCTCACCGCGGACGTGGGCCGGATCCAGGAGCTGGCACCGGAGTTTCAAAAGCTGCTCGACTCCATCGAATTCGTCTAACACACAATGTCAGCGCGCTCCCCGGAAAACATTCTTCTGCGTCTTGGTGACGATCAGGAGGAGAAAGTGCGGTCGATTTACGCAGCGCTGCACCAGCGGGGCTTGCCGCTGCAGCACCAGCGCCCGCACATTTCGCTCACGTTTGCACAGAAGTTGGAGCAACGAGTCGTGGAGGAAGCCGCAGCCCTTTTGCCGCCCCTGCTACCTGCGCGACTGGACCGGGTGGGCGTGGTGGTCTTTGGCACGAAGTCGAAACAGACCGTCGCCTGGCTGCTTGAAGCGCCGGAGGAGCTCGACGCGGCGGCCCGGACGCTGAGTGCGTTGAACTCGCATGGTCGCGGGGCACGGTGGGTGCCGCACCTGACCATGGGGCTGCGCATCCCAAAAGCAACGGTGCCTGACTACCTCAGCGCGCTCGCCGAGGTGACCAGTCCGCACTTCAAGACACTTTCCGCCGAAAAAGCCGTCTACTTTCGCCCTGCTACTGGCGAGGAGTTTGCGTTGTAGTACCCCGGGACGGCATGACCACCGTGGGGTACTTGCGCACGTAGCCGACCGCGATGATCGTGAGCGCAGCCAATGCGCCAAGTACGGTTTCGGCCGTTCGTGCCAGCAGCATGGGGCCGACCGGGGCTGCTTGCACCGTCTGGATCATCAGTAGCGCAGTCGGGGTAATAAAGCTCGCGGCGATGGTGTAATTGCGCGTGACGTACATCTCGGTGAGGTATTGCAGGATGACGATCCATACCACGATTTGCCAACCCTGCAGCGAGTGGGAGAGCAAAAAGCCAGTAATGGCAATGCCGCTCAGCGTGCCCAAGACGCGCTCGATGGCGCGGTAGTACTGCATCTTGAAGCGCGAGTTCACCAGAGGCGCGACGGAGGCGACCATCGCCCAGTAGAAGTGGGAAAGCGGGTCGATGAGATTGACCGAAACCAGCCCGATGGTGCCGGCGAGCAGGGGCGAGAAGAAAAAGCGGCTGGCCTCTACCCGCAGTCGTCGCCGCGGCATAGGGCCGGCATCCGGGGCGCGGTTCGGGCGCTCGGGTTCGTGCGCGTCGCCGCCCGGGCCCTCGCCGATGAGGTGAGAGAGTTGGCCGAGCACAAGGCACACCAGCGCGGCCCCGCCAGCGATGGCGAACGCGAGCAGCGGGTGCACCGGATTGTCGAGCGAGCCGACCGCGGCCACCGAGAAGATCACAAACACCGACCCGGTCGGCTTCATATCAGTGGCCAGCGCGATCGTCGCCCACACCGAGGACGTCACCGAGCTCACCAGCAGCAGAATCCACGGGCTGAGGCTGAACCAGGCGATCGTCGCGCCGAGCGTCACCGATAAGGTCAGCGCGAGTCCAGCGAGGATATGGTGGTGCAGCCGCATGGTGCGCGTCGCGTGCCTGCCGTACACCCCGGTAAACGCACCAAAGCTCGCGTAAATAGCCAGGTCAAGTCGCCCAAGCGCCAGCAGCGCAAACATGGGGATGGCCACGCCCAGCGCGGTGCGAAACGCAGGAATATGGTCGCGCCTGGCGGGCCCCATGTGAAACAGCGGGCTGAAATGGTGCAACGTTGGCCTCCCTAGTGCAGAACTTTGACGGACGCCGACTGACTTTAATCAGTCGCGGCGGGGGAGGTGCTCGTTGGCGTCGAGAAGCAGAGCCCCTGGCACGTCGAGCTTGCTTGTCGACGCCCCGACCACCACATTCCCATACCCCGTCCCCGCAGTCAGCACCGCGGTATGCCCGAAGACTTCACGCAGGCCAGCGAGCTCCTCGCGGGTGGTGGGCAACCCCTGTGTGTCGCCAATGTTGGCCAAGAACAACCCGCCAGGGCGCAGCGCGCGGCGGGCGGCGGTGTAGAACTCCACGGTGGTCAGCGCGCGCGGGGTGGTAGGGCCGGCGAACACATCGCGAACAATCAGGTCCTGTGAGCCCGGCGCGAGCGCGTGGGTAAAGGCGCGGGCCTCGGCGACTGCCAGCGTGACCGGCGGGTCGAACGCCCAGCGCACCAGGGCAGCAAGTTCGCGGTCCAGCTCGACCGCCACGTTGGAGGAGCGTGGGTAGCGGTGCTGCACGTATGAGGCGAAGGAGCACGCGCCCGCGCCCAAGTGCACAGCGGAGAAGTCTTCGGGCAGGGGACGCGCCGCGATGATTTCTGCGAACCAGCGCATGTAGTCGTAGTGGAGCACTTCCGGTGCGTCCAACACAACATAGGAGGACGGCACACGGTTGACCTCAAGCGTGTAGCCGCCATCGCGCGCCGGGTCGGCGAGGATGGCGGCGGTGCCCGTGGCGATGGGGTAGGTGCCCTCGATGCGCTTCTTGGGGGCGCGAGGCTTGCCGCGGCTCACGTGATTTGGCCCAGGCTTAGCCCAGAAACGCCTTGTCGGACAAGGTTGCGCCTTTGATTGCGGCGAACTGCGCGAGCAGATCGTGGACGGTGAGCTTGCGCTTCTCCTCGCCTTCGGTCTGCCAGACAATGCGGCCTTCGTGCATCATGATCAAGCGGTTACCCACGCGAAGCGCCTGCTCCATGTTGTGGGTGACCATGAGCGTGGTCAGCCCGCCCTCTTCGACGATGCTGTGCGTCAGCGTGGTCACCAGGTCGGCGCGCTGCGGGTCGAGCGCGGCGGTGTGCTCGTCGAGAAGCATGACCTTTGGTTGGGTAAAGCCGGCCATGAGCAGCGAGAGTGCCTGGCGCTGACCGCCGGAGAGCAGGCCCACCTTGTGCCCCATGCGGTCCTCTAAACCCAGCTCTAGGGTGGCGAGCTGCTCGCGGAAGAACTCGCGGCGGGAGCTGCTCAGGGAGCGGCCGAGCCCACGGCGCTTGCCGCGCAGGTAGGCAAGCGAAAGGTTCTCCTCGATGGTGAGGTTCGGGGCCGTGCCGGCCAGCGGATCTTGGAACACGCGGCCAATGTGGGTGGCGCGCTGGTGTTCCTTCATTCGCGTGATGTCCGCGCCGTCGATGCGCACGGCGCCGGTGTCCGGCCGCAGGCGCCCGGCGACGGTGTTGAGCAGCGTCGACTTGCCCGCGCCGTTGGAACCGATGATGGTGCAAAAATCGCCCTCGGCCAGATCCAAGTCGATGCCGGCGAGCGCGGTGCGCTCGTTGGCGGTGCCGGGGAAGAAGGTCTTGTGCACATTGGAAATTGTCAGCATTATGCGTCCGCCTTTGCACGTGCAGCCGGTGTGGTGCGCTTACGCCCGGTGCTGGGTAGCACCTTTGGCAGCAGCAGCGCGGCGATGACCAGGACTGCGGAGACGAGCTTCATGTCGTTCGGGTTCAAGCCGAGCTGTAGCGCGAAGAAGATGATCATGCGGTAGGCCACGGCACCGATGAGCACCGCCACGATTGCCTGCAGGAGCGCGCGCTGGCCGACGATGGCCTGCCCCACGATCACGGAGGCCAAGCCAACGACGATCAGACCAATGCCCATGGAGATGTCAGCAAACCCCTGGAACTGTGCGACGAGCGCGCCAGACATGCCGACCAGCCCGTTCGACAGCGCGAGCGTGAGGATCTTCGTCGCGTCGGTGGACACGCCGAAGGAAGTGATCATCTGCCCGTTGTCGCCGGTCGCGCGGATAGCAAGGCCCAGGTCGGTGGTGAGGAACCAGTAGACCAGCATGGCGAGCAGCAGCACGGAGACCGCGAGCAAACCAACGCCGCCCCAGGAGTGCAGCAGCCCGGCATCCTTCAGCGGGCTGAAGGCGGTATCGCTGCGCAACAGCGGCAGGTTTGCCCCGCCCATGATGCGCAGGTTGATCGACCACAGGCCGATCTGGGTGAGAATACCGGCGAGCAGCCCGTCGATTCCGCCCTTGGTGTGCAAAAGCCCGGTGACGACGCCCGCGGCAAAGCCGGCGCAAAACCCAGCAGCCGTCGCGAGAAACGGGTTGACGCCGCCGAGGATGAGCACCGCGGCGGTGCCCGCGCCGGTAGTAAATGAGCCGTCTACTGTCAGGTCCGCGAAGTTGAGGACGCGGAAGGTGAGGTAGACACCCAGCGCCATGACCCCGTAGATCAGGCCGAGTTCAAGCGCCGGGATCATACAGTCTCAGCCTGCTTCAAGATCTCCTCGGGAATCTCCACGCCCTGCGCCTTCGCAGCGTCTTCGTTGACCACGTAGGAGAACTCGGTGGCCGTCTCCACTGGCATCTCAGCCGGATCCTCGCCGTCGCGTAGGATGCGCAGCGCCATCTCGCCCGTCTGGCGGCCGAGCTCCTTGTAATCAATGCCGATGGTGGCCGCAGCACCGCCCTCGACGGTGCCAGCCTCGGCGCCGATCACGGGGATCTGGTGCTGTTCAGCCACCTGTACCAGCGAGGAAATGCCAGAGACCACCATGTTGTCGGTGGGCACGTAGAAGGCGTCGACGTCTTTGAGGGTCTCCGCCGCCTGCGGGATCTCGCCCACGCTGGTCACCGTTTGCGTCTCGACGGTCCAGCCGCGCTCTTTTGCTTCCTTCTCCGCGTCCTTGACCTGGATCTGCGAATTCACCTCGCCGGAGGCGTAGACAATGCCGATCGTCTTAGTCTCCGGGGAAAGCTGCTCAATCAGGTCGAACTGGTCTTTGAGCGGTGTCTTGTCGGAGGTGCCGGTGATGTTGGCACCCGGCGCGTCCCAGTCGTTGACCAACTCGGCTTCGACCGGGTCGGTCACGGAGGTAAACAGAATCGGGGTATCAGTGACGTTCTGCGCCATCGCCTGTGCCGCCGGGGTGGCGTTGGCGAGGATGAGGTCGAGGTTCTGGCCGGCGAATTGCTGCGCGATGGTCAGCGCGGTGGCTTGTTCGCCGTTGGCGTTCTGCTCGGTGAACTCGACGTCCACGCCGGCGTCGGCAAACGCTTCCTTGAAGCCCTCGGTCGCAGCGTCGAGCGCGGGGTGCTGCACGAGCTGGCTGATACCGATGGAGTAGCTCTCGGCGCCGGTGTCTGTGCCGCCCTCACCGTCGGAGGAACAGGCGGCAAGGGCGGGGAAAGTCAGCGCGCTAGTTGCGAGTAGGGCTAGGGCGGGGCGGGAGGGGTGCATGGTTCATCCTTCGGTTAAGGGAAACGTGATGAACGTTAGGTTAATAGATTCTCGCCTGTGCCGAGGGATAAATGTCAAAGAAATTGTGAGCTGTCATGCAGGAGTGCCCAAGGTTTCTTACTTGCCGAGCTCTTTGCGACGCTCATACGCGATCCGGAGTCGCTCAGCGCGTTCCTTGTTGTCCTTCTTCTCGAGTTCTTCCAGCACGTCGTATTCCTCTTCAGAGATGTCAGCAAAGGAATAAATGCCCAGGCACACCACACCCACGATCGGCCAGGCAACCCAGGCCATCGATACATCGAAGATGAATTGCAGCAGAAAGAACACCGCCGCACCGAGCCCTACCACGAGCGCGGCCGCGCGATCGCAGTTCCGTTTGACGCGCAACTTGCGCTCCAGCTCGGCCTCACGGGCCGAGGTGGCGAGGGATGAGTCGGTGGGTGTTTCCAGGCTCTTGCGAGAAGCCCGCTCCGGCAGATCACGGAAGAGCGCCTCAATCTCGCTGCGTGTTTTCGCTGTTGCTGCCTTCGCCGTGCGTTCGTCGAACTCAGCGACGTCGAGGTAGCCGTCGGCGAAATGTTCGCCAAGGCGGTCGAGGGCGGCCGAGCGCTCGGCGTCGCCTACGCGCATCTCGGGAGTGTCGGCCACGGTGCCATCCTTTCGCGTAGGGGGGTAGTGCGTGTCACCTATAAGATATCGCAGGAATTACGCGCCTACCGGGAAGCGATCAAGCACCGCTTCGAGCTGTGCCTGCACCTGTGGCCAGGGGCTGGATAAATCGATGGTGGTGGCCCCGATGCGGTGCCCGCCGATTTCGACGTCGAGCTCAGGCTGAATCGGTCCGTGAGTGCGCGCATACAGCAACAGACCGCCCACCGGCGTCGTTGAGGCGGCCGCCGCGTTTCGGACATAGGCGTGGATTTGGTACAGGTGGTCCGAACGCAAGCTCGCCTTGTCGAAGCGACCGTAGCTCATCGGCTGGGCATAAAACTTGGTATCCACGATCAGCGTGGATGCCGGGCCGGTCAGCGTAATATCCGTGTGCATGCTTGGGAGCTGCTGCTTGCCGACGCCACGTTCACCTTCAAGATCCCATCCCACCTGCGCCGAGCGCGCTTTGAGCTGTGGGTGGTGGAAGCGGAAATACTCCTTCACGAAATTTTCAAACAGTGTGCTCATCTCCTCGGTGTGTTGCCAGGGGAGCGCGGCGTTGCCCGGATCGTTTCCGGGAAGCAGACCTCGAACGGCGAGCTCGCACGCTCCGAGGAGCCAGCGATAGGAGGCATTGCTGCGATGGAGGTGCAGTTGGTCGAAGTTCAGGGTCCTGATCGGAACGCGGGAGACGCTTGCGAAGTAGGGGAGGAGCCTGGTGAGCGCGCGCCGGCGATGCGGCGCAACCTGTGGGTGGCGCGCAAGCATGAGAACGACTGCGTAAATCGCCCGGTTGAGGGCTATGTCGGGGAAGAATTCCTCGTATTCGCACACGACTGTGCCGCGTTGCGTCAGTTGCCGAGTGAACGTCGCTGCTATGTCGACGCGCCCCCTGATAGTTCGCAACTCCTCGCGCTGCGGGAGGTATTGGTGATGGAGACCGCGTTTGATCTGACGTGCGGTTTCCTCCGCGATGACGTGCGCGAGCAGGTCGTGGAGGTGATCGAAGTCCTGCGGGGCGCCTTGTGCCGGTGAAGCTCGCTCGAGGCACCGAAAGGCATACGCCATCATCACGTGCACGTTACCGAGCAGCACATTAGTGTTACTCATTGATCGCGCTTCGGAGAGTTTCTGCCCAATCTAGGGCTTGCTCTGGTTGGTCGAACCAGTACTCGTCGAGCAACGGGACCAGCTCGTCTTCGACAACCGACTCCAGCCACAGGTTGTTTTCCAGCGCGTCATCGCCGGCCATGACAAAGCTGTGGCCGACAGCAAATCCACGCCCCAGCGCGGGGTCTGCGGCAATTGCCTCGTTGAGATACCCCAACTGAGCCACCAGTTTTTCAAGCTGCGGGCTATCCTGCTGCGCGAGGTATTCCTGGAATTGCGAAGACTCGAAAGCAGGGGAGAGCTCGAAGAAGCCGAAGCGGCGGCGCAGTGCGTAGTCGAGAAGCGCCAGGCTCCGGTCAGCGGTGTTCATCATGCCGATGATGTAGAGGTTCGCCGGGACGGAAAACAGTTCGCCCTCGTAGAGCAGTTGGATCGAGTGTCCTCTCTTGCTGCCTTCGATCAGCATCAATAGCTCGCCGAAGATTTTCGAGATATTGCCGCGGTTGATTTCGTCGATGAGGAAGAAGTAGTCGTTCTCTGCGTCTTCGCGGGCGCGTTCACAAAAATCGTAAAAGGGGCCAGATTGGAGTTCGAAGCCACCGGAATCCGTCGGCCTGTAACCGCGCACGAAGTCTTCGTAGGAATAGCTCTGGTGGAATTGCACGGTGCTGATTCGTCCCTGATCTTTTTCACCCATGAGCGCGTATGCCAACCTACGCGCAGCGTAGGTTTTGCCAACGCCGGGTGGTCCGGCGAGGATGACGTTTTTCTTCCGCCTGATCAGGGTGCGAAGACGGTCAAAGCGCTCGTCGGAGAGGAAGACATCGCGGAGGAAGTCCTCCTCCGTGTACGTGCTTTTGAGCGGTGCAGGTCCGGTGGATTCGGGGCTGGCGTCGAAAAGCGACTCGAGTGCGGCAACGCGTTTGGGGAAACGGGTGATGTCTGTGAGTGTTTTTGTAGCAAACGCCGAGGGCGGCTCCCAAGAGCCAGTATCGGTCCACTGCACGGCTCGGGTATTGCGGAAGGTCGTGCGCTCGGGATGGAACTCTGGAGTGCCGCGGACCACGCCGCGTCCAATGACCTCGTTGCGCCCGCGGCGCGCGTAGATGACATCCCCAGGCTCCATACGGTGCTGGAACTCCCACACTGCGAGCGTGTGGTTGGAAAAGCTTTTCCCGGTACCCTGCGTATCCAACGCGGCACGGATATCCTCCCGTAAGGCGTACTGGGCAAAATCCCCGAGAGATGGCCAGTCCAGGGCCATCAGGCCCGCGTCGCGCTGCGCTTCCCAATTGCTCGCGTTGGCGCCCGGCGCGAATGCCCAGTAGTGCACGCCGCGAACACTCTCGTCATCCTCCTCGGCAGCCTCCGGCGTGGGCGTATCGCTCCACTGCTCCACGATCCCGGGCGACCAGAAATGGAAAGGCTCGTCGTGCTCTTTTGCGAGTGCACGGCGAATTGCCAGAAGGTCCCGGTCCATTGCATCAGGGCTATCACCAGGCTCCGGGGTGATCCGGTCAGCGAAACCCTGGCGAATTTTTTCCTTCATCGGGTTTGATGAGATTGGCTCAAATACCTCGGGAAACGACAAGTATTGCAAGGCGTTGCGGACGCCCGAGGTGTCCTCCTCGACGTCGAGCATCAGCCGCTGGAACTCCCACGCATCGCCCCGTGCAGCCTCGCGCGTAGCCATGTCCTGGGAACGGAGATGCGCGACGAATTTTGCAAGCCAGATCAGTTGCTTCCACAATGCGCCGTGGTAACCTTGGCCACCCTTGAATCCGGAGGGCTCACGGTTCTTCAGCATCTGCCCAAGCCACTCCGGGAGCGCATCAATTCCCGCAAGTGCGAGAACCTTCTTCAGGTGCTTCACCCTGGTGTCGAGCGTGAGTGTGCGCTCAGCGTGATCGCGCAGGAGAACTAACTCCGCCGCCAGCAGGATTACTGCTTCTGGCGCGCCGGTGAGTTGCTCGCTCAACTTGCTCCACTGGTCCCGCTTGCCTGTCAGCGGGTTGTCCTCGATCCGATGGCGGAGTTCTTCGGCTACTTCAGGAGACCAGATTTTCACGTCTGGGACGATCGATGAGTGGCCGTCGCCAAGCATCTGCTCAATGACGGGAGCGATGCCGCGTGCAAGGTGCAATTCGCTTTGTGGGCGAGAGAGGGTAAGGGGAGAGCTCATAGCCACCAGTATGGCATCTAGTCGTTCCAACTCTTCGTGCGCGCGAAGCGGCACGCCAGCACCGCGCCAAGCAGCGCGATGGCGGCGGGCAGGTAGAGCGAGTGGGACATGGCGAGCGCGAAGGGAGCGTGCAGCGCCTCGGGCATGGACCCGCTCGTACTCGGGCCGACGGCTGCATCGCCTGCGCCCGCGCCGAGTTGCGCATCGAGCTGCGCGGACATCACCGCGGCGATGGCCGCGGAGCCGATGACGGCGCCGATCTGGCGCAGCGTGTTGTAGACACTCGAACCCGCGCCAGCGAGGGCGGGGGCGAGGTTGCGGGTGGCGATCATGGACAGCGGGCCCCACACCATCGAGTTGGCGACGCCATTGAGCACGGAGATGGCAGCCAACCAGTACGGGCTGATTGCGGGGTCGGTGATCCACGCGGTCAGCGCGACTGAAGCGCCCAATAGGCTCAGCCCCGCGATGGCGAAGGGTTTGGGCTGGTGTGTGTTGGTCAGCTTGCCGATCCACGGCGAGAGCGTGCCGGAAACCAGGCCGGCCGGCACCAAGAGCAAGGCAGCTCGGGTGGGTGAAAAACCTTGGACGGATTGGACGTAGATCATCCACGGGATCATGTACGTGGACATGGTAAAGCCCACGGTGGCGATGGTGACGGCGGCGAGGGAAAAATTGCGGTCGTGAAAAAGCGTCAGGGGGACGAGCGGGTCCTGGCGGGTGCGCGACTGCCACGCAACAAAGACGGCGAGCAGGGTGAGACCGCCGATGATCAGCGTGAGCGCGCGCCAGTCCCAGTCGAGGGCGTTGGCCTCCTGAATACCAAAGATCAAGCAGAACATCCCCACTGCACTCAAGGCCACGCCGACCCAGTCGAAGGAGCGCGCGGTGCGCTCGAGCCGAGGGACGAAGATCCAGCCGAGAACGAGCCCCAGGATGCCGACGGGGACGTTGACGTAGAAGATCCAGGGCCACCCGGAGGCGTCGACAAGCACACCGCCCAAAAGCGGGCCGGTAATGGTGGCGACACCCGCGGTTGCGCCCCACACTCCCATCGCACCGCCGCGCGCTGTCGGGTGAAAGGTGCGGATCATCACTGCCATCGTCTGTGGGGTCACCATCGCCCCGCCAAGACCCTGGAAGACGCGCGCGAGGATGAGCGCCTCAATCGTGCCCGCCAGCCCGCAGGCCAGTGAGGACACGGTAAACAGTGCGAGCCCGCT
>ERZ1673749.1570-NODE-1570-length-14892-cov-3.288805_pt1 | contig 14892 bp, 17 predicted proteins | sample MGYA00580204_ERZ1673749 | MGnify/ENA primary metagenome ERZ1673749 (study PRJEB41218, sample SAMN15661745) | gut metagenome | host: Homo sapiens | place: Canada: London | collected 2015-08-20/2019-03-30 | study: EMG produced TPA metagenomics assembly of...
AAGCAAAGATTTAATTCCAAAGAAGGATTTAATATATTGACTGATGAACTTGTTAACCAAGAACTTATACTTCAAACTGCCAAAGAAAATAATTTTGACCAAGAAGACGAATTTAGGCAAAGACTCGAAGAAGTCAAAAATGATATGCTAAAAAATTATGCTATGCATAAGATTTTTAATGAAGTGACTATAAATGATGACGAAGTTCTAGATTATTATAACAAGAACAAGGATACCTTATTTAGTCCGACAACCTATACCGCATCTCATATTTTAGTAGAAGATGAAAATAAAGCTAATAAAATACTAGAAGAGATAGAAAATGGTCTAGACTTTGCAGAGGCTGCAAAAAAATATTCCATAGACCCATCAAAGGATAATGGTGGATCCTTAGGAACATTTCCAAAAGGAGTTATGGTTCCTGAATTCCAAGAGGGGCTTGATAAACTATCAATAGGAGAAGTATCTAAACCAGTCAAATCTCAATTTGGCTACCATCTTATAAAACTTGATGATAAAAAAGTAAATGAACAAAACTTTGAAGACATTAAAGACAATGTTAGATCAACCTATGAAATGATAAAAAGACAGGAAAAATATTTAGAACTAGTAAATGATCTTTATAAAAAATCTGAGGTCAAAAAATACTATTAGGCAAAAGTTATGGATTATGCAAATACGATAAGTAATCTTCAAGAAAATTTAAGACAATTTGAATCGATAGATGCTTTAACCAGTGAAAAATCATATATAGAAGAATTTATTATTCATTCATCAAAATACGATATATCATACTTTGATGATTCCATCTATATCAAAAAGGCAGATAATCCAAAAGCTGTATTACACTTAAATATTGATTCAAATATAAAAAATTCAAAAATATCACTAAGCGAAGATGGTCTTTATCTGTATTCTAGCAATGATTTAAACTATATTAATTCTTTGTTAGCAATAAATGAGCTTTTACAAAAATCTTCTAATGATTTTGATGTTTTGATTACCAACAATAATTTTCAAAATGAGAATAGAGACTATAAGGCCTTATATTTTCTACTAAGAAATAAGAATATAATTAATCTTAATCTTAGACAATCAAGGTGTCTTGCAAATGAATTTTCTGCTTTGATTTTGTCAAAAATAAATATTCCAGTGGAAAGATTTTATCCAGACTATGACTATAAGGTATTTAGAATTAACCTTTCAAATCTTATAGGTGGTCATAGCGGATCTGACCTTGATAAGGTTAGGATAAATTCTATAAAATCTTTAGTAACTTTTATTAGAAAAATTAAGGCAAAGGTAGACCTTGATATTATAAACCTTCAAGCAGGGGATAGGTACGACAGAATACCTAGCTTTGGCCATATAGATTTTATAATCAAATCTGACTATGAAAGTGCTCTAAAGGATATTTTCAACCTCGTGAAAAATGAATATATGGAAAAAAACTTAAAACATGAGCCAAATATGGATTTTTCTATAGAAGAAATCAATTTAAGCGACTATAATCCTATAACTCAAGTATCATTTGAACACTTGGCTTCCTTTGTAGAGCTTGTTCCATCTGGCGCCTATGCTGTTGATAATTTGAACAATGAACTTATATCATCTATCAACTTGTCCATATCAAGAACTAGTGAAGAATTTTTCAATTTCATAATAGTTTATAGGTCTTTAACTAGTGAATCAATGAAAGAAATGTTAAAGACAACCAAAATGGCTGCAAAGATAAGCTCCGCTAATATAAAAAGTGGTTTAATAATACCGAGGTGGAAAAACAGTAAAGATAACTTAACTGAAGTATTTAAACAAGCTTTCAATGATTTGACTGGAGAAGAACTTGATGTGGTAAAAACACAATATTCACTAGATTCAAGTATAATTTTTAACAATTTAGATGTTAACTTGATTTCATTAGGGGTAGAATATAAACAAGGGGAGAACGGCAAATATTTTTCTCCACTAGAAGATATAGCAGATATTGTAAAATTAGTGGACACTGCCCTAACCCATTTAGCAAAACTATAAGGAGTAGCTTATGACAGAAAAATTAGAATTGCACGGTCATGAAGTAGAATTTTTAAAAAACGAAGGCAAGGCTATCATTGAAATCGATTTAGGTGAAGCTAGCGATGAGTGTTATCTACTGGATATATTTTCAGTTGATGGAACAGATTATGTAGCTTTGATTTCTAGTGAAAGTTATGAAATTTATTTATTCTACTATGAGGATTCTTTCGAAGAAGATGAAATCGACCTAAGATTAATAGATGATGAGGAAGAATTAGAAGAAGTTTTCCATCTATTCACCCACTATTGGGATGATGAAGCCATAGATCAAGTAGTGGAAGACTATAATTCAGATTTAGAAGTTGAACTAGAAGAAATAGATGATATAGAAGAGGAAGATGTAGAAGATATTGATGAATAATCCATATTATTCTATCAGCCAGTACTACAAAGACACCTATGGTGAAAAGGTCTATAAACTTCCTGTAAAGCTATCATTGACCTGTCCAAATAGAGACGGGGCCAAATGTTATGGTGGATGTATATTTTGCGGTGAGACTGGTGGTTCTTTTGAAAATTTGCCATCATACTTAAGTGTAGATGCCCAGCTTAGCCAAAATAAAGACTACATTGGCAAAAGATACAAGGCAAATAAGTTTATTGCTTATTTTCAAAACTTTACCAATACTTATATGACTTTGGAAGAATTCAAGGAAATAATAAGAGCTTGTGAAAAAGACTATATAGTTGGTGTATCTATATCTACTAGGTCTGATTCTATTACTGAAGATAAGCTTATATTTCTAAAAAATTGGAGCAAAGAGTTTGATAAAGATATCACTTTTGAGCTAGGCTTACAAACTGCAAATTATAGGACCCTGGATATACTAAATAGGGGAGAAACACTAGCAGACTTTATTGAAGCTTGCAATCTGATAAATAAGTACGGTTTTCGTATTTGTACTCATGTTATCTTATCCCTACCCTGGGATGATATAAGAGATGTCAGAGAAACAGCTAGGATAATCAATGCTTTAAATGTTAAGGAAATCAAAATACATTCGCTATTTGTTATTAAGGGTACAAAATTATATGAAATGTACCAAAATAATGAATTTATAATGCCTACAAAGGAAGAATATATAGAAAATGTTATCGAGTTTCTAAGAGTCATAAAAGCTGATGTTGCGGTTCAAAGGCTAGTAGGAAGAGCTCCAGAAGAAGAAACAGCCTTTTGTAATTGGGATACATCATGGTGGTTGATTAGGGATGAGATAATAGAAAAAATGAATAGAAACGGATTTGTCCAAGGGGATAAGTCCCAAAAAGTAGTGTTTAATAAAAGTAAGGGGGATATGTAAATGCTTTATTACGTAATTGGAGAAGAAGGAACAGGAAAGACACAATATCTAGTTGATGAGGCTAACAAAGAAAAAGAAAACAATATAAACAATATAGTTTTCATAACAACAGATAAAGATAGAACTAGAATATCTGATCACAAAGTTAGAGTCATCAATGCAAAAAGTTACAATATCAACTGCCATTGTGCACTAAAAGGATTCATTGCAGGAATCTTGGCTCGTGACTATGATATTGGAAAAGTATATGTAGATGGAATTTACGATATTATAGATTTTGATAAAGAAAAACTTGAAAAACTTACAGACAGTTTAAGTGAACTATCAGAATATGCAAAAGCAGATATCTACCTTAGTCTAGACTGGTCAAAAGAAGATATTCCTGAGTCAGATAAAGCTACAATAATTGAACTTAATCAATAATATTAGCAAATGACCGTCTCTAATGAGGCGGTTTTTTATTATTATGAACGAGAAGGAAAAGCTAAAGTCATTTGAGACATTTAGAAAGGAAAGCATAGATTTATTAGAAGAATCAAAACTTGATAAAGAGTCTTTCTTAAACACAAACTTAAATTACATAAATAAACTAGATTTGAAACCTTTTTCTACAATTACTTCGATAAGCCAAGCTTTGTACAATTACCAATACTACAATCTTTTGGCAAAAAAAGTAAATATAGAGGCAAACAAAATAAGTCATATGGACAAAAAGAAAAAGAATTATATTAGGTTAATAAATCAAAGGGAAAACTATTATTATCTCAAAGATATAGCTACAATGAGATTATTAGAAATGATTAATTATGAAAATGTTGAAAGTTATTTTATTGACTTAAAATCTAGGAGACTAAGAGGTGTAATTTTTGAGATAAATATAAAATCTATTGACAAGGTGATTTTACATTCTAAATCTAAAGTTTTACTTAAACAACTTAGAGAAAACCATGTCTTTGATGAGTCTTTAAGACCATCACTTATTGATTCTTATGTGAATAAATCTTATTAGTATGATTGAAATAACATTAAATAAAAACCAGGGAAACCAAAGATTTGATCGTTTCTTAAGGAAATACTTTGAAAATGCTCCCTTATCTGTAATCCAAAAAAATATCAGAAAGAAGAATTTTAAAATAAATGATAAGAGGGCCAAAGCAGATGATTACGTCTACGAAAACGATAATATAAAGATGTATATATCTGATGAAAACTATAATAAATGGCTTACTAAGACTGATTTTAAGGCAAGTGATTTTAATCTAGATATAGTGTATGAAGATAAGAACATTATAATTATGGATAAGGAGCCTGGATTATTGACTCACTCTTCTACAAAGGAAGATTATGGTCATAATTTGGTAGATTATATGATCTCATATTTGTATAAAACAAATCAAGTTGACAAGACTGACAGGACCTTTAATCCAGCTGTAGTAAATAGGCTTGATAGAAATACAGCAGGGCTTATCATTGGTGCAAAAAATGCAGATGCTTTAAGAAGCCTAAATAAAGCCATTAGAGAGAATAAAATTTCAAAATATTACCTAACTATTGTAAAGGGTGAAGTCAAAGAATCCTTTACCATAGATACAAGAATATCAAAAAATGAAAGTAAAAATAAGATAAAATCTGCCAAAGATGGGTCGAGGATTATAACAAATTTTAGACCAATAGAATCTAATCATAAGTATACATTGCTAGAGTGTGAGCTTATAACAGGTAAAACCCATCAGATTAGATATTCTCTAAAGAAGAATGGAACTCCAATTATAGGTGATAGGAAATATGGGGACAGGAAGACTAATGAACTTGTAAGCGAGAAATTTGATGTAAATAATCAAGTTTTACTAGCTTATAAGGTTAGATTCGACCAAGTAGACAATCTAGACTATCTTAAAGGTAAAACTTTCAAGTCAAAAAGAATCGATGATATAGAAAAATTGAAGAGTGCACTATTTAAAATGTAGGAGAATTTAATGGATAAAGTAATAGGAATAGACTTAGGTGGTACAAAAATTAATGCATGTCTAATTGACAAAGACGGCAATATCGTTGAGAGAAACAGTATAGAAACAGAAGCTAAAAAAGGTAGAGATGCCGTTTTATCAAATATTAGAAAGGCAATATACGGTCTTGATTTTAAACAAGCTCAAGCCATTGGCATTGGAACTCCTGGTTTTATAGATTCAGAAAATGGAATCGTAACATTTGCAGGCAACATTGACGGATGGACTGGACTTAACCTAAAAGAAGCAGTAGAAGCATTTGTAGATATACCAGTATTTGTAGAAAATGATGCAAATATTGCCTTAGTTGCAGAAAAGTGGATTGGAGCAGCCCAAAATGCCGAAGATATAGTAATGATTACACTTGGTACAGGTCTAGGTGGTGCAGTATATAACGAAAAAGGTGGACTATTATCAGGTTCCCACTTCCAAGGTGCAGAGCTTGGACATATGATATTATATCCAGGCGGAGATTATTGTACATGTGGTCAACATGGATGTGCTGAGGCATATTGTGCAGGAACAGCCCTAGGAAAAACTTACAAAAAACTCACTGGAGAAGATTTGACTGGTGAAGAAATTTTATCTAGAGTTAATGAAGATCCAAAGGCTATGGAAGTTCTTGAAACTTATCAGACTAACTTAGCTTATTATTTGACAAGTCTAAGAAATATCTTTGATCCTGAAGTTATCGTAATAGGTGGTGGAGTTATTAATTCCAAAGAAGTTTGGTGGGATGGAATGATTGAAAAATTCAATGATTTTTGTAATAACACTCTAAATATAAGTGTTATACCAGCTAAATTCTTAAATGATGCAGGAGTAATAGGAGCAGGGAAAATTGCCTTTGAAAGGATGAGCAATGGAAAATAATAAGGTTTTAATCCTTGATGATGAAAGTTCAATAAGACAATTTATGAAGATAAACCTGGAGTATCAAGGCTACCAGACTTGCGAAGCAGCTACAGGAGAAGAAGCTATAAAGGTTTTTGAGGAGGAAAATCCAGCTGTAGCCATACTTGATGTTATGCTTCCGGGAATATCAGGTTATGAAGTTTGCCAGGCTATAAGGGAAAAATCTCCAAAGGTTGGTATAATCATGGTTTCTGCCAAGAGTCAAGATATAGATAAAATTTTAGGCCTTGAAAGAGGAGCAGATGATTATATCATCAAACCATTTAATCCACAAGAGTTAATACTCAGGGTTAGATCTTTGATGAGAAGGGTCAACCTAACAGAAGTAGTCGAGGATAAAAAAGAACGAAACTCTATTTCTGATGGGCCTTTTACCCTAGATATATATGCAAAAACTTTTTACAAAAATGACAAAGAAATAGATGTGACCCCAACAGAGTTTGCTATCCTTAAGAACTTCATAGAATCCAAAGGCAAGGCTATGACTCGTGATGAGATTATGGCTCAAACTTGGGGTGAGAATTATAGCAATGATACAAAAATAGTTGATGTAAACATAAGAAGAATAAGATCAAAAATAGAAGAAGACCCAGCAAAACCTCAATATATAGAAACTGTCTGGGGAACAGGTTATAGATGGAAATAAAAAATAATTGTAATATAAATATTAATAATTCATACAGGTCAACAATTATTAGATTTATAATGTTTTTTGTAATTACTGTTGTTATTGGTTTTGAAATATTTGCCTACAATAGTATCCAGAATTACTACAAGCAAAACCTGGTTGGTTCTATGCTTAACCAAGCTAAGATTAATCAGCTTATATTTGACAATTATACAAATAAGTATGATTTGTCGGATATTATAATTGGTGATAAAAATGCCTTTTATAGAGGAAATGTAAGCCAAGTCCAAATACTAGACAATTCTGGAATCGTGTTGTTTGATTCGCAAGCATCTGATGAAGTAGGATCTCAGTTGATGAAAGCTGATGTCCTTTCCTCAAAAGAAGGTAAACAGGGTATTTACAAATCCTACAATGAGAAAACGAAAGAAGAAGTGCTATCTATTAGCTATCCCTTAATGGTAAATGATCAACAAGCTGGAATTCTAAGACTAACTTCATCGTTAAACAAGGTGAAGCAAAAAGTTAAATCTGATATGTTTTTTTATTTTTTATTTGGAATTTTTGTATTAATAGGAGCTTATTTCCTATCACTTGTTGCTTCCAAAAAGTTGGTTGAACCTATATTAAAGTTAATTGATGTATCAGAAAAGTTAGCCCAGGGTGATTTTGATGCCAAGGCAGAAGTTACTGGCAAAGATGAGCTTTCGAAGTTAGGTCGAACCCTTAATTTTATGAGCGAAAATATAGTTAGAAGGGAAGATGTGAAAAATGAATTTATATCTTCAGTATCTCATGAACTTAGAACGCCACTTACATCTATAAAGGGATGGGCAATAACTCTCCAATCAAAAGAAATACAAAACGATAGCGATATGCTTAACCAAGGGCTAAGCATAATCGAAAGTGAAGGCGATAGGCTTTCCATGATGGTGGAAGATTTGCTAGACTTCTCAAGACTTCAATCAAGCAAATTTAAGTATGATAAGAAAAATATAGATATAGTAGAGCTTGTCAAAGAGGTACACACTCAGCTAAGTCCTAGGGCCAATAATGAGGATATTAATTTTACCTTCACTACTGTTTATAAAACACTTATGGTATATGCAGATAAAAATAGAATGAAAGAAGTCTTTATAAATATAATCGACAATGCCATCAAATTTACCGACAAGGATGGCAACATTGATATATTAATTGAAGTTAATCAAGACAAAATATCTATTAGCATTACTGATGACGGTGAAGGAATAAAAGAAGACGAAATAGCATATGTTGCTAGTAAGTTCTACAAAGGATCTTCTTCCAAATCTCAAACGGGTCTTGGTCTTTCTATTTGTGAAGAGATTATCAAGGCTCATGATGGTAATATGATTATAAAAAGTAAGTATGGATCTGGCACTTCAGTTATTGTAGAAATTCCGAGGTTAAATGATGAAAAAGACAATTAAAATATTTTGTTTGTTCGTTATTGGAATAATTATATCGGCCTGCAATAAGAATTCACCAGAAGAGCTAAATGATTTGATAGTAACACCTGAACTTACGTCGCCAATTCTTGAAGGAACATGGCAAGTTACCAAAGTCGAAGAAATTACTGGTGTAAGTAATACTAAGCCACCAGAAATTGGAGATAGGCTTTATATCAACAAAGACCTTGTTGCTATAAACAAGGAATATGCTTATCCACCATCCTTTAGCTCAAAATATGTAAACCTCAATAAGTACCTAGAAAACAAGGGGTATTCATTTGATAATATTGATATAAATGAAAATGTCGTAGTGGTAAATGCATCAGAGGGTCAGTTCTTTTCAAGGGATTTTGTTAAAAGAAGTGATGAAGAAATATTTTATATAGCTGACAATAATTTAGTTTACCTATCCAAGGTTTCTGATGATGTAAGCGATGATATAATAAATTCTTACGAAGACATTGCCAAGGATGATAGAGACCATGAAAGTCACGATTCAGCCACCAAGGAGGATACATCTTTACTCCTTGGAGTAAGGGAGAGAACAGATCTATCAAACAAGCAAGTGGAGTACAACTACTATACTTATCTTATTAAAATACCAAAAGATAAAGACATCAAATATCTTAAAGCCAATGATATATTTTTGCGTGGTCAAGATGAATTTTGGAAAGTTAGAAGCAAGAAAAGTACTCTAAGTGGTCTATATGATAATATCGAGGCCTTTCCAGTAAGGCTAGAAGAAAAGATGGATGATCAGACTAATCTTGATAGATATTCTTTTAAAGACTTTGATATGAATATAAGGCTAACTTTTGTAGACAAAAACTATATATCATTCTCTTATCAAAGGCAGTTGTTTGACAACACCATTAACAAATACGGTTTTGTAGCTACAAATGAATTGGAAGATAATAGGCTTATCACTATAGATGAGTTTACTGGTGATAAGGATGCCTATGAGCAGTTTGAATATATGGTAATAAACGAAGCCACCAACCTTGATTCTAAGATAGAGCCATCTGATATTAAAATTGATAGCACAAACTTTGGATTGGTAAGAGATTCGGGATCTTGGGTTAGCCAAACATCTATATATACTGAAAATAGCTTGCTAAAAGCAGCTACCCAGATTCCAATGAGAAATTATGTAGAAGAAGATACACAAAACAATACTAATATTACCAGGGACCAAGTAAGAAACATAAACAATCAATTTATAGATTATCATATATTGAACAATGGAAATTATATAGTAATTCAAAGTGCAGATGAGATATTAATCCATAAGATTGATAATGGAAATATAGAAAAGGAACCACTTTTCTCTATACCAACACCAAATTCAACCGCATTTATTTCAATAGATCAACAAAGTGGACAAAATGCCGATACCTTAAATCAAGCATTTGTAAACAACAACAAAATTATAGAAAGTAATTAGATTGATTGAAAGAGATAAGCTAAAATGTTATTATAAAAGGAGCAAATATGACCCTATTATTCGCAACGGGAAACATAGATAAATTAAAACAAGTAGAACTAATGATTGATAATTTGAAGTCACCAAAAGACTTTGATTTAGATGATATAGATGTAGTGGAAGATGGGAAAAGCCTAAAAGAGAACGCGTATAAAAAAGCAAAAACTTATTTTGATTTAGCTAAGGTACCGACTATATCTGACGACACAGGACTATTTGTAGAAGCCTTGGATAATAGACCTGGCATATATGCTCATAGGTATGCAGGAGAAGATGCGACCTATAAGGATAATAGGGATAAACTACTATCAGAACTTAAAGATAAAGACAATAGAGATGCATATTTTAAGACCCTTGTTTGCTATATTGATGAAAATGGAAAAGATTATTACTTTGAGGGCATACTTGAAGGTACAATAACTAAGGAAGAAATTGGTCAATATGAATTTGGCTACGATCAGATATTTTTACCAAAAGGGTCGGACCGAACATTAGGTCAGATGACAGAAAAAGAGATTAACCAAATATCTCATAGATCAAAAGCTATTGAAAGCTTTGTTAAGTTTTATAAAGAGCACATATGAAAGTATTAGTTACATCGGACACCCACGGAAACTATGGGCTAATTAGCGATTATATTTTGGAGAATGGAGATATTGATCTTTTAATACATGCCGGAGATGGTGTAGAAGATGTCGAAAATATCCACTATGAAACCGATATATCCTATTATGTAGTAAAAGGAAATAATGATTTTTTCTCAAATGAATCTTATGATAAAATAATTGATATAGAAAATCATAGGATTTTTTTAAGCCATGGTCACAAGTATGGCGTTGATTATACTTATGATAAGCTTATAGAAAAAGCAAAAGAAAATAAGTGTAATATTATAATCCATGGCCATACCCATGTATATGTTAATAAGTATATAGATCATATACTAATACTAAACCCAGGAACAATCTTTTTGCCGAGAGATAATAATCCTGGATTCTTGATAATGAATATAGAAGATGACAATATAGATATAAAAAGAATAAGTGTATAAAGGAGAGTCAATGTCAGGCATAATCAATTTAATAAGTCAACACTCATCAAAACTAAATATTTTACCAATAATAGTAGTGATGAATATAATAATTACAATCCTTATACATTTCTTAAATAAGAAAAAAATCATCAAGTATATACCATCCCTGTGCTTGGGAGTGGCTTCTTTAATCATACTTTTTAGTGGCTTAAGACAATTTACTTCTGCTAGAGGCTTAGATTTATCGTGGATAGCTGTATTTTTGGGAACAGCAGCCCTAGTAGGACTTTTTACGTGTTTCATAATTGATTTGATAGTTTCTATAAGAAAACAAACATCCGAAATGGAAATTTCAAATCAAAAAGATAAAAAATCATCCAAAGAAGATAAGCCAATTAGGACTAACAAAACTAACAAAACTAGAGTTGCCAAGAAAAAGAGGCCAAAAGTAAAAGGCAAAGAGCAAGAAAGCAAATATGTTACAAAAAAGATAAATACAAAAAATAATGTAAAAGCTAAAAGAGTAGATAATTCCTCAAAAAATAAAAAACAAACTTTTGAGGCTAAGGATAAATAAGAGGAGCTATTGTGAAAAGAGATAAGGCTGCATTTTTTGATATTGATGGAACTTTGTTCAGAAATAGTCTGTTGATAGAACATTTTTTGTTATTAACTGCGGATGGTATTATACCGGAAACTGCTTGGAGCCAAGAAATAGGTCCACTTTTTGAAAAATATCAAAATAGGCTAGGAGCCTATGAAGATTACCTTGATAAGGCGAGCTTGGTCTACCAACAAAAATTAGTTGGCATAGATAAAGATACCATCAACAAATATTCCGATATAGTTATAGAAAAGAATAAAAACAAAGTATACATGACAACAAAAAAGGCAGTAGACTTTCACAAAAACAATGGTTATAAAATTTTCTTTATATCTGGATCACCAGAATTTCTTGTAAACCAATTTGCCCATATCTATGGGGCAGATGAATCTATAGCAACCAAATATGAATTTAATTCTGAAAATAAATTTACAGGTAAGGTTAGCCCCATGTGGGATGGAAGAAGTAAGCTTGGTGCTGTGATGGATCTAACCAAAAGATATAATTTGGACTTAGATAGTTCTTATGCTTATGGAGATACAAATGGAGATATTACAATGTTTCAATTAGTTGGAAATCCCCACGCTATAAATCCATCTTATGAACTTATTGATAAACTATATATGGATGATGATTTAAAATCCAAGACAGTCATAGATATAGAAAGAAAAGATGTTAACTATAGTTTTCATCTTTCTGATTTGAATGTAATATTCAAAAAGTTTTAAATTTTATAATGAATAAAATTTTATTTTAAAAATCTTATAGGCTAAATCATTAGTATTATATGCAAAAATTAGATTTAAACGTATATTATTACTAATAATTTAGCTTTATTTATTTCCGCTATAAATATATATAAATAAATATAAGCTCATCTATGATAAAATAGTATAACGAGGTAAAAAAATGATGAAGGCACAGTTTAGTGAACAATATCCTATAATTGAAAAACTTGAATACAATTTTTTGATAAATGAAGATGTATATTCATTGAACACTCTTATGTCTTTATTATATGATAAAAATTTCGTAAAATTTTCCAAAAATGATTACTATGTTAAAGACTATGTTATGAAAAATCTCAAAAAATACTTTTGGGATCTTTCAAACATCGATCAAATTATAGATTATCTTGAAGCTTCTATCACGGCTGATATTAATAGATATGAATATCTTATATCCATCAAGGCTCAATACAGGGCCTTTAGAGATAAAAAGATGGTAGACAATTTGGAATATGAACTTATCGAATGTTTTGGTGTATCCTATATGATGCGCAATTTCTCCTACTATTCTAGTAAAAATGATCCAAAAGTTAGAGAAATTGGAGAAAACTTTAAGGATAATATCTACACTGACAAAAGACTAGTTTCAAATCTAAAGTCCAATATGGGTAAATTTTGCGATTTGAAAATTAGATCTAGTATATTAAACATAGACCAAAGCACTCACAAGCAGTTAAGGTTTGATACAAGTAATTTTATATATACTGAAGATATTACCTTAAATCAGACGAGAAAGATTTACGATAAGTCCCTATCATATTTATATAAATCAATAGTAGACGTTTATGCAGAGTATTATTTTAGGGGACTTATTAGAGAAGTATTAGAAAGATATCAATAGAGCTTATATAAGCTCTTTTTTACTTATTAGAATTATGAAAATATTAGGTATAGATCCAGGGATTGCAATCATGGGTTATGGCGTGGTTGAATTTGATGGAAATAAGGTTAAAGTAATAGAAAATGGTGTAGTTACAACATCTAGCAAAACAAAAACTCCAGAAAGGCTTAGTATTTTGTATAACAATTTAAATGAAATTATACTAGAGCATAAGCCAGATGAGTTTGCAATTGAAGAATTATTCTTCAACCAAAATGTTAAGACAGCCATAACAGTTGGTCACGCTAGAGGTATACAAATATTATGTGCTCAGGAAAATAGTCTTCCTATTTTTGAGTACACACCTCTACAAATAAAACAAGCCATAACAGGCTATGGAAGGGCCAGCAAAATGCAAATGCAAAAGACAGTAACTACTCTCTTAAATTTGAAAGAAATACCAAAGCCAGACGATGCAGCAGATGCCCTATCTGTTGCTCTTTGTCATGCTTTAAGCCAGAGATTTAAAGAAAACTTTAGGATGAACTGATGATAGCATATATAATTGGAGATGTGAGAAGTATAAGCGAAGAAGATTTTGTATTAGAAAATAATCAAATGGGTTATCTTATCAAATCTTCCTTATCAACACTTGCACTACTAGAATTAAATAACGAATATAAGATATATACTTCTTTACAAGTAAGAGAAGATGATATGAGTTTGTATGGTTTTTATTCCAAAGAAGAACTAGAAATGTTTTTACTATTAACATCAGTCTCTTCAATAGGACCGAAAAATGCTATTGGCATTCTATCATCTATGGGAGTAAATGATATAAAATTAGCTATTGTAAATAGTGATATAGATAAGCTTACCATAGCCAAAGGTATTGGTAAGAAAACAGCAAGTAGGATAATACTAGAGCTTATGGATAAGGTTAAAAAGATGGCTATTGAAGATAATACAAGTCCATCAAAAGTAATAACTTACACTAATGAAGACTTTGATGTAGCTAAAGAAGCTTTAGTAAACCTAGGATATGCACAAAATGACATAAATAATGTCTTGTTAGAACTAAAGGATATGGATTTATCATTGGAAGAACTTGTAAAAGAGAGTCTAAAAAGACTTATATAGGGGAATTTAATGTACGATGAAAACGAAAGAATAGTTGGATCAAACGAGCTAAAGGAAGATCTAACTAACGAAAACTCTATCAGACCAAAATGGCTAAGTGAATACATAGGTCAAGATAAAGCCAAGGAAAAGCTAGAAATTTTCATAGAGTCGTCCTTATCAAGGAAGGAACCACTTGACCACGTTCTTTTGCAAGGACCACCAGGTTTGGGAAAAACTACACTTTCAACCATTATAGCTAATGAATTAGGTGTAAATATAAGGGTAACAAGTGGACCAGCTATAGAAAGACCATCAGATCTTGCAAGTATACTTACCAACCTATCCTATGGTGATGTCTTATTCATAGATGAAATTCATAGGATCAATAGGTCTGTTGAAGAAATCTTATATTCCGCTATGGAAGATTTTGTGCTAGATATTATTGTAGGTAAGGGTCCAAATGCCCAATCTATTAGAATTGACCTAGAAAAATTTACACTAATAGGAGCGACTACTAGATCTGGTATGCTTTCTGCACCACTTAGAGATAGATTTGGAGTAATGCTCTCATTAAATCTTTACACAGCTGAAGATCTAACAACAATTATTAAAAGATCGGCAAATATTTTAGATATAGAAATAGATGA
>ERZ1673749.1573-NODE-1573-length-14806-cov-3.956884_pt1 | contig 14806 bp, 13 predicted proteins | sample MGYA00580204_ERZ1673749 | MGnify/ENA primary metagenome ERZ1673749 (study PRJEB41218, sample SAMN15661745) | gut metagenome | host: Homo sapiens | place: Canada: London | collected 2015-08-20/2019-03-30 | study: EMG produced TPA metagenomics assembly of...
TTATTTCAAAAACTCCTGCCACAGACTTAAATAATTTGAGCTCCTCCTTTAATCAAAGCTCCTATATTTATTCTAAGGATGGAAATTTAATCGAAAAAATTGAATCTCTTGAGTACAGAAGTCTTATTGACATTGACGATATACCAGAGGATATAAAAAATTCTTTTGTCGCCATTGAAGACCACAGATTTTATAAACACAAGGGACTAGATCCCATTGGAATTATGTCTTCAATTGCTGCAAATATAAAATCAAGATCCCTTATGCGTGGTGGCTCTACAATTACTCAGCAGCTAGTCCGTTCTGTATATCTTACAAATCAAAAAACTCTTGGTAGAAAAATCCAAGAAGCTTATTTATCCCTTCGAGTTGAAGAAGCTTTAAGTAAAGAAGAAATCTTAGAAGCTTATTTAAACAGAATTAATTTAGGTCAAGGATCTTATGGAATTGAAGCAGCTGCTCAAACTTATTTTTCTAAAAGTGCAGTTGATTTAAATATTGCAGAAGCAGCACTTCTTGCATCAATCCCAAAGTCCCCAGCAAATTATTCACCTTTTAAATCAGTTCCTGCTGAATATCTTGAAGATGATTTTAGAGTAATAGGAACTCGTGAAGTTGATGGAAAAGACCTCTACATGGTCTTAAATGATGATGCTTTCAAAAGACAAAAAACCGTTTTAATGAGAATGCATGAACTTGGCTACATTGACGACGCTCAATATGAAAGAGCAAAAAACTATGACATTGTGAGTGCTCTTAATCCTCGCAATTTCAAAAACCACAGTATGTCTAGCTACTCAACAGACTACATAAAAAAAGAAGCTTCAAAGTATCTTGCTGATTTTTATAAGATAAGTCTCGATGAGGGTGAACACAAACTCTTTACTGGTGGCTACAAGGTTTACTCTACTATTGATGAAGAAATGCAAAAAGATCTAGAAGATAAATATGAAAATTTTCAAAATCTTCTTTTAAATTATTCTGCTTCTTCTGGTTCAAGAATGCTGGGCTTAAATTTCGATGAATCTAATAATATTATCTTTGGAGATGAAATTTTATATTTTGAAAAAAATAATATTTTAGATGAAAAATTTAATTTAGTTATTCCAAAGTCTGCCTACAATATATCATCTCATGGCGACCTCAAAATTAGAAGTTCCTACTTTAAAGACACTGGTCAAAAAATTGATATAATTGACGCTTATAATCTTTTCGATGACAAAATTTTGCGAACTTATGAGATTGGTGGACTAAAAATTGAAGATGGTGCAGCTGAACTTAAAAATAAATATTTAATTATTGACGGGCATTATTTAAAGAACTATCCAGATTTTTATAAAATCGAAAATGATAATTTAATAATTTCAAATAAGTATTTTGACTATAATAAGGAGCCTGTAATTCAACCTCAATCTGCCATGATTTCTGTTAATAATGAAAGTGGTTTTGTGGACGCAATAATTGGTGGCTTAGATGTTAGGACAAAAAATGCAAAGATTTTAAATCGTGCAACAGATTCTTATAGACAAGCAGGATCTGCCCTCACACCTTTTTCTGTCTACCTTCCAGCTCTTGAATCTGGAAAAAAATTATCTGATGTCTACGATGATGTCCCAATGACTGTTGACGGAAACTTTTGGCCACAAAATTATTATAATTCCTTTAAGGGACTTATGACTCTTAGACTGGCTATGGAAAATTCTTCAAATGTTATTGCAGCAAAAGTTCTTCAAGAAATTGGCAAGGAAAATGCTATAGAAGTTTTGAAAAAATTTGATGTGATTGATGAAAATAATGATGATTATTTTATCACTGCAAAGGATAATAAAAAGAAAAATGATGAAAATTTAGAATCACTTGCTCTTGGAAATATGCAAGTTGGTTTAAGATTGTCTGACTTATCAAAGATGTATCAAACTATTGCCAATGACGGATTATACAAAGAGGAAACAGCAATTTTAAAAATTGAAGATCCCAGTGGAAATATAATTATAGACAATTCAAATAAAAACAAGAGACTCTTTGACGAAAAGAGTTCCCATCTTTTAAAAGATGTTTTTATAAAAAATACTGATCGCGGAAATGCCAAGAATGTTCGCATAGGATCATCCGAAACTGCAGGATATCTTGGACAAAATAAAACTAATTCAGACTATTTTGTAAATGCTTTTACTAAGTCTCACACAGTTTCTTTTTGGATTGGAGCTGATTCTCCAAAGATTTCTCTTGCAGCGGATAAATCTGCAGCCATTGATATCTTTAACAAGATGTCCAAAAATTTAGCTGCTAATGAAAAATTTGACGAAGATCCATCTTATATTGTTACAAGATCTATTTCATCAAAGAGCGGAAAGCTTGCCACAAAAATGAGCGACTATGCTGGAGCATCATACAAAGAAAAATTTATTTCTGGAACTGAACCAAAGGATCACGACGATTTATTTAAAAAATATTTAATTTGCAAAGACTCAAATAAACTTGCAAACCAATATTGTCCAAGTGAATCTGTCCTATACACTGTTCTCTTTGAGAGAAAAGAAGGATACGATGCAAAAGACCATTTTGGAATTTATCCCGATGACTACATGACCATTCCAAAGTCCTACTGCAATATCCACACAAGAGAATGGTATAATGAAAATGGAATGGATGACGAGGATGAGGATGAAGATAATAATTCTTCAAAGAAAAAAGAATCAAAAAAATCTTCTGATAAAATAAAGAAAACAAGTAAAAAACAAAACTAAAATTACTTTAAGGAGGAAATATGAAAAAACTATCTAGTTTAATTAAATTAATAGCATTTTTTAAAGTTATAAGACCTATAAAAATAAGAAAGAGAAGAAGAAGGAGGAAGTTAAGACTTTTATCTTTACTAAATCCAAAAAGAGCTGGAAAAGTTGCCTTTCATGCTGGTAAAATAAGAATGAGAAATGAAATAAAAAGATTATTTTATTAATAAAAAAAGATAGCCTGTCTACTTTGACAAGCTATCTTTTTTCTTTTTCTTAAATTTTAAAAATTATTTAATCTTTTAAGTATTTTGTATTTCATAAGTACAAATCTTTTAATAAAAATTAGAACTTTTTCAAAAAAATCACAAATTACTTTTCAATCCACTCTTTATTTTTTTCTTTTAATATTTTAAGTATGTTGTCATTTAAAACAGAAATTGTAACATCAATATCATGTTCTTTGACAAAATCTCTAATGGTAAATACAGCAACTTCTGCTGCTTCATCTAATGGATAACCATAGATTCCTGATGATAATAAAGGAAAAACTAAGCTCTTAAAATTATTTTCAACTGCTAAATTTAGTGCAGACTTATATGCTTTTTCAAGTGTTTTCTTTTCACCTTGATTTCCATCAAAGTAAATTGGTCCAACTGTGTGAATAATATTTTTAGCCTTTAAATTATATCCCTTAGTTATAACAGATTCACCAGCATTTATTGGGGCAAGTTTTTTACATTCTTCTTCCAATCTATTGTCGGCTGCTCCTGCAAAAATTTGTCCACAAACTCCTCCGCCTCTTCTAAGATCCTTATTGGCAGCATTAACAATAGCGTCAACTTGGTAATCTAGAATATTTTTCTTTTCAATTTGAAAGCTCATAATACCCCCCTTTCACTTCTTAATTACTATATACCACATTAGATTATTTTTAAAGTAATAAAGTAAAGTTTTTTATAAATATTTTAAAAAATTTCAAGAATAAAAATCCACCGGCGTAGCCGGTGGTTTTGCTTTTGCGGTCCAAAGGACCTTTTTTGCTAGCTGCGTCTCAAGGACGCTTGTGGTTTACCACTTGCAATTACTACTAGCTAACCCCTAAAGGGGTCTGTGTTGTCCATTGTTATCTGACCACTTAATTCATCCTCTTTAAGTTGGTTATGAATATACTCTTTTATTGCTTTTGTATTTTTTCCTGCTGTATCTACATAGTATCCTCGGCACCAAAATTGCCTTCCTCTGTATTTGTATTTTAAGCTACCCCACTTATCGTATATCATAATACTGCTTTTGCCTTTTAAAAATCCCATAAAACTAGATATACTCAATTTTGGTGGTATTTCTAACAACATGTGTACGTGATCTGGACAAACTTCTGCTTCTATTATGTTAACTCCTTTCCAGTTGCAAAGCTCTCTTAATATTGCACCTATTTCTAATCTTTTGCTTCCGTAAAATACTTTTCTTCTATATTTCGGAGCGAACACTACATGATATTTACAATTCCATTTTGTATGTGATAGACTATGTGTATGATTTAAATTCATAAAAACCTCCTGTTATTTTTGTGTTCTGGTAAACCACAATTTATTTTAACATGGAGGTCTTTTTTTAATAGTTTTTCATCGCTAAAGCTAAATTGAACCCCTGGTCTAACCAGGGGTATTCTAATTACAAAAAAAGGCCAACCTAAGTTAGCCTTAAAAAATATTTTTATGCATTTTTTATATATTTATTTACTGTGTATCTTCTCATGAAAAATACCACAACTGCCAAAATTACAATCCCTATTGGAAGTGTAAGGCTTGGTTTTTCAAGTATGCCTGATATTAAAAATGCAAGGGCTGATGAAGCTCCCACACTTATTGCATAAGGAAGTTGACTTGAAACGTGGGAAATGTGATCGCAACCTGCTCCTGCTGATGACAAAATTGTTGTATCAGAAATTGGTGAGCAGTGATCTCCAAATACTGATCCAGAGAAAATTGCAGCAAGCACAACTTCAAGATAGTGCATGTGATTTGTGTGCATCAAAATTGGCACCATTATTGGAATTAAAATTCCAAAAGTTCCCCAAGCAGTTCCTGTAGAGAAAGATAGAAAAGCTCCCACTACAAAAATTATTGCAGGTAAAAGCCACATAGGCATTGTTGAATTGGAAATAAGTGATGCAATGTATGATCCTGTATTTAAATATTCATCACTTGTTATTCCACCAATAGTCCATGCAAGAGATAAGATTACAATTGCAGAAACCATTGTCTTCATACCTTCTACTATTCCCTTCATAAAGTCATCAAATTTTAGAAGTTTTCTTGGAATATAAAGGACAAAAGAAATTACAATGGCAAAAAATGCTCCAATAACAAGAGACAAGTTTACATTTGCATCTCCAAAGGCTGCAGCTGCTCCTACACCGTCAGAGAAAAATCCTCCAGTCTTTAACATCATCATTATAGTCACAAAAATTAAAACTACAATTGGCACTACTAAATCAAAAACTCTACCATTTTTAGAATATTCATAACCAACATCTTCTTTTTCTATAACTTTTGATGTGTCATTTAGTTCATATTTTTCCATTACTCCTATTTCAATTTCACTTGTACTGAAATACAAAATCATAAGTAAGGTTAAGATTGGATAGGCATTCATTGGTATTGTTGATAAAAATACTCTCATTGGGTTCTCAACACCAGTATCACCAATAACAGCAACAACAGAAGCTGCCCAAGATGAAACGGGCGCCAAAATACAAACTGGAGCTGCACATGAATCAATTATGTGAGCAAGTTTTGCCCTAGATACCTTATTTTCATCTGTGATAGGTTTCATTACTGCTCCAACTGTCAGACAGTTAAAATAATCATCGATAAAAATTAAAATACCCAAAAAAGCTGTGGCAAGTTTTGCCATTTTTTTACTCTTTATTTTTGTACTTGCCCATTTACCATAGGCAAAAGAACCACCTGCCATGTTCATTACCATAACAAGAGATCCAAGCATTGCCAAGAATACAAGCATAAGTGCATTATCACCAAGCTTTGTTCCCATTAAATCAAAAACTGTTTCTAAGGCGACAATAAAATTTCCGCCAGCGTAGATAAGCCCTCCAGATATAATTCCAATTAAAAGGGAGGTTATAACTTCCTTTGTTATAAGTGCCAGAGCAATGGCAACTATTGGAGGAATTATCGATAAAATTCCAAATTCCATTTTTTCTCCTTCTTTTATTTATCTTTTTCTCTCATATTTTTTCTGTAAACATCCATTACTTCAGAAAAAATTTCTGAGCTTGACTGTGGTGTATATGTGATAGCATTTGCACCTGCTTCAATGGTTTCTAGTATATGCTCCTCAGTATGACCACCAGTTGCGATAATTGGAAACTCATCTCCAAGTATCTTTCTTGTATATTTTACTAGTTCTGCAGTATTTTTGCCACCTGCAATATTTAAAACTCTTGCCCCTGCGTCAACTTTTCCCTTTATGTCATCATATTTTGTAATAACAGTTGCAATAACAGCAATATCCAAAACTTCTGATATTTGTCTTATGTTTTCATTTGTCATAGGTGCATTAACTACAACACCACTAGCTCCCATTAACTCAGCTTGAAGACCAATATTTACAGCTCTAAGTCCTGAAGTAGTTCCTCCACCTATTCCAACAAATACTGGAACTGATGCAACTTCCATTATAGCAGAAACTATTTTTAATTGTGGTGTAAAGGGATAAACTGACATAATTGCCTGAGCATTGTTGTTTACAATTATGGGAATATCATTAGTAAACATTAGAGATTTAATTCTCTTTCCCATGAAATTAATTCCACTAGCCCTATAAGTTACTTCAGGCACAGAAACTTGTCTTCTTCTAAGTTCTGTTTCAATTGATGGGACAAACTTCTTTTTCTTATCTATGTTTTCAAAATTTTCCATACTTCCTCCAAAATAATAATATTAATATTAATTTAAAAGGATTTTTATGAGAATGTCAATTCAAATTTTACTTTATATAAGATTTATAATTTTGTGCTATACTCTTCTTAGAATTACTTTGAAAGGAGTTATAAATTGTCTGGCAAATTAAAAATAAGTGGATTTGAATTTGAAAATTGTAAAAACAAAGTTTCCTATTCAATTTACCATGAAAATAAACCCCTAAAATTGACAGAAGAAATGACAAAAAATCTTGAATACTTACTTTGGTATGTTCCAAATATAAATTCAACTCAGTCACAAGAAAATGAACTAACTTCTTCTCTTAATTTTGAAAATTTTGTCTTTGGAATAATAAAAAATTATATGGCACTAGAAAATAAGGATGTGGCTTTTTTAAATTCCATTGATGATGAAATAGTTAAATTTTATGATAAAAAAATCTGTCCTCATTCACAAAAAATTATCCTTACAAAACAAGATAATGAATCAAAGACAGACTCTCTTTTACGTCATATAAGAAATTCACTAGCACATGGGACTTTTAACATAGTTGATGGAATGTTAGTGGGATTTGATTACAAATTTGGAGCTCATGGCAAAAATATTTGTACTGGTATATTTAAAATATTTCCCAAAAATTTATTGAGAGGACTTTCAAGTTTGGACGAAGAAGTTACAGCAGAAAGTCTTGCCCAAATAGCTTTACAAAGAACAGGATACACCCTAGAACGCTTTAAAAATGAAAGAGAAGACCTTTCCTTTGACTTTTATGTAAAAAAGGGAAAAAAAAGATATGCTCTTGAAATTAAAAAATACAAGGATATTGAAGTTTTACCAGAAGAAGAAGTTAAAAAATTGTTAAATAAATTTTCAAATTTATATGAAAACATAATTCCAGTTTTATTTATCAACACTTCTTTTTTGAAAAAAGAAACTAAGGAAAAGTTAAAAAAGGAAAAAGTTATAATTTTGGATATAAAGAATATTTTAAAAATGTTAGATGGAAGAGATATTCTAGCTGAAATAGACGATTAAAATAGGATGCCGAGTAAATCAGCATCCTTAATTTTTTATAAAATAAATTGTAACAAAGATCCCAATAATGTTGGCAAGATAAAATTTCTTCTCGCGAGTCTTGTGATGAAAAATTTTCATTCCAAGAAGACCACCAAAGCCTGCCATAATTGAAAGTGTCAAGAGAGTCTTCTCGCTTATCCTCCACATATCGTGCTTTGCTTTGAATTTGTCCAGGCCATAGAGAATAAAATTCATTAAGTTCAAAATTATAACTATATAAATATTTTCCAATTAAATCATCCTCAACTTATAAGATACAAGTTATAATATCATAAGTGAGGATGAAATTAAAAAATTTTCTAATAAGCTCTACTCCATCATTTCAAATTTAGCAGCACCAGCTTCGAACTTTTCATTATTTAAACTTTCAATTAAGTTGTCAAAGTCCTCTTGGCTCTTCTTATAATCATCTACTTCTTTCCCATACTTGATTTTCAAAGCTTCATTGGCAAGGTCCTTGTCAATTGAAGTAAAGTATAGGTTTTCTCCTGAATACCAAACTTCTTCTGCATCAGTTAGTACAAGCAAGATCACTCCATTTATAAAAGTTGTTTTAAAGGACTCATCTTGACTTACGTCAGACTCGCCACTTAGTTTAATTTCCAAACTCCTATTTTTTACTTTATAATCTTCAAGCTTATAAGGTCTCCAGTCAATGCTCCCAACTAATTTCTCCAAGCCCTTCTCATCAGATAAATCTGTCTTCATAGGATAAAGAGATTTATTCTCGCAAGCAGTGAGGAAAAGCATTAGTCCTGCAAATACAAATAAAAATTTAAAATATTTTTTCATAGAAAAACTCCTTTCAACTTTATTACTTTACCTAATTTTACTCTTCATCTACTTGATATACAAATTTTTAAAACCTTCGATCCTTAAACAAAAAAATCTGCCAAGTTTCCCTGGCAGATAAATAAATTTTTATTAAAATACAGAAACGTAAGAATCTTTTTTATCTAAGATAAGCATATGGCCTGGAGCGTGAGTGATCATAATTTCAGGTTTAGATGCCATAGCTACTGCTTGAGGTGTTACTCCACAAGCCCAGAATACTGGCACTTCTCCTTCTTTGATTTCACTTCTTTCACCAAAGTCTGGCTTATCAATGTCTTTGATTCCAATTACAGATGGGTCACCAATGTGGATTGGAGCTCCGTGAGTTGCTGGGAATCTAGCAGTAACAGTTGTCGCTCTAACAATATCCTTGTAAGGAACTGGTCTCATAGATACAACTGTATTTCCATGGAAGATACCAGCTGGTTCTGTCGCAATGTTTGTAATATACATTGGAACGTTATGTTCATCTTCAATGTGTCTTACAGGTACATCAGCTTCAAGCATTGCCTTTTCAAAAGAGAAAGAACATCCAATAACGAAAGTAACAAAGTCATCTTGCCACACGTCTTTTAAGTCCTTAACTTCTTCAACAAATTCGCCATTTTTATAAATCCTATATCTTGGTACGTCAGTCCTAATATCAGCTCCATCAGCCATAATTTTTGTAAGAGGACTTCCTTCGTCTAAAACTTCAAGAATTGGACAAGGTTTTGGATTTCTTTGAGCAAATAAGAGAAAATCGTAAGCATATTTTTTTGGAAGGATTGCAAGATTTGCTTGTAAATATCCTTCACTCATGCCTGAAGTTGGAAGGTCAACTTCTCCCTTTCTAATAAGTTCTCTAACTTCTTTGGGACGCATTTTTCCTAGTTCACTTAATTTCATATTACAGACTCCTTCTTTATTGTTTCAAATTTATTCCTGTAATCTAAAGTTAATTTTTGAGCTTCTTCTATTGTAACTTCTTGGAATAGAATCTTATCCAAGAAAGACACTTGTGCAAGTTTTGGCAAATCTGGAGTTATTACATTTGCAATTTTTGTATAACCTCCAGTAGTTTGTCTGTCTGCAACAAGTATAATTGGTTGACCATTAGCTGGAACTTGGATTGAACCAAAGTTAGTACCATCAGAAATTATATCTGCAGTTTCTTTATGTTCTATTGCAGTTCCTTTAAGTCTAATTCCCATTCTGTCAAAGTCTTTAGTCACTTGGTAACCGCCTGATTTACATAAATCGTGGATTCCCTTTTCTGTAAAGTAGTCATCTTGAGGTCCAAGAACAACTCTTAAAACATTACAGTGATTAAATTTTGGAAGATACTTTTCTGGTATTCTTCTCATTGTTTTTTCTTTAGACTTTTTAATATCAAGAGTATCTTTAGCTTTTAAAGCTCTACCACTCATTCCACCCATTTTTGTCTTTATATGAGTTGATTTAGAGCCATTAACTAGAGGCACATCAATAGATCCACCAAAAGCTATATAGCCCCTTACACCTTCATTAACTTTTCCAAATTGTAAAGTATCTCCAGCTTTTACTTTTATAGTTTCAAACATTGGAGCAGCTGCACCATTAATTTTTGGATTCATATCTGAACCAGTTATTGCAAGTGTCAAATCTTCGTTAAATTTTAAAGTTGGTCCAAAATAAGTCATTTCAAGAACAGCTTCATCAAGATTATTTCCAACTAATATATTGGCAAGTCTATAGTTGTAATCGTCCATGACTCCTGATGTAGGAATACCTAATTCTTGATAGCCATATCTTCCGCTATCTTGAATTGTTGTGAGAATCCCACCATTCATTACATCGATACTACTCATGAAGATCACCCCTCTTTACTTTCTTAATTGAAACTTTATATGTGTCATTTTCCACTTCATTTTTAATTTTGTCATATTCTTTTTGATCAATTGGGACATATCTAATATAGTCTCCAGCTTGAATAAATACAGGTGGTTCCTTAGTATCATCAAAAAGTTTAAGTGGAGTTCTTCCTATTAGTTGCCATCCTCCAGGAGATTCTAGTGGATACATACCAGTTTGACTACCAGCAATACCTACTGAACCTGGATCAATTTTTAATCTTGGACTTTTTAATCTCGGAGTTGCAATTCTTTCATCAAGTCCACCAAGATAAGTAAATCCTGGGATAAAGCCCATCATGTAAACCAAATAATCTGTACCAGAGTGAATTTTTATAACTTCTTCTTTTGACATTTTTGCATTTTCAGCTACAAAATCGATATCTGGTCCATATTCTCCACCATAAAGTGTAGGGATTTCTATAAGTCTAACTTCATCACTTTGTTTATTTGAATCAGCCTTGCTAAGTCCCTTTAAGATATCCATCATTTCGCCATAAGAAATTTTTACAGGGTCATAATTAATTAAAATAGATCTGTAAGTTGGCAAAATATCCAAGATTCCATCAATTTTTTTATTTTTTAAATTTTCTACAACTGCGGCAATTCTTGCATTGATTTCTTTTTCAATAGTATCGCCAAATTCCATAACTATGGCAGAATCACCTGCAGTTAGAAATTTTATTTTATCATACATTTTTTGCTCCTAACCTCTTCTCTTAACTTAACCAAATAGTTTTCCAACGTTTGCTATTACAGTTTGAATTCCCATGAAAGCAGTTACTGCAACTACTATCCATCCTAAGATATAAAGAAGGTTAGAGTGAACATAATCACCAACGATTTTCTTATTCTTAGAAGCAAGTAGAATTACTGCAAGTGTAATTGGAAGGATAAATCCATTAAGTGTTCCAACAACTACTAGTAAAGTTTGAGGTTGTCCAATAAAGATAAACATAATTGTAGAGATTACGATAAAGGCAATAGTAACCATATTTTCGTGGTCAGCTACAAATTTAAATAAAGTCTTTAGGAAAGATACTGATGTATAAGCTGCACCTACTACAGAAGTGAAAGCTGCTGCTGCAAATACAAAGCCAAATATCTTATAACCAACAACACCAGATGCAGCTAAGAATGAAGATGCAGCGATATTGTCAGGATCAATTTGAGCATTTGCCATCTTAGTAACACCAAGAATAGCAAGGAATAATAAAACTCTTACTATAAAAGCTACACCAATACCTAGTGATGCAGATTTAGTAACTTGATCAAGGTTTTCTTCACCAGTGATTCCAGCATCAATAAGTCTGTGACCACCTGAGAATATAATGTAACCACCAACAGTTCCACCAATAAGCGTAAGAGTTGGAGAAACTATGCTGTTAAATCCTCCAACTGGATTTACAGAAGCTTTAAGAGCTTCTCCTACTGGAGGTTGTGTTTTAATTGCTACATAAGCAATTAAAATAATCATAAGTGCACCAAGCACTTGAGTAACTCTATCCATAATTGAAGATGCAGATTTTGATGAGAATAAAATAATACCGATTACGCCACCAATTGCTGCTCCAATTTTTACGTCAACGCCAAAGATAACATTAAGTCCAAGACCTGCTCCACCTACGTTACCAATGTTAAATGATAAACCACCTAGTGCAACTAGAAAAGCTATAAAATATCCAAGTCCTGGCAATACATTGTTGGCAATGTCTTGACCTCTCATCTTAGAAACTGCTATAACTCTCCAAACATTAAGTTGCGCTATATAAGAAAATATAATTGAAATTAAAATTACTGCTGCAAAGTCTGCTCCAATATTTGTAGTAAATGTAGCAGTTTGCGTCATGAATCCTGGTCCTACGGCAGAAGTTGCCATTAGGAACGCTGCCCCTAAAAGAACAGACAAATTACTTTTATCCTTACTCATTTCGTCCTCCTAATTTATAAGAAACTAATTAAAGGTTTGATTTCAATACCTTCAGCCTTTAAACCTTCGCGAATATTTTTAACAAATTCTAGAGCTTCTGGGTTATCTCCGTGAACACAAATTGAATCTGCAACGATATCGATTTCCTTTCCATTTGCAGTTACAACTTTGTTTTCTTTTATCATTTTTACAACTCTTGGAATTGCTTCTTTTGGATCTTTTACAAAAGCTCCTGGTAGAGATCTATTTACTAAAGTGCCATCTTCGTTATATCCTCTATCAGCAAAAACTTCTTGAGCAACTCTAAGTCCTCTTCTCTTACCTTCTTTAGCTATGTATGAACCACTTAAAACCATTAAAATTAAGTCTTTGTCGAATTCTTCAACTGCATCTAAAATTGCGTTTGCAAGCTCTTCGTCATTACAAGCTGTGTTGTAAAAAGCACCGTGAAGTTTCATATGTTGAAGTTTTTTTCCGTGAGCTTTGGCAAAGGCACTAAGAGCTCCAACTTGATAAAGCATATATGCTCTTGCTTCTTCAGGTTTTACTGCCATTTTTCTTCTACCAAATCCCATTAAATCTGGGTATCCTGGGTGAGCACCAATTTCAACTCCATTATCTGCAGCTGCCTTACAAGTAGCATCCATAATTAGTGGATCCCCAGCGTGGTAGCCACAAGCGCAGTTAATACTAGTAACATATTTTACGATTTCTTGGTCCATCCCCATTTTATAGGCACCAAATGATTCACCAATGTCACTGTTTAAATCTACAAAGTATTGCATCTATTTCCTCCTTTTTTCAAATAAACTATTGCAATAACGTATTTAAATTATAATCTAAAAAAAACAATTATGCAAACATTGTCTTTTTTATAATTCTGTATTTTATAGCAAAATTTTTATAAAAAAAAGAGGCATTAAGCCTCTTTTATACGATTTCGTCAAGTATCTTGATAATGTGTTTTTTGTATTCAATAAATTTTTTGTCTTCAAAAAAATTCTCATCAAAATTTTCTTGTACTTCAATTTCATCAACTATAGTTCCTGGATTTTTTCCCAAAATATAAATTCTATCTGACAATTTTACAGCCTCTTCAATATCATGACTTATAAAAATTGTGGAAATTCCAATTTCATTAATAATACTTTTGTACCACTTGTGGATTGAAGTCTTGGTTATAGCATCCAGTGCAGAAAAAGGTTCGTCAAGTAAAGCAACATCTTTTGAAAAAACATAAGTCCTAAGAAGTGCAGCACGCTGAGCCATTCCACCAGAAAGCTCAGCTGGATATTTTTCTTCATAGCCATTAAGACCAAAGTCATTAAATAGTCCACGAACTTTTTCACGAGCAACTTTTTTCTTTTCTCCACGTAAAATTAAAGGAAGAGATACATTGTCTATTATTTTCATATACGGAAGAAGAAGATCTTTTTGAAGCATATAAGAAACTTTTCCTGCTTTTGAAGTTATGTCTTCTCCCTTTAAATAAACTTTACCAGAATCAGGTGTTAATAGACCTGCAATTATGTTGAATAAAGTTGTCTTTCCACTTCCAGAAACTCCAACGAGAGAAACTAATTCTCCCTTATTTAATTTTATGTTTATATCTTTTAAAACAAGTTTATCTCCAAAAGATTTGTTGACATTTTCAACCCTTAGAATTTCTAATTTGTCACTCATTTTAATTTTTCTGGATTTACAAAATCGTTAGTGAAACCAAAATCCTTTGGAATTTCTTTATCAATTAATTTATTTTCCCATAACCAAGCGTAGAAATTATTCCATCTTTCTGCATCAATTTCTCCAAAGTAATTTGCATCATCTTGGTATTTGTCAGCAATATATTCCATAGCCTTAATTGTGTAATCCTTATCAAGTTCTGGATTTAACTTTACAAGAATTTCTGCTGCTTCTTTAGGATTTTCTGCTGCGTATTCATATCCCTTTGAGAAAGCACGCATAAATCTCTTTGCCACATCTTCCTTGTCCTTTAAGAAGTCATTATTGGCAATTAAAATTGGTGTGTAATAATCAAAAATTGGGTTTATATCTTTGAAAGCAAAATAATTAATTGGAACATTTTCCATTTCAGCTCTTACACCATCTACTGGGTAGAAAATCCAAACTGTGTCGATGTCCTTTCCTTGAATTGCTGCAATATTATTTGTAACATCGCCAGGAACTAAGTTTACCTTGGAGAAATCTCCACCATCATCTTCTACAACTTGTTTTAAAATTGCCTGTTCAATAGGAAGTCCCCAAGTTGAGTGATTGTGATTTTCCATATCTTTAGGTTTTTCAATATTTTTGTCTTTTGCAGAGAAAATACCTGAAGTGTTGTGATTTATTATTGCAGCAACAGCTGTAACTGGAAGTGGTTCTTCACTTGCAAAAGCTGGTGCAATTGTGTCT
>ERZ1673749.1580-NODE-1580-length-14749-cov-5.900231_pt1 | contig 14749 bp, 21 predicted proteins | sample MGYA00580204_ERZ1673749 | MGnify/ENA primary metagenome ERZ1673749 (study PRJEB41218, sample SAMN15661745) | gut metagenome | host: Homo sapiens | place: Canada: London | collected 2015-08-20/2019-03-30 | study: EMG produced TPA metagenomics assembly of...
TCGTGCTTCGCACTCGTCTCATGGGAAGTCTTTGCGAATGGAATGGTAAACCAACCTGCTCGCCGCTTCGCTGCTCGCTCGTTGGACCATTCCACTATTTCCCAGGGGATCCTGCCCCTGGGAAACCGCGGTTCTCAAAAGTAGAACTCGTTTTCGGCTTATCTTCGAATCATCGTCTATTGACGCAGGCGACTTCTTGCCATTCGCCTTCGTGCTTCGCACTCGTCTCATGGGAAGTCTTTGCGAATGGAATGGGAAACCAACCTGCTCGCCGCTTCGCTGCTCGCCCGTTGGACCATTCCACTATTTCCCAGGGTATCCCGTCGGTGACGGCTCGCGAATCGGACCTCCTCTATTCAATCTTTCGAGCTTTTCTCCGAATCTCCTTTTTTTGCCTCGCCACCTTCCGTATCGGGTCGCCGGCGCCGGCCCCTGCGCATGGTCTTTACTCTTTGTCTGCCTCCCGTCCCTCTCGGTGGAACTTCATGAACCTTGCATGATCATTTCACTACTCTTTTGTTTTCCTGGATTTCTCTTTTTTCCGTTCCATCTCCTAATGAAAAAGCCCTCCTCTCACTGTTAAAAACCGCACAGTGAGGGGAGGGTGTGATTACTGGTAAAACTAGGCGAAGTATGTATGCTTGATGATCCATTTTTGCATCTTGATATGGAGCCAGAAAGAGTCAATTAAATCTCCTGGAACCATTGAAAACACTGGATTCTTAATATTCATCATAGAAATATCATAGAAAAATCTAAACCCGCTAAATCTTAGCAGGAAACAAACACAAAAATAGGTCACTTTTTGGAATCGGTTTCCCGTATTTTCCCAAAGAAGTGACCTATAAAAAATATCTATATATGATGTTTTCTAATTGATTTTCTGAATAAAACTTTCCAACTTTTCCATACTCTCTTTTTTCTTCTCCTCTGTCACGTGAGTATACACGCCAAGCGTGGTCTTGATATCAGCATGACCCATTCGCTTTTGCACCTCTTTAATACTCCAACCTGCTTCAAAAAGCATGGTACAGTGGGAGTGGCGGAAAGTGTGATTATCCAGATGAGAGAGCTGATGAAGCTTACAGAATCGGGTCAAGAAGTTCACGGGGACCGCAACACCCGTCCAAGAACCCTTTGCATTTCCAAAGACAAAGGGACGGAGACCGACGACTTTCTGTAGCTTCCTCCAGGTGGCAAGGGTGGCTAAGGTCTCCCTATCCAGTGCGATGGTACGATACCCCGCCTTGGTCTTAGGCGTATCCGAAAGATACTCCCCGTCCTGCCCTCTTGAGATAGTCTTAGAGACGGTAAGGGTAGACTTAAGGAAGTCAATATCCTTCCAAGTAAGTGCCAGGGCTTCTCCTCTTCGTAGCCCTGTATAGGCTAAAAGTCTATAAAAGGTATACCAGAAAGGCTTCCCGTCTTCTTTCAGGATAGCTAAAAAGCTTTCTATTTGCGGGACACTTAGTAGCTTCTCTCTCTTTGCCTTCTCCTGTGGCTTGGGAAGGATAACTCGTTCAAACGGATTCGCACGGGTAGTAAGCCCTATTTGTATCGCATAGGTAAAAATTCGCTCTGCGTCATGATATACCTTCTTGTAGTCGGCATAGACCTCCCTTAGGTCTCCGGCAAGGGCTTGACATACGAGAGGAGTGATGGCTTTCAACGGAAGATGACCGATGGCAGGGAGAATATGAGAGGTAATTCGCCCCGTGGTCTTAGCGTAGGTACTGGGCATGACCTGTTCCTTGTAGAGTTCGCACCAGGTACGATACACCTCCGCATACGTCTCCGGGGAACTTATCTCATACGTTCCCGAATCAAAGGCTAATTTTGCTTTCCGGTAGGCGGTTTGAGCAAGAGATTTTGTGGGAAATCCGGATTTGTCAAAATTTACCTGTTTTCCCGTGATGGGGTGAACGCCAAGATACCCTTGTACCCGATAGGTGATTTTCCCTTTTGCACTCTCTTTCTTTGTAATCTTCACAACTCCCGTCCTTCCTGGTATACTACTGATGTTTCAGGTTCGAAAAAGGCTCTCTTATGGGGATAGGGGAGCTTTTTTCATGTATTTTTACAATTTCTCCTAGATACCATACCTCACGCTTCGCTCCGATACGCCAAACATCTTTGCAATCTCTTCACTACTATATCCTTCCACCTCCGTGACGTCCCAGTCCGTACCTAAGAGACGGAGGGCAAAATAGTCGGCCTCCTCCTCTTCCTTGTCTCCCCGCTTTGGGATTCCATACTTTCTCACGCTATCGGAGTGTAGGACGGCGTGACCTATCTCATGGGCAAGGATAAAAGGCTTTTCTTCCTCGGGACAATCTCTGGAAAGATATATTCGGTCTGCCCTGTCCGATTGAATATACATCGCATAGTCCCCTTGTAGGATAGGACGGGTAGAATCGACACGATAGAGACGGATTTCAAGTTCGGAAAGAATATCATCAAGATTACGGGAGCAAGCACGTTCGATTAAACCCGTCACAATCTCGTTAATCTCCGTCTTTGTCATTTTCAAGCTCGTTTCTGACATCTTCATAGAAGGCAAAGAGGCTATCATCGTCCATGTCTTCATAGCTTCCGCCATGATAGGCGGCAATACCGACATGGGCACGGAGCCAGGAGAGAATATGGGAGCGAGAGGGACGGAGTTCTTCAGAGACAGATTTTAGATACTCCGATAGAAAGGCTTCGGCACTGTCTTTCAATTTTCTTCCCTTCATCTGCAATAGAAAAGTATTATCTTTATAGACGGTGGTATATTCCCCTTCATATCCTAAGAGTTCCGCAGGGGTAGTACGCAAAGCTTCAGCAAGCGGAATTAAAACCTTCCGGGCGGGCAAACTTTCAATATCCCCATTCTCATAGCGATATACGGTAGCTCGGTCTTTCCCGATTTTCTCCGCCAACTCGTCCACTGTCATATGTAATTCTTTCCGCCGTTTCCGAATGTTCTCGCCTGTTTTCATCTCTCGCCCTCCTCTTTTAAGATGACTATAGTATACGCTAAATTCGCAAGAAATGCAATACTTTTAACGATTTTTAATAAAAATATTCGCAAATTTTGCAAAAAAGTGTTGACAAGGGAAAAAAGGGTGGTTATACTATAACCATAAAGTTGCATAATGTGCGATACATAGGAAAGGAGGGAACATGAACACAAAATTGCTAAAAGCGAAATTAGTAGCCTTAGACCACAATGTAGAATGGTTGGCAAACTCTATGGGAATCTCCACGTCCCAGTTATATCGTAAGTTACAGAATCCGGATGACAGCTTTTCGATAAAGGATGTAATGAATATTCGTGACATTCTTGAGCTAACCGACGAGGAGACAACGACTATTTTTTTTTCACAAGAAGTCGCATAAAATGCGATAATAGGAGGTCAAATGTTACCAACAAAAGAAATCATAAAACTATCAGACCAACCCAATCCCGGGCTGAAAGAGTACATGACAGCGGAAGAGATGGCGGAGTATTTTAACATCTCAAAAGGAACGGTCGGAAAGTGGCGAAAGCAAGGGCTTGTATATATCCGAATCGGAAGTATCACCTTGTACCCTGCAAAGGAAGTACGAAATTTTCTGAAACTATACGAACGTTGCGACTACGAGAGATAGGACCTGCCACAACACAACAGGGAGTGCAGGTATGAGAGGAGTTAAAAAGTTGATAAATGGCGATGTGAAAGGAGGAAGATATGAAACATCGTTACACTTGGTCGTTTAGAAAAATGCATCCTGTACTGCAAGTTATTGTTGGAGCAATTGCCGGTATCGCTACCATGGGATACATGATGGCCGGCAGCTGGATGCTGTACGTCCTTATGACGAGATAGGAGGGGAAAAGATGAATACAAAGCAACAACTCGTCCTGGTCAATCTTCTTGTCCCTGATTTTGCAAAGAGACTTGAACAATATGTTCTGGAGAGTGACTGCCTCACAGACAGAGAAAAAAACGTTGTTGTTCTCCGATCAATTCGTGCAAAAACTTACGAAGAGATTGCAAGAGAGTATCAAGTCGCAGGGGAAAGAATACGTCAAATCGAAGCAAGAGCGATACGAAAATTACGCTACTTAGCACCAGTAAAAATCGTACAAGAGTTTTATACAGAAATGACGTCAGAGAAGAAAAACGAACTTGCAAACAGAGTTGGTTCAACGATTATTGAATTTCTATTGGACGAAGACCCAAACACTGAGCAAGAAGATGAGCGGATAAAAACGTCAATGCGAAAAGAGCGACTACGATCGGTTGAACTGCATGAAGTCGGTTTATCCTTCTGCACGTATACGTGTTTGCGACGAAACAACATCGAAAATTTACTGGATTTGTCCGAGTGTTCGCTGAAAGAACTTTCTCATCTTAGAGGCATCGGGAGAAAAAGCATCGACGATATTTGCCAAAGCGTAAAAAAATATCCCGACTTTTCTTTTAAGGGAGACGAAGAAGAAATGACCACCGTCCTGGACGATGATGGTCAAAGGTTGCAGGATTAAGCCTCTTGCATAGTTACTATATCACGAAAGGAAGCCATTTTGAAAACAATTATTGAATTAACCAATGAGGAACTTCTTGCCGGCTTAGAAACCGCAGTATCTCCGCAAGTAGCGGCACCTACACAAGCCCCTGCACAAGCCCCTGCACAAGCCACAACACAACAGGGAGGAATAACAGCATGGAAATCGTAATACCTGGACTAATTGGACTCAGTCTTGGATTAGGTATCTGGACACTCATTCGACTGGAGATGCTTATGCAAGACACCATAGCGTGGGACAAAGCACTCATATTTACCTTAACTCATCTAAAAATAAAAGACCCAACCAACACAACCCACGAAGAATAGGAGACGAAGTATGAAAACCGAAAAGGAACGCTATATCGACCATCATAAAAAAATTATCAATCGCAAGGATAAAAACCAAGCCATCAAAATCGGAGAAAGTTGTTTTATCGCAGGCCTTCTTCTTGCCGGAATCGGGGTTCTCTTTGCAGGACTTTGGATTGTTTTTAAAGCAGCCTGGCTAGTAGCCGCGTTTACCTGGTAGCCCAATCCGCCCGGTTCGGGCGTTGAATAGAAATTATTGGGAGGAAAAACGGAAAGGGGGATAGGGCGGGAAATAGGCGGGATTTTCGATAGAAACCGAGAAGCCCCAGTCAAAACCGGAATCAAACTAGGAAAGCACAATATGTTACGAATTTGTCAGACAACCTAGGGAACGCCCGCAATAAAAAGAGGGGGCCTTTCGACCCCCAACACAACACAACGATACCGAAAGGAAGCGGTATCAACCAACACAATGATACCAGAAACGGAGGAATTATGAAAGGAAAACTAGAACTAGATACCACCATGGTAGAAGCGTACCTCTATCAGATTTGTAAAGAACTCATCAACTTACAGGATTTGATGAAGGGAAAACCCATGGAGTACGACCACGAACCGGTTCATGCCAAGGAACAACCGGAGCCCCAAAAGGAACCGGAACCCCAAGAACGAGAAGAGGAAGAAAGTAAGGAAGAGGAAAAAGCGGAAACCCAACCCACCATTACCCTAGATGAACTACGAGCGGCGATGGCACGTCTCAATTCCAGTCCGGAGAATCGGAAGCAGTTAAAAGGAATTCTAGAAGCTCATCATGCGAAAAAGATTTCCGAACTCAACCCGAACGACTACGACGCCATCATGAAGGAAGTCCGACAAATGGAGGAATAACAATGCCCGAACAACACGCTATTTTAAGTCCTTCAGGAGCGAATCGGTGGCTATCCTGCCCCGGGTCCATTCAGGCTTGTAAAGGAATCCCCGATGTGGCCAGCCCCTATGCGATGGAGGGAACCATTGCCCACGCTCTGGCGGAAGTTCGTCTCAAACTCACGTATACCGCAGACGAGGAAGAAAAAAAACAACTTACCGAGGAGTTGGAAGGGCTGAAAAAGAATGAATTCTACACGAAAGAAATGGAAGAAGCCGTCCTCGAATACGTGGCGTTCGTTATGAAAAGCTTCCAAGAAGCAGGAGAAAACGCCCAGATTGAGATTGAACAACGCCTTGACATCTCCCACATCGCTCCGGACTGCTTTGGAACGGGGGACTGTGTCATTGTTTCCCCAAAAGCGATTCACATCATCGACTTGAAGTTTGGAAAAGGGGTTCGGGTGAATGCGAAAGAAAACCCGCAGCTTAAACTCTACGCCTTAGGGGCCATCCATTACTGGGGCTTCCTTTACGAGGAGATTCAAACGATTCAAGTCTCCATTGCCCAGGTGCGACTGGACCACTTTGATTCCTGGACGATTTCCAGGGACGAGTTGGAAGCCTGGGGCAAAGCCATCAAACCCATTGCCGAAAAAGCGTACCAGGGAACGGAAGAACGCCATGCCGGGGAACATTGTAGGTTTTGCAAGGTCAAGATGATTTGCCGGGAACGGGCAACTGCCATTCTGGAGGGCCTGCCCCCACTTTCCGAAAACATGAACGACTCGGAAATCGCCGCTCTTCTTACAAGGGCCAAAGAAGTCAAAAAATGGGCAGAGGAACTTGAAGAATACGCCCAGGAACAAGCCCTGAAAGGGGTCCTCTATCCGGGATTCAAGCTGGTAGAGGGACGAAGTCAACGGAAATACACCAACCAGAAAGGCTTGATTGATTACCTGTATAAGAACGGTTACCGCAAAAAAGACATTACCCGAAGTGATGAACTCATCACCATTGGAAAACTTGAAAAGCTTCTTGGAAAACAGTTTGAGGAACTCACGAAGGATTACATTGATAAGCCGATGGGAAAGCCGACCTTAGTACCCCAAGCCGACCCTCGGAAGGAACTGGCACACGCCGAACAAGAATTTAATTACCAAAACTAGGAGGAAACAATGACAAAACTATTATCGGAAACCAAAGTATTACTCACGAACGTTCGTTTAAGCTTCCCCGCTCTCTTTGAACCAAAGTCCATTAACGGAAGCGAACCGAAATACTCTGCAAGTCTCATCATCTCAAAGGACGATACCGAAACCCTGCAGGTGATTGAAAAGGCCATCGAAGCAGCAAAGGAAAAGGGAATCGCAAAATTCGGGGGAAAGATTCCTAAGAATTTAAAGACCCCCCTCCGGGATGGAGACGTGGAACGTGACGAGGAAACCTACGAGAACGCTTATTTCATTAATGCAAACTCAAAGAACGCTCCGGAAGTGGTAGACCGTTACAAAGACCCAGCAACCGGGGCAATTCGTTACCTGGACGAAACCGAGGTATACGCAGGTTGTTATGTCAATGTAACCGTGAATTTCTACGCTTTCTCCGCTAGTGGAAACAAGGGAATCGCTGCGGGTCTCGGAAACGTTCAGAAATATAAAGACGGGGAGCCTTTAGGCGGAAGAAGTAGTGCCAAGAATGATTTTGATGGTTGTTTTGAAGATGGGGAAGAAGCCGGCTTCCTAGACTAAAAGAAACGAGGAAATCGTGAAAATTCTTTCAATTGATATTGAAACCTATTCCAATATGCCGATTTCCTCCGGGGTTTATAAGTATGTAGAGGGGGACTTTCGGGTTCTCCTCTTTGCTTATAAAGAGGATAACGGCCCAACAAAAATTATTGATTGTACGACCCAGAAGCTTCCTCACCGAATCATAGAAGCCCTTACCGACCCTACGATTACGAAAACTGCCTTTAATGCTCAGTTTGAACGAGTTTGTTTGAACCGCTGGCTCGCCATTCAGTCCGGACCTTGGGACTGCACCATGATTCGGGCGTGGCGATGTGGGCTCGAGGGAGGACTCGCTGCGGTGTCCAAAGAACTGGGGATTCCGGAAGACCAACAAAAAATGAAAATCGGAAAATCTCTCATTAAGAAGTTCTCCACCCCCCAACGGGAAACGAAAAAACGCCCCTCCACCAGGCCCTATACGAAGGACGAACTACCGGAAGAGTGGGAGACGTTCAAGGACTACTGTATCCGAGACGTGGATGTGGAACATTACATTCGGGAGAAACTTTTGCCCTATCCTGTTCCGGCGTTTGAGTATGCCCTCTATACCTTAGACCAGAGAATTAATGACCGGGGCGTACGAATTGACCGAGAAATGGCAGAAAACGCCATCCAGATTGATGAGGAACAGACCGCCTACTACACCAACCTCTTTCATTGGGCGACCGGAATTGACAGCCCAAACCGAATCGGGTTGTTAAAAACATGGCTCTCCGGAAGGGGGTTTGGCGTGGTTAATGCCATTCGAAAGGACAATATGCCGAATCTTCGGGAACAGTTTAAAGCCGACCCCAAAGCCCTCACCGCCCTGGACTGCCGAGAGAAAACCGGAAAAACCTCCGTTACCAAGTACGCCAAAATGTTGGAAACGGCAGGGGAAGGCGACCGAGTACGAGGAACCCTCCAGTTCTACGGAGCCCAGAATACGGGGCGTTGGGCAGGAAGACTCATTCAAGTGCAGAACCTCCCGCAGAACCACATTAACGACCTGGACACCGCAAGGCAAGTCATTAAATACGGGGACTTTGAACTGCTATCCATACTGTATGACTCCCCTGCCGATGTTATTAGCCAATGTATCCGCCCGACCTTAATCCCTTCCGAGGGTTCTATCTTTGCGGTTGCCGACTATAACGCCATTGAAGCCCGTGTGGTTGCCTGGTTGTCTGGGGAGGAACGAGTTCTTGACATCTTCCGGAACCACGGCAAAATCTACGAAGCGACTGCCAGTGCCATGTTTCATATTCCGATGGAAGAGATTAAAAAAGGTTCCATGGAACGCCAAAAAGGGAAAGTGGCAACCCTTGCCTGCGGATACGGTGGCGGGGTAGGAGCGTTTGAACGTATGGGCGGGGCAAGACTGGGAATGAGTGAAGCCGATATGAAGGACGTGGTAGACCGTTGGCGGGAAGCAAACCCCCGAATTGTACAGTTCTGGCATGAAGCCGAGGATTCCGTGAAACAGGTACTTACCACCAAGGGCTCCACAAAAATCATGAACCGATTACCCGTCTCCTATGACCCCGGATTTTTATGGATTACCCTCCCATCGGGACGGAGACTCGCTTATCCCAAACCCCGACTCGTTCACAGTGAAACGCCCTTCTCCCATGAGGAAATCCAATACGGCAACCCGGACGGAACCGGAGCCTGGCAAATGACCTCCGTTTGGGGCGGAACGCTTGTGGAAAACATCACCCAGGCAACCGCTAGGGATTGTTTGGCGTATGCCATGGCCCGCTTGGAAGAGGAGGGATTCCCCATTATATTCCATGTACATGATGAGGTCATTATTGAAATCCCCAAGGACCGCCCCGAGTTACTAAACCGAATTACGGAGATTATGGGCGAACCGATTCCCTGGGCGGAAGGGCTCCCTCTACGAGCCGATGGATATACCTGTAACTATTACAAGAAAGACTAGGAGAAATAGATGGAAAACTTTAGCGATTCCTTAGCGTGGGCATGGGAAGAACTCCAAGACGCTTTAGCCCAGTTAGATGATTCCCCCGAACATCAGGAAGTCATAGAGAACGCTACTAAATTTTATGAACAAGTACAAGAGGAACTAGGGGTTCTTGCCTACAAGTTGGAAGATTTGAAAGACGAGGAGGACGAAGAATGAGTGTATTACATCGGAATAAGTCAGAGGAACAAATGCACCAGACCAAAGGATTTACCCACCTGGTAGATTACACCGAAAGCGACCAACAGATTAAGAAGTGGCTCACCATGCGAAATGACCTGCAAAGCCCCATGCGAAACCTGGAGGATAACCCTTACCGGGACCACGGAGATGACGTACCAACACCTGCAACCGTTCAATACTACGTCTATAACCGCACCCGAAAACGCTACAAAGTGGACTACCGTCCTCATCGGTTCTTAGGCGGTGGCGTATGGGAAGCGAAAGGGTACCGAACCTGGGAAGCAGCGTTTCAAGTCATTAAGAACCTGCGAAATAGCGTATGGTCCGGCGATGAATGGGCGATTGTGAAGTACGTCCAACAGCCGATTTTAGTGGATACCTTAGATTGGGTGGCCCCTTCCCGGTATTGCTTAAATGAGAAGGACTTTATAAAACATCTCACCAAGAAGTTGTATAAGACGGGGAAAGTCATTCAGTCGGAAAATCAATTCAAAGAAAAGGCGAAAGAGAACCAACGGACTGCGTATTTTCTCCGTCCATCTTGGTTCACCAAAGAACTGGAAGAAGAGTATTACGAATGGATGGAAAAATTAGGGGTGGAAGACGGAATGGATAAAGGACTTAATAAGGCGGTTAACGCCTATGTCCAACGAGTCAAAGACTCCGACCCCATGCCGGAACATAGGGACCAACATACCAGCTAGGAGGGACTATGCCGAATACCGCCTATAAAAAATGGATTCGTTTAGTCAAGGAAGTATCCACGATTCAAAAGCAATATGCGTCCCTCCGAGTCGTTAACCCCTTACAGGATTGGGGTTTAGGAGACAGCCCGGAAGACCAACGAATAGCGAACTGGAACGCCATATTATCCCTGCTTACCGACCTCGCTCCAAACAACGTCTATGACAAGAGGGCGGAACGGAACTGGGAACAGGTAAAGGCGATTACCAAAAGTGCCCGGGCCATTACCCAACGAATCCTACACCCAAGACCCTTTGATGAAACCGACCCGGAAGAGGAACTTTCCAACTACATCTTAGGACTCACCCGGGTGAACTACTTAATGGAAGAGATTGAAAAAGAGGAAGGAAGAAACGATGGACCAATACAAGAAATGGGCGAAATAAGAACTAGGTGGAAGAAGAGAGATGGAGAAAAAAGAACTTAATGAAATTTTAGAGTCGCACGAACGCTGGATACTGGGCGAAGATGGTGAACACGCGAACTTGTGGAGAGCGAATTTTATGAACGCTAAAGGTCTGCCCGTTTTACTTATTCAAGTGAACACGTCTTTTGAAAACCGGACAATAACCTATATACCTAGCCTTGATGTGGTAACCGCCGATGTGGTAACCGCCGATGTGGTAACCGCCGGCCGCTTTCAAGGAACGCTCGAGGAGTTTGAGGAAAGAATGGAGAAAGAACATAAAGACAACCCGTTTGCCCTTTCCCTGTATCGGTGCGTTATCGCTTTTTTGAAGCAGGAAGCGGAAGAGGATAGGGAGAGAAGGCACAGAATAATTAGAGAGGTGCGAGGAAAATGAATAACAACGTTAACTACGAAACGGCATGGAAGTTTCTCAAAAAAATTGTTTGGCAATTTAAGAAATCACAAGTCTGCATTGCGGAAAACACCGCAGAGAATTCTTCAGAACACCACCAAGCAAAAGGCGAGGTGTTTATGGCAGATAAGATTCTTGAAGATATGGAGTGCATGGAAGAAGGAATTGCAGATGCTATGAGAGGCGAAGAAGAAAAGAAAATCACCACAGACGATGAGTAGGAGGGAGAAATGGACTACAAAGAGGCTTGGGAACAACTAAAGAAGCAAGTCAGTAGGATTGCAAAATCAATGGACAACGTTGAAAACATTGGGGTCACGATGTCCTGCATAGAGCCAAAGTCGTTTGTACACCGGTTTTTAAACACGATGCTTCGTTTAGAATCACAAGACGCTTATGCCGAAGAAGAAATGGCCACTGCCAATGAGGAGAGGAAGTGAAAAATGGACTACGAGAAGATGTGGATGGATTTGGAATTAAAAATAAAAGACTTAATTATTGTGGCAAAGGAAGACCTCATATTGAACGACGAACACGATACCGAACAATGGGACTACACGAACAACCAACTTAGCGATTGGGTCCGGATAAGCCAGACAATGAGTCGCATAGTGGCTGAAGCGAAAGAGGAAGAAGAGAAAGCTTTGTTTAAGGAATTATCAAAACGTGTCTATGAGACAGGCCATCTCACGCAAAATTTGGCAAAGGATAAGTCTCACAAAGAAGAGGACGAGGGGACGGGCAACTCCACCTGTTCTTACTTTGAACTTCTTGATTCCATGAAATCGACCTATCTCAAAAAGAATCATGACTACGGGGACAGTTTTTCAAAATCCATTCAAGACTTTGGGGCGATTGCGGGGTTGGTACGAATCGGGGATAAATACGAACGGCTAAAGACTCTGCTTACCAAGGGCGGACAGGAAGTAAAGGACGAGAGTGTGCGGGACACGCTCCTAGACCTGGCGAATTATGCCGTTATGCTTGCCGTGGAGCTTGAGACGGGGAACGAGGAAAAGAACGAGGAAAAGAACGAGGAAAAGAACGAGGAAGAGGAAAAGGACGATTTCAACGGCTTCTTTAACGAGCCGGAAGAAGAGGATTCCAAGGCCTATGTGCAAACGCTAGAGCAGTTGATATGGACCTATCGATTTTTCGCCCGGGCGTTAGGAGAGATACCGACGGCTAGGGACTGTATCGAGGAGATGGAAAGCGTGTCCAACTCAATCATGGATAATGATTCGGTTGAGGCGAGAAATCGAGAGTCCATTCTAGCCGAAGAAATCCGTCAGAAATCTAAAGAGATATACCGCCCGATAGTCAAAACAGAAATAAAAAGATTATGGAGCGACTTTTGCGATAGTTTTTACAACTTAAAAGAATGTATTAATGACTGGAACGAGGAAGAGGGGCAGAAAGCGGGCACGGACACGGACACCGATGGCACCGATACGGACGACTGGGAAGAGGAGGAGTGACCCTAATGCAAAAACGAGCCGAAAATCACTTTCCCGGACTCTACGACACCGCCAAACCGAAAACAGCCAAGGAACAGGAACACCGAAAACAGATGGCCTTAGAGTTAAAAGGGTTTTGCTTCAAACATAAATTATCCCAACAAGTTGCGGCCCCTCTTATAGGGTGTACATTCCAAGGGTTCTCTCACCTGGTGAGCCACTATCTCACCACAAGAACTGATGTGTTGGAAGAGATGACCCGCCGTGCCAAGCAACTGGAAGAATTGGCCATGGACTGGGAAGCCTTTGAACCGTTTCTCACCAAGGCAAAAGCCGACTGGGCGAACCGGGAAGAGGAACGAAAGCGGAAACAGAGGGAACGGGCAATTGCGGAAGGACGGATTCCCGCCATACAGGGTCCTATTACCAGCCTCAAACAAGCAAAACTGGAACTTATTCGCAGACGCCGTTCCCGAAATCCCTTTCAGAATCCCAAAAACGCCAAAACGAATCCCTGGCAAACTCTCGCCCATGCGGTTTGTATGCAAGGGGTGAATGACTACGTAACCGCCTTCGAACGAAACGAGGTAGCCCCTTCCCCAGAGAACGCAAGAATTCTTAAAGAAGAGACCCGATTTCTGTTATCCGACTATTTCCTATTACTCAGCGGTGGCGTAGATTTTACAGATTTCCTGGAAACGCTGCAAGACCGGGCAAGAAAAGAACTCCAAGACATTGAACAGAAAGCCCCTGCAGTACTTCAAAAAGCAATAAAACGACAGCAGGCCAAACGGAAGAACCCCTCTTCCCATCAACGGAGGGAGGTAGGAAAGGAACCAAACCATGACAACGGAAAGAAACATCATTCCCATTGCGGATGAGCAGCTCAATCGGGAATTTACAATTTATACGGCGAAGACACGCCACGCCAAGACCTGGACAAGAACACCAATTCGATGGAGACAGTTTTTAGCCCACGTGGAAAACCCCACAAGGACCTGGGAAACGATGGAACAATACCAAGAAATGCCCCAAGCGGAGAAAGCCAGTGTGAAAGACGTTGGCGGATTCGTTGCAGGGGAACTGCGGGAGGGAAAACGAAAAAAGGGCTACGTCAAGAATCGTTGTTGGTTAACGCTAGACGCCGACCACTTGACCCAGTCCCTGGAAGAATTCCAAGAATCCTTCTCCCTCCTCTATGATGTGGAAGCGTGTATCTATACTACCCACTCCTCCACCAAGGAACAGCCACGGCTTCGGCTCATTGTTCCCTTAACTCGTCCCGTTCTCCCGGAAGAATACGAACCCCTCGCTAGGCAAGTTGCCAATACCCTGGGAATGGACCAGTTCGATGACACTACCTACGAACCGAATCGCTTGATGTATTTCCCTTCCTGTTCGTCCAACGGACTGGGAAACTATCAGGGAATTCGGCTGCGTGGACGGGGGTTCTTGAATCCGGATGGGGTTCTTCAAACCTACGGGAACGCCTATACCACCCCCGAGGGGGAACGCAAAGAAGCCTGGATGGACGCCAGTGTATGGCCCACCTCCTCCCGGGAATCTACCCTCCTCACCACGGAAGCCAAGAAACAGGAAGACCCCCTAGGAAAACAGGGAATCGTTGGATTGTTCTGCCGGGCGTACTACCCGATTCAAAGTGCCATCGACACCTTTCTCACAGGTATTTATGAAGCGTCCTTCGGGGGCAAGGCGAACGAGAACTCCTACCCCAACCGCTATTCGTATCTGCCCGGGGAAAGCCGAAATGGTGTGGTAGTCTACGAGGATAAGTTTGTTTACTCCCACCATGAGACCGACCCCGCCAGTCACCTCTTAGTGAACGCCTTTGACCTGATTCGTCTTCATCAGTTTAAGGACTTAGACGAGGGGGAAGGTTGGGAACCGGAAACTCCGGACGGGAGAAAACGCCCTGTTACCGCCAGCCCCTCCTATAAACGTATGATTCAATTCTGCCAAGACCTCCCTGCCGTGAAGGAACAGCTCGCTAAGGAACACGGATGGGGAGAGAGTGCCGGGCAAGAGTTCGCCTATGAGACAGAAGAGGAGGAA
>ERZ1673749.1586-NODE-1586-length-14652-cov-3.862369_pt1 | contig 14652 bp, 14 predicted proteins | sample MGYA00580204_ERZ1673749 | MGnify/ENA primary metagenome ERZ1673749 (study PRJEB41218, sample SAMN15661745) | gut metagenome | host: Homo sapiens | place: Canada: London | collected 2015-08-20/2019-03-30 | study: EMG produced TPA metagenomics assembly of...
CAATTTCCAAAAATCCAAAGGAACAATCTCTTCTTCAATATTATTCAAGAGAAGAGCTGACAAATATTGTGGAAGAAAAAATAAAAGATGCCAAAAATGAGGGTGCAGAAAAAATTTTTATCTATTGCAATTCTCTTTCTGCTTCTATTGACCTTAATAGTTTATCTCGCCGTCAAGCTATTCAAATTATCACTCCCTTGGATTTTTATAAGGATTTAGATACAAAGTATGAGAAGATAATAATCTTGGCAGCAAATTCAAAATCTGCCCATGAAATTGACAGGCTCTTATCAGAAAGATCTTTTAGGGACACAATTTCTCTTGGGTTTTTAAGTCTTGTTGAAGAAATAGAAAAGAAAACTTCTCCAGAAAAAATTGTGGACAAGTTAAATCTTAAAGACCTCTTCAGATTTTTTAATGGCATGGAAAATAAGGCAGATGGAATAATTCTCGCTTGTACTCATTTTCCCTATATGAAAGACGCCTTTAAAAGTCTTACTAATATAGAAATTTTGAATCCAGCTGAAGATATGATAAAGAGAATTTAAAATAAATTATAAAATATTTAAAATTAAGGCACAAAAAAAGAGCTTTTGCACAGCTCTTTCTTTTTTTACCCACAAAAGTTGATAACTTTTAACAAATTGTGGATAAGATTGTATACTTTTTATAAAATTTCCTTAAAAATCTTGTAAAATTACAAATATTTCTTGTTTTATGATAATTTTTTCAAAATGTGCATGAATTGTGCAGAACTTTTCAAGACAAATGTTTATATACTTGTGGATAATGTGTATAAGTTTGGGGATAAAGTCTTTATCACAAGTAAGCTTGTGGAGAAAAATTTTATAACTTTTTTATCTATTCTTCTAATTCCATCCAAGCTTCATAGAGCGCATCCAGTGTATTTGCAAGGCTTTCACGCTCTATTGATAAATCATTTGCTAGTTGATAATCGCTGTAAGTGTTAGAGTCTGCAAGTTTAGAGTCAATTGTGGATAACTTTTCTTCGATTTCAGAAATTTCCTTTTCAACTTTTTCTTTTTTCTTGCGAAGTACCTTATTTTTTTTGCGTTCTTCTCTCTCTTCTCTTTTTTCCTTTTCAATTTCAGTTCTTGTCTTGAAATTTTCCTCTTCAGGCTCACTATCACTTGTTTTTTCAAGATAGTAGTCATAGTTGCCAAGAAAAGTATTTATGCCATCTTCTTTCATTTCAAAAATTTTATCCACAGTTTTATTTAAAAAATATCTGTCGTGGGATATGGATAAAACAGTTCCTTCATATTTTAAAAGGGCATCTTCAAGGATTTCCTTGGAGTCAATGTCAAGGTGGTTAGTAGGTTCGTCAAGGACAAGGAAATTTGCTCCCTTTAACATAATTTTTAAAAGAGATAATCTTCCGCGTTCTCCACCAGAAAGTTCTTCAACACTTTTAAAAATGTCGTCGCCCACAAAGAGAAATTCAGCCAAATATTTTCTTATTTGAAAATGCTCAAGCTTTGGAAACTCGTCCCATATTTCGTCCATTACAGTTTTATCTAGACTCAAGTTGTCCAATTCTTGGTAGAAAAAAGCTATATCAACATTAGATCCAATTTTTACTGCACCAGAACTTGCAGGAATTTCATTAGCAATAATTTTAAAGAGAGTAGATTTTCCCACGCCATTGGGACCAATTAAACCGATTTTGTCATTCTTGTAGACAAAAGCATTTAAATCGTGAAAAACTAAGTGATCGCCAAAGGATTTTGAAAGGTCCTTTATTTCTAAGACATCTCTACCAGAAGTTTTTTTAGTTGTGAAGGAAAGTTTGGTTTTCTTGTTAGAGGAAGGCATATCGATTTTTTGCATTTTATCTAGCATTTTCTTTCGACTTTTTCCTTGTTTTATAAATCTGTCGCGACCAAGATTCATGTATCTCTTTATAATTTCTTCTTGTCTTTTTATTTCCTTTTGTTGATCTTCATATTGTCTTTTTAGGACCTCAAAGTCCTTTTTCCTCTGCCTCATATAGTTATCGTAGTTTCCCTTATAAGTTTTTGTAGCACCGTTTTCTAGTAGGACAATTTTAGAGACAATATTATTTAAAAAATACCTATCGTGACTTATGACAATTATTGCTTTATCTATGTCTTTTAAATATTTTTCTAGCCAAGAAATTGCATCAATGTCAAGATGGTTTGTAGGTTCGTCTAAGAGAAGCAGGTCTGCATCTTCAAGCAGGAGCATGGCAAGAGCCACACGAGATTTTTGTCCACCAGAAAGAGTGGAAATATCTTTTGTGAAGTCCTCTTCTGAAAAGCCCAAACCTATTAGAGTTCCCCTAATTTTTGAATTGTAAGAATATCCATCTCTTTTGTGAAATTCATCTTGAAGTCTTTGATACTTCATAAGTTCTTCATCTAAATTATCAGGATTTTCTGCAATTATGTGTTCTTGTTGTCTAAGATTTTTTTCAAGTTCAATTAAGTCCTCAAAAATAGAAAGGCAGTTATCATAAATAGAGCCTTCTTGGTGAAGGCTTAATTGTTGTTCTAAGTAACCGATTTTTAAATCTTTTTTTCTAAAAATTTCTCCATCATCGTAGGAGAGATTTTCTGTAATTATATTAAAAAGAGTGGACTTGCCACTTCCGTTGATTCCAATAAGGCCAATTTTATCCTTATCCTCAACTATTAAGTTTGCATCTTTAATAGTTTCTTCATCAATGTAGGATTTTTTTATATTTGTTAAACTAAGTATTGGCATAATGACCTCCTAGCTACATTTTATCAAATAATTAGGTCCTTTAAAAGATAGAGACCATTGGACTAATTATAAAAAAGACCTGCCTGAAACAAGTTTTAAAAATATTAATTTTTTTGTATTCATTTTTAAAATGTAAAGTGTATAGGTAATCTATAAAATCTCAAATAAAATCAAAAAATCAGTAAATTTTAATTTTATTATGCGTTTTAGAAAAAATAAAATCAAAAAAACAGTAAATTTTAATTTTATTATGTATTTTATAGAAAATAAAATCAAAAAAATGCTAAAAATTGATTTTATTTTAAAGTTTTTTAATTATAAAATAAAAAAATAGTAGATTTTTAATTTTATATTTAAAATTCTTCATCAAAAAATTTAAAAATTACAAAAGTTTAAGAATATAAAAAGAATTTTAGACAAATAAAAAAGTTGTGCCAGATTGACACAACTTTAAGATTCCGAATATCCTAAATTTTTGGAAAATTCAATTCCGCAGGTTTTGACTGCTTCCATATATTCTTTTTTAGACTCTTCTGTAATTCTTTCTTTAGGTATTACAACGCCAATAGATCCAACAAGTTGGTCCTTATAATTAAAGACTGGAGCGCCGATTCCAATAACAGAATCAATATATTCTGAATCCGATACAGAAATTTTTTGGTTTCTTATCTGCATTAGTTCTTTCTTTAGAATTTCCTTATCAACAGGCGAATTTAAATAATCGGAAAGATCTTTTTTTAAGTAATAATTTATATAATCATCAGATTGAAAAGCGAGGATAGTTTTTCTAATGGCACCCTTGTGAAGATCAATTTCTATTCCAAAATTTTCCACAATCTTTAGAGAGTGCTTACCTTCAGCCTTTGAAAGAAGTAGACCCTTATCTCCAGATTTGATTATAAAATAAGAATCCTCTCTTGTTAGATTAGATAATTTTTCTAAGACTAATTTTCCCACAGCTTGTGGATCTAATTTTGATGACGCCTTTATCCCCAAGGGAATAAGTGCAGGTCCCAGACAATACAGGTGGGTTCTCTCGTCTTTTGATACATAGCCAACATCTATTAATGTGGACAAGATTCTATGAGCTGTGCTTGGTGGTATATTTAAAAATTCAGAAATTTCTGCAATTGTAAGTTCTCTATTTTCATTTTTTAAGATGTCTAAAACATTTGCTGCCTTGACTAAACTTTGAATCATAATTTCACCTTCCAGCTAAAATTATACCACATAATGGAAAGTATTTCACTAAAAGAAATAATTTGTCTTTAATTAAATAATTACAAGTCTTTTAATATTATAAGTTAAAAATTAAATTATAAAAGTAAAATATTTATTTAAATATAAAATTTTTGGATTTAAAAACTATTTAGATAAATATCAAAATAGTATTGACATTAAAAATTTTTTTAATATAATTAAATTAACAATTTAGATAATTATCGAAATAGATTTTAAAAAAGGAGGGATTATGTGAAATTTTCTGATACTTTTAAGGCCTTATCTGACCCTGTAAGATTAGAAATATTAAATATTTTGAGAAAGTCTGGTCGGCTGAATGCAGGAGAAATAGCAGAAAAATTTGACTTGTCTAAGGCGACAATCTCCCACCACCTAAAAATTTTAAAAGACCAGGATTTAATTTACGAGGACAAGGAAAAAAACTATATTTATTATGAACTAAACACTTCAGTTTTTGAAGAAATACTCACATGGATTGCCAATTTTAAAGGAGGATCAGATGAAAAATAAATTTAGATTTAGAAAAAACAGTATAATTTCAATAATTGCATCTCTTGCAATTTTAGTAATTTTTAATCTATTGTTATTATAATAAAATGCCAGCAGAACTTCCAACTCACTGGGATTTTAGGGGACAAGCTGACGACTACAGTTCAAAGTTTGAAGCAATGATTCTCATTCAGGGATTTTTAGTATTGATGAATTTATTTCTCTGCTTTATGCTAGACAATGATCCAAAAAACGAGAGACAAAATAATTTTTTAATGACACTTTCAAAACTTTCAATGCCAATAATTATGACTATAATTTATATTATTACTATTTTAGCTGGACTTGGAAAAGAGGTAAATACATCGGTTATAATTTCTATTTTAATGGGAATTTTATTTATAGCAATTGGAAACTATATGCCAAAGGTAAAGAGAAATTATACTATGGGAATAAAACTACCTTGGACCTTAAATAGCGATGAAAATTGGAGAAGAACTCACAGATTTGGTGGAATTTGTTTTATATTTATGGGGCTTATATTTTTTGTATCACCTTTTGTAAAAAGTGAATTAATATTTTATTTGCCACTTATAATAGTTGCAGTACTTCCAGCAATTTATTCCTATTACCTTTACACTAAGGGAATTTAGAAAATCAAAATTATATGATTTATAAAAATGACTTATTATAAATTACTTGGTTTTATATTTTCAAAATTAGTATTTTCAAATATTGAGATAATAATTTTTAGATTTGTATTAGTAATTCCCATGTTTTTTTCTTATTACATTTATATCAAAAAAATCAAATAAAAACTTAGGACATAGAAAAACCCTCTTGCAAAGGACTAATTTGCATGAGGGTTTAATTTTTAATTATAATTTTATAAACTTATAGTTTTCTATTTTTTCTTGAAACTTCAAGTGGAAGTTTTTCTCTTTCTCTTTTTACTTTTTCATTTTCTAATTTTAAAACTGCAAGATTATTTTCTTCTCCAAGGTCAACTTCAATTTTTCCACTTGGGTCAACTATTAGAGAGTGGGCATAGGCATTTTTGGAAAGATCATCATCTCTTGCTATAGTAGGAGACACAAGATAGCACTGTGTGTCCACTGCACGAGCTCTATTTAATAGATGGAAGTGAGCTTCTCCAGTCTTTTTCATAAAAGTGGAAGGTGCAAAAATTACTTCTGCTCCATAGTCTCTGAAAGTTTGGAAAAGTTCTGGGAATCTCAAGTCAAAACAAATGGCGAGTCCAAATTTTCCATATTCTGTTTCAAAAACTCCAAGGGACTTCCCACCAGAAATTGTGTCAGATTCCTTGTAGCCTTCAATGTCGAAGAGATTTATTTTTGAATATCTGTAGATTTCTCTGCCGGATTTGTCGAATACATAGGACCTGTTGTAGATTTTATCTCCTGATTTTATTGGTATAGATCCACCAACTAGGTATATTTCATTTTCTTTTGCGGCTTTACTCATTTTTTCATAAGTTTCGCCAAAGTCTTCTTCTGCAAATTTTGTGAAATAAGAATTTTGGTAGGGACAATTCCACATTTCTGGAAGACAAACTAAATCGGCAGCTTTTTCTCGTACGCGAGATACATATTCTTCCATAGTTTTTAAATTTTCTTTTTTATCGCCCTTTGCAGGCAGTTGAATTATTCCAACGTTAAAATCTTTCATAGTCACCTCAAATTATTTTGAAAAAGGCAAGGCATAAAACTACTATGCCAAGCACAATTCTATAATAGCCAAAGGGAATGAAGTCGTGTTCACGAACATAGCCCAAGAATTTTTTAATTACAACAAGGGCAACGATATAGGAAATTACTCCACCAACTAGGATCAAAAACCATTGCCATCCTGTAAAGGAAAATCCAATTTTTAAAATTTTAAGGGCAGTTGCACCAAGCATAGTTGGGACTGCAAGGTAAAAGGAAAATTTTGCAGCACTTGTTCTAGAACAGCCAAGTAGCATGGCACCAATAATAGTTGCTGCTGAACGAGATGTTCCTGGAACCATAGCAAGACATTGGAAAAATCCAATTAAGAGTGCTGTTTTAAGTCCAATATCATTTAGACTTTCATACTTAAAAGCCTTATCCTTGTTATTTTTTTCCATAATAATAATTATTATCCCGTAAAAAATTAGGGCAATGGCAACAGTAATTGGGTTAAAAAGATGGCTATCGATGAAGTCGTCTAGCAAAAATCCAAAGAAGGCGGCAGGTAAAAATCCCACAATTATTTTTGCTATTAACCTCATAGTTTCAAGATCTCTGTATTTAAATTTTTCTTTAAAACTTAGTTCATTATACTTTTCTTCTCCAATTACTGGAGCAAGTTTTCCTCTAGCAATTGGATTTATGTCATAGAAGTATAAATAAACTACGGCTAAAATAGCTCCAAGCTGGATTATTACACTAAAGGCATTGGAAAAAGCCTTGGGTTCAAGTTTTATAAAACTATCTGCGATTATTAAATGGCCTGTTGATGATACAGGCAAAAATTCTGTAAGTCCTTCGATTATTCCAAGGAAGATTACTTTTAATAGGTCTATTATCATATTTACCTCCATTATTTTGTCAAAGCTTATTATAACATTTGTGGCTACAAAAATAAAAGACTCTCGCAGATGACAAGAGCCTTAAAATGTTATTCATTTCTTTGTAAATTTAAAAATTTTGTAAATTCTTTTTTAAACATCAATTCAACAGTTCCCGTAGGACCATTTCTATGCTTGGCAATAATTACTTCGCCAACATTTGGTTTTTCAGATTCTTCCTTTGTGTAATATTCATCTCTGTATAAAAACATTACAATGTCTGCATCTTGCTCAATGGCACCTGATTCACGAAGGTCTGATAAGATTGGTCTGTGGTCAGTTCTAAGTTCTGGTGCACGAGAAAGTTGAGATAGGGCAATGACAGGTACTTCCAATTCCTTGGCAATGGCCTTTAAATTTCTTGATATGGCAGAAATTTCTTGTTGTCTTGATTCTGATCTTGAGGACATTTGCATAAGTTGCAAATAGTCAATTACAATTAAATCAAGTCCCTTTTCCACCTTCATTCTCCTGCACTTTGCCTTTAATTCTAGAGGAGATATGCCTGCAGTATCATCAATTTCTATTTTTAAATTTGATACAATTGGCATTGTGTTTATAATTTTTGTCCACTCTTCTTCATTTAAGTTACCACTTATAACTTTTTGCAAATCCACATGAGAAGTGGAGGAGATGATTCTTTGGAAGAGTTGGTTTTTACTCATTTCTAGAGAAAATACAGCGACAGATGCTCCTCCTCTTAGGGCAGCATTAGTTGCAATATTTACCATGAGAGCAGTTTTACCCATGGAAGGTCTTGCTGCTAACAAAATAAGATCAGACTTTTGAAGTCCAGAAATTTTTCTATCCAAGTCCACAAAACCAGTTGTAAGTCCTGTTAAGGCGTTAGGGTTTTGTGCCTTTTTTTCCATTTCAGAAAAGGAGTCTAGGGCAATACTTTTTATATTTATAAGTCCATTTTTTGTTGAATCTTGTGTTATATCAAATACAGATTTTTCTGCAAGTTCGATTATAAGATCTGCCTGAGCATCAGGAGAGTAGGCAGCTGAAATGACCTTGTCAGATGAATCAATTAACTCTCTTAAAATCCCCTTTTCTTTTATAATCTTGCAGTAGTATTTAATATTTGAAACTGCCGTCACGTTAGAGGAGAGGTCTGCTAGATAGCTTATACCACCAACTTCATCGAGAGAGTCAGTTTTTTTAAGTTCTTCTGCAATAGTTATTACATCAGCTGCTTCATTTCTGTTGTAGATATTTAAAATGGCATTATAAATTTTTCTGTGAGCTTCTTGGTAAAAGTCTTCTATTTTTAAAAGTTCAATAGAAGTTGTAATGGCTTCCTTTGAAAGCATCATAGATCCAAGAGCGGACTCCTCTGCCTCTAAATTGTGGGGAGGCATTTTTATATTTGAAACAGAATTTAAATTTAATTCTCCATTAGCATCCATAGCAATCAAGATTCCGGTCTAACATTTACCTTTAGACTTGCAACTACATCTGGATAAAGTTTGATGTCAATGTTTTTCATGCCAGCTTCTTTGATATTTTCGCTAAGTTCAATTTTTTTCTTATCAACATCGATTTTGTGTTCTTGTTTTAATTTCTTTGCAATGTCAGCAGAAGTGATGGCACCAAAAAGTCTTCCACCTTCTCCAGCTTTAGCCTTAATAGTTAAAGTTATTTCACTAATTTTTTTCTTGATTTCATTTGCCTTAGCACGATTTTCTTTTTCTAATTTTTCTTCTTCAATTCTATTTTTTTCCCAAGTTTCCATGTTTTCTGGAGTAGCTTCAATGGCAACTCCTCTTGGAATTAAGAAGTTTCTAGCATAGCCTGTCTTTGCATTAACTATACTTCCCTTTTTACCTAAAGTTTTGTCGTCTTTGATTAAAATTACTTTCATGTTATTCCTCGCTTTTATTTTCAATTAAATATTCGTCTATAGCTTCTGTTAAAATCTTTTCAGCTTCATCTAAGTCAGTAGTTTCAAGTTGGGCACCTGCCATATTTAAATGACCACCACCACCGATTTTTTCTAAGATAAGTTGAACTGAAACAACTTCTCCACGAGACCTACCTGAAATGTGAGTCTTGCCATCATTTATTGTAAGAACAAAGGATGCATCAATTCCATTTATATCAAGTAGGGCATCAGCTGCTTGGGCAGCAACAAGGACTGAATTGTTGGCTTCTTTTTCAAATCTTGAAACAGCAATATTGTCGTGAATCATTTTTGTGTTGTGAATTACTTCTGCCCTGTAAACCATAGTATCAAGGTCATCTTGGAAAAGGGCCTTTACTTTTATCATATTTGCTCCAGCTCTTTTTAAAACTGATGCAGCTTCAAAGGTTCTCACTCCAGTTTGGAAGGAGAAGTTTTTAGTATCTACAACAACACCACTCATGAGGGCATCTGCCTCGAAGTGAGTTAGATTTAAGTCATCAGACATATAAGTCAACATTTCTGTTATAAGTTCACAAGTGGAAGAAGCGTAAGGTTCTACATAGGATAAGACTGGATTGTCAACAAATTCCTTTCCTCTTCTGTGGTGGTCAATAACTACAATTTGATTTGTCTTTTCCAAAAGTTCCGGACATTCAGTAAAAGATGGTTTGTGGTTATCCACAAGTACAAGAAGAGAAGAGTGCTTTATCCTATTTATTGCAGTTTCCCTGGAAATTACTTTTTCATAAATTTCTGGCTCTTCATCTTTCATCCTATCAATTAAATTATCAATTGAAGGGTTAGATTTTTCTAAGACAATAAAGCCTTCCTTATTTCTATTTAAAGTTGCTCTTAGACAACCAATAGCTGCACCAATGGCATCCATATCTGGATTTTTGTGACCCATGATGTAGACATTTTCTGATCTGTCTATTAATTGTTTTAGAGCTTCGCCAATAACTCTTGCCTTAACCTTATTTCTCTTTTCAACAGCTTTTGATTTTCCACCGAAAAATTCGTAGTTGTCCTCAACTTTTACAACAGCTTGATCGCCGCCACGACCTAAGGCAAGGTCAAGTGATGAATCTGATTCGATGTAAGCATCTTTAAAATTAAGTCCTTGGGATGAAACACCAATTGATAAGGTAATGGGAATAGAATTTCCATTGTTTAATTCCCTTAAATCGTCAAGTATATCAAATTTCTTTTCTTTTATTGCCCTTAGAGACTTGTAATTCATGACAACAAGATAAAGATCTTCGTCAGATTTTTTCACAAGAGCGTCGTATTCTTCAAAATAGGAAGAGATAGTTGAGTCAATTTCTGCAACGAGAAGAGGTCTTATTTCTGATGGAGCAGAACTTATAGCTTCACTAAAGTTATCAACTTCTACCTTAGCCACAATGGCAAATTCATCAATATAAGTATTTTTTAAATTTTGGTAGGCAGTGTTGTCCACCAAATAAAGTAAGACAGATTTTCCATCTCTTTTTTCAGATTTGTTTTCCACAACATTTGTAAATACATTGTAGAACTTCTTGTTTATTTCAACAGGAATAGTTCTCTTGCCCTCACTCTTTAAGATATTTGATATATCTATATCGTCAACTAAATTTTCAAGGTCGCCATCTAAAACAGTTTCTTCATTAAATAAATTAATGAAAGGAGTGTTATACCAAAGTATTTTTGCCTTTTCATCTGTTACTACAAGGGGAAAGGGCATGTCAAAGATTGCTTGTTTAGTCAGGGAGTCAAATCTCTCATTTAAATTTTCAATATTTTTAAGATTTTCTTCGTTTTTGTGATTGATTTTGGAATATGCCATGAAGCTAACGTAGGCAAGACCAAGTATAGCAAAGAGCCCAATCACTGGTTCTAAAGCCAAAAGGATAATGACAAGGATTATTCCAAATACAAAATATGGAAGAAAATCATTGATTTTATAATTATTTTTCATAGTATTCTCACTTATTTAATTTTCCTAAAGTTAATAATTTGATCAATGCCACCAAGGATTATTACAAAAATTTGTAGTGATGAAATTGTAAAAGTTAGTCCTATTAATAACCATTGTAAAAAACTCTTTAGTCCCATTCTTGTCATGTAATATTTTACAATGGCAAGACCAGAAACATAGAGCATAAAAAACACTAGATTCATAAGATTAATTATAAATACAGATCCTGATGGTCCAAAGTAATCGCCAGTTAGTGAAAACAAGGCAAGACTTGCAAGTGATAAAAAGATAATTTCTCTTGGAAATTTTAAAAATTCAAGAGAGGAAGGTTGTATTATAAGAATTCCTCTTGAAAGTAAATTTCTTCCAGCCCATGTGTAAGTGACATAGGATGTGACAAGAGAGATAATTATCAAAACTGATGGCAAAATTTGTAAAAACTTCTTGTAATAAATTTCTATGTTATCAGCAAAAGTTGCCAAAGCACCAACATTTATACCAGTATCAGATCCCAAATTTTTGTAAAAATTTGTAATAGCGTTAATAGTTTCCTTTGAATTTAGGACTTCACTATTAATCCCAAAGGCAAAGAATAAAACCATTATTGATGTAAAAAATATTAAGGACGTCGCTAGGATAGTCATAGAGACAGACCTTTTTGTAGTAATCATATAGTGAAAAATCAGTATAAAGGGTCCAAAAATTGTAAATATAATTATGGCCTCAATGGGACCCAAGAGAGCGCTGATTAATAAGACAACTGCAAGTAGAGTTGCCATCACTTTTATTATTCCTTCTTTTACAGATTCAGCCACATACATAGAAGGAAATAAAATATAAAGAAAGGGAAAAATCATTCCAATCATTGAAATAATTATAGACCTAGTAAAGAGTCTAAGGAGTCCCTTAAAATCAGTTTCTTTTTCCAATAAATCAACTCCTATCTCACTTATTTTACCATAGAATTCAAATTTGATAAAGAAATCTAGAGCTTCATGGCATTTATAAATAAAAAGGTCCCTAAATTTTAGGAACCTAAGAACTTATATTAAATTATTTACAAAAATAGGATAGGAAAAGTGCTCCTGGACCTGTGTGAGTTCCAACGACACTGCCGATTTGTATAAATTCTGGACTTGGAATTTTACCTTCCCAAAGTTTTTTGGTATCCCTTATATATTTATCAATTTGTTTGACATCACGTCCAGTGTAACCAAGCTTTAAAGGTTTTGTAAAATCAATGGATCCAGTTCTTTCAATTTCACTTATAAAAAGGTTGTTGGCATTTTTTGTGCCCTTTGCCTTTCCAACAGATGTGATAACTCCGTCTTTCATAGTTAAAAGAACTTTTACAGAGAAGAGATTTCCAATTAAGGCAGAAGTCTTTGAAATCCTGCCGCCTCTTTCGAGATATTCTAAGGTATCAACTAGAACTATTAGTCTAAGTTTTTTCTTTGCTTCATCTAAGATTTCTGCAATTTCTCTTGCTGATTTTCCTTCCTTTACAAGACTTAATGCATAATCCACTAGGACTCCTTCGGCGTTAGAAACATTTAAACTGTCGACTATAAAAATTTTATCTTCAAAGCCATCTCTTGCCAAAGAAGCACTTTGATAAGTGCCAGATAATTTTGACGACAAGACAATTACAACTGCTTCATCGCCAGCATCCACAACTTTTTGATAAACATCCATAAATGCCACAGGTGTTGGTTGACTTGTTTTTGGGAATTCTTCTTTTTTTTCAAGTCTTTCATAAAATTCGTCTTTTGTAATATCAACTGAATCTAAAAAATCTTCTTCACCAAAAGTTACATGAAGGGGAACTACAATTAAGTCCTTCTCAATATTTTCCTCAATATCACAAGTTGATCCCACAATTATTTTTACTGCCATATATTTCCTCTCAATTAAAAATTTATACAAAAATTTGAAAAAATATTCAAATTAATTATTCTCAATTACAATCTTCTGTCAATTTTTCAATATTTTCTGATAGGGCATCTAGGACTTCGTAAAAGATTTCCTTTTTTTCCCTTGAAATATTTTTATTCGCAAGCTCCATATATTCCATTGTCTTTTCACTAATCTTGGAACCTATAAGCCTGCCTTTGTCTGTCAGATAAAAACTGCCTCCGTAGTTATTTTTGTTGTTTGACTTTTTTTCTACGATGCCAGATTTTATCATTTGATTTAGATTTCTAGACACATCAGACTTGTCCTTACCACTTATTTTCACAAGTTCTGTTGAATTAAGCTTGTCGTGATCATAAAGAGCAAGCATATAGATGAGCTGACTTGAGGTCAAACCAAAATCTTTCATGACTTGGCTAGCTATCTTTTGCCAGTTTTTTACAATAGCAAAGACTTCACTGGAAAAGTAATTAAATCTATCTAGCATAAACACCCCACTAAATCGTAATGCAAGCTTTAGTATAAATAATACTTGTTGAGATGTCAACATTTGATCTTTTAAAAATTTTTGTTAAAAGTTTGTGTTAAAATATTTTAAAGGATGAAATTTCTTAAAGGAGATGATTTTATCAATAGATATTCAAAAATTACTAATAAGACAAAAAGAGAGATTGTCCTCTTAAAGGCAAGACCCTGCAAGTGGGGCAAGTGCACTTTTTGTGATTATATAGAAGATAACGAAGTAGATAATAAAAAAATTGACGAGATAAATTTTGAAGTTTTGCAAAATGTAACAGGAGAATTTGGCGTCCTAGAAGTAATTGACTCTGCATCGGTTTTTGATTTGACAGAAAATACTCTTAGAGAAATAAAGAGAATTGTAGAAGAAAAAAATATTAAGAGATTATTTTTTGAGGCTCACTGGATTTATAGAAATAGACTCCATGAAATGAGAGATTTTTTTAAAATTCCCATTACTTTTAAAACTGGCGTAGAAACTTTTGACAATGACTTTAGAGAAAAAGTCCTAAAAAAAGGTGCAGATTTTAAAGATTATAGAGAAGTGAAAAAATATTTTGATTCCCCCTGTGTCATGGTGGGCATAAAGGGTCAGACAAGAGAAATGATAGATAGGGACATGGAAATTATAAAAGAATTTTCTCATGCGACAGTAAATATTTTTATGAATAACTCCACAGATATAAAAAGAGACGATGAACTTGTTAAGTGGTTTGTAGAAAAATATAGGTATCTTGAAGATGATCCCCACCTAGATATTTTATTTGAAATTACAGATTTTGGTGTGGGCTAAAAAAGACGCTGTAGATAAACAGCGCCTTTTTTCATTCATACTTCTTATATTTTAATATTTTATAAATAGTTAAAATAGATAAAGAACTAAGAAAAATAAAAACATGATTTTGTGGTGAATTAGATATCATTGGAGAAATAAAGTCCTCTATAAAGAATTCTATCAAAACTAAAATAATATAAATTATTGCAAGATATTTTATATTTTTACTAAATTTAAATTTATAAATTTTTTCAAAGTACGTCAATAATATTATAGTCAAAACACTGTAAATTAGTATTATACTTTTAGCTATTGGATAGAAGTAGTTTATAAAAGAGAGTATTATGAAAATAAATAGATATAGCAAATGTAAATATTTTTTATTTAAAAATTGCATTATGAATTCCCTTCAAAAATAATATATCAATATTTTAACAAAAAATGTGAATATGTAAATCTATAAAAACCCGATGGAAATTTCCACCGGG
>ERZ1673749.1589-NODE-1589-length-14624-cov-5.310591_pt1 | contig 14624 bp, 14 predicted proteins | sample MGYA00580204_ERZ1673749 | MGnify/ENA primary metagenome ERZ1673749 (study PRJEB41218, sample SAMN15661745) | gut metagenome | host: Homo sapiens | place: Canada: London | collected 2015-08-20/2019-03-30 | study: EMG produced TPA metagenomics assembly of...
GGTGCGGGGGCTGGCGCAGGCGCGGGTGCTGGTGCCGGCGCGGGTGCGGGTGCGGGTGCCGGGGCAGGCGCGGGCGCGGGCGCAGGCGCGGGTGCAGGTGCTGGTGCCGGCGCGGGTGCGGGTGCCGGGGCTTGCTGCTGCTGCGGCGCAGGGGCAGGGGCGGGCTGCTGGACCTCCACCACCGGCTCCGGGGCCTTCTCCGGCAGCTCGGTGCTGAACTGCGAGGTCGACTCCGAGGGTTCGGTGGGCTCCGTTGACTCGGTTGGCTCCGTTGGTTCGGTGGAGCTGCTCGGCTGCGAGACCTCCGGGGTTTCCTGGTACGCCGAGGTGGAGTCGCGCTCCAGGCCCGACGGCGTGCTCATCACCACGGTGCCCACACCAGCCAGCACGAGTGCCGCGACCGCCGCGGCGGCGATCAACGGCCCGCGGGCTTTGCTCGGCTCGCGTGCGCCGTCGTCCGGGTGCTCCTGCGTGTCCGCCTCAAGTGCCGCGGCCTCCGCGTCCACCGTGGCGAAGAAGTTCGTGGCCGGGTGCGCAACCTCCACTTCGCGCACGATGGGCGGCAGCGGGGAGATCGCGATGTCGCCGCCAGGGATCGGGCCTGCGATCACGGCCAGCGACGTGCCGCCCTCCAACGCGGTGGTGTAACCGCGCGCCACGGCGATCAGCCCGCGGTCCTCCAAGCGCCGCAGCGTCGGGGTCAGCGCCTCGCCGGCGGCCGGGTCCAGCTCGCCGATCACGTCGCCGTCGACGCACAGCACGATCTCGCCGGCGTCGTCGAAACCCAGCGACACCAGCACCTGCGCCGGCGCCTCCACCGGCAGCGCACCGGTCAGGTCCGCCACGTAGCGCTCGCCAGCGGGCAGCAGCGCCCACGGCTCGCGAGGCGGAGTGTTCACCGGCAGCACCTGGCCCGCCGGCGGCAGCACAACCGCACCGCCGTCGGCGGCCACCACCGGGGTCACGCCAGCGGCGGCCAGCTGGGCCAGCTCCGCGTCGTGCACCGACCCGACGGTCTCGCCGTCGACCACGACGTCGAGTTCCGGGGTGAGGGTGGCCGAAGGAACGTCGATAGGCAAACGCTCCACGGGGACGCGACGGGTGCCCGCAGGCACCTCGTACATGGCCATCGCGCACCTCCCGCTGAAATGTGTGGTTAAGTCACGCAAGTATAGCGCGCGGGCGCTAGTTCGCGGCAGTCGAACGGTTCACCGCGGAGACGATCGCCTCCAACGACGCGCGCGTGGTCGACCCGGCGATACCCACACCCCACGCCGAGGTGCCGTCGACGTCCGCGTGGATGTAGCAGACCGCGTCCGCGTCGTCGCCGGCGGTGCGGGCGCGCTGCGAGTAGTCCTGCACCTCGAAGTCGATGCCGACCTGCTCCAGCGCGTTCGCGAACGCCGCGATCGGGCCGTTGCCGGTGCCCGCGACGTCGCGGGAAGCGCCCTCGTAGACCACCGTGGCCTCCACGCGGGTGTCCTGGCCTTCCTCCTCGGCGGCGTCGATGCGGTAATGCGCCAGCTCCAGCGGCGAATCCAGGTCCAGGTAGGTGGTGGCGAAGACGTCCCACATGTTCTTCGAGTTGACCTCGCCGCCCTCGGAGTCGGTGATGTTTTGCACGATGGCGGAAAACTCCGGCTGCATGGCGCGCGGCATGTTGATGCCGTGGTCCGTCTTCATGATGTAGGCCACGCCGCCCTTGCCGGACTGCGAGTTCACGCGGATCACGGCCTCGTAGGTGCGGCCGACGTCCTTCGGGTCGATGGGCAGGTACGGCACCTCCCAGGTGGTTTCGCGCAGCTCCTCCCAGGTGACGTCGGAGCTCGTTGCTTCTGGACGCACATTCTGCGCCAGCGCATCCAGCCCCTTATTGATCGCGTCCTGGTGCGAGCCGGAGAACGCGGTGAAGACCAGGTCGCCGCCGTAGGGGTGGCGCTCCGGCACGCGCAGCTGGTTGCAGTACTCGACCACTTCGCGGATGCGGGTGATGTCGGAGAAGTCGATTTGCGGGTCCACGCCCTGGGTGAGCATGTTCAACCCCAGCGTGACCAGGTCGACGTTGCCGGTGCGCTCGCCGTTGCCGAACAGGCAGCCCTCGATGCGGTCGCCGCCGGCCAGGTAGCCCAGCTCGGCTGCGGCGACGCCGGTGCCGCGGTCGTTGTGCGGGTGCAGGGAGATGATGATGGACTCGCGGTTTTGCAGGTTGCGGTGCATCCACTCGATTGAGTCGGCGTAGACGTTGGGGGTGATCATCTCCACCGTGGACGGCAGGTTCAGGATCATCGGGTTCTCCGGCGTCGGCGCCATGACGTCCACGACCGCGTCGCAGACTTCCTTGGCAAAGTCCAGCTCGGTGCCCGTGAAGGATTCGGGCGAGTATTCCCAGCGCCAGTTGGTGTCGGGGTAGTCGGCGGCGATGGTCTTGATCAAGGCGGCGGCGTCGGTGGCCAGTTGCTTAATCTGCTCGCGGTCCTTGCGGAAGACCACGCGGCGCTGCAGCTTCGAGGTGGAGTTGTAGAAGTGCACGATCACGTTCTTCGCGCCGGCGCAGGCCTCGAAGGTGCGGCGGATCAGGTGCTCGCGCGCTTGGACGAGGACCTGGATGGTCACGTCGTCGGGGATCATGTCCTTTTCAATGATCTCGCGCACGAAGTCGAAGTCCGTCTGGGAGGCGGACGGGAAGCCGACCTCGATCTCCTTGAAGCCCATCTCCACCAGCAGGTTGAACATGCGGCGCTTGCGTTCGGGGCTCATCGGGTCGATCAGCGCCTGGTTGCCGTCGCGCAGGTCCACGGCGCACCACTGCGGCGCGCTGGTGATTTTCTTGCCGGGCCAGGTGCGGTCGGGCAGCTGGATGTCTTCGACCTCTTCGGCGAAGGTGAGGTAGCGGTCCACCGGCATCTGCGAGCCGCGCTGCTTGTTCCATGCGGGCTGGCCGTCGCCTCGCGGGCCGGAAGGGGTTTGGATCTCGCGGGGTGCGAAAAAGTCGGTCATTGGAGCTCTCCTTTGTTGGGGGGTGTGTTCCACGGCCGGCCAACAGAAACTCCGCGACGGGGCGCCGGCCGTGTTAGCTGGCCTGATTCCCGCCGCGGCGTAGAAGGAGAAGCGCCCTGTGCGACATGTGGCACACCTTACATCAGGTCGAGTCGTGTGTGTACAATTTCAGCGAACCCTGGGCAGTCCGCAGCGCGGAGCTGGGCGGGGAGGTCGAACGGTTCACCAATACGTCGCCGGAATTCAAGCTGCTGGGAGATCGTCCGATCAACAAGGCGCGGTGCGGTGTAGGTTGCCCCAACTAGCCAGCGGTCGGCGGTGACGACGTCGTACGGCAGGCGCTCGGCCACTTGGAAATCGGCCACATTTTGTGTCACTAGCACGTCGATGTCACCGTGAACGGCCGCGGAGTGGACGTGCGCATCCAGCGGGTCCGGCAGTGCAGCGCTGCCGTCGTAAGGGAAGTCGCGGATTTGGTTGTCGCCCATCACTGTCATGAGTCGTTCCCGGAGTTGCTCCATCTGTGTGCTCGATGCGTGCGGGAATCGGCGCCGCCGCGCATGCACCGCTTCGGCGAGGATGTCCTCGGTCCAGTGAAATTTCCACACTCCGGGAGAAACCGCAGCGATTAGGCCGAACCATGAATGCAAGGTCGCGGAGGCCCAAATGTTTGCGTCGGGCAGCACGTTGCGAACCATGTCAGTGGCTGTTGCCCATCGTGTGTTCTAGCTGCATGACGTCGAAGACTGCGTCCAACCTTTTGCTCTCGATCTCGTCGCGTAGGGCAAGCACTTCACGTGCAGGAATCCGGTGGTGGCTGCCCACCTTCGTGGCGTGAAGGTGTCCTTCGTCGACGTATTTCATCACCGTGGTGCGGGACAGGCCCAACATTGAGGCGGCGGTGTTGGGGGTGACTTCTTCCGGCAGTGAGGAGACGGAAAGTGGTTCGCCTTCCGCAATTGCTTGCAGAACTGCGTGGAGTACTTCGTTGATGTCGTCGGGCAGCGGGTGGCCTGTTTCGTCGTGCAGCACGCTTAGACGGTCTATCGAATGGGCGACGCGCCGCTGCGTGTCGCGGGTGAAGTGCAGGTTTCCGCTTGCGGGTATCAGCGTCATCGCAACCCCCTTAGGTTGACAGTTATATCTGACACTCTACCGGATGGACACGCGCGTGAGCATTGCGGCGGAGACGAGCATTACGCCTATCGACGTCCCAACGGCCGCCCACCCGAGAACCGAATCAACACGGAAGGATTCGCCGAGCAAAAACAGGCCCAGAGAAAACGCGACGAGCGGCTCGATGATCTTCGACGCCGGAAGCGAGGTGGCCAGGTTGCCCGCGGCGAACGCGTACTGCTGCACGACCGTGCCGGCCGTGGCCGCCAGCAGCATGGCCCACAGCTGCCAGGTGGTCAGCAGGCCGGGCACGCCGCCGTGGACGAAGCCGTCGACCGCCACTTTGGAAAACACGGCTTGATAGCCGTACATGGCGCCGCAGGCGGAGCCGAAGATGAGGGCTTTGCCGGCGGGGGGACGTCGAGAAGCAATGGCGTACGAGGCCGCGATGATCGCCACCGCGGTACCCACAACAACCCCCCACTCCCAGGCGGCGGGGTCGCGCTCGCCGGGCAGCGGGCGGCCGAGCACGACCACCCCGCCCACAGACGTAGTGAGGAGCACCGCCCAAAACGCCTCCGCGGTGTGCATGTGGCGTTTGTCCGCCCACGCCGAAAACAGCAGCGTGAGCATCAGCGACAGCGCCAGGATCGGCTGCACCACCAGCAGCGACCCGAACGCCAGCGCCGCCGCCTGGAAGCCGTACGCCACAAACGCAATGCCCATCGACGCCCACCACGCCGGCCGCTTCAACGACCGCAACGGCGAGTCGTTGTTCTCGCCCTCAGGCGCGCCCGCGCGCATGATGCGGTGGCGCCACACGGTCCCCGCCGCCATTGTCGCGGCCGAGATCAGCGCGAACGCGACGGCGAGAAAATTGTTGTGCACGGTGAATGATATTAACTCGGGTGGCTGAAACGGCAGTTTTGGGACGCTATTCTTGAACGCTGGAATGCACCCAGATCCGCGGAGGTACGAATGGCACTGATCGTTCAGAAATACGGGGGCTCCTCCCTGGAAAGCGCGGAGCGCATCAAGGCCGTCGCCCAGCGGATCGTGGACACGCGCCGCGCCGGCAACGACGTCGTGGTGGTCTGCTCCGCCATGGGCGACACCACCGACGAACTGCTCGACCTCGCCGCCGAAGTCAACCCCACCCCGCCCGCGCGCGAAATGGACATGCTGCTCACCGCCGGCGAGCGCATCTCCAACTCGCTGGTGGCCATGGCGGTGCACGCGCTGGGGGAGAAGGTGCAGTCGTTCACCGGCTCCCAGGCCGGCGTGATCACCACCGAACGCCACGGCAACGCCCGCATTCTGGAAGTCACCCCGGGGCGTGTGCAGGAGGCAGTCGACGAAGGCAAGATCGCCATCGTCGCCGGCTTCCAGGGTGTCAACCGCGAAACCAAGGACGTGACCACGCTTGGCCGCGGCGGCTCCGACACCACCGCCGTGGCCCTAGCCGCGGCGATGGGCGCCGACGAATGCGAGATCTACTCCGACGTCGACGGCGTCTACACCGCCGACCCGCGCATCGTGCCGGACGCACGCAAGCTGGACAAGCTCTGCTTCGAAGAGATGCTCGAGCTTGCCGCATCCGGGTCCAAGATCCTGGTGTTGCGCAGCGTGGAGTACGCCCGCGCATTCAACGTGCCCATGCGGGTGCGCTCGTCTTACAGCACAGATACCGGCACCCTGGTGGCCGGAGCATTGGAGGATATCCCCATGGAAGAAGCAGTACTTTCCGGCGTAGCCACCGACGACTCGGAGGCCAAGATCACCATCCTGGGCATTAAAGACGAGGTCGGCGAGGCCTCCAAGGTCTTCCGCGAGCTCGCCGACGGCGAAGTCAACATCGACATGGTGATCCAGAACATCTCCAACTCGCACGACAACAAGACCGACATCACCTTCACCCTGCCCAAGGCCGACGGCGCGCGAACCATGGAGAAGCTGCGCGTCCTGCAGGCCGCCGAGGGCTGGGAGGATTTGAGCTACGACGACCAGATCGGCAAGGTCTCCCTCGTCGGTGCCGGCATGAAGTCCCACCCGGGGGTCACCGCCGACTTCTGCGACGCGCTGCGCGACGCCGGCATCAACATCGAGATGATCACCACCTCCGAAATCCGCCTCACCGCCGTGGTGCGCCAGGCGGACGTGGCTGAGGCCGCGCGCGCGATCCACACCAAGTTCGACCTCGGCGGCGACGAGCCGGCCGTGGTCTACGCAGGCACCGGACGTTAGAAGGAGTTTCAATGACCACCCTTGCAGTCGTCGGCGCCACCGGCCAGGTCGGCCGCGTGATGCGCGACATCCTCACCGAGCGCAACTTCCCTGCCGACAAGGTTCGCTTCTTCGCCTCTCCGCGTTCCGCGGGCACACAGCTCGAGTTCCGCGGCGAGGACATCACCGTCGAGGACCTCACCCAGGTAACCGAAGAATCCATCAAAGACGTCGACATCGCCCTGTTTTCCGCCGGCGGGTCCACCTCGCGCGAGTGGGCGCCGGTGTTCGCCGCCGCGGGCGCGACCGTGGTGGACAACTCCTCGGCGTGGCGCAAGGACGACGAGGTCCCGCTGATCGTCTCCGAGGTCAACCCGGAGGCCGCGCGCGAGCTGCCCAAGGGCATCATCGCCAACCCGAACTGCACCACCATGGCGGCGATGCCGGTGCTCAAGCCGCTGCACGACGCGTTCGGCCTGAACACCCTCCGCGTCGCCTCCTACCAGGCTGTTTCCGGCTCTGGCCTGGCCGGCGTCGAGGCGCTGGCCACCCAGGTCGAGGAGTTGGGGGATCCGCGTGGGTTGGTCCGGGAGGACGTCGATAAGCCAAGCGACCTCGGGCCGTACGTCGAGCCCATCGCGTTCAACGCGCTGCCGTTTGCGGGCTCGCTTGTCGACGATGGCTCCGCCGAAACCGACGAAGAGCAGAAACTGCGCAACGAATCGCGCAAGATTCTGGGGATCCCGGAGCTGAAGGTGGCGGGTACCTGCGTGCGCGTGCCGGTGTTCACCGGCCACACGATGGTCGTGCACGCCGAGTTCGAGCAGGCCGTCACCCCGCAGCAGGCGGAGGAGGTCCTGGCGGGCGCGCCGGGCGTGAAAGTGGTGGACGTGCCGACGCCGCGCGCCGCCACCGGCATCGACGAGTCCCTGGTAGGCCGCATCCGCCAGGACCAGTCCGTCGACGGCGGCCGCGGGCTCGTGCTCGTCGTCGCAGGCGATAACCTGCGCAAGGGCGCGGCGCTGAACACCATCCAGATCGCCGAGCTTCTGGTCTAGCGCGCGGCGGTGGGGGCGGCGCTCCTGACAGATTCCGCCGCCCGTTTGCGTCGACCAGGCACGATAAAGCCCCACTGACAGATTCCGCCGGGAAGTGTCGGTGGGGCTTTTTGCGTTGGCGGCGCTAGAGCTTCGTGGAGCCAGCGTCCTTCGCGGAAACAGCGGTCGAGCCGCCGGTTTCCTCCGCGGCATCCTCGTCCTCGTCCTCTTCGTCCGCGTTGGCGTCGCCGCCCAGGCTGTTGTCCGGCCCGGCTGCGGCCTCCTCGGCCTCTTCGGCGGCGATCATGTCGTCGACGGTGTGGTCGTTCCACGGCTCGTCGGGGTTGGCCGCGTACTCGTCGGCGGAGACGGGGTCGGTGTAGGAGACGTAGACGACGTCGGAGGGATTGTCGATGTCGTCTTCCTCGAACTCGCTCTCCTCGTCGTCGAGCAGCTCCTGGGCGACTTCCTCTTCTAGGGCTTCGACGAGCTCCTCTTCGTCCACGTTCGACTTGGCGGTGAGGTACTCCAGCTCGCGCTCGTCGTTTTTGGTGAAGCGCTCGGCCGGGTCCATCTTCTTGCGGGTCAGCTCAAGCGCGCGGCGGCGGCGGTCGCCTTCCTTGCGCAGCTTGGGGATGCCGCGGATCCACGCGAGCGTCATCACGACGATGAGCAGCAGGCCGAGGTAGCCCAGGATCGGGTAGACGGTGGAGACGAGCTGCTGGAAGCCCACGAACGACAGCACGAAGCCGATGAGGCAGGCGGAGATGAAGATGACGCGGAACTTGTCTTCGCGGCCGCGGGAGAGGCGCTTGCCCAGGGCGAAGAACATGCCCAGGCAGGTGGCGAAAATCATGCCGAAGATGACCAGGGACATGATCAGGCCCATGGTGGGGTTGATGTCCGCAATCAGGGTCAGAAGCGGCATGTCCTGGCCGGAGACGGTGTCGATCTTGACCAGCAGCGCCATGGCCAGCAGCATGAGCATGACCAGGTAGCCAATGCCGCCGAAGAGTCCGCCGAGGCCGGCTGCGCGGGTGTCCAGCTGGTTACCGCCGATGACCAGCGCCATGGACACCACGCACATGACGTTCAGGCCGGTGTAGTTCAGTGCGGAGATCCACCAGTTGGGCAGGGAGGAGTCCACCTGCGCGGCCGCGGCGTTGAGCGCCTCCCAGTCCGGGTGGTTGTTTATCAGGGTCCAGCCGCAGCCGACGATGACAAAGATCAGCAAAAACGGGGTGAGTGCGCCGATGGCGCCGGTGACTTTGTCCACGTCGAGCATGCCGAATCCGATGGTGGCGGCGAGCATGAGCACCGCGCCGATCCAGACGGGGATGCCGAACTGCTGGTTCAGGTTGGCGCCGGCACCGGCGAACATGACAAAGCCGATGGAGAACAGGGTGACGATGGTGGCGATGTCCAGGATCCAGCCCATCACCTTCGAGGAGATTGAGCCGAGGACTTCCATGTGCTCTTTGGCTTGGAAGAACGAGCCGAGCTGGAGAATGGTCACACCGGCGATGAGCATGAGCACGGAGCCTAAGACTGCGCCCCAGAGGCCTTGGGTGCCGAAGGCGGAGAAGTACAGCATCGCTTCCTGTCCGGATGCGAAGCCCGCGCCGACGACGGTGCCGATGAAGGCGAATGAAATTAAGAGTGCGTTCTTCAACATAGTGTGATCAGTCTATTCGAAGGTTCTACGTAGGCTGGATTTCGCTTTCGACGACCCACTTGTGCCGCTTCATGGTCATTTCCGGCGAATCGATGTCCACCATGTAGACCGTCTCGTCGGTGGCGGAGTCGATGGTCGCTTCCGCGCCCTGCATGCCGGACATGTGCTCGGCGGTGATCGTGGCCGTGTCGCCTGCACCAAGCTTCTCGCTGCCAACACCGTCGAGCTCTTCCTGCACGACCCACTTGTGGTTGGTCACCGGGTTGCCGCCGTCCGTGGGGGTGTAGGACACGGCGTAGGCGGTGGTGTCGAAGGCGCCGGAGATGGTTGCGGTGGCGCCGTCCATGCCGGGCATGTGGTCGGCGGTGAGCGTGACTTCGGTGCCCACGGGGTAGGTCGGGTCGGCCGCCTCGGCGATGCCGGCCGGGGCAGGCCCGCCGTCCGCCGGGTGGTCGTGCTCACCGTGGCCACCGTGGTCAGCGTGCTCTGCGGGGGCGTCGTCGCTTTCCGACGCACACCCAGCCACCGACAGAGCCGTCACCGCTGCAAGGGTGGTCAGTGCAATTGATCGAAAGATACGCATGCCTTCAACTCTAGCTCTACCCGCCTAGTTACTCCCGGCAACCAGATCCCGTCGGGCGCGGGCCACTCGGGAGCGGATGGTGCCGACGCGCACGCCGGCGATGCGGGCTGCTTCTTCGTAGGTGTAGCCCATCACCTGCGTCAGGACTAGGGCTTCGCGGCGTTCGGGCGGTAGCTCGTCGAGAAGCGAGCGTGCGTCGATGACGTCGCCCCAGGTGTTGGGGTTGTCGGGGCTGGGGTTGGCGGCGGCGACGTCTTCGTATTCGGCCGCGGATTTGCGGGGCCGGGCCATGTCGTGGCGCACGGAGTCCACCCAGGCGCGGCGCGCGAGCGAGAGCAGCCAGGTGCGGGCGGTGGAGCGGCCTTGGAAGCGCGGCAGGGAGCCGAGGACGCGCAGGTAGGTCTCTTGGGTGAGGTCGTCGGCGTGTTGGGGGCCGGCGAGGTGGGCGAGGAGGCGCCACACGTCGTTTTGGGTGAGCCGGATGAATTCGGTGAGCGCGCGTTTGTCGCCACGGCCGGCGCGCAGTGCCAGGTCCGTGACGTACGCGTCGTCGCTAGTGCTCACAAGCTCATTACGTTAGTTCTTTTTGTCGGAGACGGTGACGCCGTAGAGGGAGCGGCCCATGATGAAGGATGCCACGGAGCCGACGATCCACACCGCGGCGATGGCCAGCACGGCGCGGATGAAGTCGTTGAGGTCGAAGCCGGTGGTGGTCCAGGAGTGGATGAGTTTGGCCACGATGAGGATAGGAAAGGCCACGACCACCAGGGGGCCGAGCAGGTTCACGCGCGTCAGGGCGTCGGGGGCGCGCAGCTGCAGGATGGTGGTGGCGACGACGCAGATGGTCGCGACGATGACGAGGGCGGCGACGATGATTTCGGCGATGGTCATGTTTAGCGGCGTCCTCTCGAAATGATGCGGGCCATGGAGATCGTCGGGATCACGCCGCACACCAGGCCGGCGAGCAGCGGGATTTCGTAGGCGATGGCGGACGAGTTGAACAGCGTCCACACCAGGAAGATGGCGATCATGGCGTAGAAGATCACGTCGGCCATCACGGCGCGGGAGAGTTCGTCTTTGGTCAGGATCACGGCGCCGAGCGCGATGAGCAGGCTGACTGCCATGATGATCAGGCAGATCTGCATGATTGTGGTGAACATGGTTTACACCATCCTTTCGGCCGGCGGCACGTGGTCGGCGTCGGGGTCTGGGCCGTGGTCGACGTAGGGTTCCCAGGCGACGGTTTTCGGGTCGATGGGGCGCTTGCTTAGCGACGGCCGAAGGTGCTCCTCCATATCCGCCAACCCCGCGATGACATCTTCCGGGTCGGAGCCGAACGCGGCCTGCACTAGCAGGGTAATCGGCCCGTTGTCGCTGACCGGGTGGCGCAGCCCCATGGACAGGGTGCCCGGGGTTGCGGTGATGGAGGTGGAAAACCAGAACACGTCCCAATCGGTGTTTAAGCGCAGCGGGTAGTAGATGACGATGGGGTCGAACTTCGTGGCGGGGTTGAACGCCTTGGCGACGGCGTCGAAGCCGGCCACGAAGATCTCTTTGGCAATCCAGATGGCGTATTTCACGCCGTGGAAGAAGCCTCGCATTAGTTCTCGCCTCCATTGGTTTGGGCACCGAAGGTGTCGCCGGGTGCGGGGACGCCGATTGGGTCGTCGCCGAGCACGGCGGTGGTGTAGGCGTCAACGTCGAGCAGGTCGTCGACGGCATTGGTGGTGATGTCCCACATGTGGCCGGCGAAGATGAACATGCACAGCGACATCACCATCAGCACTGCGGACGGCAGCATGAAGCTGGCGCGGACGTTGAGCGCCTCGGGGTAGTTCTGCATCGGTCGGCCCCAGAACACGCGCTGCCACAGGCGCATCATGGACAAAAGCGCGCCGAAGGAAGCGACGATGATGGCGGTGATGGCCACCCAGGAGCGCCAGTCCCCGGCGGAGGCGGCTGCCAGCACGACGGTGACCTTGCCGAAGATGCCGGAAAACGGCGGGAAGCCCACGATGGAAAACGCGCCGGCGACGAACACGGCGGACGTCCACGGGTCGCGCCGGGCGATGCCGGAGAGTTTCGCCATGGTGCCGGTGCCGTAGGTTTCCTCGATCGCGCCGGAGTTCAGCACGAGTGCGGCGATGGTGATCATGTGGTGCAGGGTGTAGAGCAGGCCGGCGGCAAGGGCGTAGCGTGCGTCGTCGTTAGTAAAGGCCAGCATGATCAGGATGAACGGCATGCCGTTGACCATCTGGTAAGCCAGCACGCGGCGCATCGTCGCCTCGGCCAGGCCAGCGAAGCCGCCGATGGTCATGGAGATGACCATGACCACGATGAGCAGCGTGTTCCAGCGCGGGTCCATGTCGAACATGATCACCCAGATGCGGAAGAGCATGTACACGGCCACCTTGGTGTGCAGGCCGGAGAACAGGCCCATCACGGCCGCGGAGGTGGACGGGTAGGTGCGCGGCAGCCAGGTGTAGACGGGGAACACGCCGGCCTTCGCGGCGATGGCGATGACGACGATGCCGGTGGCCACCGTGGCAGGCCCGTTGCCTGCGGCCACGCCCTGCAGCGACGCCAGGTTCACGGCGCCGGTGACGGCGTAGAGGTAGCCCACGCCGAGCACGAGCATTGTCGACGCCGCCAGGTTGACCAGCACGAACATGCGCGCGGACAACAGGCGGTGGCGGGTGCCCGTCATGGCGATCAGGCCGTAGGACGGCAGCAGGCACACCTCGATCATGACGAAGAAGTTGAACAGGTCGGCCGTGAGTAGCGCGCCGGAGACGCCGGTGACCAGCACGAGCGAGAGCGGCACGTAGAACCGGGACTGGGTTTCGCCGACGACGATGGCGAACCAGTTGGACATCAGCGCCACGATCATGGTGGTCACGATCATCACGGCGGAGAACGTGTCGGCGGCAAACGAGATGCCCACGCCGCCCTGGTACAGGCCGATGACGTGGCTGATCGTGCCGTGGTCGCGGGTGTAGCCGTAGAGCCACACGCCGAGGGCCAAGTTGATGGCGGGGATGAGGATCGCCAGAGCGTCGTTGAGCCACTTCCAGGGGCTGAGCGCCGTGACCGCGGAGACGATCAGCGGCAGCGCCACAAATACGGGCAGGATTGCGTCTACGGCCATTAGTCGGTCACCCTCAGGCTTTCGTTGTCAACGTGGCTGATCTCGCGTGCGCGGATCTCCTCCAGCTTCTTCTGGTTCAGCCGGGCGTTGCGGCCGGCGGTGGACAGGGCCGACGGGCTCAGCCGCATCTTGGAGTAGCCGGCGTCGGTGCCGGTGGGCAGCTCCGCGGTGTCGTCGTTACGCCCCAGCGCGGAGAGCATGAGCAGGATCGTGGTGGTGGCCATCGCGATCACGATGGCGGTGAGCACGAACGCCTGGGGCAGGGGGTCGCCCATGTCCTCGAAGGCTACGCGCGAGGGGAATGCCTCCCCGCGCCACGCGCCGACGCCCGCTGCGAGCAGGGTGAGGTTGGTGGCGTGGCCGAACAGGGACATGCCGAAGATCACCCGCACGAGACCGCGCTGGAGAACCAGGTACACGGATCCTGCGACCAGGACTGCGATGGTAAGTGCCATGACCATGGGTTAGTGCTCCTTCGTGGTAACCGGTCGCGGGTCGTGCGCCGGGTTGATCGGCTCCGGGTGCGCGTCCACGGGGTTTTCGGGTGCCATTGGGGCCGGGATGCTCGGCAGCGGGTTGTCCGCCTCGTCGCGCGAGTAGTCCAGGTCCGACAGGTCCATGCCGGGGCGCAGGTAGCCGCCGAGCGCGTTGATCGCGGCGGTGACCATGCCGAGCACGGCGAGGTAGATGCCGAAGTCGAAGATCAGCGAGGTGGTCAGGTGCTCGCCGGCGATCTCGCCGTGGATTGCGTACATGAACCCGCCCTCGAGGAAGCCGAGGAAGCCGGAGCCGATGGCGATGATGATGCCCCAGCCGGTCAGGCGGATCGGGGTGAAGTTCTGCACCACGTCCGCGTCCGCGCCGCGCGACAGGTAGTTGATGGCGAACGCCGTGGCCATCACAAGCGCTGCGACGAAGCCGCCGCCGGGGGCGGTGTGGCCGCGGAAGAAGATCAGCACGGACAGCACCACCAGCACCGGCGCGACCAGGGCTGCGGCCTTGCGCAGCGGGATGGAGTTGAGCTGGGATTGGCCGAACGGGCGCGGGCGGGTGCCGGCCTCGAACAGGTGGCGCGGCATGGAGCTGACCACCGCGGCGATGACCACGGCGGCCATGCCGAGCACGGACAGCTCGCCCAAGGTATCGAAGCCACGGAACTCCACGATGATCACGGCAACGATGTTGTCGGCGCCGGTGACGTCGCCGCCTTCGGTGAGGTACCACTCGGCCAGCTCGGAGCGGCCGCGGCGGCCGGTCAGGCCGTAGACGCCGAAGAAGGTGACCACGCCAGCGATCAGGGCGAAGATGGAGGCAAGAGCCTTGCGACGTGCCTTCGTCTCCGGGAACATCCGCGGCTGGTAGCGAAGCACCACCAGGATGACCACCACGGTCAGCGACTCGACCAGGAACTGCGTCATGGCCACGTCCGGGGCGCCCAGCAGGAACATCTGCAGGGTCATGCCCACGCCGACGGTGCCGAGCAGCACGGCGGAGGCGAGGCGGGAGCGGGTGAACACCATGCCCAGCACGGACATCGCGATGATGGCGAACGGGATGAGGTCCCACCACACGTCCAGGCCTTCGGCGCGCGGGGCCGGGGTGACGCCGTCGATGCCGTCGGTCAGGCCGATCACGCACAGGCCCATCGCGGTGACGGACGCCAGCAGCGGGAAGAGGTGGCGCGACGGGTTGAAGCCGTCGGCCAGCGAGCCGAGCTGCTTGCCCAGGTCGGACAGGCTGCGGGTAAGCCAGGCGAGCACCTCGGTGCCGTCTGCGGGCAGAAGGTCCTGGTTACCCAGTGCTGCGAAGACGCGCTTGCGGAAGAACACCACGAACACCACGCCG
>ERZ1673749.1605-NODE-1605-length-14491-cov-9.537268_pt1 | contig 14491 bp, 10 predicted proteins | sample MGYA00580204_ERZ1673749 | MGnify/ENA primary metagenome ERZ1673749 (study PRJEB41218, sample SAMN15661745) | gut metagenome | host: Homo sapiens | place: Canada: London | collected 2015-08-20/2019-03-30 | study: EMG produced TPA metagenomics assembly of...
TGGCAGGCGCCTTCCTCCTGGGTCTGGCCTTCAGCCTGTTCCGACAGACCAAAGGCCCGTCCGGTCGGCCCCGAAAGCGTCTCCCGTTTTTGCGGAGACAGTTGGAATGATCTCCTTGTCGATAGATCCTTGGGGCAAACGCCCCGCCCGTCCACCCGAAGCTGACCGGAAACGGCCAAGAACTTGAAAAGAAAAGAGGAATTATGATGAAACAGTTGAAAAAATGGGCTGCCGTCCTGCTGGCATTCTTGCTGGTTGTGACGCTGGTGCCGGCAAATTCGTTTGCCGCCGAACAAACGACGAAACTCATCGTGAAGGGCGTTGAAGACGATGCAGTCGTAACCGCCTATAAACTTACGAAGGCAACTTTTCTTGCCAACGGAGACTTCGACAAATACGAGAACGTCGTAGCAGGAGCATTTACAAAACCGGCAGAGCCGACTACAGCAGAATGGTCTAAATTGCTCACAAAGCCGGTTGGTGAATTGGGAACAGCAATTCCCCTCACACAGGCTGCAGCTGGTGGAGATTATACGTCTGAACCACAAGGCGCCGGTCTTTACATGATTCTGGTTACTTCCAAAGAGGGTAAAAAAACAGTATCGGTTTACAATCCTATGCTGGTCGGCATTAGCTATAAGAAGGCTACAGATGGTACGGAATCGGCCACAGGAGGTACCATTAGTGTACCGGCCAATTTCCAACTTGGTAAAGATGCCGTTCTTTACGCAAAGAAGAGTGAAGTACCTCTGAATAAGACCGTAAAAGATCCAACAGGAAATGAGCCTGAAGCAACGAATCCAACGGACCATGTTATTGGTTTAGGCCAAGGTGAAAAACCGGAATTTACCATTGATACCACCATTCCTTCCTATCCGAAAACGGACAAGAATCTTGTATTCACCATTACCGATACTTTGGACAAGGGATTAACTGCACCAAAAGCGGAAGAGATCACCGTTACTGTTGGTGGTCAACCCCTTCCCCAGGGTGCGGCAACTGTCGTAGTTAATAAAGATACCAATGTCATCACCATCACTTTCACGGATGCTTATCTGAAAAAGTTGGAAGGAAAAGCTACGGACGTTAAGGTTGTTTATACGGCTGAATTGAATGATCAGGCAACCACCAACGCCATTCCCAACAAGAATACGGTTAAGGTTGAATATACCAATGATCCGAAGACCGGTAAAACGTCTGAACATGAAGATATTACCAGACAGTATACCTTCGAAATCGACGGCTTTACAAAGGGATCGGGTTCTGAGAAGACCCACGAAATCACCAAGCATGGAGAAAAGATTACTGAAAAAAGCAAGTGGACAGACGATCCGTTGGCTGGAGCTGAATTTACCCTCTATGATAAAGATCCGTCGAAAGATCAGACAGCAAAAGCTCTGCGTACAACCACGACGGATGCTACGGGCCGCATGACCTTTAGCCGATTGGATGAGGGCACCTATTATATCAAAGAAACCAAAGCTCCTAACGGATACCAGCTCAACGACAAGGTTTACACGGCTGAGATCAAAGCTGAGTATGATACGGCAAATCACGTGCTGAAATCCTGGTCTGTCGTGATTGATGGGAAGGTTTCAACCTTTACCCTCGATCATACGAAAGAGGAAGTTACTGTTACCCAAACTGCAGAAGACAATACCCTGATCAAGAACACCAAGATCCCCGGACTGCCGACCACCGGTGGTATGGGTACCTATCTCTTCACCGGCATCGGCGTGGCTCTCTTGGCCGGCGCAGCGGTGATGGTTACGGTCCTTCGCAAGAAGAACGCGCAAACCACACGATAAACGGAATAAGGATCAATCGATTCATTGTTGAATAGTAAGAGCGTCGCCCCGGAAGGCTCCGGGGCGGCCCCTCTTATTTCTTGTGGGATCTTCGGATCCATCGGCAGAAAGAGCGGATATGGAACAGAAAAAGAACCCGGAATCCGGGGAAGATATGACCAAAATGAATGAGGAACCCGACAAAGGGGCAACCGGGAAAAAGGATCGAAAACTCAGGCTCCTCGCGGTCTTTCTTTTGCTTGCCGGAATTTTGGTTCTTCTGTATCCGACCATCAGTAATCGCTTTAACCAGTGGCGGGCGGAGCAATTGTCCACCACCTACCAGGAAGTGGTTAAAGCCATTCCCGATGATCATTTTGCCGAAGAGTTGGAAAAAGCGCGAAAGTACAATGAGAAGCTGACAGGGGAAAGCGTGCCGGATGTGTTCGCGCTTCGAGAAAAGCATGATGACCCCCTCTATGATTCGCTTCTTAACGTGACCGGCGACGGGATGATGGGAGAGGTCGAGATTCCGGCCATCAACGTCAAAATCCCCGTTTTCCACTACACGACGGATCAGGTGCTTCAACAAAATGTGGGGCATCTGGCAGGATCTTCCTTGCCCGTCGGGGGAAAGGGAACGCACGCCGTTCTCTCGGCACACCGCGGGTTGCCCTCGGCAAAGCTGTTCACCGACCTCAACCTGCTAAAAAAGGGCGATCTGTTCTTTATTCGGGTGCTGAACGAGTTTTTAGCGTATAAGGTGGATCAGATGATCGAGGTGGAGCCGACGGAAACCGCGTCGTTAGCTATCGACCGGGACAAGGATCTGTGCACGCTCTTCACCTGTACGCCGTACGGCGTCAATACCCAGCGCCTTCTGGTGCGGGGGCATCGCGTGGACTATACGCCGGAGGAGGCCAAGAAGGCTTTTGAAGATGCGAAAGATCTTCGCGTGGACACAACGCGCCTGAGCATTCATTTGTTGGCGGCCGCCATCGGAATCACGGTTGGGCTTACGCCCTACCTCATCTGGCGAAAGAAGAAAAAGAAACAGGAGGCCGGGCGTTCATGAGAAAAGCATCGCACCGACGCTTTTGGATTCTCGTTTGTATCCTCATGATTCTGGGAGGACTGGGCTTTCTCCTGTATCCCCCGGCATCGGATCTTTGGAACCGTTACCGAAACAGCAAGCTGGTCGGTACGTATACGCAGGTGGTAAAGAATCTTCCACAAGATCAGTCGAAAGCGATTTGGGAGAAGGCGCGCGAGTATAACGAAAAGCATACGACGAATACCATCGTGGACGCCTTCAAGGAGGAAGAAGAATATGTTCTCACCGCTCCCTATGATCAGTTGCTTAATCCTTCCGGGGATAATATCATGGGGACGATCGAAATACCGAAAATCCATGTGAAGCTGCCCATCTTTCACGGGGTGGGCGAGGAATCGCTGCAGCGTGGGGCGGGACATCTGGAAGGAACGTCCCTTCCGATTGGCGGAAAATCCACCCATTCGGTCATCTCGGCGCATCGCGGATTGCCTTCGGCGATTCTCTTCACGGATCTCGACCAGATGGCAAAGGGCGATCTCTTCTATCTGCACATTATGGATGCGGTCTTTGCCTACCGAGTGGTGGATATACAAACGGTGTTGCCCCATCAGTCGGAACTCTTGGCGATTCAACCGAATCGCGACCTTTGTACGCTGCTTACCTGTACGCCCTATGGCGTGAACAGTCATCGGTTGCTCGTGACCGGCGAGCGAACCGCCTACATCCCCGACGAGGCTACACCGGTCGAGGAAAAAGATGTGGCTATCTTGGACACGGTCATTGCCAACTGGAAGATCACCGTAGCCGGCGTTATCGTCCTTCTCTTCTTTCTCTTTGGGCTTCTTCTTCGGAGTCGGCGAAAGAACGGGCAGGAGCGAGAAGTCGCGGATCGCAACAAGGAATAAAGGAGTAAACCATGAATAAACAGCTTCAAAAAAGACATCAGCCCAATGTGTGGGCGCGGCTCCTCGCTTTTGCAGGCGCCTTCGTCATCTGTCTGGCGACCCTCTTTCCCATGGACGCCCTGGCGCGGCGCGACAATCCCATGGTACGCTCCTACGACGCAACGAAATGGGGCTCCCTTACCTTGCATTTGACCTATACGAAGGACGAAAGCCAAACGGCGACCCCTCTCGACGGGGCAACCCTTCGCCTCGTTCGCATCGCGGATCTTTCGATGGGCGCCGATGGCCCGCACTATACCCTTCGCTCGGGGCTGACGAGTCTGCATTACGATTTTACCAAGATGACGTCAAGCGACCTGCGTCGGGCCGGTCAAGACATTGCAGCCTATATCCAGGCGCATCCCAAGGCTTTGACGGCGCTCAGAAACGAGTCCAACGCAAACGTCAAGCCGGAACTCAATTCGACCTATAAGCCGGTTCGCACGGCCACGTCGGATGTGCAAGGCAAGGTTTCTTTTGACCATTTGGTTCACGGCGTCTACCTTGTTACACAAGAAGGCAAGGCGGGCACGGCTTCGCAGTTTGTGCCCATGTCTCCGGTTCTGTATTTTGTTCCCGAGTATCTAGAGGCGGGCAGCAGTGCCGCTTGGGTCTATGATATTGTGGCGAACCCCAAGTATTCGCCCAACAAGCCGCCGACACCGCAGGAATCCTCTTCCACCCCGAAGGAATCCTCTTCGACACCGACAGGTTCTTCCACAACGCCGCCGGAATCCTCTTCGACGCCACCGGAAAACCCGCCAACATCGTCCACGCCGACGCCTCCGACACCGCCTGTCCCGCCGCAACCGCCCACACCGGGCACCGGCGACAAGATTCGCTTAGGTCTCTGGGTTGGTACCGGCTTGCTCGCGTTTATTGCTCTGCTTTTGATGCTTCGTAAGAAGCGTAAGGATAACGACGAATAATATCGCCCTCGCGGCCCCTGCTCCGTTGTCGGTTTTGACCGGACGGGGCCGTCGTCACCCATGGGGACCGTTTTCACATGTGAGCAGGACTGTTCACCGGTGATCAAGGTCGTCTTCACCCGTGCCCCACAGGAGGCAAGATGAACGAACAACGATCAAAGAAACGAATGACGAAACTTTTGGCCATGCTGCTTGCTTTTTTCATGGTCCTTACTTTCGCGTTGCCAAATAATCCGGGTACGTCCTTTGCCGATTCCAACGATGCCGACGAGTCATCGTTGTTTTCGTTATTAAATAACGGAAAAATGAACGACGGTGAACCAAGCGACGTACCGGGTGCACCAGGCGCGCCGGTGGCCGCACAACAGGCCGCAGGAACGTACATCACGGTAAAGGATCAGTACGGGAATCCGGTGGATAATGTTTACTTTACTATTTACAACACCTATGATCAGATAACTTACTATGGGGAGTCTGTGCAAGGTGTACTCTATCTCTATTCCTCAAATAAAAAATATGAGAATCTGTCTCTTGAAGCGTTTGGCTTTAATGAGAACCGATATCACCAAATCGCCGTTAATACGACGATTGGCGATACGACGAACTATAATGTAGACCCCAATGCGATTCTCGCCCAATTTTATATTCAAAGGGGGGTGGTAAAGTTTAACCAGGGCAGCGCGAAGCTTGTTCTGCAAAGCAAGGCGCAGCCGCCCGCCCCTGCCCGCGACACGATGACCGCCAAGGACAGAAAAGGAAAACCGGCGCAGGGCATCGCCTTTCTGCTGTATAAAGATGGGGAGCCCAATATTCAGGCAAACCTGCTTTCCGATCGCAATGGTGCGCTGGCCTACAAAGCCAATTCGGAGGTTTTTGCTCCAAAGACTTTGGACGCCGGTACGTACACCGTAAAAGTCACGCCCCAGTCTTCCAGTGACACCGCCAAGGCGACCTATGTCATGGATGCCACGAAAATTTATGCCACGTTTACCGTGACGGATGACGGTGCGGGCAATAAAACGGTGGCGTTTTCCCCGGCAAGCAGCCAAAATCTTATTTTTCCACTGATTGCGGATCTTCCTAAGGGAGAGGCGACATTAACGGTCAACAAGAAAGATGAGAAAGGCGATCCCCTTTCCCGCGTCACCTTTCAGCTGCAAGGCCCTGTGGATAGCGCTGCCGCTGGCACGAGGACGTCCGGTCCGACGGGAGCCGATGGAAAAACTACGTTCAAAAATTTAGCCTATGGGGAATACCTATTGACGGAACTATCGGCTCCGGACGGGTATGTCGTCAGCAAACAGGTCATCCATGTCATGCTGGGAAAGGATGCGGATACACCCATCGTGGGCGGAACGGATGTGACCAAGCGTCTCACGCTCGATTCGGTCACCTGGAATCCGCCTCATGTGGAAAATGGTGTGAACACCATTTATCCCAACCAGGCCGAGTCCTTGTCCGTGGATGCGGTGATTCAGGTGCCTGCAACGGCGAGCCTTGCGCCCGGCGATTTCTTTACCATCCAGCTTTCCGATAACGTAGATACCTATGGTCTGGTGCAGTCCAAAGAGCAGGGACTGGACATTTTTGCCAATGGAGGAAAGCTCGCTGAAGGCAAATTTGATCCAACCACGAGAACGATCACCTATACGTTTACGAATCTGGTCAAGACCTTTACAGCCAATCAGATCAAGCTCCATACGGTGCTTTTCATTGACAAGGTGAAGGTGCCGCAAGAAATGAAATCGCCTTCCACGGTCACACTTTCATATGGCCTTCGTCAAACGACGCCGTCTACGCCGTCTACGTCGTCTTTTCAAGTGCTTTACCGTCCTTATTACTATCCGCAAGAGACGGGTGGATCCAATATTGGAACCATGTATTCCATCTACAACCCGGATAAAAAGACGGCGACCACTTATATTTACGTCAACCCACTTACCAACAAGCTCAAAAAGGGAAAATTGGAAATTTCCGGCAAGGGATCTGTGTTGATGAATGCTCTGACCGATGTGAAGGTTTACGACGGCGGAAGCGGCAGCAAGAATACTATGGTGCCGTCCTGGGGTATCGTTCCGGCTAACTTGACGGAAGTGAACGACCTTTCGCCGGTGATTGACGGAAATGCCAACAAGATCACCATTGATTTGGACGATAAACTGGACAGTGGAAGTCAGGCGTACATCGTCAAGGTGACCACCGGTTATGATCCTTCCTCGACGGAGGATTTGGGCATGGTGGCGAAGCTCTACGGCTATTTCAATGGCTATTGGAGCCGGTACTACAATTATTCTTACTATGACTATGACTGGGCTGCCGCACAGACGTACATGAAATTTTATGAGCATGAAGGCACGGCGACCGGCGTAGGTTTCAACGCCGAGGTCACGGTTTCCAACCCGAAAAACCACATCGAGTGGACCAAGGTGAATGAATCCGGCCTGCCCCTGGAAGGGGCGGAATTTCGTTTGGTACGTGTTCAGAATGATTCAGAGAAGACGGTGATCGACAAACTTGTCTCCAACCGGGATGGGCGCTTGTCCGCTTCCAGCCTGGCGCCGGGCTCTTATAAGCTCTATGAAACCAAAGCGCCGGATGGCTATGAGATTCCTAAGGATGACACGGGAAAGGATAAGCCTTTGGCCACTTTTACCGTGAACGAGAAAGGCGAAATTCAAAATCCGGATCCTGAAGATGGCAAAATCGTCAATGGCCGTCTGGAAGGTCGCTTCTCCGTCCACAAGACGGACAATGCGGAGAACGAAGCGGATCGCAAGCCGTTGAAGGACACTGCATTCACCTTGACGCCGTTGAAAGAGGATCCGAAGAAGCCCGGTTCATGGATTGTCGATAAGACCAAGAGTCCGATCACTAAGACGACCGATGCGGAGGGGAACTTGACCTTTTCCGGTCTTGCCATAGGAAAATATCAACTGAAAGAAACCAAGCAGTTGCCGGGTTATGTGTTGTGCGATACCACCTGGACGGTGGAAGTGAAAGAAGTACCTGTGGTGGCGACCAAACCGGACATCAAACGGGTGGTGACTACGGTTACCGAGGACGCTTCGCCGTCGCTTGCCCAATCCACCGCTTCCGTCTCCTTTGGACGAAGCCTCGTACCCACCTCCACAAAAGACACCTACCTCGCGCCGCTACTGGATCATACCATGCAGCGCCTGCAAAAGGCACAGGCGCTTCTCTCGTCCGATACGCAGGAAGAGGCATCGTCTTTTGCCGACGGTATGCTGTATTCTGCCGACGCTCCTTTGCTCTCTGTCGGTGCTCCTTTGCGCTCTGTCGGTGCGGGGAAATACCGGTACTACAATCCGGTAGAGGTTGACGGGAAGAAATGGCCTGCCAACGTGCAGGAGATGGACGTCGATGGAGACAAACAGGCCGACTACAAGATCACCCAGACCATGGAACCCGACGGAACAACGCCGGGGCAGTACAAGGTGAATGTAAAAGTGGAGAAGATGCCGGAGACGTTGGAGTTGGTGGTATTGATGGATAACTGCTCGGCCTTTAGCCAGTTAACGGGGAACAAGATTGACCGTGCACAGTGGGGCGGCATAGTGGGTGGAACGCTTCAACCAAATCCGACCATGTATGAATGGGTGGATTATTATTTCCGTGGCGTGAAAGACAACTACAATAACGTGACACAAGAAGGCCGTGTGACCCAACTGCTCCAGTTGATTGAAAAGAAGTATCCCAATGCAAAAGTCACGTTGCTGGGCGCAGGAGGACGAAACTTAAAAGAGCAGTATCGCTTTAACAAACCCTATATCAGCCAACCGATCGATAAAGCGATCCAAATCAATAAAAGAATTAATCCGACGGTTGAAAATAATAGAAATGATCCGCAACCGACTTGGGATTTTACCGGTTTTTATGGACGAGCTGGTTTACAGGAAGCGATGAATCAGGCCTATAAAACTTTGAGTCAATCCGGTGCGAAAAAGAAGTCCTTCTTTTATTTACAGGGCTTTCCAAACATTATGACCTATACCTGGTGGTGGGATAATGCAAAACAGGATTTTGCCAATATCAAAAATGTTGCTCAGGTGAGTTGGCTGGTTGAATTAGATCCATCTGCTTACGATAACACCTTTTTAACGCCGGGAGAATACCGTGCAAATGGTCTTCCGAATCCGAGTCAGGTTCATATTTTACAGGATGCGTCGCAATATTGGTTCGATAAGGATCAGTATTGGTACCAGGTTGATGCGGCGGCGATGGAAAGTGAGTATGATAAGGCGATGCCTGCCATTGCGCAGGAGATCACCAACGGCGCGTCGAGTAATGCAAAACTCAATCTGCAAATTCAGTTGGCCGATAATGTCCTTTGGCGGGATCCTGACGGCGATACGTCTATGACGAATGCCGGAGTCAGCTACGATAAGGCGACGGGAATGGTCTCGAAGTCGAATTTCACGATGACCTCCGACAAGCCGCTGGAATTCTCCTATTATGTGAAGGCGAATTCGCAAGCATCCGGCGCGAAGTTCAATGTTTTTGAGAACATCAACCAAGTCAAGACCAGCGGTCTTCAAGTGAACACGACGAAGCCGAACGGTACGGTGGAAAGCAAAACGTCCGCGATTCCGATTCCACAGCTTCGGATTCCGGGCTGGGAAAGTAAGGTGGTGAAGTATTGGTATGGCAATTCGGATGCCGATAACAGGAGCTTCCAGAATTTCCCGGAGACCGGAGCAACACCGCCGACGGCGCCGACTTCGCCCTTGGATACAGCGAAGAGGAAGGCGTCTCAGGTTCTTATCTATTCCAATACGACCTATTCGGATGATCCGGAGACCAAGATTGGTCTGGGGCAGAAGCTAAAAAGTCCCTATGCGTCGTTGCGCTTTGCCCAGGCTCTGCCTTATTACGATAATGATGGAGGGCCCATTACTTATCAGGCAACGGAGTACCATGATCCGATTTTCCACACGAAAATGAACCTGGTCAAGAATGACGCTACGCTGACACAGACCTTCTATATTGGCGCGCAGATGGATCCGGTCGAGGTAACAACGGATATTTTCGTGACCAAGCAGTGGGGAAGCGGGACGACGGATGCGGATAAGGTGTCCGTGACGGCCAAGCTTCTGGCCTTCCAGAAAGATACGAACGGGAGCGAGACGCCGCTGACGGATGCGGAGCTGAAGGACCTGCTCGGAGCCGAAAATCCGACGTCTATCACGTTAGATGCGAATGGAAAATGGACAGGGGCTTTTACGGACTTGCCCACCAGTCAGGTGGTGAAAGGCGAGGCGACGGAAATTGTCTATCGCGTGAAGGAAGTGCCCCTTCCGGGATTTGATGTGTCATATCTATATGATTTTCAAGAGGTGAAGTCGGACGGTACCACCAAACCCACACACTACGTGACGATTGTGAACCAGAAACATACCCTGGTTTCGGTCACCAATGCACCAAACGAAGTAGATTTTTACAAGGTGGACGGAAGCGGCAAGGCGTTGGCTGGTGCCAGGTTCACGCTCCAGAAGGAGACCGAAACGCCGGGTAAATGGGCGGATGTCGCAGGTTACGTGGATATAACGACGGTAAAGGTCACGGCGAACGGTGTAGAACGCACGAAGCTCCATTTTGAGAAGCTGAATCCGGGCAACTACCGTCTTAATGAGACAACCGTTCCGACCGGCTACAAGGAGCCGACGAATCCCGTCGCCACCTTTACTGTTTCCGAAACGACGGGCAAGGTGGAAACGGTCAAGGCGTTAAACGCGAGCGGCAGTCTTGTCGTAGGCAAATCGGGCGCCGCTATCTACAACGTATCGAAAGACCGCCCGCCCATTGATTTCTATATCAATAAACGTGGTGGAGTGCAGGGAGAACCCCTAAGTCAACTGACCTCGGGTACGTTGGTCATGAAACTGGAAAAGACAGACGACACAAGCAAGAGCACGACGGTGACGTTCGATCTTTCTCAAAACTACGAGAACATTTCCAACACGAGAAAAAGAGGCCTCAAAATCACCATTCCGGCCGATTGGCCGGCCGGCGACTATGTTTTGAGTGAAGTGACGGCTCCGGCAGGTTATCAGAAGATGGCCGGTACCAAAACGCTTCGCTACACTGTGCCGGCAGATCTGTCTTCGACGACGGGGCGGACGCTGGGCGTGGTAGATGCTCAGGGCAACGTCCAATCTCCATACCTCTTTGAGGAAACGCAAATTAACGGTGTCTGGACACCGACGTATGCTACGGGCTATGCGCCTCTAGCCATTGAGAATTATGTCTTTGTCCTACCCACCACGGCTGGCCCCGGCACTTTCTTCTTTACCTTGGCAGGCGCCTTCCTCTTGGGACTCGCGATGAGCTTGCGAGGCGCCAGCTCGAAACCGCGTCCGCGGCGACGCAATCATCGCATTGCCCCCAACCGCTAGAAGGAAATCACCTTCCTTCCCATCGCTATATTAAGGAAAGAAGAATGAAAAAATTTATCGATTATTTAAAAACGAAATATAATCCCTTGGCCATCGTGACCTATGGCTCCTTCACCAATGGCGGCAATGACGAAACCAGTGATTTTGATTGCCTGATCATTGTCGATAAGAAATGCAAAAAGCACGATGCGACGCTTATTGATGGGACGCCTTTGGATTGTTTCATCTACACAAAAGAGGAAGTCGCCCATGAAGCGATAGAGACTTTTCTTACTCTATTTGATGGGAATATTATTCATGATACCGATGGGGTGGCCGCTGCGCTGAAGCAACGGGTGAAAGCCTACGTTTTTGAGCATACCGTCACCCCGAATGACGAGAAGCAATGGATTATTGGTTGGATCCGAAAGACGATGCATCGAGCAGAGAAAAACGATGATGAGGGAAATTATCGGGCGGTTGCCTTTCTCGAGGAGAGCTTAAACGATTATTGCATCCTTCGCGATAGGTTTTACTTTGGCAGCAAAAAGGCACTTGCTTTCCTGAAAGAAAATGATGCCTGCGGCTATCGGCTCTATCATCAAGCGCTTCTTGAACGAACGAATACGGCAATTCGTAAATGGGCAGACTATGTGATTCAAATCCATTAAAATGGGGCAAGACGAAGGGAAAGGAGTAGGAACGGAGGGCATACTATTTTTAACATTGCGGTACTGCATATGAAATCAATGAAGGAAAGTCCTGGAATGGGTGAGGGATATGAAAAAACAAAGCCTTGGCATCCGCTTTATAATATAGTCGTTTTTACCTTGTTCGGATATTTGTATAGCAATGGTTTAGAAAGCCCGTCAATGCAGGAAGCATTTCTGACGGGCCTGATTTGGGCGGCCCTCTGCGTTGTCTTTGATGGTTTCGGCTGGGTGATTATTAAGCACCCTCGGAGCATGATAGCCCATTAAAGTTGAGTCGTAGGGTGAACGCTGATTGCGGCGGATCCTCTGGCCATCCGAGTACGGGAGATGGATGAATTTTGTGTGCTGACAGTAGTTGGATGGCAAGAAAATAGAAACGAAAGGTACAAAGACATCGCTAAAAAAACACGGAGGGTAAGATGAAAAAGACAATTGCTCTATTATTCAGTCTGCTGTGCTTTTTCCTGCTAAGTGCTTGTACAGAGGATAAGAAAATTTCTTTTCCCCCAACGGAGAATATTTCGCAAATCGAAATCACTGAAAGCCACGAAAATAGTTTGAAACGCATTACGCAAGCGGACAAAATCTCCGACCTGGTGGAGAACATGGATAGTGTCAAGATATGTTCGCAAAAACTGAATAGGCAATGGAAAAGCCATCGAGGCTCATGTAGAATGATTTGCGACGAAACAAATAACTACAAAGGAGAACTCTCGATGGCTCAAAAACAGAGTAACACAAATCTTTCCACTTTACTATTCAGTTTTATGAATCGATGGTGTAAGTTTACTGTAGGAATCAAGTGGGCAGAGGTGCCCATGACGTGAAGTCAGGTGTGCTTCTTTGATCACCACTGTACTCCTGTCTGATGAATCGCGTCAAGGCATCCCAATCAAAGCCCCCATATGTGAGCTTTAAACCATACTTCCTTTGCTGCCGCACTGCTGATACTTGCCTGCATTGCGTCAAAGTATTTTCCAGAGGCTTTCCTGTGTTGGTTTTCCCACTGAAACAGGACGTTCGATCGCAGGATCGTGACGTCCTCTGCGCCGGCGGCAACCTTCGCTTTCTGAATCTCTGACTGATTCCGGATGAGGTCCAGCATGTCGCCTTTGTTGAAATAATACGCCCTCAGTCGCGCCATCTTATCTGCGCCCGTCTTACTCCAGCCCATCGGCCGTGAACTCATTCTTGACGACAGCACATGGCTCACATGCCCCTCTGCGCTGCAGCCTCTGATGGCGCGCTCCATAAATCTGGCCCTGGCCGCGTTCCAGTTCTGAAGGATGTATTTCTTTCCCTGGAGTACCCGGGCTTTCTCTCCTTCCGATTGTGCGTAGGAGAGAATTTTCCGGCATTGCTTCCGGAATTCCTCCTCTGTTCCTTCACGGATGATGCGGATCAGATCCGCACTCACGTCCGCAGCACTGTCCATAAGATGGCGTGTCATCGCGGTTATATACTTACGCAGATGGAATTCGTCAAGGACCATGGTCAGACCGTCCAGACGCCTGTGCCCTTTCGTGATCCATGCCGCGCCATCGCCCTGAACGTAGATCTTTTTTACCTTTGTGAGGTCATACGTATGCTCAAGATAGGCGTATACCTCATCCCAGAGCTTTTCGTTATCCGGGCCGCTATATACGCCGCTAAAGTAGTGCGGATTGAGAAGGCGTTTTCGTCTGCTCTTTGGCGCCACGGACACGATTCCCTCATAAACATACACGAGTTTTGTCATGACCGTGTTGTTCTTATATCCTTCGGGTAAAACCTTCAGGTCGCCCTTTGCGCTGTTGAACTGAAGCGATGCATGATCTTCATCCGCATCGATGAACAGATACTCTGGGAGAGCGTTTCTCTTCCTGCTCCGGCTTATCCTTTTCCATGGGGAATTCCAATGCATGGATCTTCTTTTTGACGGCTTCGCTACTCACCCGACTCAAGGCGCTTACTTTTTCACCACCTCTGCGGTAAGAGGTCTGTACGGCTTCTGCAAGCAGGTTCGCAAGTGCATCGTCCGTAATCCTCTGATGATCACCTATTCCAAGGAACCGATCCACAAGGTAGCAGGTATCTCTGGTCTTGCGGTTCTTAAACAGCGTTTTTTGGAACTGTACATCGCCAAGAGATGTGGTCAGCATCTTACAGTCCCTGCGGACGATCTGCCATCCTTTGGCCCTCCGCACGGCACTCCCGCGCAGCATCTCATCGTAGCTATTCAGCGTCTGGGGAATAAAATCAAGCCCCATGCGTAAGAATTCGTCTCTTGTTATAAGGATAAACACGGACAAGGTAGACGGATCCCGGAGAAACTGTTCCTGGGCTTTTTTCAATCTTTCAATGCTTCTTAGATCAAACGGATGTATACTAACTGACATAGAGGGCCTCCTTCGTGTCTTCGGTTGTGGTTTGGAAGCTTAACCTCAACACGTTGGAGTACCTCTTTTCTATTACTTTTGAATTCCTAAAAAAACTTTGCACTAACTTTGTAGTGCCTTAGACTTTTACTATCAAACAACATTCCCCTTGCCTTATTCCATCCTGCAACGAGCGTTAAGACTAAGTTCTTGATGTAGGGTTTATCATCAGGGTGGTCTTGATACACGTTGAGACGGTAGTATTGATGTCAAGATTTTTCATGGAGAAATGATTTGCAGAATGTAAAGAGTATA
>ERZ1673749.1610-NODE-1610-length-14419-cov-5.655667_pt1 | contig 14419 bp, 20 predicted proteins | sample MGYA00580204_ERZ1673749 | MGnify/ENA primary metagenome ERZ1673749 (study PRJEB41218, sample SAMN15661745) | gut metagenome | host: Homo sapiens | place: Canada: London | collected 2015-08-20/2019-03-30 | study: EMG produced TPA metagenomics assembly of...
AAGTAGACCAGTTCAAACAGCTTGACCCTGTCCCCCTCCGGGGTGAGGATCAGCTCGTACTTCTCTCCGTTGAAGCCCATTTCGAAGGAGATCTCGTCAAAGACCAGGTTCAAAGTATCTTCCATTTGGGCCACAATCTCCGCGCCACGGGTGTGATCCTTGTCCTCGTCCATCATCTGGCGCAGTGCCCCTTCCATTTCGGCAAAGGTTTCCCACCAGTCCTCTGTCCGCTCCCGGAAGCACTCCGAGAACTGCGGCAGGGCAATGCCTTTCTTGCACGAATCAATCAATTCTTTGGTATCCGCGTCATCCGGGCGGGCCTCCAGCGCCTTTTCAAAGTACCGAAGGGCGCGCCCCTCCTGGTCCAGATAATAATAGGAATAGCCCATGCGGAAGTTCCAGTAGTGGTCGCCCTCGAAGTATTCCTCATGGGGCTTCAGCAAAGCAATCGCCTTTTTGAGCATATCTTTGCCGCCTGGCTTATTTGGGTCTGCCAGATTGTTATAAGCCCGGGCCAGCTCACTGTCCATCTCAGGAGTGCGTTCCTCGGCGGGGATGGCCTCCAGCGCGTCAATGATCTTCTGGTATTCGTCGGTTTCATGCCACTTCTGGCACCGCTGTAAAATGTCCATATCCGGCTCCTCCTCATTTTCTGGTTTCCAATCTTTAATCGGCTGGAACACGCCATGCTCATCCCGCTCAAAGGCGCAGGGGGCGGGCGTATTCAAAAGCGGGATAATGTCGGAATCGTCGTTGCAGATCGTGTTCAGCTTGTAAAGCCCGGCGTTGTTGGGGTCGTCCATGTAATCATCGCTCTCGTCACCGGCGGTGAAGCGCCAGCCGCTGTCCCAGTCGCCATCCGCCTCCTCCCGGTAGCAGTAGCCAACCTTGCAGCCCTCCACCGTGATGCGGTTGGTGGCGATGCAGCCATCGGCCCCAGCCCAGTCGGGGAGCAGATTCTTCATGTCCTCCGCCTTCACATGGTAGCTGCGGTTGCGGCCAGCGGACTCGTACAGCTCCTTTCGCAGCGCCGCCACCTGATGGGCCATCTCCTCGATCTCCTCATCGCTCATCAGATCGTGGAGGTCATAGGACAGGGGATCTTGGGCGAAATCTGCCAGAGCCTTGTCCATAGCGTCGTGCTCCTCTGCCGTGGCTGTGACACGGATGCGGCGGGAGGGGGTGTTATACTCGTCCAGATCATGGAGGTTTACCCCGCCGCTGACACTGCACTCCAGCAGGATAGCGGCCAGATCAGTGACTACATCAATGGCGAAGTGAAAGTCGATCTCCACGCCATTGGAGTGGGTGAACTCAAGATACTCCACCGTTTGGTGGAAGTCCCAGTTCTGCTTGTCCAGCCCGATCTTGGCAAAGATTTCGCTGAGAGGGATCTCCTCTTTCTTCTGGTCCTCCAAAAACGCCACAAGGTTCAGACTGTCATCGGAACCTCCAATAAAGTTGCCCCAGTATTTGTCGATATACATCCGTCATGCCTCCTTTTATTCCGGCCACTCATCGCCGTCACAACGGCTGATGAAGTCATAGTGCAGGCTCTCAAAATAGTCGTTGGGATAGGATTCACCATCCTGATGAAGCTCCAGTCCCTCCAGATCTATCATCTCATTGATATATGCAAGGGCATCATGGATACCCGCAATGTGTTCGTCCTGAAGTATTTCAGCCAGCACTTCTCTCTGCGCTGGTGTCAGTGCGGCGAAAAGATCGTTTTTTGCCTTGTTGTCATCCGTTTGGGGGAAACCATCACCCTTGACCCACCGGGCGGTCATGCTGTCTTTCCGATCCACAAGACCGTCAATAAATGCTTTATACAGTTTCAGCTCCTTGCTCATGGCAGATCCTCCATTCCCAAGCAATTTATTTCCGTATTAAACTCCCGTTGTCAATGAGGGCAGCCTACCGGATGCGCCGGAGGGATTCCGGTTCCAGCAAAAGCTCCCGCAGGTTCGGGTCCTCAAAGAAGGACATGGGGCGGAACCTGTGTCGGCCCGGCCACAGCCGCTCCGTCGCCAACCGCTTCGCGGTCTGGAGCGCCTTCTCCCGGTCGCCCAGATAGGGATAGCGCCCGATAGGAGGACTCCGCCAGCGGAAAACCGCTGGGCCGTTCCGTGGTACAGCGCCTCCGGCGGCTCGGTTACGGTGAGTCCTACATCCACTTGGATGGAGTGCCCCTGGTTGGCTCGGATCAGCGTCCGGTCTTCATTGAAGGCATACCGCTGTTTGCTGTCGCTCCTCACAATCTCCTCCAGAATGTCCCGATTGATGGGGTACTTCTTACCGATGCCCGCCGGCAGCGCATTGACATCCGCCCAGCCATGGGCGTCCAATTAGGTTCTGATGACCTCCGGCTTGTGCCGAAGGATTAAACTCATATTTGCTGATCTTTGTAAGATCAGGTGTTGTCTCTCTCGTGCAGTGTCCTCCAAATGATCTCTCAAGCTGACTCTATCCGGATGATGGGCCGGTAGAAGTCATAGTCGCCGTTCAGTTCCTTCTCCTCCTGCACTTCCGGCTTGCAGTGCGGCGAACAGGGCAGGAAGCCGAGAAAGATTCCCAGTCCGCCGCAGATGCTGCGCCCGCCATCGCCGCCGCAGGTGGTAAACCCTTTGCCTTTCACCACCTCTCGCATATAGGGGTCATAGGCGACGGACAGGCCGAAGAAGTTGGGTTCCTCCATATCGAAGGGCTTGTCCTCATCCTCCGGACGTTCAAAATGGTGCAGATGCATGGAGTAGTCCATTCCATCCCCCCAGGGGAACAGGGTGCGGCACCCGCCGCCGCACAGATAGGCCCACTCGTCCGCCGAAAGGCCCTGCTTCTCCAGTTGGTCAAGAAGCGTACCGTAGTCTGTGCGGTTATAGATCCAGATCTGAAAGCCCTTTTCCGTCCGCTCAATACGGGCTGACTGATGCAAGGTAAGGCTGTCAAGGTCGCTCCAGGCAAAATCCCGGAACTTCTTCAGCCAGTCGGGGTGGGCGGTCAGTCTGGGATCGTCCATCTTGACCGGCTCCCAGCAGAGTTCCTCCAGTTCCCGGCCCACCAGCATAGGGCCAATGGCTGCCTGCCGAACGGGAGCCATGCTTTCACGGATCATCTCCTCCGAATCACACTCCATCTCCCATTCCTGGAACAGATAGTCCAGTTCCTCTCGACTGTCCTGATTCAGTCCCACAGAGAACCGTTCCCAGCCCAAGGTGACGGTATCGCCAGGGACAAAGACGAACTCCCGGCCATCTTTTTCGAATATGCCGGTGGTGCAGCTTTGGCCCCAGCGGTCAAAGGTATGTAGACCGAGGAAGGTCATAGCATAACGAGCAGCCAGGTTCTCCATCAGCACCTGTTTCTCGGTGGTATCCATTTGATTGAATTGGGGGCGAAATCGTTTTTCGTTCATAGCAAGTCCTCCTACAGTCGATCCAGATTATCCTGTAAATTGCCTTGCATCAGATGTTGGGCGATAGCTCGGTTTAGTCCCTTATGGGGATGATAGGATGCCTGCTCTGCATCGTGGACACACTCCTCCATCAATGCCTCTGGTGAAATTCCTTGCCGCTTGCCATTGCGGTGGCCAAAGGTGTAGCACACCGATTTGAGAAAATCGAAGATATAATCATGGTTTCCCCGCATATTGGGCAGATCGTTGAAAGAACCCATTCCGCCGTATGCTAAAAGATGGTGGGCGACCTCCCGCCGCTGGGTCCAATCCTCAATATCCCGCCCCAGCCAGTCGAGCCAGTTTTTGAATTCCGGGTGGTCTGTCTGTAGGATTAGCCGCAGACAGACCAGGGCCTCAGTATAAATATCTGTCTGTTTCATCAGATTCCTCCTGATTGCTTTAACGCTCCATTGTGGGTGTGGCTCTCCCAGACGGCCTCAAATTCCGTTTTCTCTATCAAACAGGCATGGAACTCCTCGCCCCAGCCATGAGCGTTGAATTCCTCCACGGTGGGAATGGGTGTGATTTCAATGGCTCCGTCGTAAAGGTCAGGGATGTTGTGGGTGCGGCCGCCGGCGAAAATGTCAATGGAACGGAAGGCCAGCCGCTCATGCTCTGTGTCCACCTCATAGAGGATGACCGGTGGTTCTTCCTCCGGTGCGCCCTCCCAAAAGAGTTTGATGTACTCCACCTCAATACTGCTCCGTCACAGCACGGCGGGCTTCCTCGACGATGGCCTGTTTCTTTTGCCAAAGGTCAGGAGCCAATCTGTCCTGCATCTGCCGGGCGTAAGATGCTGCGGCCAGCCAGCAGCTCCTCCAGTTTTTTGGCCAGCGCCTCCACAATAGCATGGCAGGGGTTTTCGTATCCTACGATCTCCAGCCTTTGCAGCTCGACACAATGGAGTGTTCCATAGAATCCAAGCATAAAGTCTGTTAATTCAGCAATCATCCGATAGCCCTCCATGTTGTTCACATCGGTCTGGCCCTCTTTGGCGGTCATCAGACCGATGATCCCCACCGCCACAGTGAAAGCGCCGCAGCAGGACTGCTCGGTCTGCATCCCAAGGCCCATGACGGAGAACATCTTCCGTGTCTCCTCGGACAAATTCAGATGGTAATATTCATTGCAGGCCATGAACATCGCCTCGGCGCAGGTCAGTTCGGTGCCGATGTGATAGTGGTTGACCAGTTCATAGAGTTTCATTTCTGCCATACCGTACTCCAATCGCAAAGCATTTCATTCTGCGTCACCCGGCGCAGCTCGTCCCGCACCTCCATTAGCGCAAAGCCCAGCAGGTTCTGCCCCCGCCACTTCATCGGGTCCTGGGCCCCCGGGGAGCTGGACGAGAGCCGGATGCCCCAGATGCTGTCATAGGGGCTGGCCTCCACCAGCACGCTGTCCCCGGTGGAGAGGAGAAACTCCCGCAGGTCACGGTTCTGGCTGAATTTGCACCAGTTGCCACCCAGCACAATGGCGTATTTGAACCTGTCCCATACCCTCTGGTCAAAGCCCCGCACCTTGCGGCCCAGGGCCTTGATCTGCCTGGGGTCGCTGCATTTCAAAATCTGGTCCCGGATCTCCCCGTCACCGAACAGCTCAGCTTTTGCGGCCATCATATACTGCTCCATGCAGAGATAGGTGTCGGCGATGGACCAGAAGTCCTCCATCCACCACTGGCTGAGGCAGCTTTTCGTTAGCTGGCCGCCCTCGGCAGGCTGATGGCCCCAGAATAGGTACAGTTCTCGCTTTCTCCCCATGGAAAATTCCTGCTGGAGCCACTGGTGGGTGTACTTGGGCTGCCCCTCCGGCTGCCATGCATCCACCCAGAAGTCACCATGCTCCAACACCTCAATCTTGTCCTCGTCATCCCACCAGCCCTTCCAGGTCACCGGTTCGGGAAAGAGGGTGCGGTATTCCGTCCGCTCCTCCGATGAGAGGGCGTCCAGCCAATCGCCAAATCGGTCTATGTAATCCTCCCCAGAGCCCATGCGCCAGCCGATGGAGTATCGCTCGATCTCCCGGTGAGCCAGCCAAGGGGGAGGCATGATTTTCTTATCCTGTAGCGCCATAGGGTTTGTCCTTTCCTGTTAGATGCTGCCGAAGTTCTTCTGTCATATCCAGTGGAGTACCGTCCAGGGATGTGATTTGTTCCAACTCCGTTTCAGTCAGATTTTTCAGGAAAATGCAGTATTCGTTTGGGTATCCGCCTACAAACTCCATTTTTGGTACCCCGATCTGCTGTGGGTCGGTGATCCACAGGCAAGGCTCCCCCGTTGCCCAAAACTGGGTCAGAGTAAGAACTTGGCCGTTGTAAATAACTTTCTGCTCCATCCTCATTCCTCCTGCATTTTCTTCAGCAGCTTCACGATCCGCTCCCGGTTCTTTGCGGTTTTCATGAAGGTGGGCAGATGGTCAGCCTGGGTCTTTCGTGGGATGCCCAGCGGCTTTTCCCGCAGGTCGGCGCTGAGATAGTCGATCAGATAGGCAAGATGTTCCCGGTTGAGAGACCAGACCGGCTTGCCTTGAAAGGAGGTCAGGAACCACAGTTCCAGACCAAACCAGGGTTCCCTTCCGTCCTTGATCTCAGCGGCATAGGAGAAAGCCTCCGCCGTCTTGTGTACCTCGCCCGACATGGTCGTCCCGCAATAGGGACAGGCCACATGGAGAACGGAAAAGTGCTGCTTTGCCTCATCTTCAATGTCCACCCGATAGCACCTGCCACAGTTCCTACATTGGTTATGCACATCGTAGCGGTAGACCGTCCGGTCGCGGGTTTCTTGATGGGCGCAGCTCAGGCATCGGAAATAAGCATTTTCATCGTCCGCTGTCACAACACCTGCGCGGTTGCATTTTGGGCATTTCACCTGGATGCCGGAGGTCAGGGCGCTGTAGGTACTATATGTAAAATAGGGTTCATCAACCATTCGGCTCATCAATTCATATCCTCAAAAATCTCGTAGCTGCTCAAACTGTTCGATCAGGGCATCTTTCTGGAGCGTATCTCCCGGCAGGGCATCCAGGATACCCCGCAGGGCCATATAAATTTCATCCCGTTCCTCGGTTTCGATAAAGCGCATCTTGTTGAAGGTCTGGGTGTAGGCTGCCACCGCCTCCAGCGCCTGGGTCTGGGCGTCCCCGTCCGGCTCAGCGGCCAGCTTCATCATCTGAGAACGAGTCTTGCGGTATTGATCGGCTGCCTTTTTCGCGGCACTGGCGGGGATATGCTCCGCGCCGTCCCAGCCCCGGAAGGGGTTGTCCAGATTTTGCGCCAGCCACTCCGGTTTCCGGGGCTTGGTGATTCGCAGATCCATGCCTGGCTTGCCTTTCCAGAGCTGTTTTGCCGCTTTTGCAGCGTCCTCCGGCAGGCTGGTCATCCAGAACCAGTGAAGCTTTGGCATCTGCTCCGGGGTTGGGATGTCGGCCGCGTCGAAGCCGAACAGGTCGAAGGTGGAGAGGTCCGTCAGTTCTCGGAACTGTGCCACAGCGGAGAAATTTCTCAGGTTTCCCGGCGCGCCCCAGAGCCGCAGCTCCTTCAGGCTGGGATGAACAACGGGCAAGCCGGTCATGTCAAACTCTTCCAGCCGGATACCATGCAGTCCCCACAGGTTCGGCAGCTCCGGGTGAGGTCGGTATTCCCCGATAAATTGGAGGGTTAAACCGCTGCCATTTCCGGCGGCATGGATGGTGCAGGCGTCCGGCCCCTTGTTCTGGAACAGGAGCTGCTCCGTCTCCTCGCCAAGCCACAGTTCCTCCAGGCCGGTCATATCCAGCATCAGCTTTCCGATGCTGGTACCCCGCAGGTCAAGCGTCCTCTGGCCGTGGTTTAGCAGGGTCAGTTCATGGATGAAGGGGTTTCCCCGCAAAAACTCTGCCAGATCCGGGTGCCATTGCTTACAGATGATTTCAGAGAGACAGGGCAGCGCCTCCAGTTCCAGCGCGAAATCAAAGGGGGTATATTGGTCGATCACTCGATGACTGCTGACCTTCACCGGCTTGCCGCCGATCTCCGTTTCCCCGTCGCTCTCTATGGCCTCCTTGAAGGCCCGCCGCCGCTCCTCCGGGATCTCCTGCCACTTGATCTGACGGTACACCTCGTAGCCGTCATCCCAGCGACCGTAGGAGTGGCAGGGCTCATCGGCGAAGGATGGCAGGATACCCACCAGCGTGTACTGTGGCGGGATTTCCACCGGCACCCGCAGCAGGTGAAGTTCACGGGGCCAGTACATGAAGTCCTTGTAGAGCGGGCGGAGATGGGGCAGTTCCTCCGCGGTCAGAGGGGCGTCACCCACCCAGTCCAGGGACAGGATCACCGCCCAGGACTGACTGCTCACGTTGTCCGGCGGCGCGATGTAGGCCACCTGACAGGCGGTGTAGCGTTCCAGGTATTTGTTGTAGACTGTATAAACCTCTCCGGCGCTGACATTCACGGGTTCACCCTCCTCTCTTCAGTCCTTCTCCAGATAAAATCCCCACACGCAGTTGGAGAACTCTCCGGCGGCAAAACGGTAGAGCTGCCCGTCAATCTCTACCTGCCAGACCTCGAAGGTATGGTCTTGGCGATAGATAGGGTCTTTGACTTTTACCCGCCTGCCAGTGCTTTCCCAATCATAGTCAAAAATGTTTACGCCAAACAATTTGCACTGACCATCTGGGCCAAATGTTTTATATTCCCAGGCCATGCGATGCCTCACAATCCCACGCGCTGCCAGCCGTCCAGCCGCTCCTGCACCGCGTCGATCTTCCACCTGCCGCCCCCACGCTTCATGAGAAAGCGGCGGTCAAAGCCAGTATTTTTCTCTCTGGTGTAGATGCAGAGCTTGTTCTTGGTGATCTGCTCCGCGTCCAGGAACCCTTCCCCCTTGTAGGTTCCCTGGGCGCTGTAAGAGAGTGCCAACGGTCGGTAGCCCGGACGGGGCTTTTCGCTCACATACCTCTCCCAGATCGCCAGAAGGCGGGGCGCAGCTTCGGAGTCCTAAAATCCGGCCTGCTCCATATATTGCTCCCATTCTGTCATCTCGGCAAAGAAAGCGGACAACACCCTGCGGCATTCCTCCGCCGCCTGCTCGTCCAGCACAGTGGGCTTTTTGGCCTTCTCCCGCTGAATCTGGAAGAAGTGTTCCATCTGCTCCTTGGTGAATTGCTCATGGGACACCGGCTCGATCCGGCTGTTCCCGGCGACGGCCAGCAGACCATCATAGGTAATTGCGGTATGGTCGATCTGGATGTGGGAAAGCTTGGGGATGGCGGCTGCCTGGAGCAGTCCGCCGTCGTCCAGCCCGGTGCGGTTGAGGGTTAGAAGGTCCAGCTTGCAGTTTTGCAGGGCGGACAGGCCGCTGCCGTGGATGGCGGCGTTGCCGTCCAGCAGCAGATAGCGCAGCTTGGGCATGGCAGAAAAAATAGGAAAACAGGCGTCGGTGAGGGCGGCGTTTTCCACACCAAAGTTGACCATGCTTTTATGTCCGGCAAAGGCTGCAAGCAGTTCATCCGATACCGGGTAGTCCTTCACATGGAACCCCACCAGGGTGTAACCAGCCAGTCGCTCTATTAGATTCATGGTCAGCTCCGGGATCTCAAACTGTTTTTCTCCATCCAGGGTCAGGACACCGCTTTCCCATGCTGCTGTCCGCGCCCGTTTTGGCCATTCCATCGCTTGCCTCCTTACGCCTGCTCCTTGTAGCAGGCTTCGATGTCGATGAACCGCACATACACGGCGCAAATTTCGCCCTTTGCGTCATAGCCGAAGTAGACGGGATAGTAGCCATCACCCCAGCCGGAGGAGAAGACAGGCAGATTGCAGTCCGTGCCCGGTATCGTCCAGTTGAGCCAGTCGCCGTGGCTCTCCTGATACTTGGGATGGGCTTTGGCGTTTTCCTCCATCAAGTCGCAGAACAGGTCGTTGTAGGGGTCGATGTCCGGGTCCTCCTCCAGCCGCTTGGCCCAGTACCTCTTAAAGGCTGCCTGAGTTTGGATGTCCGCAATGCACCCCATCCCGGCGTCTACGCCAAAGCCAAAATAATCGTCCTCGCCCAGTTCCTCCCCCAGATCCTCTTTGCCTGTCATGCCCAACTCATAGCGGACAGGCTTCTCCTGGCTGACCTCCACCTTGACACAGGCGTAGCGGTCGCCGTATTGTTCACTGGGTACCACGCAGATTTTTACTGGGTAAGTCCCGGCGGGGATTGTCTGTATAAAGGGCGGCGTGTCCTCCAGCTCCACCAGCGGATCGCAGGCGAAGATCTGCCCGGTGGGGAAATGGACGACACCGATGTCCAGTACATCCACCGCCATGTTCCCAATCACTTTCTCTGTGAAATGGGCCTCCAAGTCATCTTTACAGGTCAGTTTGTTCTTGATTACTTCGTATTTGTTCAGCCATTCAGTTGTAGGCATATCAGTTTCCTCCTGTTGATTCTGTTTCTTGATGTACACACTCTTTGAGCCGTCCCAGTAGCAGTTCACACACCGGCCATTCTGGAAATGATGGTCACAATTCGGGTAGCCATAGAGAATATGGGCACATTCCGGGCACAGTCCCATCATCTGTGAGGAGCCTTTGAAAAACAGGCTGCCGCACTCATCACAAACGGCCAGTTCTTTTTTTGCCACGGGTATCACCAGTCCCTTTCCCGGATGGCCTCCTCGGTGTCAATGGGGATATTGAACCACTCCAGAATGTAGGCCACAGTAACGCCGATGCAATCACGGGCCACCGTTTCGATCTCGCTGTCGTTCTCGTCAAACTCCTCCTGAAGATCATTGATGCCGCAGACTGCCTCATCCAGCGTTTCCTGTATCACTTCGGTGTCGGTTTCGCCGCTTTCCAGCAAGTCGATGACCTTCTGGAGCTCGTCCTTTACCCTGTCTACCAGAAAAGCAGGATAGTAATCATCCTGATACATCTCGTCCAACAGCTTATAATCCGGGTCAAATGCTTTCATCGTGATTGCTCCTTTCTCATTCAAACATCAAACCGTATGATTTGGTCAGGCTTCCGTCGTCCTCATGGAAAATACACTGATACAGGGGCTGGCGCTGTGTTGCTTTGCGGAACCTCTCCAGAACAGGAGCCAGCGCCTCACCGGTAGGGATACCGAGCATATCAGACACCCGCCGCAAGCTGCCCCTATCCATATCTTCCAAGTTACAGTTACGCTGCCTCTGCCCATATTCCTCCAGTGTTTTGGAATCCACATACTGCTTTGTATCACAGCAGTCATGCCAGCAGATACAGCTCACAAGCAGGGAAAAGAGATTGTCCATGCTCTCAGCCAGACGGCCTGTCTCACCTTCGCTGCTGTAATAGCCGATGGAGCCATCTTCCAACAAGTGGTATTCTCCGCCGGAGCCATCTCTGGCAAATGCCATGCCGGGCAGTGTGAAGGTTGCTCGACCGTCCGCCTCATCCCTCGGGGACAACTCATCCAGCAGGAAGAAGTCAAAAAGCGAATCAAATTCCTCTGCCAAATTAGGATTTTCACGCAGTATTTTCAAATAATCCATAGCTATTTCCTCCAGTTATGATTGCGATTGATTTCTCATTGCTTCCCATCCAGCGCCTCCACGGTTTTCATGGCAGCGGAATCAAATATACACTGCCGCAAATCGCGCTCGATCAGGGCGAACACATCGGGAAAGCATTCAATCTCATCCTGATACTCATATTTCGCATACAGTTTCCCGTACTCGGAGATCCAAACCTCTGCCGGGTAGTAGTAGCCGATATGACCGATAGGCTGACACCGCTCACCGGCGGCCTGTTCGATCTCCGCCAGCTCACAGCCGGACATGTCCCGAAAATAGGCGTCCTCCAAATGGTCTTTGATCCCGTTAACCAGGTAAGGAAACAAAGCAAATTCAAAGTCAGCCGCCCAGTTCATCTTTTTCTGCTCCAGGTACCACTCACAGCACAGGCCGAAATACTTGCGGTAAAACCGCTGGACGGTCTTCATCATCGGGACGCCATGATCGGCGTAATACTGCTCCGCAATGGAGATGTCAACTTTTCGCCCTTCGTACCACCCGGCGTACTCCATCAGCTGCTTGACCTTGCTTTTGAGGTCGCCGGAGATTAGGGTGCGTTCTTTGATCATTCGAACCATCTCCTGTCTACTACAGATCAAAGTTCATTTGGATAGCCGATCTTATCCAGTCCCGCCTTGATTTCCTCCCACTCGCTGCGCCTGGGGTTCAGCGCGGCGACCAGTTCCTTTGTCACCGGCGCCCCGTCCACAAGCCGGCGCACAGCTTCCAAAGGCAGGTCAACGGGAAGCCACTTCCCGTACTCCACATAGGTCTGTGCCTCGCCGTCGATTCTGGAGAGCAGATCCCTGGACGCATCCTCGCCGTCCATCGGATTGCAGTGCCAGGCGATGCCATCTTCCGTCCAGACGCAGAAGGTGCTTTTCATCTTCTTGACCTCATGGCTGGTCATGAGCTTTTGCAAAGCGGTCGGCATCCCGTCGGTCAGGTCTTCGATTCGGGGGAGTTTTTCCTCCCAGTCGTAGAGCTCGGAGTCCACACCGTTGATGACGCAGCCTTCGGGCGCAAACAGGACAATCATGCTTTGGCCGCTGCCATCGGTGGCAAAAAATGCTTCCCTGCCTTCGGCAGACGCATTGCTCTGGGATACTGGTTCCTTTGCACAGCGTCGTTTCCCCCCCGACAGTCTTTATACCATTGCAGGCGGATCTGCTGGATCAAAAGCGTGGGCAAGTGTTCCGCCCTTTTTCTTTCATCAGCTCTCATGGGTAATGCAGAAAATCTCCTTGTTCAAGTCAAAGTAGACCACCATCAGCTCGTCGGTGATTTCCGGGTTGAAAGACAGGTCCAGAATAAAGGCTTGCTGGCCGGTTTCGCCATCCACCAAGCTGCCAAAACGCTTGAGCCGCAAAAAGTCCACCATCTCGATAAAGGACAGCTTGGCCGGATCGATTCCCGGAAAAAGATCAGCCGCAATATCCGGGCCTACACCGTCCCGGTGGAACTGCATGAAAAAGGTCACGAGGTCGTGGTAGGGGCTGCTCTCGTCCGCCAGCGCCGCTTTGATGGCGGCTTTGGCCTTTTCCGCCAATGTCTCCGCCTCATCCAGCATTTCGCCCACCGCGTCCATGGCAGAAGGATTGTCGGTCAGTTCCTCATCTACATCAAAGAAAAAGGGCAGTCCCGTGTCCTCGGGAAAGGTAAAAATTTCCTCGGCGGGCGTGTATTCAAAATCAATGCGTTTACTGTTCAGTTTCATCAGGCTATCCTCCTTATCCTGCAAGGTTGGCATAGGTAATGCCCTTCTTCAAAGAGCCGCTAACCTCTACCGCATGGCCCCAGAACATATCGTCATCGTTATAATAGGCGGTAAAACGGCCGCCGGGAGAAACGGAAACCTCGGTGAGCAGGATGCGCTGGGCAAACTCCTCCTCCGTGATGGGGGCTGTCTCCGGGTCACGGGCGCTTTCCTCATCCTGGGAAAGCCAGTTGTTGGCAAGCCCAGTCAGGTTTTTGGCCGCAAAGTCCCGCATGGCCTTGTCCCAGGTTTCCTGATCTGTAACCAGCCTCTTGGCGGCGTTGCGGGCGCGGGTCCATGAGGGCTTGCTCTCAGCATTGACCTCCAGAGAAAGGCGTACATCCTTTCCGCACCACTGGATCTCACCCTCAAAGGCATCATAGTCCTTATCCAGCGTCAGCTCACCCAGCACTTCGTCCTGGATCACCACCGGCTTGTGGTACTCGTCCAGAATGGCCTGAAGCTCCGGGCAGTCCTCATGAGCTCTGACCACCTCGGAGATGCACCAGGGCCGCGCCACCAGGTTTTGCGCCCATTCTTCCTTCATCCGGCGGATCTTCAGACGGCAGATCTGCTCGTTGCGAAAGCGTCCCCAGCCCCTTTCGCCGTCCCGCTCCTCGTTGGTGACCGGCCACTCCAGCCGCTCCTCTTTGGGGCTGACCTTGCCGGTGTCACAGAACACCATGCCCAGCGTTACAACGGTCATTCCCCAAAAGTCTCCCTTGTTGTGATATCCTCCCCCGATACAGCGCTTGATCAGAGCGACCACTTCCTGCTCCTTAGGCTCGTACATCCCATAGAATTCCTCAAACATGGGCGCAACCTCCTTTACAGTCCTTCCAAAACCGCCGCAATCTTGGGGAGAAACTCCGGAGAAACTTCCTGTTCCAGTGCGCCTCGGTAGGCCAGCACCGCCTGCCAGGAGTAGTAATAGAAGCTGTAGAACAAGTCCGCGGGGAAGACCTCGTCCTCCTTGTAGCGCATCTCATCTTCTTCCTCGTCGTATTCCTCTGACCACAGGTATTCTTCTTTCAGCAGATCAGAGAAGCAGGGGAGGGGAGAGGCGTGTTCCATCTCATCTCCATCGTGGAAGCACTGGAGGATGCAGGCAAAGAAGTCCAGCAGCTCCCCGGCAAGGAAGCGAGCCACGGGGTTCTGGCCGCTCTCCATGAGGGCCTTCTCCAGAATCCGGTTCAGGAACACCGTGCCGAAGGGGGTGGCGTGCCACAGGGTGCCCTGGTGCTCCAGGTTGGTGGTGAACACGTAGAGGGACTTTTTGACTGACGCCAAATCACGCATCTGTTCCAGGACTATCAGGTGAGCGGGAAAATCCGTCCCCCGGCCATAGGCGGTGGTGAGCCGATGCCACGGGACATCAGCGACCTTGAGCTGGCGGATGTAGGTTTTGTTTTCTTCTGTCATGTCGTTGCCCTCCTTATCCCGCTGTCTGACTGCGGTACATCTTCTCCAGCGCGGTGTACCACCGTTTCAGCATGGTTTCCAGACTGGTTTTCCCGCTGCGATCTGTAAAAACAAGAAACTTTTGCAGCAGTCTGGGGAACAGATATTTGCCCGCTTTTGTCAGGTCCTGATTGAGATAGACCATCCGAAGGATACGGCCTTGCTGGTCCAAAGGGTTCTTTTTCAGCAGTTCCTTGTCAAAGCAGAACCGAAGGAACACC
>ERZ1673749.1618-NODE-1618-length-14355-cov-4.066993_pt1 | contig 14355 bp, 12 predicted proteins | sample MGYA00580204_ERZ1673749 | MGnify/ENA primary metagenome ERZ1673749 (study PRJEB41218, sample SAMN15661745) | gut metagenome | host: Homo sapiens | place: Canada: London | collected 2015-08-20/2019-03-30 | study: EMG produced TPA metagenomics assembly of...
CGTCAATGATAACCACTCTTTGTCCCGGTTTAATCGCATCTTTATGCATCTCGATCGTAGCAGTACCATATTCCAGTTCATATTCAACAGAAACAGTCTCGCAAGGGAGCTTTCCTTTTTTTCTGATCGGGATAAATGGCTTATGCAGGTTATATGCAATCGGAACTCCGAAAATAAATCCTCTGGATTCCGGTCCTACAACCACATCAAACTCTACGTCTTTTAATTTTTCCTGCATCAGATCTATTGCCAGATGTAACCCCTCCGCATCCTGAAGAATGCTTGTTACATCTCTGAATATAATTCCCGGTTCCGGAAAATCCGGAATGCTTCTTACATACTCTTCTATCGCTTTCATGATACTCTCTCCATTTCTGTCTAAAATACAACTTTAAGTATAGCATTACTTTTTCTAATTTTCAATCTATGGTTTAACGGTAATGCGTCACCACAATCTGTGGTGTCTTTTTCCCCATATATTCATTAATATCCGGATAATATGTCATCGAGATCCGGATCTGTCTGCCACGACCTTTTAAGAGTGCCTCCACTTCTGTCTTTCCATACTGTTCTTCCAGTTTGCCCAGGAAATCATCTGCATGATGGAACAGCATGGCTTCGATCCTGCATCCATTCACATCCTGCACCTGTAATTTCAGTACATTTCTATCCTTCCCAAGAATTCTTGCACCAAGTAATGTGACATCGCGTGCTGCAAATACCGGTTTTGTATTTCCTTTTCCAAATGGTTCCAGAAGTTCCAGTTCTTTCACCAATCCTTCCGTCACACATCCGAACGGCATCTCCATATCGATAGTTACTTTTTCTTTCATCTCTTCTTCGGTCAGCGTACAGTTTTTATTCAACATCTCGCGAAATTTCCCGACATTCTCTTTCGGAAGTGACAATCCGGCTGCCAGCCGGTGTCCGCCAAACTTCGTCAGCAATTCTTTGCATTTATTCAGTTCTTCATACATGTGGTATCCGTCGATCGACCTGCCGGATCCTTTCACTCCTTCTTCTGCATCCGTCAGTACAAACACCGGTTTATAATAGTTCTCTCTTATCCTTCCGGCGACGATACCTGCCAGACTTTCATGACAATCCGGAAGATAAACGACCAACACCTTGTCCTTGGAAATGGTTGTTGTCTCCACCTGCTCTTCTGCCTGTTTTACAGCCTCTTCCGTCATATCCTTCCTGCTGTCATTCAACGCTTTCAAGTCTCCTGCAAGGATATCTGCCTCCTTCTGCGTTCCTGCTCTCAGTAATTCCAGCGCACGTTTTGCTGTATCCAATCTTCCGCTGGCATTGATACATGGCCCGAGTACAAAACCGATATGATAGGAATTCAGGCTGTTCTTGTCAATCCCTGTACACTCGATCAAAGCTTTCAATCCCGGATTTTTTGTGCGTCTCAGCATCTGAAGACCTTCTTTGACAAAAATACGGTTCTCATCTTCCAGATCCATCACGTCTCCGATCGTAGCGATCGCAACATTTTCGATCAGATCATCCAGATCCGCCGAATCCTTTCCCATACTCTCCCACAATGCCTCCATCATCTTGTATGCAACTGCAGCACCGCAGAGTCCTTTAAATGGATAGAGACAATCCGGCTGCTTAGGATCCATAACCGCATCTGCCGGCGGAATTCTGTATCGTTTTTCTCCATCCTGTTCATCAAACGGGACCTCATGGTGATCTGTTACGATCACTGTCATCCCCATTTCTTTTCCATACGCGATTTCATCTGCTGCCGCGATCCCATTATCACAGGTAATGAGCGTATCTACACCGGCTTCATAAGCTCTTTCGACCAGATGCCTGTTCAGTCCATATCCGTCACTGATACGGTCTGGTATATCACTGTCCACATCCGCACCGAGACGTTCCAGTCCCTCCAACAGAATGTAAGTTGCATTCACTCCGTCTATATCATAATCTCCGATCACCCGGATTTTCTTATCTTCCAGGATCTTCTCTTTCAGAATATCGATTGCTTTATCCATATCTTTCATCAGCATTCCATCATACAGATCACTGATTGTTCCATTCAGATAGCGGTCAACCGCTTCTTCCCCGATCACATCCCTGTTCCGGATCAGACATGCCAGCCGCGGGCTGATCTGGTATTTTTTCCCTATTGCCTCAAAATCTGCGCCTTTCCGCAGCAGAACCCATCGTTCCATTGTTGTCGCTCCTTTGTCTCTTCAGTCTAAGTACAATTACTTTTTAATTTTAAAAAAGCAGTTATACCCTGTCAACAGGCACAACTGCTTTTCAAATCATTTTCTGATTTATTTTTTCTTTTTGTTTGTTGCTTTTTTAGAGGTTTTTGTTTTCATAACATACCACAGGGCTCCTGTGATACATACGGAAGAATATCCTCCGCAGATGATACCTGCCATAAGCGGTGCTGCAAATTCACGAATAGAACTTACACCCATAATAAACAGAACAAATACCATGATAAATGTCGTCAACGATGTATAAATACTTCTTGTCAACGTCTGTGTTATACACTTATTTACCACTTCAGCCAGATCATCGTTTCTCTTCATCAGTGGAAGTTCCTCACGGATTCTGTCAAAGATTACAATCGTTGCATTGATGGAATAACCGACAATCGTCAGCATACATGCAATAAATGTTGTTCCCACTGAGATTCTGGATGCCGCATAGAATGCAAGTACCACCAGAACGTCATGTAACAGTGCCGAAACCGCACTTGTAGCAAAACGTACATCTTTGAAACGGAACCAGATGTAAAGCAGCATAAAGATTGTTGCCACGATCACGGCAATTACTGCATCACGACGCATCTCACCACTGATCGTAGAACTTATATTTTCAGCTGTGATATCGGATTCTTTCACTCCGAATGTAGTTTTCAGTGCTTTGTTGACCTGCTCACGTTTTGCAAGACTTAATGTCTTTGTTTTAATAATGACCTGTTTGGTTCCGGACACCTTCTGTGTCTGAATGTTGTGGTCTCCGGTAATCTTTTCTACCACAGGAACAATCTCTTCATCGATCTCATCGATAGAATAATCTTTGTCAAATTTCACATTCATAGAAGTTCCGCCCTGGAAATCCAGACTGTATGCCAGTGCTCCATTTCCCTTTGCCGAATTGACTCCCATGATCACAAATCCTGCAAGGATCAGTGCAATGGAAACGCTGAAGAATATCTTCTTCTTTCCGAGGAAATTCACCGGCTTTCTTTCTTTCATCTGATGATAATACAGACTCTCTTTGCGGATTCCGATTCCATAGAATGCATATACGATCATACGTGTGATCACCAGTGCGGTAAACATGGATACCACAATACCGATTGCCAGTGTCTGTGCGAATCCTTTTACTGTTCCGGAACCTTTGAACCACAGAACCGCTGCTGCAATCAGGGTTGTTACGTTACCGTCAACGATAGCTGACATTGCTTTCTGGAATCCTGCCTTGAGTGATGACTTCACAGTTTTTCCTTTCGCCATCTCTTCACGCACACGGGCAAAGATAATAACGTTCGCATCCACCGCCATACCAATACTTAAAATGATACCTGCAATACCCGGAAGGGTTAAGGTTACATCAAATGCATTCAGGATCACCAGTACTATCTCTGTATAGATCAGCAGTGCAAGACTGGATGCCAGTCCCGGAAGCCTGTATACCAGAATCATAAACAGGAATACCAGGATCAGACCGATCACTCCCGCCTTCAGACTTGTGCTAAGTGCCTGTTCTCCAAGTTGTGCTCCGACTACATTCGAACGTAATTCTTCCAGTTCCAGTTTCAGTCCACCGATACGGATCGTTGATGCCAGATTATCAGCTTCTTCGTATGTAAAGTCTCCGGTAATATAAGCCTGTCCGCCTGTGATCGCAGACTGAACAACCGGACTGGAGATGGTCTCACCGTCATAAATGATCGCAATCTGTTTTCCGATATTGTTCTGTGTTGCTGTAGCAAATTTCTTTGTTCCTAATTTTGTCAGGTTCAGTTCTACGGAGTATTCTTTATTCCCCATATCATCCTGACCACTCTTTGCAGATGCGCTCTTTACATCAGTTCCTGTAAGGACCGTCTCACCATCTGCCGTCTGGAAAGAAAGGGAACCTGGTTTTCCAAGTTCATCCAGAATCTTATTGGCATCTGTAACACCAGGAATCTCGATATTGATTCGGTCGTCTCCCTCCTGGTATACACTTGCTTCTGTACTGTACTGCTCTACTCGCTTTTGCAGCTTATAGATTGTATCACTCATCTCTTCTTTGGTCGGATTCTTATCTTTTACCTGATAAGTGATGCTGACACCACCGGCTAGATCCAGACCAAGTTTGATGTTCTTCATCGCACCGGTCTTAGATTTTCCAATTCCTGCGATAACAGTAAAACCAAGACCGACGATGAGGATTACAGTCAGAAGCAGACTCAGTATGCTTTTTGACTTTTTCATCGTTCTCCTACACATCCTCTCGAATTATTTATTCTTCTGCAAGTGCAGCCTTCATCATGATCGCACACTCTACACGCTTCCTTTGCATCTCACAGCCGATCTCATAGGTATCATGGATCGTACCGTGGAAATTGTAAGAGTTTGCCATACATCCACCACTGCAATAGAATTTTGCAAAACAGTTTCTGCATTTATCTTTCGAATACACATTACAGCTTCTGAAATCGTCCGCAATCTCCGGCTTCACGATTCCATCGTCCACATTACCCATCAGAAAATCATCCTGTCCGACGAACTGATGGCATGGATAGAGGTCGCCCCATGGTGTAACAGCCAAATATTCTGTTCCGGAACCGCATCCGGATAAACGTTTTGCCACACACGGACCACCATTTAGATCTATCATAAAATGGAAGAAATTGAAGCCTTTTCCCTCTTTCTCGCGTTCGATCATCATCTTCGCAAGTGTATCATATTCCTCCATGATCTTAGGAAGATCTTCCTCCCTGATCGCATACGGATCGCTTTCATCTCCAACGACCGGCTCGATCGACATCTGTTTGAATCCAAGATCTGCAAAATGCATAATATCATTGGAAAAGTCCAGATTGTTTCTTGTAAATGTTCCACGGATATAATATTTTTCCTGATTTCTGCTTTCTGCAAGCTTCTGGAATTTCGGAACGATCAAATCATAGCTTCCCGTTCCGTTACGGAACGGACGCATCTGGTCATTGATTTCCTTTCTTCCATCCAGACTTAATACAACATTGTCCATCTCTTTATTTACAAATTCCTGGATCTCATCATTTAAAAGGACACCATTGGTCGTAACGGTAAAACGGAAATGCTTGTTATGGATCTTCTCCTGTTCTCTTCCGTAAGCCACCAGATCTTTTACAACCTGCCAATTCATCAGAGGTTCCCCTCCGAAGAAGTCAACTTCCAGGTTGCGACGGTTTCCGGAATTTGCGATCAGGAAATCCAGTGCCTTCTTAGCCACTTCAAAGCTCATAAGTGCACGTCTTCCGTGGTACTCTCCCTCTTCTGCGAAGCAATATTTACAGGCAAGGTTACAGTCATGTGCAATGTGCAGGCACAATGCTTTTACGACCGTTTTCCTCTTCTTCACCTCTTCAATCATACATTCGTATGTATCTTTTACAAATAACTGTCCGCCTTCTGTCAGCTCGATCACGTCTGACAATGCATCTTCGATATCTGACGCTTCGTATTTATTTCCCAGTGACTGCAAAAGCTGATCTTTTACATCTGTTTCTTTTAATGTTCCGGCAGTTGGTTCTGTCTCTGATCCGTTCAATTTTGCGATCACATCATAACAGACATCATCTACCACATGTACAGAGCCGCTGTACACATCCATAACGATATTGTATCCATTATTACGGTACTGATGAATCATATCTGGTACCCCTTTCTTGTTTTTCATATTCTATATCGGAAAATTCCTGTTATTTCTCTGATTGTCTGAAATCTCATGTTGTCAAATAATTCCATGAACAGCAAGAAACAGCGACCCTAAAGACCGCTGTCCCGAGTATCCATATGATTTTAAATTATTTGTTCTGTTCGCAAGTCTGATTTCCTACTGTGCAGGATGTCTTACATGCTGACTGGCATGATGTCTGACATTCGCCACATCCACTTTTTTTCAGGTTGCTGTTCATAGGTTTATTCAATGATTTTACATGTTTCATGTTCATGTCCCTCCTTACTATTGCTTAACTTATGTTATTATAACATTTCAATATAGGTTTCGCAATCCTTTTCTTAGGATATCATTCCGCCGGCCATGCCGCCTCCCGCACACAACGCAAATGTCACCAATATCTCTGTACTGCTTCCATGAAATGTGCGGTAGATTCCGACTGTGACAAGCAAAAGTAACGCAAAATACAATATTCCCAGAACAATTCCCCACAGGAACCGCCTGACTTTTGCAAGTTTTCCCACCACAAGTCCGCCGGTAAATGTCGAGATCAGATAGACTGCCGTCACTCCTGCCGTCACCGCGCCTTCATTTAATTCGAATTTATAAAGAGCCAGCGCCAGTATTATCAGAAGAATACCTGTCACTACATATGCCGCAAGAAGAGCTTTCACCATCCACATGATCCATACTTCATTTTGTTCTTTTTTTCTCATCTGCTCCCTCCTCATCTATCACAGATTATGAAGAGAGACTCTCATTTATGCTTCTGTTCTGTCCATAATTGTTCTATTGTTCCATCTGTTTTCCCAGAACCTTCGCTGTATATTCCGCAAGGCAGATTTCTCTTTCTTCAAACAGGTCTTTCTGATCCATGTTCATCAGGAGTACCGCCCCGATCACATCCCCCGCACACAGGATCGGACTGATCACCTCCTGACTGTAAGGTTCTGTTTTGCTCACCACCGGCACATATTTTTTTTCTCCTGCTTTTGCATTCCGCGTCTTTCTTTCCTTCAGAAACTCTCCGAGTTCCCTTGTTATATCTTCATCCTGCAGCTCTTTCTTCCCGTTTCCTGCCGCTGCGACCACCTGATCCATATCACAGATTCCTGCCAGACATCCCAGCATCTGCGACAGACTTTCTGCATACTGTTTGGCGAATGCCGATAATTCTCCGATCGGAGAATATTTCTTCAGAATAATCTCTCCTTCCTTGTCCGTGAATATCTCCAGTGGGTCGCCTTCCCTGATCCTCAGTGTTCTTCTGATTTCTTTTGGAACGACTACACGTCCCAGATCATCGATTCTTCTTACGATTCCTGTTGCTTTCATAGCATTTATCTTCCTCCTGTTTTTTTCTGTTTTTTCCATATTTTCTAACATATGGTTAGTATGCTGAGAAAAAGCTGGAATTATTCATTCTGATATTAGACTGGATATTTTTTCAATAGTTTTGTATAATAGTTGGAAGAAAATATTAGGAGGAATGAATCATGAGTAAAATTGATGAAGTACGTGCTGATATGGTCAAAGCCATGAAAGCAAAAGACAAAGACACAAAGGAAACTTTATCCATGCTGCTTGCAGCTCTTAAGAATAAAGCAATCGACAAACGTGCGGATCTGACACCGGAAGAAGAGACACAGGTTATCTTAAAAGAAATCAAGCAGACAAAAGAGACACTCGATATGACTCCTGCAGACCGTACAGAGATCATCGAAGAATGCAATAAGCGTCTTGCAGTTCTGGAACAGTATGCTCCTAAGATGATGGATGAAGCAGAGATCAAAGAAGTTGTTGCTTCTGTTCTTGCAGAAATGGGACTGGATGCTCCTACTGCAAAGGATAAAGGAAAGATCATGAAAAACCTGATGCCTAAAGTAAAAGGCAAGGCAGACGGAAAGCTCGTTAACGAGATCGTATCTGCTTTTATGAATTAAGACAGTACCATTATTAATGGGCGGCACCCGGTTGGATGCTGCCCATTCTTCTTATCTCTATTCGTCTTAGTTACCCGAAGCACTGTCTGTACTTGTTCCGGTTGTACTTGTATCTTTGGCTTTTACGCTCAATTTCGTGAAATCAATCTTATTCCATGTTCCTTTGTGAACAGTGATTTTTTCCTCTTTCTTCCATTTCTTTAATACTTTTTTATAGTATTTATCCTGTTTCTCCGTGAGCAGGGACTGTTTCTTGGTCTCTGTGGCTGCTTCATCATTGAGGCTTGTAACTTTTGCCACATAGCATGCGGTATCGCTTTCAACCACACCCGTAAGCTCACCTTCTCCCAATTTGTCTGCTGCTTTTACAACTTCTTTAGACGGACTTACAGAATCCGAATCAAACGTTGCATCTTTTGCTTCGGTTCCCTGTTCGGTTGCATAGGATGCAAAATCTTCCGCCGTCTTTGCTCCCTCTGCAAATGCCGCAGCTTTTTCCTTTACCTGCTTCTTCTCATCATCGGATACAGTCGTATCTGATGAATCGGACGAATCTGATGAATCGGACGAATCTGATGATGTAGTATAATCAAACTCCACATACTGCATATGCTTCTGTACTGCTTCTTCATCTGTTACATTCACATTTGCTTCCGCTACGATTGCCGAACGCATCTTCTGCTCGATCACCATCAATGTCATGACACGTTTTACATTCTCTTCGGAACCAGATACCTTGTCTTTTTTCTTCTGGGAGTTGGCCTTGTCAAATTCTTCAGCCGCATCATCGATTGCTTTTTTATCTGCTTTTGTAAGCTTTACGTCATAATCCTTCATATGCTTTTCCAGAAGTGCCATATTCTTCAGATCATCCAGCAAAGTTTCTTTGATCGATTCTTCATAGGTCTTGCCGTCTGACGCATTTTTCGTCCACATATCATCTCCGCCGAAATAACTCGCAAAGTATGTTTCGTACTGAGCCTGTGTATATCTTGCATAGAAATTTGCAACACCTGCCGTGATCTCTTCATCTCCTGCTTTTACGACCACCGCATCATCCTTCAGCGATCCACATCCGGTAAGTGATGCTGCCATAATCCCTGCCAGCGCTAATATTAATGCTCTTTTTTTCATTTATCCTAACCTGCCTTTATTTGCTTAATGGGTCAATTATACCGCTTTTTTCTCCGCCTATCAATCCTTTCAACCCATTTAACACATTTTTCGTAATTTCCAGTGCATCTGTCTGCTTCTCTTTCAGATTTCTTCTCTTCTTCTCATAGATAAAACACGGCTGGGCTCCATCTGCTTTGAATGTCAGTTCCCCACGGAAATCTTCGATCAGCTTCGGAATCCGTTCCGGATGTACCTTCGCTTTTTCATACATGATAAATGTGTAAACCTCTCCCTTTTGTTCGACAGCCGTTACATACAACTGATGTGCCTGTGCTTTCAATGCGGCAACTTCCAGAAGTTTCTCCACCTTCTTCGGAATATCTCCAAACCGGTCTGTCAGTTCTTCTGCCATATCTTCCATTTCTTCCCGGCTCTCAATTGCAGCGATTCGTTTATAGACATCCAGTTTCTGGTATTCATTCGGAATATAAGATGCCGGAATAAATGCATCCACATTCAGATCCATCGTAGTTGTGAAGGTCTCCTCTTCTTCCATCTCACCTTTCAGATGCTTCACCGCTTCGTTCAACATCTTACAGTAAAGGTCATATCCGACCGCCTCCATATGACCATGCTGCTCCGCACCCAAAAGATTTCCCGCTCCACGGATTTCCAGGTCACGCATCGCAATCTTGAATCCTGAGCCAAGGTCCGTGAATTCACGGATAGCAGCCAGCCTCTTTTCTGCCACTTCTCTTAACATCTTATCTCTCCGGTAGAGAAGGAATGCATATGCCATGCGGTTGGAACGTCCGACACGTCCGCGCAGCTGGTAAAGCTGTGAAAGTCCAAGCCGGTCTGCATCATGAATGATCATCGTATTTGCATTTGAGATATCCAGTCCGGTCTCTATGATCGTTGTGGATACCAACACATCGATCTCTCCGTTGATAAAGTCGTACATGATCCTCTCCAGTTCATGCTCCCGCATCTGTCCGTGCGCATAGGCAACCGACAGATCCGGCACCAGCTTCTGCACATGTCCTGCTACCTCATCGATATCTTCCACACGGTTATAGACATAGTATACCTGCCCCTGTCTTGCGCATTCCCGTTCGATTGCTTCACGTACCATCTCGTCATTATATTCCATAACATATGTCTGGATCGGCATACGGTCATTCGGTGCTTCCTCCAATACACTCATATCGCGAATACCGATCAGGCTCATATGAAGTGTTCTCGGGATCGGAGTCGCTGTAAGTGTCAATACATCTACATTTTCCTTCAATTTCTTGATTTTTTCTTTGTGCTGAACACCGAACCGCTGTTCTTCATCAATGATCAGAAGCCCCAGATCTTTGAATTTCAAGTCTTCACTCAGTACCCGATGTGTTCCGATAATGATATCTACCAGTCCCTTTTTCGCATCCTCGATCGTCTTTTTCTGCTGTGCCGGTGTACGGAATCTGCACATCAGGTCAATCCGCACCGGGAACTCTTTCATACGCTGTACGAATGTCCGGTAATGCTGCTGTGCAAGAATCGTTGTCGGAACCAGATAGACTACCTGTTTACTCTCCTGTACAGCTTTGAATGCCGCACGGATTGCAACCTCTGTCTTACCAAATCCAACATCCCCACAGATCAGACGATCCATGATCTTATGACTTTCCATATCTTTTTTTACAGCCTCGATCGCCATCATCTGATCTTCCGTCTCTTCAAACGGAAACATCTCTTCAAATTCTCTCTGCCATACTGTATCTTCTCCGTAGACATAACCATCCTGCTCCTGTCTTGCCGCATACAGCTTCACCAGATCTCTTGCAATCTCTTTTACGGCACCGCGCACCCTGGTCTTGGTCCGGTTCCACTCCTGGGTTCCCAGTTTATTCAGCTTTGGTTTCTTTGCATCGGCACTGGCGTATTTCTGTATCAGATCCAGCTGTGTTGCCGGGATATAGAGATTCCCGCCCTGTGCATACGAGATTTTCATATAATCTTTTGAAATCTTGTCTACAACGATCTTTTCAATTCCCTGATAGACGCCTACACCATGATTCTCATGAACAACATAATCTCCCGGCTTCAGTTCCGAAAAGCTCTGGATCTTGCGTCCTTCATAAGTCTTTCTCTTTTTCTTCTTTTTTCTTTTTCCGAAAATGTCCGACTCTGCGATCACAGTGAATTTAAGCATTGGATATTCATACCCTTCCGCAATGTATCCATATGCCGTCATAATTTCTCCAGGCTTTACTTCGCGGTCCAATTCTTCACCGTAATAACTGCTTAGATTATAATCTCTTAAATCTTCCGCCAGCCTCTTTGCACGGGTTCTCGATCCTGACAGCAGGACTACCCTGTATCCGTTTCTTTTCAGTCTCTTAAGATCCTGTGTCAGCATCTCAAAACTGTTATTGTACGGATTCACACTCTTAGCCTGGATTTCATAAGATTCTCTTACTTCCAATCCCCTGCACTTCATCTCTAACGCAAAAAAGCCGATACTGCTGTAAGTATTGATCTTCTTCAGGATATCTGCAACCGGAAATATCTTTGCCTCTTCCTCTTCCAGTTCATACCCGTTCTCCAGACGCTTTTTCTGCGCTTCCATAAACTCTTCTTCAATATTCTGTCCGCGCTCCACAAGACGCACCGGTTCATCCAGAAAAAGAATGGTATCTTCTTTCGAAAAATAATCCAGGAACGATACTCCCTTCTCTTCTCCCTGCGGAAATTCCACCGCCGGATAGATGGTAATTTCTGTCATATTCTCAATGGACCGCTGACTCTCCACGTCAAAAGTCCGGATAGAATCCACCTCATCTCCCCAAAATTCAATTCTTACCGGAAACTCCTCCGTCAGTGGATAGATATCCAGTATTCCTCCCCGCACTGCAAACTGCCCCGGGCCTTCTACCTGTACTTCCCTGTCATACCCTACATCAGAAAGTCTCTCTGCCATCTCGTCCAGTTTAAGGACACTGTCGTTTTGTATCTTCAGTACTTTTTTTTCAATACTCTCTTTTGGTGCGAGGTGATCCATGAACCCATCCAGACTTGTCACAATCGTCACAGGTGTTCCGGAAAGCACTGCCTGGATTCCTTCCATTCTCTGCTTCACCAGCTCTTTACTACGGATATCTGCTTTATAGAACAGAAAATCCTTTGCCGGATACAGATAAGTATTGTTGTCCAGGAATCGGTATTCTTCATATATCTGTTTTGCTTTTGTCTCACTGGAACAGGCGATGACCTTGTATTTACAGCCATCGCCAATTGCATACATCATATGAGATTTCTGGGAATTCACACATCCGCATACACGGATCATTCCTGCATCTTTTTTCTTATTTTTACAGAGTTCTTCAAACTCTGCAAGTTCTTTTAACGGTCCGATTAAGCCCTGCATCTTTTTATGCCTCCTTAGGCTTTACTTTCCTGTTATACTGGTTCATGGCAGCCTCGATCTCTCCATTTAAGATCATTCCCACCGCATGCTCTGCGCGGTCATATCCCTCTTCCATCAATTCACGATCTTCTTTCGAAAAATGTCCCAGTACATAATCCGCCAGGTCGTATTTCTTTGGCTTCTCCCCAACGCCGATCTTGATTCTCGGAAACACATCGGTTCCAAGGTTGGCAATAATATTTTTTATTCCATTATGCCCTCCGGCGCTTCCTTTCTTACGGATTCTCAACTGCCCTACATCCAGACTGATATCATCATAGATCACAAGAAGTTCGTGTTCTTCATCAATCTTATAATAATTGACCAGTTCTCTTAAGCTTTCCCCGCTCAGATTCATATACGTCTGCGGTTTTACCAGAAGCACCTTCTGTCCCCCGATCATTCCTTTGCCGATCAGTGCTCTTCCTTTTCTTCCGTCTACAGAAATATTATATCTGTCTGCCAACATATCTATGACATCAAACCCTACATTGTGTCTGGTTCCTTCATACTGAAGTGTAGGATTTCCAAGTCCTGCAATAATAAACATAATTTTTCACCTTCCATTTCTTTTATCATTCTACAAGAACCTTTTCCATTTGTCACGGAAAAATTAAACGAATAATTCTTCCACATTTTTCATACATTATAGAAAATGAAACAATCTTTGAAACCAATTACCAGGAGGTCTCACTATGAGTTCCAAAACAAAAATTGTTGTACTTCACATGAAAGAAATCATCTATACCGTTATTTTCGCAGTATTGGCCATTATTCTGATCCTGCTTTTGATATTCATGTTCCGCCCGGAACATCGCTCCGCCTCAAAAGATAACCGGATCTATACTCCGGGAATCTACACCTCAGATATCACTCTGAACAATACTGCGCTGGAAGTTGAGGTGACTGTAGATGAATCCCATATCAATTCCATCCGTTTCACCAATCTGAACGAATCTATCACAACCATGTATCCGTTCATCGAACCTGCGATCGAAGATATTGCCGAACAGGTCTACAAAAAACAGTCACTCGACAATATCCAGTATTCCCAGCTGATTGTCCAGGCCATTGAAACTGCATTGAAAAAAGCCGGAACTACAAAGTAGTTGCGGCTTTTTCTTACATCTGACAGTGGCCTGTGCGATGCCACCCGGCAGGTACTTTCGTCTTTTTGCTTTTATCCTTCAACGATAAGATAACGACCATCCGATAGCGCAAATACTTCTGATGCATCTTCAATCTCTTCGTCAGACATTCCACTGACATCCATTCCTTCCTGATCAAGGAATTCCCTGACTTCTCCGATATTATCTACGATAGAAGCCATACAGTCCTCCAGAAAAGCCTCTGCCTCTTCCAAAGTCTCTGCAACCGGTTCATCAAACAGCTGTCCCTGATTCAAAATAAACGTCTGCAGACATTCTTCATCATACTCGTACATACATCTCAACCTCCCTTATCGTAATATTACACAAACTGCAACAGTTCATCCGGTCTGTCGATCAGATCATCTGCTCCCGCAGTTTCTAACGTTTTTCTGTCCCGGAATCCCCACAACACGCCTATCGTCTTAAGGCCTGCATTCCTTCCGGTTGCCGCATCAACTTCTGAATCTCCGATATACAGGCATTCTTCTTTTGATACGTGCATCTGTTCCATAAGATACCATACTCCGTCCGGCTCCGGTTTCCTTCGGATACCTTCTTTCTGTCCCTGTGCATAATCAAACAATTCTTCTCCAAAGATTGCTTTCACAACTTTTACTGTCTGACGGTCCGGCTTATTGGAAAGGACTGCCAGTTGAATTCCTTTATCTTTCAATGCTTTCAACATCTCCGGGATTCCATCATAAGGTGTTACATGATATGTACAGTTCTGGTCAAATATACGTCCGTATATTTCCATCCCCTCTTCAATCCTTGAAGC
>ERZ1673749.1620-NODE-1620-length-14296-cov-6.210378_pt1 | contig 14296 bp, 10 predicted proteins | sample MGYA00580204_ERZ1673749 | MGnify/ENA primary metagenome ERZ1673749 (study PRJEB41218, sample SAMN15661745) | gut metagenome | host: Homo sapiens | place: Canada: London | collected 2015-08-20/2019-03-30 | study: EMG produced TPA metagenomics assembly of...
CCAACATCACAGAGCTGGACGCAGCCACCCTCAACCGCTTAATCAAAGAAATCGTTGTGCATGAGCGCATTGACGAAGATACTCCCGCGTTGAACGCCCTCAAAGCATTGCGCGGCGCACCCATCAGCATGGGCCGGGGTGAGATTCCCGTGGAGCTGTGCCAGCAGCCGTCCGTACTGCCCCTTTTCTTTTTAGATATGGAAAGGGGGAATTTTCTTTGAAAAAAGATAATCTGCTTCGATATAGTATGCAGCTTGCTTTTCTTAAACAGCTTTTGGAAAAGAAGCTGATTTCTGATAGAGAATACTCCCTAATCAAAAGTCGTCTAATGAAAGACTACAAAATTGTTTCTGATCTATTGTCTTGAATTGCCGTCCTCTATGTGTTATAATAACACTATAATAGGAACACAAAAAGGAGGGCCGCCATGAAAGACGTGGAAATCATTAAGGCGCGTAACGTGCTTTCGTCCAGAGCAAGGACAAATTTAGCAAAGCGCCTGCGTGTTGCTGCTTATTGTCGAGTGAGTACCGATAGTGAAGATCAGCTCAACAGTTACAAGTCACAAGTTCAGCACTATACCGATTTGATTAAAAGTAAATCCGAATGGGACTTAGCCGGTATCTATGCCGATGAAGCAATTACAGGTACACAGGTAACAAAGCGGGAAGATTTTCAGAGGTTAATTAACGTCTGCATGAATGGTGATGTCGATATGATAATCACTAAATCTATTTCCCGTTTTGCGAGAAATACACTGGACACGTTGAAGTATGTTCGTATGCTGAAAGAAAAAGGGATTGCCGTTTTCTTTGAGGAAGAAAACATAAATACTTTGACAATGGACGGTGAATTGCTTCTCGTTATTTTAAGCTCTGTGGCACAGCAGGAAGTTGAAAACATTTCTGCAAATGTCAAAAAGGGCCTAAAAATGAAAATGCAGCGCGGTGAATTGGTTGGGTTCCAAGGTTGCTTAGGGTATGACTACCATCCAGAGGATAAGAGCATTTCGATCAATGAGGAAGAAGCTGAAATAGTACGGTATATCTTCCGGCGCTATATCGAGGGGGCCGGTGGTTCCGTAATTGCACAGGAGCTTGAAAATTTAGGGTACAAGACCAAACGCGGCAGCACCCGATGGGCCGAAACAACAGTTATCGGTATAATCAAAAATGAAAAATACAAAGGCGACATTTTGATGGGGAAAACTTTTACACTTGACCCTATCTCTAAGCGCCGTTTGGATAATTTCGGTGAAGAAGATCAGTTCTACATCCGGGATCACCATGAGGCCATAATATCGGAAGAAATGTTTGAAAAGGCACAGGAGATTTTGAAGCGCCGCGCAAAGCCGCGCCGTTTAGGTACGGATGGCAAGCGTGAGAAATTCAGCCGGAAATATGCCTTTAGCTGTATGCTGGAATGTGGCTTCTGTGGTGGCACACTTACAAGGCGAAGCTGGCACAGCGGTTCACAGTATAACAAGGTTATCTGGCAATGTGTGACTGCTACCAAAAAGGGCAAGAAGTTTTGTCCTGACAGTAAAGGAATTGCCGAGGAAACCATTGAGCAGGCATTTATTGAATCCTACCGGCTTCTGTGCCAAAATAATAAAGACGTGTTAGATGAATTTATTGCCCGAACAGAAGAAACCCTTTCGGGCAGTAATGCAAGCAAGCAGTTAGCGAAAGTAGAGAAAGATATTGCTGCGCTGGACGCAAAGCGGGCCAAGCTGGTTGATATGCGGCTGGAAGAAATCATTGACAAAGATACATACGAGCAAAAGTACCTTGATTTGAGCAGCCAGATCGAACAGCTCCAAAAACAGCGCGAGAGCTTGCAAGAATCCGCTGAAACAGAAAGCACTATGAAAAAGCGGATTGCAGAGTTTCGTAGGACACTGGAAGAAAACGAAGTGCTGGACACTTTTGACCGTTATGTTTTTGAAAGCATAGTTGAAAAAGTGATCGTCGGCGGGTATGATGAAGATGGTAACAAAGACCCGTCCATGTTGACATTCATCTATAAGACTGGATTCAAAAACAGTTTGGACGGCACCAATTTTAAGCCGCCGAGAAAGAACAGCAAGGCAGCGAAAAAGAGCGCCGGTTTGTGTTCCCATACAACCGACGAGGCAAAGTCAATGTGTTCCTATCATAGTGACGACACATGTTGAGAGCGTGGTGCTGCTGGAGAGGTATGATATGGATGGGAGGCGCATAGACCATGGCGAGAGAACGGATTCGGACGACCATCCCTGAAATTGTGGACTATTGGGCAAAGCACACGGGTGAATGCGGATTGAGCGTCGATTTCGCGGAGGCCCATGAGCGGTGCTGGCGCTGCGGCTGCCAGCGCAGTCTGGAACGCTGCCACATCGTCCCTGCTTCTCTGGGCGGCGAGGACACGCCGTCCAATTTTGTCATCTTGTGTAAGCGATGCCATTTGGAAACCCTAATGTGGCGGATCCGGAGGTCATGTGGGACTGGCTGCGGGCATACGGCGTGCCTTTTTATGACACCTTCTGGTGGGTAAACGGGATCGAAGAATACAAAAAGATATACGGGAGATCCTATGCAGAGGAACTCCGGACGCGGGGAATTTCCCCGGAGGACCCGGCATTCAAGGCGGTTTTGGACGAGCAGCGGCAGAAGGCGTCCTACCATTTCGGCGATCCCCATCTGAACATTGCCACACTGGCGGGGATCATCCGAATGGCGCTGAAGGCATACGACGCGGCTCACAGCCTGGAAACTGAACGGAATGTGACCGCCTATATCAACCGGAATGGATTCTGGCAGGGAAAATAAAGGAATTCCCCGACCCAATAAAACGGCCGAATCCCGGCATGATAGAGATGCCGCACTGCCGCGGCATCCGGCTGCTTGGATTTTTGCGGCCTGTACAGAAAACAGTTGTCAAATTCCGGCAGAGGGTGTATGATAGGACAAAGAAAGGCGGCCAGAGTACCGAAACAGGAGGAACGTTATGAACAAAACTGCAAGCATGGTCTTGAAGATCATCGGCGCCAGCCTGGCATTCGCAGCGGTTATCTGCCTGCTGATCGGCGGCTGGCATGACCTCAGCGTGGGATACAGCGGTATGAAGAAGCGGCTGGCCCGGAAATTCGGCTCCGAGTACGACGACTACGCCGACGAAGAGCTCTACGAGTAATCCAGAGCATAAAAAGGGCCCCATCCAGATGGATGGGGCCCTTTTCTGCCACAGGGCAACAAAAAACGGCTGGAAGAAATCCCCAACCGCAACGAAATTCCCCTTGACAGAGGAAAAAAACCATGGTAAAATAAGACGCTTATATGATGGCAGAGGATATTCCGCCATTTTTTATCGTTGAGATAACGATAGCATATTTCCCAGAACAATGCAAGAGCGGGATGCAGGAATTTTAACAACGATACCGTGCGTATCATTCCTGGCCGCGCCACCCGAAAAACCACGCGCCCGGCAGGACAGGGCGGGGCGCACAGAAGAAAGGTGAATGAGAAGATGGCCAAAGACAAGTACTACGGAAAGACCCTTCGTAAGAACTTCGCCAGGCATGAGGAAGTCATGCCCATGCCCAACCTTCTGGAGATCCAGAAGAAGTCTTACCAGGAGTTTTTGGACACCGGCCTCCGGGAGGTGTTCAACGACGTGGGCGCGATCACGGACTATCAGGGCAACCTGGAGCTGACCTTCATCGACTACAAGATGGATGAGGCGCCCAAGTACGACGTGGAGGAGTGCAAGGCCCGGGATGCCACCTACGCCGCGCCGCTGAAGGTGAAGGTCCGCCTGCGGAACAAGGAGACCGAGGAGATCAAGGAGCAGGAGATCTTCATGGGCGACTTCCCGCTGATGACCCACTCCGGCACCTTTGTTATCAACGGCGCCGAGCGCGTCGTGGTTTCCCAGATCGTCCGGTCCCCCGGTGTGTACTACGGCAAGGAGACGGACATCAAGACCGACCTGCCCATCCTCACCTCCACTGTCATCCCCAACCGGGGCGCCTGGCTGGAGTATGAGACCGACGCCAACGAGGTCTTCTGGGTCCGCATCGACAAGAACCGCAAGCTCCCCATCACCTGCCTGATCCGGGCCCTGGGCCTGAAGACGGACCAGGAAATCCTGGACCAGTTCGGCGACGATCCCCGCATCGTCACCACCCTGGAGAAGGACCCTTGCAAGAACTACGAGGACGCCATGCTGGAGATCTACCGGCGCCTGCGTCCCGGCGAGCCCCCCACGGTGGAGGCCAGCGAGACCCTGATCCACAACCTGTTCTTCGACCCCCGGCGCTACGACCTGTCCACCGTGGGCCGGTACAAGTTCAACAAGAAGCTGTCCCTGTGGCAGCGCATCCCCGGCTACAAGCTGGTCTATCCCGTGGCAGATCCTGCCACCGGTGAGCTCCTGTTTGATGAGGGCCATCTGCTGACCAAGGACGATGCCCGCCTGCTGGATACGGTCGGCGTGGGAGAGGTCACCATCGACGTGGAGGGAGCGCCCCTGCGGGTCATGTCCAATAAGATGTGCGACCTGAGCCATTATGTGGACTTCGATCCCCTGGCCGAGTGCGGTATCAAGGAGCGGGTGCGCTTCGACGTGCTGCAGGAGCTGCTGGGCCAGTACAGCGGCGAGGAGCTGAAGGACCAGATCCGCCTGCACCGGGCCGATCTGGTGCCCAAGCATATCATCATTGATGATATCCTCACCTCCATCAACTATATGAACGGCCTGGCCCGGGGCATCTCCGTGAAGGATGACATCGACCACCTGGGCAACCGCCGCCTGCGCTGCGTGGGCGAGCTGCTGCAGAACCAGTTCCGCATCGGCTTTTCCCGGATGGAGCGGGTAATCCGGGAGCGCATGACCATCCAGGACCTGGATGTGGTCACCCCCCAGAGCCTCATCAACATCCGCCCCGTCACCGCCGCCATCAAGGAGTTCTTCGGCTCCAGCCCCCTGAGCCAGTTCATGGATCAGACCAACCCCCTGGCGGAGCTGACCCACAAGCGGCGTCTTTCCGCCCTGGGCCCCGGCGGCCTCTCCCGCGAGCGTGCCAGCATGGAGGTCCGCGACGTCCATTACAGCCATTACGGCCGCATGTGCCCCATCGAGACCCCTGAAGGTCCCAACATCGGCCTGATCTCTTATCTCGCCACCTATGCCCGGATCAATGAGTACGGCTTTATTGAGGCGCCCTACCGGGCGGTGGACAAGGAGACCTTCCACGTCTCCGACGAGATTGTCTATATGACCGCCGACGAGGAGGACAACTACATCGTCGGCCAGGCTGCTGAGCCTCTGGACGAGAACGGCTGCCTCATCAACGCCCGTATCACGGCCCGGCACCGGGACGAGATCGTTGAGGTGGACAAGGAGCGGGTGGACTACATCGATGTGTCCCCCCGGATGATGGTCTCCATCGCGACGGCCATGATCCCCTTCCTGCCCAACGACGACGCCAACCGCGCCCTGATGGGCGCCAACATGCAGCGTCAGGCCGTGCCTCTGCTGCGTCCCCACGCGCCCATTGTGGGCACCGGCATGGAGCACAAGATCTGCATCGACTCTGAGATCGCTGTCCTGGCGGAGGGCGACGGCGTGGTGACCTCTGTGGACGCCCGCCACATCACCGTCAAGTACGACAGCGGCGAGGTCAAGGACTACAAGCTGACCAAGTTCCTCCGGTCCAACCACGGCACCTGCATCAACCAGCGGCCCATCGTGGAGGTGGGCGAGCGGGTTCACGGCTGGGGCACCGACGAGAACGGCCAGACCGTGGATCCCACCGTCCTGGCGGACGGCCCCGCCACTGAGCAGGGCGAGATCGCCCTGGGCCAGAACATCCTGGTTGGCTTCATGACCTGGGAGGGCTACAACTACGAGGACGCCGTGCTGCTGAACGAGCGTCTGGTGCGGGAGGACCTGTATACCTCCATCCACATCGAAGAGTACGAGATCGACGCCCGGGACACCAAGCTGGGCCCGGAGGAGATCACAAGAGACATCCCCAATGTGGGCGAGGACGCCCTGAAGGATCTGGACGAGAACGGCATCATCCGCATCGGCGCGGAGGTCCGTTCCGGCGACATCCTGGTGGGCAAGGTCACCCCCAAGGGCGAGACCGACCTCACCGCCGAGGAGCGGCTGCTGCGGGCCATCTTCGGTGAGAAGGCCCGGGAGGTCCGGGATACCTCTTTGAAGGTCCCCCACGGCGAGAGCGGCATCATCGTGGACGCCAAGGTCTTCACCCGGGAGAACGGCGACGAGCTGAGGCCCGGCGTGAACATGGTAGTGCGGGTGTATATCGCCCAGCGCCGGAAGATCCAGGTGGGCGACAAGATGGCAGGCCGCCACGGCAACAAGGGCGTCGTGTCCCGGGTCCTGCCGCAGGAGGATATGCCCTTCCTGCCCGACGGCACGCCGCTGGACATCGTGCTGAATCCCCTGGGCGTGCCCAGCCGTATGAACATCGGCCAGGTGCTGGAGGTCCATCTGGGCTACGCCGCCCAGAAGCTGGGCTGGAAGGTAGCCACCCCCATCTTCGACGGCGCGTCTTACAGCGACATTCAGGAGCTGCTGCAGCAGGCGGGCCTGGATCCTGAGGGCAAGAGCGTGCTGTACGATGGCCGCACCGGCGAGCCCTTCGACAACAAGGTCACCGTGGGCTACGTGTACTTCCTGAAGCTGCACCATCTGGTGGACGACAAGATCCACGCCCGCTCCACCGGCCCGTACTCCCTGGTCACTCAGCAGCCGCTGGGCGGCAAGGCCCAGTTCGGCGGCCAGCGCTTCGGCGAAATGGAAGTCTGGGCCCTGGAGGCCTATGGCGCAGCCTATACCCTGCAGGAGATCCTGACGGTGAAGTCTGACGACGTCACCGGCCGCGTCCGGACCTACGAGGCCATTGTCAAGGGCCACAACGTGCCCCAGCCCGGTGTGCCGGAGTCCTTCAAGGTGCTGGTGAAGGAGCTGCAGTCCCTGTGCCTGGACATTCAGGTGCTGGACAAGGACGGCAACGTCATCGAACTGAAGGAAGACGAGGACGCTATGGACACCTTCAACCTGGCCCGGATGGACGCCGACGACGACCGGCACCGCGCCTTCTCCGAAGAGGCGGAGTTCCAGGATTCCGGCTTTGACATCGAGGACGCCCCGGAGGATGCCGGCGCGGACATCGACGTGGACTTCGACGACGAATGATCCAGGATCGTATTGTTCGTCAACTCAACAATTCTGGATCATGTAAGGAGGAAATCGCAAGATGATCGACAACAACACTGGCAACAACATTGCCTTTGACGCGATTAAGATCGGCATGGCCTCTCCGGAGCAGATCCGCGCCTGGTCCTATGGCGAGGTGAAAAAGCCGGAGACCATCAACTACCGCACCCTGAAGCCGGAGCGGGACGGCCTGTTCTGTGAGCGCATCTTCGGACCCACCAAGGACTGGGAGTGCCACTGCGGCAAGTACAAGAAGATCCGCTACAAGGGCAAGATCTGCGACCGCTGCGGCGTCGAAGTCACCCGGGCCAAGGTCCGCCGGGAGCGCATGGGCCACATCGAGCTGGCCACCCCCGTCTCCCACATCTGGTATTTCAAGGGCATCCCCTCCCGGATGGGTCTGCTGCTGGACATCAGCCCCCGGATCCTGGAAAAGGTGCTGTATTTCGCCAACTATATCGTCACCGACCCCGGTGAGACTCCGCTGACCAAGAATCAGATCCTCTCCGAGAAGGAGTACCGGGATTACCGTGAGAAGTATGAGGACGACTTCCAGGCCGGCATGGGCGCCGAAGCCGTGAAGAAGCTGCTCCAGGACGTGGACCTGGAGGCCCTCTCCGCCCAGCTCCACGCAGAGCTGAAGGATGCCTCCGGCCAGAAGAAGGCCCGGATCGTCAAGCGGCTGGAGGTGGTGGACGCCTTCCGTCTGTCCGGCAACAAGCCGGAGTGGATGGTCATCGACGTGCTGCCTGTTATCCCGCCGGAGCTGCGCCCCATGGTGCAGCTGGACGGCGGCCGGTTCGCCACGTCCGACCTGAACGACCTGTACCGCCGGGTCATCAACCGGAACAACCGCCTGAAGCGGCTGATCCAGCTGAACGCCCCGGATATCATCGTCCGCAATGAGAAGCGGATGCTCCAGGAGGCTGTGGACGCCCTGATCGACAACGGCCGCCGGGGCCGCGCCGTCACCGGTGCCAACAACCGGGCGCTGAAGTCCCTCAGCGATCTGTTGAAGGGCAAGCAAGGGCGGTTCCGCCAGAACCTGCTGGGCAAGCGCGTGGACTACTCCGGCCGTTCCGTCATCGTGGTCGGCCCCGAGCTGAAGATCTATCAGTGCGGCGTGCCCAAGGAGATGGCCGTGGAGCTGTTCCGTCCTTTCATTATGAAGAAGCTGGTGGAGGACGGCACCGCCAACAACATCAAGTCCGCCAAGAAGATGGTGGACAAGGGTGTCACCGAGGTGTGGGACGCTCTGGATGTCATCATCAAGGACCACCCCGTCATGCTGAACCGCGCTCCGACGCTGCACCGCCTGGGCATCCAGGCCTTCGAGCCGGTGCTGGTGGATGGCCGGGCCTTGAAGCTGCACCCCCTGAACTGCACCGCCTTCAACGCGGACTTCGACGGCGACCAGATGGCCATTCACGTGCCCCTGTCGGCCGAGGCCCAGGCGGAGGCCCGCATCCTGATGCTCTCCGCCAACAACCTGCTGCGTCCCCAGGACGGCGGCCCCGTCACCGTGCCTACCCAGGACATGGTGCTGGGCTCCTACTACCTGACCATGGACCGCATGGGCAAGGCGGAGAAGGGCGCCGAGACCATCTGGTGCGAGGACGCCGGCGACACCAACCTCACCGCTCACTCCATCGTGGACGCAGATGACTTTGTGGCCGCCAACGACGCCCTGGAGAAGGGGCAGAAGAAGGCCGCCTACCGCCCTCTCCACTTCTACGCCAGCGAGGAAGAGGCCCTCATGGCCTACAACGACCATGTGATTGGGCCCCACTGCCCCATCGGCGTGCGCCGCACCATGACCGTGGACGGCGTCAGCCACACCGCTGTGGTAGAGTCCACCCCCGGCCGTATCATCTTCAACCAGAACATCCCTCAGGACCTGGGCTTTGTGGACCGGACCGATCCCGCCCACGTCTGCGACTATGAGGTGACCTTCACCTGCGGCAAGAAGCAGCTGGGCCAGATCGTAGACCGCACCATCAACAAGCACGGCTTCACCGTGGCCGCTGAGGTGCTGGACGCCATCAAGGCCACCGGCTACAAGCACTCCACCCTGGCGGCCATCACGGTCTCCATCGCGGATATGACCGTGCCCCCCAAGAAGTACGAGCTGGTGGCGGCCTCCGAGCAGAAGGTGCTGGACATTGAGAACCAGTATAAGATGGGCTTCATGACCGAGCACGAGCGCTACAAGCAGGTGGTGCAGGTGTGGGAGAAGACCACCAACGATGTCTCTGACGCCCTGCAGAAGAACCTGGACCGCTATAACCCCATTTTCATGATGGCGGACTCCGGCGCCCGCGGTTCTATGAAGCAGATCCGCCAGCTGGCTGGTATGCGTGGCCTGATCGCCAACACCGCCGGCCGCACCATCGAGATCCCCATCAAGGCGAACTACCGCGAGGGCCTGACCGCCCTGGAGTACTTCATTTCCTCCAGAGGCGCCCGGAAGGGCCTGGCCGACACGGCTCTGCGTACCGCAGACTCCGGTTACCTGACCCGCCGCATGGTGGACGTCTCCCAGGATGTCATCATCCGGGAGGAGGACTGCCACGTGACCCACGGCATCAAGGTCTCCGAGATCAGCGAGAACGGCCAGGTGATCGAGAAGTTCTCCGACCGGCTCCGGGGCCGTTTCCTGGTGGGCGATGTGGTGGACGCCGATACCGGCGAGGTGCTGCTGTCCAGCACCAAGATGATGGACGAGAACGACGCCAAGATCCTGGAGACCCACAAGTGGGTCCAGGCCAACTACCGCGACGGCGACCGCTGCACCTTCGACCCGGCGGTTGACGAGCACCCCACCGTCATGATCCGCACCGTGCTGACCTGCAAGGCCCACAGCGGCGTGTGCGCCAAGTGCTACGGCATGAACCTGGCCACCCAGCAGCCTGTGGGTCCGGGCGAGGCGGTCGGCATCATTGCCGCCCAGTCCATCGGCGAACCCGGCACCCAGCTGACCATGCGTACCTTCCACACCGGCGGTCTGGCCGGCGGCGACATCACCCAGGGTCTTCCCCGTGTCGAAGAACTGTTTGAGGCCCGTAAGCCCAAGCGGATGGCTACTCTGGCAGAGATCGGCGGCACGGTCAAGTTCGAAGAGACCAGCAAGGGCAGCCTGGTGAACATCGTCATCACCGCACCTGACGGGGACACCCGCACCTACGCGGTGCCTCACACCGGCCTGCTGGTGAAGGATGGCGACGTGATCGAGGCCGGCCACCAGCTGACCTACGGTGCGTTGAATCCCCACGAGGTGCTGCGCATTCGCGGCGCTGACGCCGTGTACAACTACCTGATCCAGGAGGTCCTGCGGGTGTACCGCCAGCAGGGCGTGGATATCAACGATAAGCATATCGAGATCATCGTCCGCCAGATGATGCGCAAGGTCCGTCTGGAGGACGCCGGCGACACCAAGCTGCTGGACGGCTCTATGGTGGACGTCCTGGAGCTGGACGACGCCAACGAGGAGATCGACCGCCGCAACGCCGCCGGTGAGCGGCAGGAGAACGGCGAGCCTCTGCGCCACGCCGTAGGCACCCAGCTGCTGATGGGCATCACGAAGGCATCTCTCGCCACGGACTCCTTCCTGTCCGCCGCCTCCTTCCAGGAGACCACCAAGGTCCTGACGGAGGCCGCCATCAAGGGCAAGGCCGACCATCTGGTGGGCCTGAAGGAGAATGTCATCATCGGCAAGCTGATCCCTGCCGGCACGGGCCTGACGGCCTACCACACCTTTGCTGAGGAGTTGGTTCCCGGCCCGGCGCCTGTTGAGGCCGCCCCGGAGCCCATTCCCGCAGAGCTGTGATTCGCCGGACATCCCGCAGACACAAGACCGGGAGAGAGCCTGACCGCTTGCGGTCAGGCTCTCTTTTCAGATGCCGGGCATCGAGAGGCGGGGTGAAGGAGACGCCCCGCAGCCCGGGGCTGAAACGGTTCTGCTGAGAAGCGGATGACCAACGCCCCCCTTTATTTAAAATATCAAAGCTCCCTTGTTCCCAGGCGCACTGCGCCGTATCCGGACGGCGGCCAGAAACGGCCCGGAAACAGGGAGAAGTTCTCCTAAGATGTCTCCAGGTATCCGGCACGCCCGGGAGATGGGGAAAACGTCCAAAAGTCTGCGGATCATGGAAAATTTTTACCGAAAAATGTCTTGACGGATATGTTTCCCCATGGTATAATCCAAAAATGCGCGGATATTAGGATTCTGCGGATTTTGCCATGCGTTTCAGGAGGAATTTCCCGTGATCTCGGAGCTTGCTTCCCAGGAGAAGGTCATCGGCGTGAAGCAGTCCCGCAAGGCGATCCGGGAAGGCCGGGCCAAGCGGGTCTATCTCGCCTGTGACGCCGATCCCGCCATCACCGAGCCGGTGGCCGCCAGCTGTGCGGAGGCCGGCATCCCCGTAAAGACGGACTACACACTGTCCCAGCTGGGCCAGGCGTGCCGGATCAGCGTGGGCGCGTCCGTGGTGGCCGTCCTCTCCGCATAAAGAAATGGTTTTTTTCGGAATAGCTTCACCGCGTTCCGTAAAAAATAAGGGCTGTCGTGGTTACACGGCAGCGAAATTATGAAAGAAAGGAGAAATACACCGAATGCCTACTTTTAACCAGCTGGTCCGTAAAGGAAGAGAACAGGCTACCTACAAGTCCACTTCTCCCGCTCTGCAGTTTGGTCTGAACACCCTGAAGAACAAGACCACCGATCTGCCTTCTCCCCAGAAGAGAGGCGTGTGCACCGCCGTGAGAACCGCGACCCCCAAGAAGCCCAACTCCGCCCTGCGTAAGATCGCCCGTGTGCGTCTGACCAACGGCTACGAAGTCACCGCTTACATTCCCGGCGTGGGCCACTCCCTGCAGGAGCACTCCGTCGTGATGATCCGCGGTGGCCGTGTCAAGGATCTCCCCGGTGTCCGTTACCACATCATCCGCGGTACGCTGGATACCCAGGGCGTCTCCGGCCGTATGCAGGCTCGTTCCAAATACGGTGCCAAGCGGCCCAAGCAGAAGTAAGTCTGCGAACTGAGAGCTTTGCCGAATAGGTTTATATAGATGGCGGCCTCCGGGCCGCCGGGACGACCTCTTTGGCAGGCATCCACGGAAGGCTGCAATACGCCTTTTGAGTACCTATGAGATCATAGAATTATTATGAAGGAGGGAAGCATAGTGCCCAGAAGAGGTAATGTTCCCAAGAGAGAGATCCTGCCGGATCCCGTTTACGGCTCCGTCCTGGTCACCCGGCTGATCAATAGTGTCATGCTGGATGGCAAGAAGGGCGTGGCCCAGAAGGTGGTCTACGGTGCCTTCGACCAGATCAAGGAGAAGACCGAGAAAGACCCCATCGAAGTGTTCAACCAGGCCATGGAGAATATCATGCCCAGCCTGGAAGTCAAGGCCCGCCGTGTGGGCGGCGCCACCTATCAGGTCCCCATGGAGGTCCGTCCCGCCCGCCGCACGACCCTGGGTCTGCGCTGGCTGACGGCCTACGCCCGTTCCCGCAGCGAGCGCACCATGGCTGAGCGCCTGGCCGGCGAACTCATGGACGCCGCCAACAACACCGGCAGCGCCGTGAAGAAGCGCGAGGAAGTCCACAAGGCAGCCGAGGCCAACAAGGCGTTCGCCCATTTCCGCTGGTAAGTTAGGAGAAACAGTATGCCGAGAAAAACACCTCTTGAAAATACCCGTAATATCGGCATTATGGCTCACATCGATGCAGGCAAGACGACGACTACCGAGCGTATCCTGTTCTACACCGGCGTGAACTATAAGATCGGTGAGACCCATGATGGCACCGCCACCATGGACTGGATGGCCCAGGAGCAGGAGCGCGGCATCACCATCACGTCCGCCGCCACCACCTGCTACTGGTCCGGTTCCAAGAACCAGTTCAAGCCCACCCGGATTAACATCATCGACACTCCGGGCCACGTGGACTTCACCGTGGAGGTGGAGCGCTCCCTGCGCGTGCTGGACGGCTCTGTCACCGTGCTGTGCGCCAAGGGCGGCGTGGAGCCCCAGTCTGAGACTGTGTGGCGCCAGGCCGATAACTACAAGGTCCCCCGGATGATCTATGTCAACAAGATGGACATCATGGGCGCCGACTTCTACAACGTGCTCCGCATGATTGAGGAGCGCCTGAAGTGCAACGCCGTGCCCATCCAGCTCCCCATCGGCAGCGAGGATACCTTTAAAGGCATCATCGACCTGATCGAGATGGACGCGGACATCTACTATGACGATCTGGGCAAGGATATGCGCGTGGAGCCCATCCCCGCGGACATGGTGGACCTGGCAAACGAGTACCGGGAGAAGCTGATGGACGCCGTGTCCATGGTGGACGAGTCTATCATGGAGGCATATCTGGCTGGCGAGGAAGTTCCCACGGCCAAGATCCGTGCGGCCATCCGCAAGGCCACGATCGCCAATGAGATGGTGCCCGTCACCTGCGGCACGTCTTACCGCAACAAGGGCGTGCAGAAGCTGCTGGATGCCATCGTGGACTATATGCCCTCTCCCCTGGACATTCCGCCCATCAAGGGCGTGAACCCCAAGACTGATGAGGAGGACGAGCGTCCTGCGGACGACAACGCCCCCTTCTCCGCCCTGGCGTTCAAGATCATGACCGACCCCTATGTGGGCCGCCTGAGCTTCTTCCGCGTCTATTCCGGCCATCTGACCACCGGTTCCTCCGTGCTGAACAGCACCAAGAACGTCAAGGAGCGTATCGGCCGGATCCTGCAGATGCACGCCAACCACCGGGAGGATATCGAGGAGGTCTTCTCCGGCGATATCGAGGCTGCCGTGGGTCTGAAGAACACCACCACCGGCGACACCCTGTGCGATGAAAAGGCACCCATCATCCTGGAGTCCATGGAGTTCCCCGAGCCCGTCATCCGCGTGGCCATCGAGCCCAAGACCAAGGCCGGCCAGGAGAAGATGACCATGGGCCTCATCAAGCTGGCCGAGGAGGATCCCACCTTCAAGACCTACACGGATGAGGAGACCGGCCAGACCATCATCGCCGGCATGGGCGAGCTGCACCTGGAGATCA
>ERZ1673749.1623-NODE-1623-length-14284-cov-8.792677_pt1 | contig 14284 bp, 14 predicted proteins | sample MGYA00580204_ERZ1673749 | MGnify/ENA primary metagenome ERZ1673749 (study PRJEB41218, sample SAMN15661745) | gut metagenome | host: Homo sapiens | place: Canada: London | collected 2015-08-20/2019-03-30 | study: EMG produced TPA metagenomics assembly of...
ACAGCCACACGCTCGTCCCATGTAGCATCAGTGAGTTGCTCAAAATGAGGATTGGGTACCTTCTGATATAGTATTTTTCCGACAACACGCAGGATATAAACTGCGGTAACAACAATGGAGGTACAAGCAATAATAGTAGCGGTGCGGTGGAATGTGTCGTTGTTGGCAAACGAGCCTACAAAGATAGTCATCTCAGCAACGAAGCCGGAGAAACCGGGTAACCCCAAGTTCGCCAAACCTGCCACTACATATCCCACGCCCAAGAAAGGCATGATTTTCATCAATCCACCCAACTGACGGACATCACGTGTATGCGTACGTCCGTAAATCATACCGATGAGCGCAAAGAACAAAGCGGTCATCAAACCGTGCGAGAGCATTTGGAGAATCGCACCCGTACAAGCGGTTTTGGTCATCATCAACAGTGCGAACAACACCAAACCACAGTGACTTACCGAAGAATAGGCGTTGATATATTTCAAGTCGGTTTGTACACAAGCCGAAAGAGCACCATAGACTACAGAGATGGTGGTGAGGATAAGGAAGATCCAAGCCAACTCTTGTGCCGCCTCGGGCAACAAGAACATGGCGATGCGGAAACAGCCGTAGCCTCCCAACTTCATCAACACGCCAGCATGGAGCATAGAGACAGCGGTGGGTGCAGAAGCATGTCCATCGGGTGACCATGTGTGGAAGGGGAACAAGGCGCCTAACACACCGAATCCAATGAATATCAATGGGAAAAATATCTTCTGAACATCAACGGGAATGTTGTGCAGAGCAGCAATCTCAAGTACGTTCATCGTGGTGGCTCCACTATAGAAGTAAATGCCCAGGATACCGATAATCAGCAAGGCACTTCCGCCCATGAGCATCAACGTCAACTTCATAGCGGCATATTCCTTGGGACCACTACCCCACACACCTATGAGCAGATACATCGGGATAAGTGCCACCTCGTAGAACATGAACATGGTAAATAAATCGATAGAGATAAAGAAGCCAAACACACCAATGCTCAACAAGGTGAACCAAAGGAAGTATTCTTTAGTCATGGGTTTGAGCTGCCAAGAGGCAAAGGTACCCGTAAAAACGATGATACTCGATAAGAGCAACATGACAACCGAGATACCATCCACTCCTACCGTGTAAGCAATGTTAAGCGGTTTGAACCAAGGTGCACTGTACATAAACAGCATGGCTTCGGTATTTCCTGCATGGCGCATTTGGATAAATGCAATAGTAAGCCAAACAGAGAGTGCCAGCAAAGCGGTAGAGCCAGCCACCATGACGCCACGTACTTGACGGATGTTGCGAGCCAACCAAAGCCCGAACAACATCAAGACGGGAATAACGACGAATAATGTTAATATACTCATTTTTGTATTTTATTCATTAAATCTTTCTAACTAAAGCATTACAACAAGCAAATCAATGCCAACGTCAATGCTACACTACCTGTAAGGAACCAAATGGCGTATTGTCTCACATCGCCACTCTGCCAAGGTCGGATGCTTTCGCCTGCCTCTTGTGTACCCCATGCCAAGAAGTTAAAGAAGCCATCAATGACATGACGGTCGAACCAAGCAATGGGACGGCTGACACAACGGAAGATAATTTTGTGTGTCACAAACTGCCAAACCTCGTCCATATAAAAACGTTTGTAAGCAGCGCGGTGCAAGGTTGGGAAAGTACTTGCCAACTTGTCTGCCACTGGCGTTTTCTCTCCTTTATACATAAAGGTGGCAAGACCGATGGCAAGCAATGCCAATACAGTACTGGTAATCGCCACTGACCAGTTGGTATGCGTATTAAACCCAATGCCGTTGGCAGACACCAGTTGTCCTGCACGTGTCCCCCAAAGGAAGACGGTACAAGTGATGAGCGACAAGAATATCAACGGAAAGGTCATCACCGCAGGAGCTTCGTGAGGCGCATGCACGTTGGGTTCGCCCTGATGCGACTCGTAATAGCTCTTACCCCAGAAGATAACGTAATACAAACGGAACATATAGAAGGCGGTCATCATAGCAATACCGCTCATCACCATTCCCATGACGGGATGGAAGTTGTAACAAGCCACCAATATCTCATCCTTTGAATAGAATCCTGAGAAAGGTGGAATGCCCGAAATAGCAAGACATGAAATCAAGAACGTAATGTGCGTGATGGGCATGTACTTGCGAAGTCCTCCCATATAATATTTCTCGTTGGAGTGTACGGCATGAATCACACATCCTGCACCCAAGAACAAACAAGCCTTGAACATGGCATGCGTAAACAGATGGAACATGCTTGCCATATATCCTAATCCTTGTACGTCGGCATATTCTTCGGTCATTGCTACTGCTCCTGTGGCAGGATCGGGCAAGCAAACGCCCAAAGCAACGAGCATAAAACCAATCTGCGAAATGGTTGAGAATGCCAAGACACGCTTGATGTCGCTCTGTGCACATGCTACGGCAGCCGCATAAAAGGCAGTAAAGGCAGCAATATAAGCAATCCAATGCAACTGTTCGGGCGCATATTCCACGAACAAGGGGAACATACTTGCCACCAAATACACACCTGCCACCACCATCGTTGCAGCGTGAATCAATGCCGAAACTGGAGTTGGACCTTCCATCGCATCGGGCAACCAAATGTGTAAAGGGAACATGGCTGATTTACCTGCACCACCAATAAACATCAGGAACAGAGCCAACGGCATCACCCAAGCGGCATGAGCAGCATGAGTTGCCAATTCTGGCGTAGCGGTTAAATCGTAATTGAATGTTCCTACATAGAAGCTATAAAACAAAATACCGATTAAAAAGAACAAATCGGCAAAGCGTGTTACAATGAAAGCTTTCTTTGAAGCAGCCACGGCTGTGTGCATGGGATAATAGAAACCAATGAGCAGGTAAGAGCTAACGCCCACCAATTCCCAAAACAAATACATCTGGAAGATATTGGTTGCTACTACCAAGCCCAACATTGACATGGTGAAGAGCGAAAGGAAAGCGTAATAACGCTGAAAACCTTTTTCTCCGTGCATATAGCCAAAGGAATAGATGTGCACCATGAAACTGACCGTAGAGATAACCACTAACATCATTACAGAAATAGGTGTCAACCTAAAACCGATGTTAAAGGTAAGCAGTTCAGTAAACTTCAACCACGTAATATTAAAAGGTGTAATGGTAGGATATAATCCGTCAACGCCACGCCCTACGCCTATAAAATATTCATAAGCGGTGTAGCAAGAGAGACAGAACACCGTACCAAGCACCACGGTGCCAATGAGTCCAGCCACCTTATGACTCATCTTCATACCCAACAGTCCAAGTATCAGGAAACTGAGTGCAGGTAGAAGAAGTATTAAATATACATAACTGTAATCCATCATCTTATAATTTCATATTTTCAATACTGTTCACCTGATCACTACCAAAGTTTCGGTAAACGTTTATAATAATGGCAATCGCCACCGCTGTCTCGGCAGCACTGATGCCAATGGAGAACAACGTGAAGAAAAAACCCTCCAACTGTTCGGGGAACAGGATGCGGTTAAACACGGCAAAGTTGATGTCTGCGGAGTTAAGAACCAACTCTACGGAGATTAACATTGCCAACAAATTACGACGGGTAACGAAGCCAAATACGCCAATAAAAAACAATAGCGCACTCAGACCTATCAAACATTCAACGGGTATCATTTATCATCCTCCTTTCTGGCAATTAACAAACCGCCAATGATACATGCCAACAAAAACACGGAAATGAGTTCAAAGGGCAAAACATACTGATATTTTTCAGAGCCTACCAATGCTTGGCCAATGACATTCATCGAGACTTCTGCATCGGCAACCTGCGTTGCTTGATGTATAAACTGGTTCTTCACCAAGACACCTATCACGGTAGCCAGTCCTATCAATGAGAGCAAAGCTCCCTGAAAGACGCGTGAACCTTTGAGATGTTCTACTAATCCTTGGAGCGTACGCTTAGATACCAACTGTATTGCAAAGATATAGAGTATCGTGATGCCCCCTGCATAAATAGCAATCTGTGCTGCTCCCAAATATGTATATCCTAAAAGGAAATAGATACCTGCAACACCAAATAAAACAAATATCAGAAAGGTAGCCGCCCGCATAATCCTTTTTGTTAGTACACACATGATGGCAGAGCCCAAGATGACGACTGCCAAAATGCAAAACATGATTAAATTAGCCATATACGTTACTACTTTTATTTGGTTTTGGTATTAAATTGTCCAATGGTCAGCGGTGCCCCACCGTCTATCAAGCCTGGCAAAGCTCCGCCTTGATACACTTCCTTGTCAAGGTGCATGGTCAAGGAATCTCGCTCAAACACACTGTTTTCAAAGTCGTTGGTAAACTCAATGGCGTTGAAATTACAAGAGTTGACACAGAGTTGGCAGAACATACAATCGCCTAATTTGTACTGATAGTCCACCAATTGTTTCTTTTTCTTGCCCGTCTCTTCGTTGACAACCATTTCACTCTTAATGAGTATGGTCTCATTGGGACATGCTTTCTCGCACATAGTGCACGCTACACAGTTGTGAGTGCCGTCTTCGTTACGCTTAAACACTAAGCGTCCACGGTGGCGTTGAGCCACATGCAGTGTCGTCTTGCGATTCTCTGGATATTGTTCGGTGCTCTTTGGGGTGAAGTATTCCTTCAAGGTAACCCTCAACCCCGTTACAAGCGACTTGACTCCACACCAGACTTCGCTAAAATATGATTGTTTATTTTCCATCTTACTGAATCTTCAAGAAATGAAACATTTTAACCGTGGATACCAAAAGCCACACAAATGGTCATCAGTATGAGATTTACCAATGCCAACGGCATGAGATACTTCCACTCTAAAGTTAAGATTTGGTCAATTCTCAAACGTGGGAACGTCCAGCGAATCCACATCAGAAGCCAAACTACAACAAAGGTCTTGCCTAAGAACCACACAATGCCAGGAATATAATTCATCACAGCATCGAAGCCTTCGACACCAATATTGAAAGGTGCCCAACCGCCTAAGAACACGGCAGTGGCTAATCCTGCGATGACAAATAGGTTGAGGTATTCTGCCAAATAGTAGAAACCAAAGCCCATACCCGAATACTCTGTATGGTATCCTGCGGTCAACTCGCTCTCTGCCTCTGCCAAGTCGAACGGTCCACGGTTCGCTTCAGCGTTGCCAGCTACCAAGAACAACAAGAATGCAATGATAGCAGGAAGGTGTCCTTTGATAATTAACCAGTTCCATGGTCCTGTCTGTGCTTCCACGATACCACTCATCTGCATCGTTCCCGTCAAGGCAACAGCCGCAATGAGGGTCAGCCCCAAGGTCATTTCATACGAAATCATCTGCACCGCTCCACGCATGGCAGACAGAACAGAATATTTGTTATTTGATGCCCATCCTGCTAAAAAGACGCCTAACACACCAATGCTCGATATGGCAGTCACCAAGAAGATGCCCACGTTAAAATCGAGAATGTGCGCTCCCTTGTTCCAAGGAAGGAACGAGAAGGTGCCCACCGAGGCAATCACAACAAAGAATGGCGCAATATAATACAAGAATTTGTCGGCTTTGTCAACGGCAAAGATTTCCTTAATGAGCATCTTAAACACGTCGGCAAACACCTGAAGCGTTCCCCAAAAGCCTACACGCATAGGCCCGAGACGGCATTGGAAGTAAGCACACACCTTACGTTCCATGAATATCAACACTATCGCCAACAAGGCGTAGGCAGTGAGAATGGCGACACCAACGACAACACATTCAATGAATATCGTCCAAAAATCGCTCAAACCTAAGGTTTGTCGAAGCAGCGTGTCGAACCATGTGGTTACTATACTAAAATCAAACATGATCTATTTAAGTTATTTATATTGAACAAGTTGCGAACATTGAGCAAAGCATTGCTACAAGTTTTCAACTTATATATACCTGCTATCTGTCAATATCTGGAATGACAAAGTCGAGCGCCGCACCTGCAGTAACAAGGTCAGCTATCTTCTGTCCTCGCAACATCTCATCCATGGCAGCGACATGATTCAATCCCATAGGACGGAATTTTAAGCGGTAAGGCATCTTGTCTCCCTTAGAATCCAAGTAAACTCCTATTTCGCCACGTGACCCTTCGCATGAGAAATACCATTGTCCTTCAGGCACTTTGATGATTGGCTTCTGCTTTACATAGAAGTCGCCTGCTGGAATATTATCAATGAGCTGTTCAATGATGCGAATACTTTGCTTGATTTCCTCAATACGATTGAGGTATCTACCAAACGAATCGCAATGTTCGTTGAGAACTTCCTCAAACTCCACCTTGTCGTACATGGCATAAGGATGATACTTGCGCACATCGTTTTTCCAACCAGAAGCACGTCCAGACGCACCTGTCACACCATAACTAATGATGTTTTCGAGATTCATGGGCGCAATTCCCTTGAAGCGTTGTTGCATGATGACGTTATCCCCAAACACATCCATGTACTCTTGTAACATGGGTTTGAGATAAGCACACAGTTTCTTGGTGTTCTCCACAAAGTTGGGATCGATATCATCTTGGCAACCGCCAATGCGGTAATAGTTTTGGATAAGTCGTCCACCCGTAGTCTCCTCCATGACGTTCAGCACGTGTTCGCGGTCGCGCATGCTGTACAAGAAGGCTGTCAAAGCACCCAAATCCTGTGCGCAACAACCTAAATATAGCAAGTGCGAGTCGATACGCTGCAACTCGTCCATGATGGTGCGGATGTACTGTATGCGCTCGGTCAGTTCTATTTCCATCGCCTCTTCGATGACGCCCACCAACGCATGGCGGTTCATCATGGCACTGAGGTAGTCCATTCGGTCGGTCAATGCCAAGGTTTGAGGATAGGTGTATGCCTCACACATCTTCTCCATTCCACGGTGGATATATCCTAAGTGTGGATAGATGCGCTTCACGGTTTCACCGTCCAACACACTTTGCAAGCGAAGTACGCCGTGCGTACTGGGGTGCTGAGGACCAATGTTGATCACGAAATCGTTGTCTGTGAACAATGGAACGCGAGTCTCTACCAAGTTACCGTTCTTGTCAAGCGAATATTGGAACGTGTAATCCAACTCCACATCCTCTTCCAAAGTGTACTGGTTGTTCTCGGGCGAGACATCGAAGTTCTTACGAAGTGGATAGCCCTTGAAATCATTGCGCAAATAAAGACGGCGCATATCCTTATGTCCCAAGAACTTAATACCTAAGAAGTCGTACACTTCACGCTCTAAAATATCGGCAGTCTTCCATAGGTTAGAAACGGTATCGAGTACATACTCCTCCCCTATTTGCTGCGCTATCGCCTTGACCGATGTACGCTCATGAGTTTGTGTGTTTTCTAAAATATAAATACATCCTAACCCTTCTTCTCCAAAGTCTTCGCCAACAATGGTAACAAGGTAATCGAAATGCTTGTCGTTCTTCAGTTTCGACATCTCTTGTGCCAAGTTACTGAATGCAATTTCTATATTTTCTAATTTCATATCCGATATACCTTATTTAATGTTGTTGTTCTAACTCTTCTTGAGGATGAAAGTCCTCGGGAACGTGAGTCACTACGATAGGCTTGTTTTCCTTCAGTTTTTGTTGGTACACCTCTGCGTTACTCAATCCGTGGTGGTGAGCCTTTTGCTTATGGTTGACACCTCCGAAGAATTTTTCTACTTTGATTTTGCGCTGCAACTGCATCATGCCATACATGATAGCCTCTGGACGTGGGGGACATCCCGGTATGAAGACATCAACGGGAACAATCTCGTCAATTCCTCTTACCACATGATAACTGCTCTTGAACGGACCGCCAGAAATAGCACATCCACCCACCGCAATAACGTACTTGGGTTCTGCCATTTCATCATACAAACGCCTAAAAGCAGGTGCCATTTTGTTGGTAATGGTTCCAGCACACATAATCAGGTCGGCTTGTCGTGGAGAGTTACGTGTGACCTCAAATCCGAAACGAGCGAAATCGTAACGAGCGCATCCCACTGCCATAAACTCAATACCGCAACAACTGGTAGCGAATGTCAAGCTCCAAAGCGAGTTGGCACGCCCCCAGTTAATCAATTGGTCCAGCGACCCTGTGACAACGTTCACGCCTCCTTCATGGAGTTCGTCAACAATGCGTTCCAACGATTCGTTGTCCTTAAACTCCCCGTAAGGAATACTCTTGATATACGGTTTCTTTATTTCCATTCCAAAGCTCCTTTCCGCCAAGCATACGCCAAGCCTAAGACAAGTACCATAAGGAAGAAACCGATGCTAACCAAAGCCATCGCTCCAAAATCTCGCACAACTACCGCCCATGGATAGAGCAGTACAGTCTCGATATCGAACATGAGGAAAAGGATAGCGAAGAGGTAATAACCAACGTGCATGGGAAGCCACGAAGAACCTCTCGTTGGGATACCACTCTCATAGGGTTCGCCTTTTACCGCATTATACGAGCGCGGACCAATCAACTTTGCAATGACATAAGCTGCCACTACCAAGGTTACGGCCGTCAACAAAACGGTAACGAATAAAGTAAAATTCATAAAAATTATTATAATTATAATTGTTCTCGCTTTCTGTCGAAACACATACATTTTTACAAATGCGATGCAAAGTTAATCATTATTTTGAGATTTTTTACAAGATATGACAAAAAAAATAGGTTAAATTGCTAACTTCAGATTGCAAAATGAGATTCTCGAGTGATTATTTTATTTTTTGAGTTTCCATCCACTTGTTCAACTTCCACCATCATCATACAAATTAAAGTAAAAAGTTGATAGTGTTTGAAGGCATATAATATTTGAAAATTCTTAACACAAGGCATTAGAAAACTCTCGGATTTTAGGGCAAAATCCTGGCGATATTTTCAACCAACCTCATGGTTGACGGCGAATACGCGAATTTTACAAAATATTAATATAGAAAGACTTACGAACCTGAAAGCAGAAAACATAGAGACTAACTCCATGCTTTAAGCATCAAAAAGGGCGAAATTGGCGTCTTAGAACCATGCAATTAGGGTGTTAAAACAACGTTTTAAGATGTCAAAAGCATGCAGATAAGCAGTTTAAAGCTTATAAATTAGGTGACAACTCACAATTTTGACTCTTTCAAAATTCTAAAACAAAGAAAACTCGAGCTATTTTCTTAGGCTTATCTCAATGCTTTAACAGAGGAAAAATGTACTTGAAAATAAGAACAAAAGTTTACAAATATTTTTCTCTTCCCTTTTTGTAACAAATAAATTCAGAGCAAAATCACTACGCAGGAAATAAAGCAGGAGAATAAAAATGGAGGCAGCGAAAAAATTATTCTGCCTCAAATAGTGTCAACAGATGTATTTAACAACCAAATCCCTTGTACCTCTTTATTGGTGTCGGCATCGGTTCCTCTTTTAGATTTATTAAAGAATTTACCGATAAGATTAAGCGCATTGCTTGCTTTAACATGTGTTCCTTTGCCAGCAAAATAAATATTTCCTAACTACAACAAGTATCAAGAATGAACCAATTCCCATCTGACACAAAAAGTGGAGCTTTGATATGATATCAGCTCCACTCCACCGACCTCCGTTAAACCCTATTGAAGAATAAGGTCAGTTTGTATCTCGCTTGACATTTTAGAATACTCTTCGTAACTATAAAGAGTATGAAAATAAATTTCCTAAAAACCACTATTCACAATTTGTCATAACGAGATGATATGTTATTAATAGGATTACACGAATCTTTTAAAATTGTTTTTATGCGTTTTGCAAAGTAGTTTATTCGTAACTATCGGCTAACAGGAAAACAACTTGCATGAGAATATAGCTCACTTTGCAAATATATAGAATATTATCATACACGTCAATAGCTTTAAGATTTATTAAGATATCCCAAAGAACCACGCCCATGTATGATGTCGTTCAAAGAACAAACTGTTTACTTAGAATACCTACAACACCCCAAGGGTGAACGCTATATAGACGAGTACAGCAAGTAAAATCAAAAAAATGATAGTTTTGATTAAGCAACTGGTCACTTTTTTAATAAAAAAGATGGCCAAAGCGATGGCAACTATGCAAAAGATATACAAAGAAAAGTTTGAACTCATTGAATCAATTACTCTAAAAACATGTTCATACTTGCGTTTGCTACAAAATTTTCAAACATCAAATACTCATTCGTTTATTTAAACAACTTCCTGAAAGCAGGAGGAATCTGCGTTTCAAATTCCATAGGCCGGCGGGTTACTGGATGGGTAAAACAAAGCATGTAGGCATGCAGACATAGCCGATCAAGGGGATTGTCACCATTGCCATACTTGAGATCTCCACACACAGGATGCCCTATATCGGCAGAATGGACGCGTATCTGATTCTTTCGTCCCGTTTCCAAGCGATATTCTACCAGCGAATGTTCGGTGGTTCTGTCTAAGGTATGAAAATGGGTAATGGCAAACTTTCCGCCATTATCTACAGGACTGGAATAGGTAACGTATGCCTTGTTATCTTTCAACCAACTCGTAATAACCCCTTCATCCTCTTCCATTTCGCCAGACACCACCGCCACATAACGGCGATCGTACACAATGTCATGCCAGTTGTGTTCCAGCTCTTGTTCTGTCGCCATATCCTTGGCGTAAATCATCAAACCACTGGTTTCTCTATCCAACCGATGCACAACGTGTGCCGTGCATTTCTGTTTACTGGTTCTAAAATAATCATCAAGAACCCTTTTCACGTTTAATGAAGAATGACCCGCAGCCATGGACAGGATGCCAACGTGCTTTTCAATCACAACCAAATAACGATCTTCGTAGACAATCTTCAAATAGCGGTTTTTGAAGTTGGTGTTTTTTTTAGACTTGCTCACCGCAATTTTCATTCCCGCCTCAAGCGGAAAGTCAAACTGCGTGATGCACTTGCCGTTCACGATGATGCCTTTTCCAGCCAACGTCGCCTTGATTTTACTCCTGCTTAGGTTGGTAACATGATTCAGCAACCAGTTTAACAGCGTGTCAGCTTGCGCCACCTCATAACGGTCATAATCGCCTTTCATCTTATTGATATCCATCCAGTCTATTCTTCACTCGCACGTGCGAAAGTCTTGTCATTTATCTTGAATGCTTTCAGTCAGGGACGTTTCTTCCTCCATGCCCATCAAATGGCATTCAAATCATTCATCCAACAATCCAGCTGTACCTTAAATTCTTATCTCTTTCAGGATGTCAGCCATCTTTTCTTTGGTTTTAATCGTTGTGGGTACCAATGGCAAACGCAACACATTCTCGATGTACCCCATGTCGTTGAGCAAAGCCTTGACACCGGCAGGGTTACCATCAACGAACAAAAGACTGTACAGCTCGGTAAACATGTGGTGTATTCGCCGAGCAGCTTCGTATTCGCCTTGGAACTCAAGTCTAATCATTCTGGAAAATTCTCTGGACAAAGCATTGCCAATAACTGATATCACACCGGCCGCACCACTGGCAATCATGGAGAACGTCAGCGCATCGTCCCCACTGATGATGTCAAACCTATCGGGTTTACCCTTAATGATTTCGTCCACCTGCTCAAGGCTTCCAGCCGCCTCTTTAATACCTACGATGTTTTCACAGTCGTGGGCCAACCGAACCGTTGTTTCGGCTTTCATGTTGACACCCGTACGCCCTGGCACATTGTACATTACGACAGGAAGCGGACTGGCTGAAGCTATGGCCTTGAAATGTTGATACAATCCCTCTTGAGAGGGTTTGTTATAATAGGGACAGATACTCAAGATGCCGTCGATTCCAGACCAGTCTGTGGTTTTCATCTCTTCAATCACTGCTGCCGTATTGTTGCCTCCACAATACTTTAAGATTGGAACCAGCCCCTTGTTCTCCTCTTTAACCAACTCTGTAATCTTGTTTTTCTCATCCAACGTCAGACACGGTGTCTCACCGGTTGTCGCCAAGATGCATAGAAAATCAACACCACTATCCAATTGATAACGAATCAGTCGTTTTAACGCTGGATAATCTACTGCACCATCCAACGTAAAAGGGGTCACTACTGCCACACCAAGTCCTCGAAAAATGTGATATCTCATAAATGCCTTTTAATCTTACGATTTAATTGCAAATATAGTACTTTTAGCCGATAAAGCTAATCAAACGACAGAAAAAAAACATTTTATTTACGACTTACTACCCAGGAACAAGAATACCATGCTCAACAACACCAAAGCCAAGTCGACCGCTTTTCCCTTGAGATTCTTCTCGTGAAAGACAAAGGCTCCAAACAAGAAACTCACCAATACACTGCCTCGTCGCACCATGGAGACAATGGATATCATGGCTTCTGGCTTACTCAAAGCATAGAAATAGACAAAGTCGGCCATACAAAGAAAAACACTGATACCCACAATCGACCACGACCAATGAAAGGGTGTGGTATGATGATGGGTGGGATACCATATCAGTAACAAGACCACGCCCATCATGAAACACTGGTAAACATTATACCACCCCTGTACCATCATCTTGTCTAATCCTACTCCGCCAGCTGTTACCGGTGCCATGAGATACTTGTCGTACAAGCCACTCACCGCTCCCAACAGTGCAGCAAGCACCAAAAGGAACAACCAGCGATTGTGCTTAAAATCTATTCCCTCTTTCTTGCCCGACCTACTCAGCAGGTAGAACGACGTGATGGCCAGCAAAACACCAATCCACTGATACAGATTCAGCTCTTCACCAAACACCAACATGGCACCTAAAAGAACCATCATGGGTCGTGTCGCATTGATGGGACCAACAATGGTAAGCGGAAGATGCTTCATGGCAAAATAGCCACATATCCAAGAAGACAGAACGATACAACTCTTCAGTAGGATGTATCGGTGGGCTTCACACCCTCCAGAGGAAACATGGAAGATAGTGTTGTCCAACACACCGGTCGTTGCAGACAGGATGATGAATGGTAAAAAAATGCACGAACAGAATAGTGTATTCAGAAATAATACAGGGATGACGGAATTTCCTGACAAGGCTTTTTTCTTGAAAACATCATAAAAGCCCAGCAGCAACGCCGACAAGAAGGCAAGCAACAACCACTCCATCAGTACTCAACGTCTTCTAAAAACAATGCATTGGCAGGCATGCTCTCGCCTGCTTTGGTACGGTTTCCACTCCGTACGACGGCATCAAACTCATCGAGGGTCATGCGATGTCGGCCCACTTCTATCAAAGTACCCACCACGGCACGTACCATATTGCGCAAAAAGCGATTGGCCTTGATGACAAAATACCAAGCATCTTCGCCATCTTCCACCCATTCAGCCTGCACCACATGACACAACGTTGTCTTTACATCTGTGTTGCTTTTGCAGAAAGCACCGAAATCTTCAACCTCTAACAGATGCGACGCTGCTTCGTTCATCAAAGAAAAGTCGAGCTGATAAGGCAACTGACACGAATAATGGCGCAGAAATGGATTCTTCGACAGGTGTATATAATAATGGTAGGTGCGCCACTTGGCACTGAAACGCGCATGCATATCCTCACCGACGGGATAAACGTTCAATACCGAAATGTCCCGTGGCAGCAGACGATTGAGCTTGTATGTGAATTGTTCAGTGTCTATCTCAGCATGGAAATCAAAATGTGCAAACATCTTCCGAGCATGTACACCGGCATCAGTCCGCCCGGCCCCTACGGTCACGATGGGCTCTCTGAGAATGACAGACATGGCCTGTTGCAACTCAGCTTGCACCGAATGCCCGTTGGGTTGCACCTGCCATCCATGATAAACCGTTCCGTCATAGCGGAAACAAATGAAATATCGATGCATGAAAAGGTTACTTTTTAACTTTTTGTTGCTGCTGTCGACACATGGCCGCCCGCCTCATCATTTGGCGATGAAACTTCTCTTCGGCACGGATAATCTTAAACACTTTGCAGGCAGGTAGAATGGTCAAAAACTGAAGATGGTACTCCTGCTGTATTTCCTTGATTTTAACTTCGTTGGCCGCATGTTTGCGAATAGCTTCTTCACAGGCCTTGTCATCCGTGACATTCAGGTGCCTAAAACGACGACCTTCTGCAAAATAGGTCATTTGTTTTTTCTTCATGTCCCGATACACGGGGAAAAATGCAGCCGATTCTTGCGGGGTCAGTCCGGCTTCTGTGGTGATAAACTGTTCCAGCTCGGCTTGAAATTTCTGAGGGTTAAACCTCCTTTGCCCTCGTTGTGGTTGAGCTGTCGCGGAAGAT
>ERZ1673749.1626-NODE-1626-length-14248-cov-3.638272_pt1 | contig 14248 bp, 13 predicted proteins | sample MGYA00580204_ERZ1673749 | MGnify/ENA primary metagenome ERZ1673749 (study PRJEB41218, sample SAMN15661745) | gut metagenome | host: Homo sapiens | place: Canada: London | collected 2015-08-20/2019-03-30 | study: EMG produced TPA metagenomics assembly of...
AATTGTTGATGTTTTGAGAAGAGCAGATTTAAAAGTAGATACAGTATCAATTAAGGATAGACCAGAAGTAAAGGGCGCTCACGATATAAAGGTATTTGCTGATAAGATTTTTGATGAAATTAACATTGAAGATTATAGAGCCATGTACATACCAGGAGGTCAACCTGGTGCTACAAATCTAATGAATGACAAAAGAGTTCTAGAATGTGCCAATGTCTTTAACGATGAAGAGAAAAATGTAATTGCAATTTGTGCTGGTCCGCAAGTTCTTGATGCTGCGGGTTTATTAAAGGACAAAAAGTTCACTTGCTATCCTGGAGTGGAAAATAGGCTCAAGGCAGAAAATATTGTGGATGAAGCAATTGTTGAAGATAATAATATTATAACTTCTATGGGTCCAGCTCTTGCCATTCTTCTTGGCGTAAAGTTAGTTGAAATATTAGCTTCAAAGGAAAAGGCAGAAGAAGTTGCAGAAGGCCTACTTCTTCCAGAGCTTAAAAAATTTATTTAAATTAATTTAAATATAAGTTAGAAAATGTGCCAGAAAGTCTGGTGCATTTTTTTATCTATAAATTATAAAATTAGTCAGTGGATTTTACTTATTTCTTTTCCTTTTATTACTAATATACTAGTGTTATAATGATTGTAACTGAGGAAATCTGTTTAAAGTGGGCTTTTAGCCTATTTTTATTTATAATTAAATTTTTTGGAGGATAAATGCTCGCAAAACTTATTTTAAAAAGGGGAAAGAGTGCCTATGGCTATGACAGGGCAAAAATCTCGAAAGAAACTTCCTTTCTCGGACTTCTATCAAATATACTTGTAGCTGTCTTAAAAGTTATCTTGTATATTTTTACTGGGTCAATTTCAATTTTATCTGATGCAGTAAATAATATAACTGATTGCATTAGCTCTATTATTTCTATTATAGGTATAAGACTTGCTGCGAAACCAAGAGATAAGGATCATCCCTATGGACACGGCAGACTCGAATATTTGATTTCTCTTGTAGTTTCTGGTATCGTACTTTCCGTTGGTTTTCAATTTTTGAAAACATCAGTTGAAAAAATAATACATCCAGTGGAAATATCTTATCCAAAATCCACTATTGTGATTTTAATTTTAACTATAATAATAAAATTTTGGCAGGCTTCCTTATATTCAAATGTGGGAAGAAAAATTGATTCTGTGACTTTAAAGGCACAAGAAAAGGACTCATTAAGTGACACTCTCATAACTTCAGTTGTAATTATTTCTATAATAATAGAAAAATTCACAGGAAAGCTCCTAGATGGATATGTGGGACTTTTAGTTGCCTTATTTATCTTATATACTGCCATTTCATTAATATATGAAACAATTTCAATTATATTGGGGCGAGGTCTTAGTGATGAAACAAAACACGAGATAAAGTCAAAAGTTTCAAATTATGACGGTATCTCCAATGTTCACAACATGATGGTGACAGATTTTGGTCCAGACAATATGATTGTAATTATTGATGCTGCTCTAGATTATAATTTGACCTTAGAAGAAGCTCATAATATTGTAGATAAAGTCGAAAGAGAGATATCTGATTTACTTGGTATAAAATTAATTATTCATGCCGATCCAAAGGGAAGCAGCAATGAAATAGTTAATTCTGTATCTTTGGCACTAAAAAAAATAATAAGAGAATCACTTAATATTTATTCTTTTCACGATATAGTCCTTGAAGATAATAAAATTTATATAGATATTGACTATAATGCTGATTCTGTAAAAACAATACATGAAAAAGAAAATCTAAAAATAGAGATAAGAGATAAATTGAAATCCATCTATCCTGATTATGAATTTGTGGTAAAACTTGATGCGATTTTTTAGGAGGAAGATATGAAGGCTTTAGTTGTAGGCGCCGGAAAATTAGGCTATAGACTTGCAGCTTCACTACTAGATGAAGATTATGAAGTAACTGTAGTGGACAACAACGAAGATGTTATTGAAAATTTATCAAATTCACTTGACGTTTTTAGTATTTGTGCAAATGCTTTGGATTTTGGCGTTTTAGAAGAACTTGATATTTCTCTATTTGATTATGTTGTTGCCACAACTACAAATGACGAAGCTAATGTAATACTATGCACAATTTCCAAAAAACTTGGTGCAAAATATGCAATTGCAAGAGTAAGAGATCCTGAATATAGAAAGCATCTTGATTTTATATCAGAGGAACTAGAAATTGACAAGATAATAAATCCTGACAATGCAACAGCAAGGTCTATAGTTAAGTATTTGATGAAGAGATACCAACTTTATTCTGATGAATTTGCTGGTGGAAAAGTTTCTCTTGTTGAATTTAACATTGGAAATGATCCAAACTTTATAGATAGAAAGATTATGGATATTCAAAATATAAATGATTTATTAATTGCAGCAATTTCTAGAAATGGAGAAGCAATTATCCCAAATGGTCGTACTGTTCTAGAAGAAAATGATGTTATAATTCTTGCAGGAAAGTCTGAAAAAATAGAAGTTTTTGACAAGGATCACACAGGGGTAAATAGGACTAGATCTCTTAGAAGCACCATGATCCTTGGTGGAGGCAAAACTGGACTTTACCTTGCAATGTTACTTTTAAAAGAAAATATTGAAGTTACAATTGTAGAAATAAATAAGGAAAGATGTTTAGAGTTAAAGGAAATGGTTCCAGATGCCAATATTATAAATGGAGATGGAACAGACATAGCAATTCTTGAAGAAGAAATGGTCCACACTTATGATTCATTTGTTGCAGCAACGGGAATTGATGAAGCTAATTTACTTATGAGCCTTGTGGCAAAACAAAGTGGAATTTATAAGTCAGTTGCCAAAATTTCTAGAACAAATTACGACAAGGTCTTAGATAAACTTGATATAGATGCTGTTTTTAATACATCTTATATAACAGCTGCAGAGATGCTAAAAGAAATTAGAGGAAAGAGTTCCCTTGCCCTTCACCTACTTTTGAATGGTCAAGTTGAGTGTGTGGAACTTATGATAAAAGAAAAACACCTTGTCTGTGGAAAGGCTCTTGAAAAATTAAATCTTCCAGACGGAATATTAATTATTGCAATAATAAGGGACAACAAGATGCTAGTTCCAAATGGTAAGTCAGTTCTTGAATCAGGAGATAGAATTATTTTATTCTCTATGCACCAAGTAGCTCCAAGAGTTCAAAAGATTTTTTCATCTGAAGGAAAGTTAAAGGACGCAATAAAGTCAATTAAGAATCGAGGAAAGAAAGATGAATTATAAGCTGATTGCGAAAATACTTGGATATATTTTGTTAATAGAAACGGCCTTTATGACCCCATCTCTTGGGCTAAGCCTAGTAGAAAAGGATGGGTCCTCACAAGGTTTTTTAATCCCAATGGCTATAGCAGTTTTTTTGGGATTAATTTTAATTAATTTGAAAATAAAAAAGAGATCTCTTTCGCCAAGAGATGGAATTTTGACAGTAACAGCATCGTGGATATTGGTGTCAATTATTGGAGCAATTCCACTTTTTGTTTCTGCTGATATGACTTATGTAGATTCTTTTTTTGAAATAGTTTCTGGTTTTACTACAACAGGAGCTACAGTTATATCTGGCATAGAATCTTTTCCAAGGTCTGTCGTACTTTGGAGATCCATAACTCACTGGATTGGCGGTATGGGGATTTTGGTTTTTACAGTAGGACTTTTGCCAAAACTTGGAGTTGGTGCTTTTCAAATTTTTAAGGCAGAATCACCAGGGCCTGTGGCAGGAAAAATAGAGTCAAGAATTTCTCAATCATCTAAAAGACTCTACATAATTTATATTATTTTAACCTTAGCCCTATTTATAGCCTTAAAAATTGCTGGAATGTCTGTATTTGACTCATTAGTTCACGCTTTTGGTGTTCTTGGAACAGGTGGATTTTCATCTTACAATGATTCCTTTATGTCCTATGAAGGAAATGCAGTTCACTTTATTCTTTCAATTTTTATGTTTTTAAGTTCGACAAATTTTGTAATTTATGCTCTAATTTCTAAAAAGAAATTTAAGGAAGTTCGTCAAAACGATGAGTTGAAGCTTTGGATTTGTATAATTTTTGGATCAATTGTCTTAATAACAATAAACTTACTTTTAAATGGTTATACTTCAACTTTGATGGCTTTTAGAGATTCAGCCTTTCAAGTAACTTCAATTTCATCAACATCTGGTTTTGCCAATGCAGACTATGAATTATGGCCAAGTTTTTCAAAGTTCATCTTGCTAATACTTATGTTATTTGGTGGTTGTGCAGGATCAACTGGCGGTGGAATAAAAATAACAAGAATTTCTATTTTGCTAAAATTAATTAAAAGAGAAATGAAAAGAGCAACTCACCCAAAGGCAGTTTTGCCAGTACTAGCAGATGGCAAGTCACTATCTGATGAAGTTGTCCTTGGAATAAATGCTTATCTTGGGACTTATTTTGTAATTGCTTTATTTTCTACAGCTATTGTAACTTTATCTGGAGTAGACGTAATTACAGGATTTTCTTCAGTGGCAACAACCTTATCCAATGTTGGTCCAGGATTTGGAGATATTGGTCCCACAAAGAACTTTCAGTTTTACAGCGACTTTTATAAATTGTATTTCAGTGCACTTATGCTCTTAGGAAGGCTTGAATTCTTTACAATTTTGGCACTTTTCTCAAGGGGAAGACACAGAAAGGAAATTATTAAATTATAATGAAAATTTTAATTATAGGTTCAGGAAAAGTTGGATCAACTATTGCCAACACCCTAAGTCTTGAAAAATATGAAGTTGATATAGTAGATAGAAACGAAAAAAACTTTGAAAATATAACAAATACTGTAAATAAAATAAAGGCAGATGTTTTAGACGAAACTTTTATTTTAAATAATGATTTAGAGAAGTATGATTATGCTATTATTGCCACAGACAGTGACAAGACAAATCTTATAATGGCATCTATATTTAAGGGTTTAAATGTAAAAATAATTCTTCGTCTTGATGAAATGGAAAATATTTCTGAAATAGGAATCATAAAAAACACCCTTCCAAATATTGTAAATATTTTTAATTTAAGTTTAGAAACTGCAAAACTTGTTACAAAATTAATTGGATCTTCTGATTATTATGAAGCAGATTATTTTGGCAAGGGAAAAATTGAAGTAACTGGTCACTATATTGATATGGATGAAGAATTTGAGAATCAAAAAATAAAAGACATAGGTTCTCTATCCACAATTTTAGTAGTTGGCGTCCTAAGAGAAGGGGAATTAATTGTACCAGATGGTGAAACTGTTTTAAAAACAGGAGATTATATTTATCTAATGGGGCTTTCCTTTGATATAAGAAATTTCAAACACGCTCACTTTGAAATCAAAGAAAAGAAAGACCAAAGAGATGTTGTAATTGCATCTGGAGATTATAATTTTAACAGGATAATCTCAAATCTTGACAATATAAATTTAAAGATAATTGAACCCAATAGGGAAAAATTTGAAGAATATAGAAGAAACTTAAATAGAGCTTTTGTTGTAAATAAAAAGCTTAGAAACGATAAAATTTTTAAAGAAGAAAATATTTCCAAAGATGGAGTATTTATTTCTATGACTGGATCAGATGAATTAAATATTGTTCTTGGTCTTTTAGCTAGAAATCATGGGATTTCTAAAAATATTATTATACAAAAGGACAACAATTACGATACAGTCTTAGAAAGTCTTGGGATTTATAGGGTAATAGATCCAAAAGTTATTGTTGCCAATGAAATAATAAAGGCCATAAATACTGACATGAAAGTTGCAGTCAACTATATGTTTGGTGGAAAGGCACAAGTATATGAAATAAAAATCCCAGATGATTTTATCTACATTGGGAAAAAATTGTCTGAAATTAACCTTCACAGAGAAATAATTATTGGAGGTATAATTAGGTTTGACAATTCAGCAGTAATACCAAGGGGAAATACTAGGATAGAAAAGGGCGACAGGCTCGTAATTTTCTCAACAAATGAGAGCAGAAAAGAATTGGAAGAATTAATCGATCCAAGCTTAAAGAAGAGTATCTTCGATTTCTTCAGGAGATGATTTTGTGAAAAAAATTTTTAAAAATGATTGGCAGGAAATCCTGCAAGATGAGTTTGAAAAAGATTATTACAAGGATCTAAGAAAACTTTTAATAAAAGAATATAGAAATTATGAAATTTTTCCAAAGGCAGAGGATATTTTTAATGCCTTTCACTATACTTCCTATAAAGATTTAAAGGTTTTAATTTTGGGTCAAGATCCTTATCACAATGTGGGGCAGGCTCATGGACTTGCTTTTTCTGTAAAAGAAGGCATTAGGATTCCACCTTCTCTTAAAAATATTTATAAGGAGCTAAATTCTGATTTAGGACTTGAAATTCCAAATACAGGTTATTTAAAATCATGGGCAGACCAAGGGATTATGCTTTTAAACACGACCTTAACAGTAAGAGCTCATCAACCAATGAGTCATTCAAAAATTGGCTGGGAAATTTTCACAAACGCTGTTATAGAAAAAATTAGTGAAAAAGGAGACCCAGTAGTTTTTATACTTTGGGGCAATCATGCAAAGGCCCGCAAAAAATTTATAAAAGATGGAAATCATCTAATTATAGAAGGACCTCACCCATCTCCACTTTCTGCAAATAGAGGTTTTTTTGGATCTAGACCTTTTTCTAGAGCCAATGAATTTTTAAGGGAAAATGGAATTACTCCTCCAAGTTGGGAAGTTAAATAAAATTAAAAAATGTTTTAGCAAAGAATTTTTGGTTTTATTAAATTCTTTGCTTTTTTATTGGAATTATCTTTACTCTTCAAGAAATTTTATATATCTTTGATATAATGTATTTGAGGTGAATTATGGAGTATTTAAAGTCAAATTGTTCAGATATAAAAGAAATTAAAATTGGGGAAATTCCTCTTGTCATAATTGAACCTAAAGAAAAAACAAATAAGACACTTGTTTTTTATCATGGTTGGGGTTCAGATGTGGAAAGACAAATTTTTAGGGGAAATATTTTTGCTTCCTATGGTTATAGAGTAATCCTTCCAGAAGCTCGCTATCACGGTGAAAGAAAAGATATAGATCTCGATTATGAAGATGAAGAAATAGAAGGAAAATATATTTTAAAAGTCATCATGCACAACATCGAAGAAGCGCCTTCTATTTTTAAATTTGTAGAAGAAAATTATCCAGGAACTGAAATTGCAGTTGGAGGTCACTCTATGGGAGCCATAACTGCAGGTGGTCTTTATGCTTTTAAAAAAGATTTGAAGATGGCATTTATCTACAATGGCATAAATAATTGGCATGAACTTGTAAAGGGTGTAAACGAGTTAAAAAATCAAGAAAAAATAGACGAGAGAGAATTTAGGATAAATGAATTTTTCCTAGATATGGATCCAATGGAAAGTCCAGAAGCCTTTAAGGATAGACCTATTGTCCTTTACAATGGAAAAGATGATGACGTAATTGACCCATCTGGGCAAGAATCTTTTGCAAAAGAAATTGAAAAAGTTTATGAAGATAAAAAGCTTTTAGATTTTCAAATTTTTGAAATGACAGCTCATCAAGTTACTACTCAAATGATTGAATCATCAATTAAATTTTCTAAGGAAGTCGGGGGATTTTAATGAAAACAGAAAAATATTTAGTTAAGGAAAAGAAAAAACTAAACTTATATGATGTTCCAACCTCTTATAATGGAAAACTTGAAAAAAAAGAAGTTAAGGAAGTTTTAATTCCAAAAAACATTGAGATAATGAGAGAATTCCAGGAAAAGCTCTATGCAGAAAATAAGCAGTCACTTTTAATAGTTCTTCAAGCTATGGATGCTGCAGGTAAGGACTCCTTAATAAAAAATATAATGACTGGAGTAAATCCACAGGGCACAAAAGTTGTTTCTTTTAAAAAACCAAGTGAGAATGAATTGGACCACGACTATCTTTGGAGAGTGGAAAAAGAATTGCCTCCTCGTGGAGAAATTGGGATTTTCAACAGAAGTCACTATGAAGATGTCCTTGTCTCAAGAGTTCACAATTTAGTCTTAGATCAACCTTTCCCAAAAAATTTAGTTACTAAGGATATATGGGAAAAAAGATTTGAAGAAATAAATAATTTTGAAGAGTATCTTTCAAATAATGGGACAAAGATTGTAAAATTTTTCCTTCATGTTTCTAAAGAAGAGCAAAAAGAAAGACTTATGGAGAGAATTGAAAGACCAGAAAAAAATTGGAAATTTGCATCTTCTGATATAACAGAGAGAAAGTATTTTGACGATTACATGAAGGCTTATGAAGATGTGCTTATAAACACTTCCACAAAAGTTGCTCCTTGGTATATTGTGCCAGCAGACAGAAAGTGGTTCTCGAGATATCTTGTTTCAGAAGTTATTGTTGAAAAATTTAAGGAAATGAATCCAAAATATCCTGAACTTTCAAAAGAAGAATTAGAAAGTTTAGACAAGTGGAAGAAAATATTGGAAGAAGATTAAAAAAATAACTATAAAGATTTTCCTAAAAAACTTTACAAAAACCTATCAAAGCATGATAAAGACTCTATTTTATGGAGTCTTTTTTTGTTTATTTTTTATAAGTATTGTATTAACGTATAGATTTACAAGAAAAAAGTGTTGTGTTATACTGTCGATAATTTATTCAAAAAAGGGAGGAATAATTATGAAAGATCAATGGCAGTTTGCCAACAGCCCACTAATGTATGTGGCTTGTTCTGTTGGTATAATCTTAGTTCTTTTCCAAGGAACATACCTCTTGAGGAGAGCCTTAAAGGCAACAGAGGAAATGGAAATGGATAAGAAGAGAATCAAAAAAGGAATAATGACAGCATTAGTTGCTTCTATTGGACCAGCACTTGGCATTTGTGGATCCATACTTGCACTTATAGTTACTTTGGGAGCACCTGTTACAGCTCTAAGAATGTCAGTAATTGGTGGTACAAATTATGAAACTATGGCTGCAAATTTTGGTGCAAAAGCTTTAGGTTCAGAACTTGCTACTACAATGGATCCTACAGTTTATGCCAATGCCCTTTGGACACCGGCACTTGGTGTAATGGGCTGGTTAATTTTTATGATAATCTTTGGACACAAAATGGAATCAGTAAATCACGTCTTGACTGGCGGAAGAAAGGCACTTCTTCCAGCAGTTTCCGTTGGAGCAATGCTTGGAGCCTTTGCGTATTTTTGTGTTGACAATTTATCAAAAATAAACACAAATCCAAAGGTTACTTTTGCAACTGTATTTGGCTTTATAATTATGTTTATCTGTCAAAAACTTGGAAAAAAATATTCTTGGTTAAAAGATTGGGGCCTTACTTTTGCAATGTTTATTGGTGCAATAGCAGCACAATTAATTTTTTAAGGAGGAAAAAATGACAGCTTACGAAAAATTTTCTAAATCAATTCACAACTTTGGAAGACTGACTATGCTTCTCGGTATGATTGCTGTGCTTCTTCCACCAATGTTAATGACTTTTTATTTTGGATTTAACCCAGGACTTGCAGCTATAATAACTGGCGCAATTTCTCAAATTTCTGTATCAGGTGCCTTTTATTTTTCAGAACCAATAGCAAATTATCCAATTATTGGACCAGCAGGTTTATATATGTCAATTTTATCTGGAAATAGTGTAAACTTAAAAATTCCTGCAGCGGTTTCTGCAATTTCAGGTTCAGGATACAAACAAGGAACAGATGAAGGATCAATGATGGGAACAATTGGAATAGCTGTTTCAATTTATGTTGCAACATTTTTTGTAATTTTATCAACAATTTTTGCTCAAACAGTTATTGTAAATTTGCCAGGAAATGTTAAAGAAGTTTTGACACTTATAATCCCAGCACTTTATGGAGGAATATTTGCACAATTTTCTGTTAAATCTTTTAAAACAGGAGTATTTGCCCTGGTAGTTGCCTTTGTAATGTCCAAAATAGTTGGATTAATTCCTTTTAATGCAACTTTTTTAATAACACTTGTGACAGTTTTCTCATCAATTTATTTTGCGAAAACTCAACTTGAAACAATTAACAAGAACTCATAGGAGGAAATATGAAAAATTTTAGTAGAGATAAACTTTTAGAAATTTTTGAAGACTTGCTAGAAATTCATTCACCTTCATACAAGGAAGAAAAGGTAGCTATGTATATAATAAATTTTGTAAAAGAACTTGGAGGAGAGATTTATCTTGACCAGTCTCAAGATAAATATAAGGGCAATGCGCCGACAATTTTTGCAAAATTTAAGGGAGATGGAGAAGGGGTTACTTTTTCATCTCACATGGATGTAATTGAGCCTAACAAGGGTTTAAAAATTATAAAAGAGGATAAAATTTGGAAAAGTGATGGAAACACAACTCTTGGAGGCGACGACAAGGGTGGACTTGCAGCTATTCTCTATTCAATTTATTATCTTGTAAAAAATAATATTAAACACAGAGATATTTATGCAATTTTCACACCAGCTGAGGAAGTGGGAATGCTTGGCGCAAGAAATATAAATTGGGAGAAAGTTTATAAAAATATGAATCCTGCAAAAAATATGATTGTAGTGGATAATGCTGGAGCTTGTGATAAAGTAGCATATAAGGCTCCAACTTCTTATTCTTTCACTTTTAAGATAAGAGGAAAATCTGCCCATGCAGGAATAGAACCTGAAAAGGGAATTTCAGCAATTGTCCTTGCAGCAAAGGCAATATCACAATTTAAAACTTTAAGGATTGATGAATTTACAACATCAAATATTTCAGAAATTCATTCAGATTTTCCAACAAATGTTGTGCCAGATTATGTAGAATTTTCTGGAGAAATAAGGGGACACGATAAGGATCACGTCCTTGAAATTTTAGAAGAATATAAAAAAGTAGTTGGAGATTTGACAGAAGATTTTGAATTCGAAAAAAATCTCGACTATCCAGCTCTTGCTCCTAGAAATATGGAATTTGCTAAAGAAATTTTAAAGTCCTATAAAAATGTGGGAGTAGATGCCAAAGAAGTTATAATTGGTGGCGGATCTGATGCCAATTTTTTCGCTGACCAAGATTTTAACTCTCTTATTGTTGGTGTTGGAATGGAGAAAGTTCACACGAAAGAAGAATATATTGTCCTAGATGATTTGGAAAAGACAACAAGGGCAATTATAGATTATTTAAAATTAAATTAAAATAAAAAGTCATGTGATATTTGTAATTTAAAAGATAAACTCACATGGCTTTTTCTTTATAAAATTTTATAAAAATCTAGAAATAAATATAAAAGATTTAACTAAATTATAAAAATTCACAAAAAAAGAAGGCACAAGGCCTTCCTCAAGAAATTATTCAGCAGGTTCAAAGTCTGATTTTTCAGCTCCACAGATAGGGCAAACCCAATCTTCAGGTAGATCTGCAAATGCAGTACCAGCTTTAATTCCGTTTTCTTCGTCGCCTACTTCAGGATCGTAGATATATCCACAAAGTGTACATTCATATTTTTTCATGTTTATCTTCCTCCTAATAAAATTACTTGCTATGCAAGCTTATTATCATTATAACAAATTGATAAATATAATACAGTAAAAATTTAAAATTAATAAATCTCAATGTTTTAAAGTTTAAATGGACAAAGTTATGGGTACTTTTTAAATAGATGGAGTGAGAATTATGGATACTTTATATAGATTTAATGGTTCTGTAAACAGCGATATATCTTTGATAAAAAGTTTTTTGGATTCAGCCATGACAGATTTGTACTCTTACATAGCTGATCAAGAAAAGCTTTTTGACATAAAAGTTATATTAAATGAGCTTGTTATAAATGGAGCTATTCATGGAAATCAAGAAGATTTGGATAAAAAAGTTTCTTTGAATTTAGTTTTAAATAACGACTGTTTAAAAATTATTGTTTGTGATGAAGGCATGGGAGTGAATTTTGACATCTCCTTATATGATTGCGGAGAAAAAAAGTGCAATGGAAGAGGTTTACTCATTGTTGAAGCCTTGACAGATGAACTTATCCTAAATCAAAATGAAGTAATCGCAATAAAAAATCTTTGAGACTTTATTAATTTATAAATTATATATATGTAAATTTATGTAATTTATAAATAATAGAATAATTTTAGGAAGAGAAACCTTTAGGGGTTTCTTTTTTTGTAAAGTAAAAAATGGCTGCCTCTTGACAGCCATAAATTTTTATAATAATTTTATTTAATTTCTTTTAAAACTTTCTTTAAGTGTTCATAAACTCTATTAGTTGATGAAATTGAAAGAGTTTCTTTTTGAGAGTGGGCACCAGTGATATCTGGTCCAATGGAAACAATGTCAAGTTCTCTATTTTTTGTGAAGAAAACTCCGCATTCAAGTCCACCGTGAGTAAATTCTTCTTCCATAGAAGATCCACTAAGTTCTTTATAAATTCTTTCTACAAGTTCTCTAAAGTCAGATTCTTCTCTGTATTCCCATTCAGGATATGGATTTATAAATTCAGCTTCTGCGCCGTAATTTTTTACAATGTCTAGATAAATATTTCCAAATTCTTCTGAAAGAGAAGAGCTTGCAAATCTAAGGGAAACGAAAACTTCTATTGCATCATTAACTTTTTTTGCAATTGCAAGATTTGATGAAGATTCCAATACTTTTTTCTCTTCATTAATGAAAGTGTGTGGTCCAGTTGGAAGTTCAAGTAAATATTTTGCAAGTTTTTCAGTGGATTCTGCTGTTAGAACTCTTCCTTGGTGAGAAGTTTTTTCACATTCAATTGTAAGTTCACCAGCAACATCCTTGAATTTTTCTTTTACAAATTGTATTGCTTCGTCTAAGTCCTTTTCATCAGCAACAAGACTTACTTTTCCTTCTCTAGGTATTGCATTTTGTTTTGTTCCACAGTCTATATCAATTAATTTTGCATTATCAACTTTATTTAGGATTTCTGCAATTACTTTAATCATATTGCCTCTGTTGTTGGCAATTTCCATACCAGAGTGTCCACCTAAAAATCCGTGAAGATTAAGTTTAAAGGCATCGCCAGAATAATCTTCTTCTTGGAATTTAAATTTAGATTTAAGAAGTTTTCCACCTGCAGATGAAACTGTTAGTATTCCTTCTTCTTCTGAGTCAATATTGATTAAATATTTACCTTCAAGGTATTTTGCATCAAGGTCTTTTGCTCCGTGCATGTCAGTTTCTTCTGATACAGTTACAATAATTTTAAGAGGTCCGTGTTCTTCTTCAGCAAGGGCAAGTGACATGGCAACTCCAATTCCGTCATCGGCACCAAGAGTTGTGTCATTTGCATGAAGAGAATCTCCTTCTGTTATTAATTCTATTGGATCAGTTTCAAAATTGTGCTTTGAATCTTTTCCCTTTTCACAAACCATGTCCATGTGACCTTGTAAAATTACCTTTGGTCTATCTTCCATGCCCTTAGTAGCAGGGACTTCCATAATAATATTTAGGCTTTCATCTTGGACAACTTCGTAACCTTTTTCTTCAGCAAATTTTTTTAGAAAATCAGAAACTTCTTTTTCATTGCCTGATTCTCTAGGGATTTGTGATAATTTTTCAAAATAATCAAATACTTTTTTTGCTTCTAAATTCATATTAACCTCACTTTATAATAACTTTGTGGTAAACTTTTTTACCCTTTCTTATAATAATTTCTCCGTCTTTAAAGTCGTCTATTGTAAGTTCAAGTTTAGGATCAGTAATTTTTTTATCATCAATGCTAACTCCACCTTGATTTATAAGTCTTCTTCCTTCAGAGTTTGTTTTTATAAGTCCAAGTTCTGTCATAAGATTTAAAATTCCAACAGCTTCTTGGAATTTTTCTTTGTCAAATTCTGTTGAAGGGATATCTTCAGATGCCTTGTCGCCACCGAAAAGTGAATGAGATGCATCAAGAGCAGCCTTTGCAGCTTCTTCGCCGTGAATATCTTTTACAACTTCGTAAGCAAGAACTTCTTTTGCCTTATTTATTTCTGCACCTTCTAATTTTTCGTATTCAGCAATTTTATCTAGAGGAAGCATAGTTAGAAGCTTCATAAATTTAATTACATCTCTATCATCACAGTTTCTTAGGTATTGGAACATTTCGTATGGAGTAGTTTTCTTAGGATCAAGCCAAATTGCTCCAGCCATTGTTTTACCCATTTTTACACCAGCAGCAGTTGTTAGAAGTTTAAAAGTCATGGCATAAACTTTGTCGTTTTCTAGTTTTCTAACAAGTTCATA
>ERZ1673749.1627-NODE-1627-length-14247-cov-8.680101_pt1 | contig 14247 bp, 14 predicted proteins | sample MGYA00580204_ERZ1673749 | MGnify/ENA primary metagenome ERZ1673749 (study PRJEB41218, sample SAMN15661745) | gut metagenome | host: Homo sapiens | place: Canada: London | collected 2015-08-20/2019-03-30 | study: EMG produced TPA metagenomics assembly of...
TTCACCGGCCGCGACTACACCGACACCAACACACCCATCGGCGGACCCGCCCAAGACGCACCGGCGTCACCTGTTTAGAAGGCCATCGCCTGCGCGCGCCGGATGACCTCGCGCGCCCCGTGACCGTGCAGCGCATCGATCGGCCGACCCGGCAGCGAATCGTCTGCGGTGAACAGGTAGGTGAGGATTTCTTCTTCGGAATAGCCGCCGTCGAAAAGCACGGTGATTGCGCCTGTAATGAACTTGCTCATTTCGCCATCGTCGAAAAGCAAGGCCGGCACCGACTTCGTGCCACCTTTCCGGTAGAGCACCAGCTTGCGCGCGTTGACGTAATCGTGGACCTTAGTCACCGGGACGCCGAGCATCTCGGCAACCGCGGGCAGGGAAAGCAGTTCTTCGCCAGCAAGCAGATCATCAAGAGTATTCACGGCACCGTAGTTTAGCGCCGGACGCCCCTCGTGCACCATACTGGTCTGCATGCACGTGGGAGACTACCTGGATAACCGATACGTCATCGACCGGCCGATCGCGCGCGGCGGCATGGCCACGGTCTACCGCTGCGTGGACACCCGGCTCGGCCGCGAGGTCGCCGCCAAAGTCATGCACCAGCAGTACGTCGACGACCCCGTCTTCCTCGAACGCTTCCGCCGCGAGGCCCGCGCGATGGCGCAGCTGTCCCACCCGAACCTGGTCAACGTCTACGACTTTTCGGCTCAGGGCGACACAATTTTCCTCATTATGGAGCTGATTACCGGCGGCACCCTGCGCGAGCTGCTCGCCGAGCGCGGCCCGATGCCGCCGCACGCCGCCACCGCTGTCATGCGGGGCGTGCTCACGGGGCTTGCGGTGGCGCACGACAAGGGGCTCGTCCACCGCGATATCAAGCCGGATAACGTGCTGATCAACGCTGATCACCAGGTCAAGCTCGCGGACTTCGGGCTCGTGCGAGCGGCCGCCGACGCCTCGCACTCGACCGACCAGATCGTCGGTACGGTCAGCTACCTGTCGCCGGAGCAGGTCGACGGCTCGGCGATCACGCCCGCCTCGGATGTGTATTCGGCGGGCATCGTACTTTTCGAGCTGCTCACCGGCCGCACGCCGTTCGCCGGCGACACCTCGCTCGCGCACGCCTACGCCAGGCTGAAAGAGGATGTGCCGCCGCCGTCGCAGCTTATCGACGGGGTGCCCATGCTTTTCGACGAGCTCGTCACCACAGCCACCGCCGCAGACCCCGCCGAACGCTTCCACACTGCCGGCGAATTCCTCGACGCGCTCATGGATGTGGCCCGCGAACTGGAGCTGCCCGACTACACGGTGCCGGTGCCGCGCAACTCCGCAGCGAACCGCGCGGCGGCACACCCGACGCGCTTCGGTCGAGACAGCCGCGAGACGGCCGTGCCGGAGCGTGAGCGGCGCCTCTTCCCGGATGCGCCGGAGGTTGCCGAGCGACCGCAGACGCGGGTCGATATGCCGCCGGTTGCCCCTGCCCCGCCGACCGGTGCGCCGCCGGCGCAGCGACGAGAGGCCGCCCCGAAGCCGCGCGTGCGACGCGTGAGTAATCGCTCCGGGTTTACGCTTGCGCTCTACATCATTTTCGCGGTGCTCGTCACTGGCGCGGTCGGCGTCGGCGGGTGGTGGTTCGGCTCCGGCATGTACGGCGAGGTCCCGCCGCTGATCAGCCAGGACGTCGCCGGTGCCTTTTAGTAGCGCAGCATCTCGGCGACGAGGAAGGCGAGCTCTAAGGCCTGCTCGGTGTTCAGGCGCGGGTCGCAGGCCGACTCGTAGCGGCCCGGCAGGTCCACGTCCAAAATGTCCTGGGCCCCGCCCAGGCACTCGGTGACGTTTTCGCCGGTGAGCTCAATGTGCACGCCGCCGGGGTGGGTGCCCAGCTCGCGGTGGACCTCGAAGAAGCCCTGGACTTCGTCGATGATCTTGTCAAAGTGGCGCGTCTTGTACCCGTTGGACGAGGTGAAGGTGTTGCCGTGCATGGGGTCGGACTGCCAGACCACCTTGTGGCCGGATGCCTCGACCGCCTTGATAATCCCGGGTAGCACGGAGCGCACGTTGTCATGGCCCATGCGGATCACCATGGTCAGCCGCCCCGGCTCGCGCTGCGGGTCGAGTTTGTCGGCGTAGGCCACGGCCTCCTCGGGTGTGACCTTCGGCCCAAGCTTGATGCCAACAGGGTTGTCGATCAGCGCGGCGAAATTCACGTGGAAATCGTCAATGCCGCGGGTACGCTCGCCGATCCATAGCTGGTGGGCCGACAGGTCGTAGAGGTGCTGCTTGCCGCGCTCATCTTCGGCGAGGCGTAGCATCGCGCGCTCGTAATCCACCAAAAGCGCCTCGTGGGAGGCAAAGATCTCCGAGGTACGCAGGTTGTAGTCATTGACCCCACACGCATCCATGAACGCGAGCGAACGGGAAATCTCGCGGGCGAGCGCCTCGTAGCGGGCGCCGGCCGGCGAGTTCTTCACAAACTCACGGTTCCAATCGTTGATGTGGTGCAGGTCCGCGGTGCCGGAGGCGACCAGCGCGCGCACCAGGTTCATCGCCGCGGAGGCGTTCGCGTAGGCACGAACCATGCGGGCCGGGTCGTGGCGGCGGGCCTCCTCGGTTGGCTCAACACCGTTGACGATGTCGCCGCGGTAGTTGGGCAGCCCGTTCGCGTCCAGGTCAGAGGAGCGGGGCTTCGCGTACTGGCCGGCGATGCGACCGAGCTTGACCACGGGCATCGACGCCCCGTAGGTCAACACAGCCGCCATCTGCAACAGTGTGCGCACATTCGCGCGGATGTGCGGCTCCGTGTTTGACTCAAAGGTCTCAGCGCAGTCGCCACCCTGCAGCAGGAAGGCCTTGCCCAGTGCGACGTTTTTCAGCTGGTCCTTGAGCTCCTCGATCTCCGGGGCAAGCACCACCGGAGGCACCGACTCCAGGATCTTACGCACATAGCGCGCCTGATCCGCATCCCAGCTCGGCTGCTGTTTCGCGTCGCGCTTCAGCACGTCCTGGAACTGCTCGTGAAGATCCCCAGGCAGCGGCGGAAGATCAGGCAGTACGTCTTTCGGGATATCAATTGTCCAACTCACGCATTCATTCTTAGCACACCCTGTCTGCGCTCAGGCCCGTTTTCCGTCACGGGTATCCGGCACTACGCCTTCGGTGCAGTCGCGCGGCCGTTGGCGTCCAACGGCAGTATTTCCGCACATACGCGGTACTTTTTGACGTTGTGGCGGGCGTCGATAAGCGCATCGTGGTTGCCCTGCGGAGGCTTCGGCAGCTTCGGGCGACCCGCCATCTCCCAATACTGTTTTAATTCATGCGTGAACCGCGGCATCTTGCGCGGCAGGCCCGTCATATCTCCCCACAACTGGGCAAACAGCACGTGATCGTAGCCGCCCACCCACGCCCACAGCTCCGGGGCGGTCGACGCCGCGGTGAGGAACTCGAAGACTTCATCGCGGATGACGCGCCGCGTCTTCCATGCCTGGTTTCCCGCCGGAGGCAGCTTATCCAGCACATTGTCGCGGACCCACGGGCTCGCGTCCCGCGGGTCGAACTCCGTCGACACCGCGTAATACTCGCGACCATCTTCCGCCACGATACCGATAGACACAAGCTCGATCGTGGAACCGTCCTCGATGAACTCCGTGTCGTAGAAGTACTTCACCTGAACACACAGGCCTTCCTATTTCTCTTCCAGCTGTATGGGCAGGCGTTTTTCACGCTCCGCCCGGGGGCGCGGCCAAAACATCACGAGCGCCACAATCGCCACCGCGATCGGCGCGGCAATGGTGGTGTGGAAGTCAACCTCCGAAGCGATGATGTACAGCGCGACGGTGACCACCACCAACACGATGCGCGTAACTAGGTCCTTATCCATCTACTGCTCCTTCCGCGGCTCGGCCCCTTCTGGGTACTGCCCTGAAGCGGCGAGTGATTCCTTGACCTCGCTGGCGTAGACATCGACGTAGTCGTAGCCGGTCAGCGCAGCGAGCTTGTGCATGAGGTAGTCCGTGAATGGGCGCGCTACCTCGCGCGAGGCGGGGTCGAAGCCGTTTTCCTTAGCCCAGGCGTGCGGGTCAATCGGCTCGCTGATCTCAATGTGGACCTTCGCCGGCCGTGGAAAGGTCGAGCCAATGGGGTTGGCGTCGCGCGTGCCGACCATTCCGGTGAGCACGACCGGCACGCCTTCCGCCATCGCCAGCCGGGCGACGCCGGTGCGGCCCTTGTAAATCCGGCCGTCCGGCGAGCGAGTACCCTCCGGATAAATGCCGAAGAGCTCGCCGCGCTCCAGCACGCGGTGGGCCGCTGCCTGGAGTGCGTCGCCTGCGCTTTCGCTCTGACGGTCCAGGGGCACCTGACCCACGGCGGTGAAAAACCACTTCTGGATCGCGCCCTTGAGACCCGGGGTGGTGAAATACTCACTTTTCGCCGGGAAGGTCAGCTGGCGACGCACCATCAGCGGCAAGTAGAAAGAATCCATCACGGCCTGGTGGTTGGACACCAACAGCGCGGGTCCGGTGTCCGGGATGTGGTCTGCGCCGTTGATCGTCGGCCGATTCCACACTACGAGGAACGGGCCGAGGACGGCCTTGAACACCGAGTACCACCTGTTTGTCATCGCCGTGCGCTTCCTATTGTTGTTCGTGGACCATCGTGCGGGCCAAATCAGCTACACCGATCATACCGGCCTGGGGCCCGAGCTCCGCGCACTGCACCTTCGCCACCGGGCGGTAGCCTGCGCCGACCATGGTGGCGGCCATGGTTTCGCGCGCGTGGTCGATGAATGTGTCGGCGTCGGCGGCCACTCCCCCGCCCAGCACGATCAGCGCTGGGTCGAGCACGTCCGCGACGATGGCGAGCCCGCGGCCCAGCCATGTGGCGAAGCTGTCGAGCGCCGCAAGTCCGAGCTCGTCGCCCGCGCGCGCCGCTTCCATCACGTCGCGGCCGGTGGCGCGCTTATCCACCACCTTGCGGTAGAGCCCGCAGCGCTTGTACCCACCGCGCGTGGCGATCTCGACCGCGCAGTCCACCAACGATGTGCCCGAGGCGTAGCGCTCGAGACAGCCCTGCTTGCCGCAAGAGCAGGCGCGCCCGCCGGGGACCACGGTGAGGTGACCGAACTCGGGCGCAGTACCAAAGGATCCGCGGTAGATCTCGCCGCGGTGCATCAGCGTCGCGCCGATGCCGGTGCCGACCGCAAAAAGTACCCAGGTCTCCGCGTCGCGGGCGGCACCGAAGCGGTATTCGCCCCAGGCCGCGGAGTTCGCGTCGTGTTCGAGGCGGACGGGCAGCCCTAGCTTGTCGGCGAGCGTTGCGCGCAGCGGGTAGTCGTCGCGCCACGGCAGGTGCGGCGCGAAGCGCACGATTTCGCAGTCGGGATCGAGAAATCCGGCGACGGCGAGGCCGACGGCGGCGATGTCGTAGGTTGCGCGTAGTTCGTCGACAAGCGTGACGATCGCGCTGGTCAGCTCGGCGCCGGTGTGGGGGGTGGCGGTGGACGCGGCGTCGAGAATCTGCCCGTGCTCATCGACGACGGCGGCGCGCAAGTTCGTGCCGCCGATGTCGAAGCCAATTGTCAGGGGGCCATGGGGAGTTGCCATAGGGAGTAATCCTACTGCAGGTGCGCGGCGAGCCTGCGGGCGAGTACGTCCCACGCAAAATGCTTCTCGACGTGCGCCCTGCCCGCCTCACCCATCGCCCGCGCGCGAGCGGGGTCGCGGAGGATCGCGCAGATGGCGTCGACGAGCTCGGCCTGGCTTCTGCCGTCGACGACGATCCCGGTTGCCGGGGTCACGGTTTCGGGCGCGCCTCCGGAGTTGCCCGCGACGACGGGGACGCCGCAGGCCTGGGCTTCGAGATAGACGATGCCGAGGCCCTCGACGTCGAGGCCGCCACCGCGGGTGCGTGCCGGCATGGCGAAGACATCGGCAGCAGCGACGGCCTCGCGCAGCGTCGTGCGCGGCACCGCCCCGTGAAAGTGCACGCCTGCTGTGTTGCGGGCGAGGCGGCGCAACCTTCGCTCGGCTGGGCCGGCACCGATGAGGTGCAGCTGCGTGCCCGGCACCTGCGCTTGCACCGCCGGCAGCGCGCGGATGAGCTGATCTTGACCTTTTCGCGCCACCAGTCGCGAGGCGCACACGATTGTGGGCGCAGCGGTATGCGGGCGCGGTTGGGGACAGAAGAAGTTGGTGTCCACGCCGGAGGGCAGCGCAACGAACTCGGGATGCGGGCCGAAGGCAGCAGCGAAGCCGCGCCGTGTGTACTCAGAGACGTAGGTGATTACGTCGGCGCTATTGCCGATGCGGCGCAGCGTCTGGCGGGCGCCGGGCAACATGGACCACCCGACCTCGTGGCCGTGGGTCGTCGCAACGACATGCTTCGCGCCGGCTTGCTTCGCCGCGGCCCCCATCACGGCGAGCGGGGCGGCCGCACCGAACCACACGGTGTCGATGCCGCGATCGCGGATGAGCTCCTGCATCCGGCGGCGCACGGACGGCGTCGGCAGCATAAGCGCCTTCGGCCAGCGCACGACCGCGTAGGGCTGCGCCGCGTCCCACTCACGCGCGGCGGCCGCGTCCTGGGTCGAGGCGAACACGACCACCGATTCCGGGCCGTTGAGCGCCACGAGGTGCGCCACGAAATCGCGCAGGTACGATTGAATCCCGCCCAGCGTGGGCGGGAAATCGTTCGTGACCAGCAGCGTACGCACTATAGCTGGGCTCGCTAGTAGCGCACCGCGCCCTGTGCCGGCATCGAGTCGACGGGGACGACTTGGACCGGGATGCCGTAGTCGGAAGCGTGCACCACCATGCCATCGCCGATGTACATACCGACGTGGGTGACACCCGGGTAGTACCCGATAATGTCGCCCGGCTGCAGCTCACCCATGGAGACCGGGGTGCCACCCGCCAGCTGCGCCTGCGAGGTACGCGGAATGCCAATGCCGTTTTGGCTATAGGCCCAAACCATCAGCCCGGAGCAGTCGAAGGCGTCCGGGCCGGCCGCGCCCCAGCCGTACGGCTTACCCAGCTGCGCCATCGCCGCGGCAACGACGCCAGAATCGGCTGCAGGCAGGTCGTGGCTGACTGGGCCATCCTTTTCTACCCAGCGGCGGCGGTCCTCTTCGCTCAGGCCATCAACTTTGGCCTCGATCTCACGAATCTGTTCGTCAAGCTCGTCGCGTTCACGATGCAGGGTGTCGAGCTGGACGGCGAGCTGGTTGCGGTTGTACTGCGCTTCGGCCTTCGCGATGTTTGCGGCGCGGGCGCGGGAGGCGGCCTGCTCGTTGGCGTCGTTAAGCTCGCTCAGGGTGCGCTCCGCCTTGCGCGAAAGCGAACCTAAGTAGGCTGCCCGGTCGATCGCTGCCTGCGGGCTCCCGGATTCGAGGGTGGTGAGCAGGACCTCGGAGTCGGTGTTGCGGTACTTCGACTGCGCGAGGTCGTTCACGTTGCGCTGGAAGTCAGCCTTCGCACCGTTGGCTTCCTGCGCGGCGGCGCGGGCTGAGGCGGCGCGCTCCTCGGCCTCGCCGATCTTGCGCTCCGACGCTGCAACCTCGTCCTCTAAAGCCTTGATCTCTTCCGACTTCGCAGTCGCCTCGTGGGACACATCCTCGAGCTGCGCGATGAGGGCGTCGACGTCGTCAGCGCCCGCTAGCGGCGCGAGGCTGCCCGCGGCGAGTGCCGCCAGGCCGCTGACTGCCAATGCGCGGCGGGTAGCGCGCGCATTTCCGCGCGTGGAGAGAGAATGCTTGCCCACGACAGGTCCCCTTTTTCCCATGCAACCGCGCCGATTGTGACCACAAAGCGCGGAGTTGTTAATAAAACCGTTATTACTATAGCCAGGTTGCGTTACCAAGAAAAGCACACCCGCCCAATCCGCTACGGATTGGTACGGGTGTGAAAGCTGTGGTCGTCGAGAAGCTTTTTAGAAGCGGACGACAGAGTGGATCGGCATCATGTTCAGCGGACGCTCGCCCACCGGCGTACCGCTGTTGAGCGCGTCGATGATCATGCCGTTGCCCGCGTAGATAGCCACGTGGGAAGCGCCGCCGTAGTACGCGACGATGTCACCCGGCTGGATGTTGTCCAGCGACACCGGGGTGCCAGCGGATGCCTGCGCCTGCGAGGTACGCGGGATGGACTTGCCAGCCTGAGCGTAGACCCAGGAGGTGAAGCCGGAGCAGTCGAAAGCGTTCGGGCCGGCCGCACCGTACACGTACGGGGAACCGATCTTGGTGCGCGCGATCTCGACGATACGCTCGCCCTGCGTCTTCTGCGGAGCCTGGACCGGAGCCGGTGCGGACACGGGTGCGGAGTACTGCTTCGCGACGGTCTGCGCCGGCTGCTGCGGCAGCACCTGCGCCTCGACGTTCGCGATGAACTGGCTGAAGCCCGGGACGTTGGAGATGCCCGGCAGCGCCTTGACCTGAGCGAGTGCCTGCTCGTAGCGGCCGCCGTCGGCCTTGCCGGCCAGGGACGGGATCCAGGCCTCGATGCCCGGGATGTTGGCGATACCCGGAATGTTCTCAATGCCCGGGATCTGTGCAGCAACCGGAGAGTTCGGCACGCGGACCTCAGCTGCCTGCGCAGTGGTCGGTACCATCAGAGTGGCGCCTGCGACGACGGCGGTTGCGGCAGCCGCGGTGCGGACTGCGGTGTTCGTGGTCTGGCGACGGTGCTTTGCCATTGTAAGTTTCTCCATATCTTCTCTTCGCCTACCGGGTGGCCATTCGGGCTGGGCCGTGAGAATCTGCCCTGGCTCGCCTTGTGGCGCGCCATCCACCCTCGTAGTCAAGTGCGGTTCCCCGGTTCCACGGTGCCTGCGGCACCGTGGTGTGCGGCTCATATGTTCTGTTTTCGTACCTTGCAAGCAACGGCTGTTGTCGCAATGTCTCGAACAGATTACGAAACGGCAACAAGTTTGTCCAACCCTAAGGTTGTTACAAATCCGTTATTGAATCGTTTCCGGCCGTTTGCGTGACTGGGCGCCGAATCCGCGACGCACGCTCGCGCCACTTTCACGGCCAAACCATCACCCCTACCTGCGTGTTTTCATCGCCGTCGGAGCCCGCCATAGCATGCGGCAACTGTTCTCCGGTTCATAAAAATTTCTTCTGTGTTCTCCGTCACACTGTAAACATTGCCCCGCCGCTGCGTGACAATACCGCACAGAAAAGGGGCCCTTCCCCGATGGGAAGGGCCCCTTTCGCGACCGCTATATCTTCAGCGCGTTAGTGGCTGTTGTCGTGGGTGGCGTCGCGGTCGTCGAGGTGCTTGGTCTCCTCGAGCTTGCGCAGAGTCTCCACCTCTTCGTGGTGCTTCTGCGCCTCCGCGTCGCGGACACGCTCGGACAGGCCGAGCTCTGCCGGCTTGAATGCGCCGAGGGACTCGGAGTCCGCGAAGCCGAGCTGGTTGAGCTGCTTCGGCACGCGAGCACCTGCGTACTCGAGCGGGATCGGGTGGCCGTGCTCGTCGACCGGGCCGAGCGGCTGGTGGATCTCCACGAACGCGCCGTTCGGCAGCTTCTTGATGATGCCGGTCTCGATGCCGTGCTCCAGGACCTCGCGGTCGGAGCGCTGCAGACCGATGCACAGGCGGTAGGTGATGAAGTATGCCAGCGGCGGCAGCACGATCAGGCCGATGCGGCCGAACCAAGTCATCGCGTTCAGCGAGATCTGGAAGAAGTGTGCCACGTGGTCGTTACCACCGGAGATGGTCAGCAGCATGAAGAACACGATGCCCATGACGCCGATGGAGGTACGCACCGGGACGTCGCGCGGGCGCTGCAGCAGGTTGTGGTGGGCGTCGTCGCCGGTGATCTTCTTCTCAATGAAGGGGTAGGTCAGCAGCAGGACGACCAGCAGGCCACAGAGCAGGGCGACCCAGAAGGCGCCCGGGATGGTGTAGTTGCCCAGGTAGAGCTCCCACGCCGGCATGACACGGGCAGCGCCGTCAGTCCAGAGCATGTACACGTCAGGCTGCGAACCGGCGGAGACCTGCGACGGGTTGTATGGGCCGATGTTCCAAATGCCGTTGATGGTGGTCAGGCCGGCCATCGCGGCGAGGACGCCGAAGACGAACATCATGAAGCCGATCGCCTTGACGGCGAAGACCGGCATGATGCGGATGCCAACAACGTTGTTCTCGGTGCGGCCCGGGCCCGGGAACTGGGTGTGCTTCTGGAACCAGACGAGCAGCAGGTGCGCCGCGATCAGCGCGAGGATGATGCCCGGCACGATGAGCACGTGCAGGATGTAGAAGCGGTCCAGCATCAGGTCGGACGGGAAGTCGCCGCCGAAGATTGCCCAGTGCATCCAGGTGCCGATGATCGGCAGGCCAACGATGATGGCGGACATAATGCGCAGGCCGACGCCGGAGAGCAGGTCGTCCGGCAGGGAGTAGCCCATGAAGCCCTCGATCATGCCGAGCAGGATCAGAGTCACGCCGATGATCCAGTTTGCCTCACGCGGGCGACGGAACGCGCCGGTGAAGAAGATGCGCATCATGTGCGCGAACATGGCCATCATGAACATCAGAGCAGCCCAGTGGTGCATCTGACGGACGAACAGGCCGCCGCGGACCTCAAAGGAGATGTTCAGTGCGGTGGCGTAGGCGCGGGACATCTCGACGCCGTTGAGCGGCAGGTAGCCGCCGTCGTAAATCACCTTGGTGATCGACGGGTCGAAGAACAGCGCCAGGTAGACGCCGGTGAACAGCAGGATGATGAAGCTGTACAGGGCCATCTCGCCAAGCATGAAGGACCAGTGGCTCGGGAAGACCTTGTTCAGCTGGGGGCGCAGAACCCCCGAGATCGTGTACCGCGAATCAACGTTGTCCGCGGCTTGTGCAAGTTTTGTACTCATTAGGACTTACGCTCCCAGAATGCCGGGCCGACGGGCTCGATGAAGTTGCCGTTGGCGATGAGGTAACCTTCTTCGTCAACAGTCACAGGAAGCTGCGGCAACGCACGTGCGGCGGGGCCGAAGATCGGCTTGCCGTAGTGCAGTGCATCGAACTGCGACTGGTGGCACGGACACAGGATGCGGTTGGTCTGCGCCTCGTAGAGCGAGGTCGGGCAACCGATGTGCGTGCAAATCTTGGAGTATGCGTAGTAATCGCCGTAGTGGAAGTCCTCCTGCCCCTCGCGCTCAACAACGCGCTTTGCGTCAGCGGAGCGCAGGCGGATCAGCATGACGGCGTTACGCGGGCCGTGCAGCGAGTGCATGTGCTGCTCGTACACGTCGCGATCCGGGTCGTATTCCTTACCATCGTTGACGTCGTCCGCGTAGAGCGGGAAGACCGTCTCCATGGACGCCGCAGCCAGGTCCTCCGGGCGCATGCGCACGAGGCGGGACACACCTGCGGTGGTGTAGTGCGAGCCGGTCTCGCCCTCGTGCAGCTCGGCGATAGCGCCGGTGTCGCGGCCGAGGTAGACCTTCACGCCCTTCTCCTGGATGGTCCAGCCGTGGGTCCACAGCGTGCCGTCGCCCATGTAGTTGAGCTCGTGACGCTCGCGCCACGGGTTCTTGATCATGCCGCCGAGCGGGGCGATGACCATCAGGCCAGCCAGCACGCCGGCACCGCCGAGCAGACCCTGCATTGCTTTACGACGCCCAAACGTGGAGGTCTCCCACGCGTCGTTGAGCAGTGCGGTGGTGGTCCGACGGTCGAGCTCGCTGGAGCGACCGTCGTGGCGGCGCTGCACCGAAATCTCTTCCGGAATGAACTTCTTCACGTACTGCACGATGGCGATACCCAGCGACACGAAACCGAGGCCGGAGGTCAGGCCGAGCAGCGGGGTGTAGAGCGTGTAGATCCAGAGGCCCTCGTCGCCGTGGAACTTCGGCTCCCACGGCCAGAAGAGGTACACGCCGAGGAAGGCGAGGCCGCAGATGATGGAGATGAGCAGCCAAATGTTGATGCCGGTGGCGGCGGCCTTCTCGCGCGGGTCGCCCTCGACTGGGAAGCGCTCCTTGCGGTAGGCAACGGTGACGTCGTCAAGCTCGGTGCCGAGCGCAGCGAGCTCCGCATTGCTCATGCGGTCCAGCTCTTCGTTGGTGTAATTCTTCTTTACTTCACTCATGAGCGCGATCCAATCCAGATAGCAGCGGCAGCGACCAGCGTCACGCCAATGATCCACATAGCCATGCCCTCAGAGACCGGGCCAAGTCCGCCGAGCGACCAGCCGCCCGGGCTCGGGGTCTCCTTCGAGGACTTGATGAAGGCGATGATGTCCTTCTTCTCGTCAGCGCTCAGCTGGCGGTCGGAGAACTTCGGCATGTTCTGCGGGCCGGTCAGCATCGCCTGGTAGATCTCCTGCTCGTTGGCGGGGTCGAGCACCGGGGCGTACTTACCGGAGGACAGCGCACCGCCACGGCCGGTGAAGCTGTGGCAGGAGGCGCAGTTGAGGCGGAACAGCTCGGAGCCGCGGGCAACGTCGGCGGGCTGAATCTGGCCGTCGTAGTCCTTGCCGCGCAGGGACTCCTTGGCTACGTCGCCATTGTCGTCGTAAACAAGCTCAGGACCGCCGCCGTTGGCTGCGACGTACGCAGCCAACGCGAGCGCCTGAGACTCGGTGTAGCGCGGGCGCTTGCGCTCAGCCTGCGCGTCATTCGACATCATCGGCATACGGCCTGAGTTGACCTGGAAGTACACGGCGCCTTCGCCGGTACCCACCAGCGACGGGCCGCGGCCTTCGACGCCCTGGAGGTTTGCGCCGTGGCAGGTGATGCAGGCCACGTCGTAAATGTCCTTGCCCTCCTGGACCATTGCCTGCTCATCGCGCTCGGCGGTGGCAACCTGCGCGTTCGGGGTCAGCGCGGAGGCCAGAAGGCCCGCGCCGGTGAGCCCGAGCGTCAGCGCAGCGGCACCAGCAACGGTGCGTTGGGTCTTGCGACCGCGACGCTTCTTCTTAGGTGTGTTTTCCATCTTGCTTCCTTTTAGCGACTATTCAAGCTTTGTGCGTTTCCTGGACTACTGCACCACGTACAGGGTGGTGAACACGCCGATCCACACCACGTCAACGAAGTGCCAGTAGTACGAGGTCACCATCGCAGCCGTTGCCTGCGCCGGGGTGAACTTGGACTTCGCAACGCGAAGCAGCACCACGACGAAAGCCAGGATGCCGGCGGTCACGTGCGCCATGTGGAAGCCGGTGATGATGTAGAACACCGAGCCGTACACGCTGGACTGCACGGTCACACCGTTAATGACCATCTCCGTCCACTCGTACGCCACGAGGCCGAGGAAGACCACGCCGAGCAGGATGGTCACGGAGAACCACTTACGCAGGCCGAATACGTCACCCCTTTCTGCAGCAAACACGCCGAACTGAGAGGTCACAGAGGAAGCAACCAGAACGATGGTGATGATCAGGCCGAACATCACGTTCAGGTGTGCCGTCTGGTTCTCCCAGTCACCGGCTGCCAAGCCGTTTGCGCGCGAGGTGAAGTACATCGCGAACAAGCCGGCAAAGAACATCAACTCTTGGGCGAGGAACGCGATCGTGCCCACGCTGACCATGTTTGGTCGGTTCAGCGAGGGGACACGATTCTGCGGTGTCGCCATACCTTGGTTAGAAATTGCGGTCGTCACGCATGTGATTATGGCCTGTTTTCGTCTGAAAGTCATCTCGGATACCCCCGAAATTTTTCTGCCAATCACGCCCCAACCAGCCGTTTTCCCTGCTACGAAAATCCGCAAAAAACTTTTTCGCAAACCCGGGAACTATTTCACCGCGCTATCCGACGCACATCCATGCAGGTCAAGGCAGCGCGTTTCCCTTCCCCAAATTTTTCGCAACTTCGCGAGGAACAATCCGCACGCACGCCCCCGTCGCACTGCCCGCGCGGCAAGTTCCCAAATGTGCCCCTTCTCACACCCATAGACCAAGGAAAGCGGGTGCAAGACCTACTTTCGGTTGACCCCTGTGTCACGTTGGCGTCGCAAAGCAAAACGCCCCGGCACCCGAAGGTGCCGAGGCGAGGTCACTCCCGCGAAGGCGTGCGGGAAAATGCTCGAGCGCTTAGTGCTTCTCGCGCGGGATACCGTACTGCAGGTTGAGCTGCGTGGTGGTCCAGACAAGGAAGACCGCGCCGAATGCGATCAGCCACAGCTGGTAGAAGGCGATACCCAGGCCGAGGAAGAAGATCGCGCCGGACATTGCGAAGGGCCAGATCGAGTTCGGCGAGAAGAAGCCGAGCACGCCAGCGCCGTCTTCGATCTCCGCCTCTTCCCAGTCCTC
>ERZ1673749.1628-NODE-1628-length-14246-cov-8.653160_pt1 | contig 14246 bp, 8 predicted proteins | sample MGYA00580204_ERZ1673749 | MGnify/ENA primary metagenome ERZ1673749 (study PRJEB41218, sample SAMN15661745) | gut metagenome | host: Homo sapiens | place: Canada: London | collected 2015-08-20/2019-03-30 | study: EMG produced TPA metagenomics assembly of...
TTCTTCTGCTTGCAGTGAAAAAAGATTAACCGCAGAAAGTTAGAGGTTTATTTGCCACTTTACATTTATACAGAATTGTGCTAGGATAAAAAAGGTTGTTAGCTGTACGAAATTAAATTTTCTCACTAACAACCGAGATGCGTCTGTAGCTCAGTGGATAGAGCGATGCCCTCCGGAGGCATGTGCGGCGGTTCGACTCCGCTCAGACGCTATAGGATAAAAAAGTCCTGTTATTTCAGCGCATTCAGATGGCTGATAATAACAGGATTTTTTCATATAGTTTTTTATTCACAATCTGCAAGGATGTGATCTTTCATTTCAGGATCAAACCGGTTGTTTCTTAGCATTTCAATCTCATACTTATAAGGGGCATAAGATTTCTTTGCTTTTGTTACAGAAGGAATATAAGGAGTCTCAAGGATCTTTGGTACAGATTCGAAATCCGGGTGATGGACAATTGTAGAAATTGCATCAAAACCGATTTCTCCAAAGCCGATATTTTCATGCCGGTCTTTCGCGGCTCCTGGAATATTTTTACTGTCATTGATGTGGAAGACTGCAATCTGATCTTTTCCAAGCAGACGGTCAAAAGACTCCATAACATCATCAAAATGATGGATGATATCATATCCGCTGTCGCTTGTATGACAAGTGTCAAAGCAGACTCTCAATTTATCATTTTGGACAACTCCATCATAAATCCGGGCAAGTTCTTCAAAATTCCGTCCGATTTCTGATCCCTTTCCAGCCATTGTTTCAAGGGCAATACAGCAGTCAGTCTCAGCAGTGAGAACTTCATTGAGTCCTTTGATGATCTGTGCAGTTCCGATTTCGACACCGGCACCTACATGAGCACCCGGATGAAGGATCAGAGTGTGGCTTCTGCAGGCAATCGTGCGGTCGATTTCTTTTGCCAGAAATTCTACGGCAAGAGAGAACGTCTCTGGTTTTACTGAATTACCGAGGTTGATGATATAAGGTGCATGAACGACAATTTCATCAATTCCGTGTTCTTTCATATATTCCCATGCTGGTTCGATATTCAATTCACTGATTTCTTTTCGGCGGGTATTCTGTGGGGCTCCGGTATAAAACATAAATGTATTGGCACCGTAAGAAACGGCTTCTTTCGCAGAACCAAGAAGCATTTCTTTTCCACTCATGCCAACGTGTGAACCTAATTTTAACATTGTTGGATATCCTTTCTGTCTGATGTTATATCATACAGGATGTAGAAACTGTATGTGTAAAGCTGTGGTTACATTATAAGTATTGGTTATTTTTATGTCAATTGGTTTCGGGGGCAGTCCGGATCAATTTGCATCGTTGCCGTTACTGTTCACAGTAACGCTTGCTGTTCTGTTGGATACATGATAGAATAAATAGTGGCTGTTTGTCTCCAGAAAAGTTGGGAGGCAGACTTGTTTTAATAAAATTGCCGTCAGGCAGAAAAGACAAACGAAAAGTAAAGAGGAGTGTGAAACTTTGAAGACATTACTGGAAATGATCACAATAGAAATGAAAGAAGCGTTCAAAGCAGCAGGATATGATGAAGAGCTTGCAAGAGTTACGCTTTCCAACCGCCCGGATCTCTGTGAATATCAGTGTAATGGTGCAATGGCAGGTGCGAAGAAATATAAGAAGGCTCCAATCATGATTGCGAATGCAGTTGTGGAAGAACTTGCAGATAGCAAGTATTTTGCATCAGCAGAAGCGGTGAATCCGGGATTTATCAACCTGAAGCTGGCACCGGAAGTTGTTGCAGAGTATTTGAATGAGATGGCAGCAGATGAGAATCTTGGTGTTGAAAAAGAAAAGAATCCGAAAAAAGTTATTATTGATTACGGCGGACCGAACGTGGCAAAACCGTTGCATGTCGGACATCTTCGTTCTGCGATTATCGGAGAGAGCATTAAACGTATTATCCGTTTTAAAGGAAATGATGTAACAGGAGATATCCATCTGGGAGACTGGGGATATCAGATGGGCCTGATCATCACAGAGCTGAAAAAACGTAAACCGGAACTCCCGTATTTTGATGAGAGTTTTGAAGGAGAATATCCGGAAGAAGCACCATTTACGATCAGTGAACTGGAAGAGATTTATCCTACAGCAAGTACTTATGCAAAAGAGCACGACGATTATAGAGAAGAAGCACTTCATGCAACTTATCTGTTACAGAATGGATATAAAGGATATCGTGCAATCTGGAAACATATTATGAATGTGTCTGTAACTGACTTGAAGAAGAACTACGAGCGACTGAGTGTAGATTTTGATCTCTGGAAGGGTGAAGCAGATGCCCAGGCATATATTCCGGATATGGTTGAGATGCTCAAGGAGAAAGGATTCGCACATTATGATGAGGGTGCGCTTGTAGTAGACGTTGCAGAAGAGACAGATAAGAAAGAGATTCCTCCGTGTATGATTCTGAAATCTGACGGAGCTGCGCTGTATGATACAACAGATCTTGCTACACTGGTAGAACGTGAGAAACTGTATGATCCGGATCAGGTGATCTATGTTGTTGATAAGCGTCAGGAACTGCATTTTGTGCAGGTATTCCGTTGTGCGAAGAAGACAGGAATTGTAAAACCGGAGACAGAACTTACATTCCTTGGATTTGGTACAATGAACGGAAAAGATGGTAAGCCGTTTAAGACAAGAGAAGGCGGTGTTATGCGTCTTGAGAATCTGATCCGTGAGATTGATGATGAGATGTATAAGAAGATCATGGACAACCGTACAGTAGAGGAAGAAGATGCAAGACGTACAGCAGAAGAAGTTGGACTTGCAGCGATCAAGTACGGAGATCTTTCTAACCAGGCTTCTAAGGATTATATCTTTGATGTTGACAGATTTACTTCCTTTGAGGGAAATACAGGACCGTATATTCTTTATACAATCGTTAGAATTAAGTCTATTCTCAAGAAATATGTTGAGAATGGCGGAGTTCTTGACGGAACGATCAGACCGGCTGAGAATGATGCAGAGAAGTCTCTGATGCTTCAGGTAGTGAAATTCAATGAAGTGATCGATAATGTATATAAAGAGACAGCTCCTCATAAGTTGTGTGCATATATCTATGATCTTGCGAACGACTTTAATAAGTTCTATCATGAGACAAAGATTCTTGCAGAAGAAGACGAAGAGAAGAAGAAAGGTTATCTTGCACTTCTCACACTTGCGAAGCAAGTGCTTGAGACCTGCATTGACCTTCTTGGATTTACAGCTCCGGAAAGGATGTAATACGAATTATGACAGAAAATGGATTGATGGATGGTACAAGAACAGAAAAACTGTTTTACAATGACAGCCATCTTTCAAAATTTACTGCAATGGTTCTGGAATGTGAGCCGTATGAGAAAAAGGAAGGATGCTATGCGGTAGAACTTGACCGTACAGCATTCTTTCCGGAAGGCGGTGGACAGTATGCAGATACAGGAAAACTGAAGGATGCGAAGGTATCTGATGTTCGGGAAAAGAATGGAAGAATTCTGCATATTACAGATCAGCCGTTTGAAGCAGGAGAGATTGTTGAAGGCGAGATCGACTGGAAGACCAGATTTATGAAGATGCAGCAGCACACCGGAGAGCATATTGTTTCCGGAATCGTGCATGCAAGATACGGTTTCAACAATGTCGGATTTCATCTTGGAACAGAAGATTGTACGATGGATTTTGATGGAGAGATATCAAAAGAAGCACTGCAGGAGATTGAACTTGAGGCAAACCGTGCAGTGTGGAAGAATCTGACAATCGAAGTGTCCTATCCATCCAAAGAAGAGCTGGAAGAACTGGATTACCGCAGTAAGATTGAGATTGAGGGACAGGTTCGTATCGTATCGGTTCCGGGATATGATATCTGTGCGTGCTGTGCGCCGCATGTTGAACGCACAGGAGAGATCGGTATGATCAAGCTTGTTAATATGCAGCGATACAAAGGCGGCGTTCGTGTGACAATGCTCTGTGGAAGCCGTGCACTTACAGATTATGAGAAGAAGCAGGAACAGAACAGGAAAATTTCAGCGTTGCTCTGTGCGAAAGAATATGAGACAGCAGAGGCAGTGGGACACTTGAAAGAAGAGCTGGATTCTTTGAAACGGACACTGGTGGAGAAAGAACGCCAGCTTGTACATATCTGGGCGCAGTCTGTTCCAGAAGAAGAAAAAACAGTCTGTATGTTTTCAGAGGATATCAGTGCGGATGCCATGCGTCAGTATGTGAATGAAGTGCTTGAAAAAGAAAGAATTCTTTGTGCTGTGTTTTATGGAAATGATGCAGCGGGATACCGTTATGTGATCGGAAGCAGAACCCAGGATCTTCGTGCATTTTCCAAAATGTTAAATGCTGCATTCGAAGGACGAGGAGGCGGAAAGCCGGAGATGGTTCAGGGAACTGTAAAAGGTGAAGCTGGAAAGATCAGAGAGTGGATTCAGAAGATAGCGGAGGAATTGTCTTATGAAAAATGATCAGAGACGCTCCTTCTGGAGAGCTGCCGGTCCTTTACTTGGATTCTGGGGAATCCAGCTGGTGATGGAATTTGTGATTGAGTTTATAATCATTCTTCCTTTTATGGGGGAAGCATCTTCCAGGATGACACAAAGTGGAGAAGTTCTTAATTATCAGGAAATGATGAATAAGTACTATGAAGTGTTAAGTCCTGCGTTTGATAAAATCATAGGAGGTCAGATTGCGATTGCAGGGATTGCTACAGCAGCAACGTTGTTTCTGACAGTTACATTGTTTGTTATCGATCGGAAGAAAGAGCGGATTGCAGGGATACAGCGGATGGGGGGTCAAAAGCCACTGAAGAATTACTGGTCACTTCTTGTGATGGGAGTGATCGGAAGTATTGGTGCTACATGTCTGTCCGCTATGGCACAGGCCGTTTTGGTTGATCCAGAGTATATCCAGACAGCACAGAATATGTATTCAGCAGATTTTGTGGTCCAGATTATTGTATTTGGATTTGTAATTCCGATTGCAGAGGAATTTATGTTCCGCGGAGTACTCTATCAGAGGTACCGGGAGACAAGAGGATTTTATTATGCGGCAATCTGGTCAGCACTGTTTTTCTCAGTCACACATACCAACACGGTACAGATGATCTACACTTTCCTCTTAGGAATTCTTCTGTGCTATGTTTATGAGAAATTTGGCTCAATGAAAGCACCGATTACGCTTCATGTTGTTTTGAATCTGGGCTCTTTGATCTTTACAGATATCGGAGTATTTAACTGGCTTGCCAGAGAACCGTTTAAAATGGCAGTGGCAGTGATCATCAGCACATTTATCTGTGCAGCTTGTTTTGTGTGGATTCAGAGAAGCGGTGATCCAGTGAGTACTCAGAAAACAGAAGAATAGTGAAGAAATACGAATGAAATAAATTGTATTAATAAAAATACAATCTTAAATTGTGCGCGATGAGGTGCGAAACCTTGTCGCGCCTTTTCTTTTTAATCCAGTATTTTATTAAATAAAATCAAAGAAAAACAGAAATCTTAATAATTAATATTATTTTTATAAGAAAATCAAAATAATCTGACTATTAAAAGAAAAATAACGAAAAATCAAATAATCAGACAATTTACAAGAATTTCCATATTTACAGCCTAGGTAAAAGGGTGTATATTCTAGAAAAAGTTTTACACGACGTGAGAAAGAAATGATTGAATGCGCCGGACAAAGAAGATTTTAAAGTAAACTTTAGATTACAGGAAGAAAGGATAGCGACTATGAGGAAAGAAATGGAAAGTCAGAATCGTGGTCTTTACCGCGAAAGTTTTGAACATGATAACTGTGGTATTGGTGCAATTGTCAATATCAAAGGCAAAAAGACACATAGTACAGTGGCAGGAGCCTTGAGTATTGTAGAACAACTTGAGCACAGAGCCGGAAAAGATGCAGAAGGAAAGACAGGAGATGGCGTGGGTATTCTGACACAGATTCCTCATGGATTTTTCAAGAAAGTCTGTCAGCCACTTGGAATCAAGCTGAAAGATGAAAGAGATTACGGTGTAGGTATGTTCTTTCTTCCGCAGGATGAATTAAAACGCAATCAGGCGAAAAAGATTTTCGAGGTTATTGTAAAAAAAGAAGGATTGAAGTTCTTGGGTTGGAGAGAAGTTCCGATTCATCCGGACATTCTTGGAAAGACAGCAGTAGACTGCATGCCATGTATTATGCAGGCATTTATTGAACGTCCTGCAAAATACGAGAAAGGAATCGACTTTGACCGTCGACTGTATGTAGTCAGAAGAATCTTCGAACAGAGCAGTGATGACACTTATGTTGTTTCACTTTCCAGCAGAACAATCGTTTACAAAGGAATGTTCCTTGTAGGACAGCTGAGACTTTTCTTTGAAGATCTGCAGGATGAAGAATTTATTTCTGCAATTGCAATGGTACATTCCAGATTCAGTACGAATACTGCACCGAGTTGGCAGAGAGCGCATCCGAACCGCTTTATGGTCCACAACGGAGAGATTAATACGATCCGTGGTAATGCAGATAAGATGCGTGCCCGTGAGGAAACGATGGAGGCAGGATGCCTGAAAGGCGAACTTCACAAAGTACTTCCAGCAATCAATACTTCGGGTTCTGACTCCGCAATGCTTGACAACGCATTAGAATTCATGGTGATGAGTGGAATGGATCTTCCGCTTGCAGTTATGATCTGTATTCCGGAACCTTGGATCAACAATAAAGAGATGTCCCAGAACAAGAAAGATTTCTATCAGTATTATGCAACAATGATGGAGCCATGGGATGGACCGGCATCAATTCTGTTCTCAGATGGAGATGTTATGGGAGCCGTACTTGACCGTAACGGACTTCGCCCTTCCAGATATTACATTACAGATGATGACAATCTGATTCTTTCTTCAGAGGTTGGAGTTCTGGATATTGATCCATCCAAGATCGTGATGAAAGAAAGACTTCATCCAGGCAAAATGCTTCTTGTTGATACTGTTGCAGGACGCGTGATCGATGATGAGGAATTAAAAGAAAAATATGCAAATCAGTTCCCATATGGAGAATGGCTGGACAGTAATCTGATTCAGCTGAAGGATTTGAAAATCCCGAATAAGGATGTGCCAAAGTATACTGCCGAAGAGTGTACACAGCTTCAGAAAGCATTTGGTTATTCTTATGAAGACGTGAAAACTTCTATTCTGACAATGGCAAAGAACGGTGCCGAAGGAACCGCAGCGATGGGAATGGATGCACCGATTTCAGTCCTTTCGCAGAAACGTCAGCCACTGTTCGGATATTTTAAACAGTTGTTTGCACAGGTAACAAACCCACCGATCGATGCAATCCGTGAGGAAGTTGTAACATCTACAACAATTTATGTCGGAACAGACGGTAACCTTCTGGAGCAGAAGGAAGAGAACTGTAAGATGCTCAGAGTCAATAACCCGATTCTGACCAATACAGATCTTCTGAAAATTAAAAATATGAAAGTGGATGGATTCAAGGTTGCAGAGATCCCAATCACTTATTATAAAAACACAAGTCTTGAGAAGGCAATCGAGTATCTGTTTATTGAAGTAGACCGTGTGATCCGCGAGGGCGCTAACATTTTAATTCTGACAGACCGTGAGGTAGACGAATATCACGTTGCAATCCCGTCACTTCTGGCGGTATCCGGACTGCAACAGCATCTGGTACGTACAAAGAAGAGAACCTCAGTCGCGATGATTCTGGAAAGTGGAGAGCCTAGAGAGGTTCATCATTTTGCAACACTGCTTGGATATGGAGCATGTGCGATTAATCCATATCTTGCGCATGAGTCAATCCGTCAGCTGATTGAGTCTAATCTGCTTCACAAAGATTATTATGCAGCAGTAGATGATTATAACTCAGCAGTAATTCATGGAATTATTAAGATTGCATCCAAGATGGGAATTTCAACGATCCAGTCCTATCAGGGAGCAAAGATCTTCGAGGCAATTGGTCTCGAGACAGATTTTATTAACCGCTATTTTACAGATACAGTCAGTCGTGTTGGTGGTATCGGTATTGAAGAAATTGCAGAAGATTACACAGCATTCCATACAGAAGCATTTGATCCGCTTGGACTGCAGGTTGATACGACACTGGACAGTGTTGGAAAACATAAATATAAAAGTGGCGGAGAAGAACATCTCTATAATCCACAGACAATCCATATGCTTCAGCAGTCCACAAGACGTGGTGATTATGAAATGTTCAAGCAGTATACAGAGATGGTTGATGAGGAAGGCGAGAAGATCAATCTGAGAGGTCAGCTTGATTTCAATTTCCCGAAGAAGAGTGTACCGCTTGATGAAGTAGAAAGCGTAGATTCAATCGTAACAAGATTCAAGACAGGTGCGATGTCCTATGGATCTATTTCAAAAGAAGCACATGAGACAATGGCGATCGCCATGAATATGCTTCATGGTAAATCAAACTCCGGTGAAGGTGGAGAGGACATTGAACGTCTTGACACAAACAGATGCTCTGCAATCAAGCAGGTTGCTTCCGGCCGATTCGGAGTTACATCCAGATACCTGGTCAGTGCACAGGAAATCCAGATCAAGATGGCACAGGGAGCAAAACCAGGAGAAGGAGGACATCTTCCGGGTGGAAAGGTATATCCATGGATCGCGAAGACTCGTCATTCAACACCTGGTGTGAGCCTGATCTCACCACCGCCACATCATGATATTTATTCAATCGAGGATCTTGCACAGTTGATCTATGACTGTAAAAATGCAAATAAAAATGCAAGAATTTCTGTGAAACTGGTATCAGAAGCAGGTGTAGGAACAGTCGCTGCCGGTGTTGCAAAAGCAGGAGCCGGAGTTATTCTGATCTCAGGATATGACGGAGGAACAGGAGCAGCACCGAGAAGCTCGATTCAGAATGCAGGACTTCCGTGGGAGCTTGGACTTGCAGAAACTCATCAGACATTGATTCAGAATGGTCTGCGTGAGCGTGTCCGTATTGAGACAGATGGTAAGCTTATGAGTGGCCGTGATGTTGCAATCGCAGCAATCCTTGGAGCAGAAGAGTTTGGATTTGCAACAGCTCCGCTTGTAACAATGGGATGTGTTATGATGCGCGTCTGCAACCTGGATACTTGTCCGGTTGGTGTTGCAACTCAGAATCCGGAGCTTAGAAAACGTTTCAGCGGAAAACCGGAATATGTTGTCAACTTTATGCGTTTTATTGCAGAAGAATTAAGAGAATATATGGCAAAACTTGGTGTCCGCACAGTGGATGAACTGGTAGGACGTACAGATCTTCTGAAAGTAAAAGACGTTCCGACATCAGAGCGTGCCGCAACACTGGATCTGTCACAGATTCTGTACAATCCATATGCGAAAGAGAAGAAAGGTGTTATCTTTAATCCAAAGAAAGTCTATGATTTTGAACTTAACAAGACATTAGATGAAAAAGTGCTATTGAAACAGCTTCTCCCAGCCCTTGAAAGAGGAGAAAAGAGAGGACTTGAAGTAGATGTTACAAATACAGACCGTACTTTCGGAACAATTTTCGGATCTGAGATCACAAGAAGATATCCGGAAGGACTGGAAGAAGACAGCTATGTGATCCAGTGTAAAGGTGCCGGCGGTCAGAGCTTTGGAGCATTTATCCCAAGAGGACTGACACTGGAACTGACAGGAGACAGTAATGACTATTTTGGAAAAGGACTTTCCGGTGGAAAACTGGTTGTTTGCCAGCCGAAAGGTGTGAAATTCAAATCAGATGAGAATATTATCATCGGAAATGTTGCTCTTTACGGAGCTACAAGTGGTAAAGTATTTGTAGGAGGTGTTGCCGGAGAACGTTTTGCGGTAAGAAACTCTGGTGCACGCGCAGTTGTAGAAGGTGTCGGAGATCACGGATGTGAATATATGACAGGTGGATGCGTTGTTGTACTTGGACAGGTTGGAAAGAACTTTGCAGCCGGAATGAGCGGCGGTATTGCCTATGTGATCGATCTCGATAACAGCCTGTATCGTAAAGTAAATAAAGCAATGGTCAACATTGAACGTGTCACAGATAAGTATGATGTACAGGAATTAAAAGGAATGATCCAGGAGCATGTTGCTTATACAAACTCTGAGGTAGGTAAGAAGATTCTTGATAATTTCAAAGAATATCTGCCAAAATTCAAGAAGATCATTCCGGAAGACTATGAGAGAATGATGTCCACGATCATCCAGATGGAAGAAAAAGGACTTAGTAGAGAAAAAGCAAAAATCGAAGCATTTAATATGATCAAGAACGGAAGATAGGAGGCATAGAGATGGGAAAACCGACAGGATTTATGGATTATGAAAGACAGGATAAACCGGCAGAGAGCCCATTGGAACGCATCAAACATTTCAATGAGTTCCATACGCCTCTTAGCAAAGAAGAACAGGAGCTTCAGGGCGCACGCTGTATGGCGTGCGGAGTTCCGTTCTGTCAGTCTGGAAAGCCGCTTGCAGGAATGGCCAGTGGATGTCCACTGCACAACCTTGTGCCAGAGTGGAATGACTTGATCTACAATGGAAATTGGAAGGAAGCTTATTTACGTCTGAAAAAGACAAACAATTTTCCGGAATTTACTTCCCGTGTATGTCCGGCATTGTGTGAAAATGCATGTACCTGTGGACTGAATCAGGAAGCAGTTGCATCAAAAAGTAATGAATATGCAATTATTGAAAATGCATATGAGATGGGATATGCAAAGGCAAATCCACCGAAAGTGCGTACAGGAAAGAAAGTCGCAGTGATCGGTTCCGGTCCGTCCGGACTTGCGGCAGCAGATCTTCTGAACAGAAGAGGTCATCAGGTAACTGTTTTTGAACGTGAGGACAAACCGGGTGGATTGCTCCGCTACGGAATTCCGAATATGAAGCTGGAGAAACAGATTATCGACCGTAAGATTGCGATTATGGAAGAAGAGGGAATTATCTTCCAGACTGGATGTAATGTCGGAAAAGACGTGAAGGCGGCAGATATCCTGAAAGAATATGACCGCGTGATCCTTGCATGTGGAGCATCAAATCCAAGAGATATCAAAGCACCGGGAAGAGATGCACAGGGAATTTATTTTGCAGTAGATTTCCTGAAATCAACAACGAAAGCACTATGGGCAAATGACATGAAGCTTAAAACAGGAAGCTACATTTCTGCAAAAGGAAAAAATGTAATTGTAATCGGAGGCGGAGATACAGGAAATGACTGTGTCGGAACATCTATCCGTCATGGAGCAAAGAGCGTTCTCCAGCTGGAGATGATGCCGAAAGCACCGGACGAGAGGACACCGCTGAACCCATGGCCGGAGTGGCCAAGAGTCTGCAAGACAGATTATGGCCAGCAGGAAGCAATCGCTGTGTTTGGTTCTGATCCTCGCGTTTACACAACGACAGTGAAAGAATTCATAAAAGACAAGAAAGGAAATCTCTGTAAGGCAGTTCTTATCAAGCTTGAGAGTAAGACAGATGAGAAGACCGGACGGAAAATGATGGTTCCGGTAGAAGGAAGCGAGTATACCGTAGATGCAGATCTTGTTCTGATCGCAGCTGGATTCCTTGGAAGTCAGGATTATGTAACAAAAGCATTTGGTGTAGAAGTGAATGAACGCACAAATGTAAAGACAGAGGCAGGAAAATATTCTACAAATGTGAAGGATGTATTCACAGCCGGGGATATGCACAGAGGACAGTCTCTTGTTGTATGGGCTATCCGTGAAGGTCGTGAAGTGGCAAGAGAAGTGGATGAAAGCCTGATGGGATATACAAACTTATATATTCAGTAGAAAATAAAAGATCATACAGTGAAACAGGAATCTGGAAAGTTTATCTAAGAATAAAGAGAACTTTCCAGATTTTTTTGTTACAAAAATGTTACGAAAAAATGAAAAAAGTAAGGAAAACTATTGAAAATATTACATAAATACGCTATAATGTTGAGCGTAGAATGTAAATAAAATACCCTCTTGTTACGAGAAATATGTTGAAAAAACACAATAGATGTTGTATTATAACATATGAGTATGTGGAATTATAATGTAACTATTTACAACGAGTTATGATACGAAAATTATAATGCATCACATGGGGGACTAGATAAAAATAAGGATAGGTGGAAAGATGAAGTTAAAAAAAGTAAGCAGTATGATTCTTGCAGTAACACTTGCATGTACAATGACTGTTACACCGGTACTTGCCGACGAAGTCAGTGATCTGAAGCAGAAGAAGCAGGAGACACAGAATCAGGTAAGCGATCTTCAGACACAGCTGAATTCACTTATGACCAAGATCTCTGATCTTGAGAATGATCTGATCGAAACAGGTGAGGAAATCTCTCAGACGGAGGAAGATCTGAAGACAGCGCAGGAGGAACAGGAACAGCAGTATGCAGCTATGAAGCTTCGTATTAAGTATATGTATGAAGAAGGAACAGGAACTGCTACAGTAGAGAAGGTACTGACATCCGGAGATATTTCCAGTGTACTGACACAGGCAGAATATTCCCAGCAGGTACATTCTTATGACAGAGATAAGCTCGAAGAGTATGTTGCGACAGTTCAGAAAGTAGAAGATCTTAAGACAACGCTTGAGACAAAGATGGCTGATCTGCAGGAGACACAGACGGAGTATGATGCACAGAAGGATGAACTGAATACAACAATCACAGAGAAGAGTAGTGAAATCGCAAATCTCGATGTTAAGATTGATGAAGCTGTAAAGAAAGCAGCGGAAGAAGCAGCGAAGAAAGCAGCGGAAGAGGCAGCGAAGAAAGCAGCAGAAGAAGCAGCAGCGAAGAAAGCAGCTGAGGAAGCAGCTAAGAAGAATAACTCAAGCAGTAGTTCATCTAATAGAAATAACTCAAGCAATAGTTCTTCCAGCAGTTCAAACTCCAGTAGTTCGAACTCCAGCAGCTCAAGTTCAGGAAGCTCAAGCAGTTCAAGCTCCAGTAGCTCAAGCAGTAGTTCTTCCAACAGTTCAAGCAACTCAAGTTCTTCCTCATCAAGCCCAAGTTATAGTGCTAATAAGGGAAGCATTATTGTAAATGCAGCTTATTCACAGATCGGAGTTCCATATGTATGGGGCGGAACTACACCGGGAGTTGGACTTGACTGTTCAGGACTTGTACAGTATTGTTACAGACAGGCTGGAATTTCAATTCCAAGAACAAGTGGAGATATTCTTGCAGGAGGAACAATTGTAAGCAATCCTCAGCCGGGAGATATCTGTTGGACATCGGGGCATGTAGCGATTTATATTGGCGGAGGACAGATGATCGAAGCACAGCAGACAGGAGTGCCGGTTAAGGTAAGTTCTGTACGTGTTACATATTATGTAAGATATTAGAATCAAAAAAAATTTTTAACAAAAAAGCTCGAAAATGTACATAATTAGCTTTAAAACTTAAAAATAGAAATCACCAAAATCATTAGAAAATGTACATAATAAAAAGGAATCAGATTATGATTCCTTTTTATTTTACACTTTAAAATTAAAATAGTCGCTTCTTGCGTCTTCGTCCCTTACAATAAGGACAGCTTTCACGATGACGTTTCTTGTATAAAATCTTTTTAGAAACACTTAAATCATAGACGTGATCAGGATTACGCTTGCAAATCCACCAGACGTTAGTTGAATATTTTTCTGTAATCTCATCAGGATCAACTAATACATAATTGTTAATCCAATTCCATTCATTCATTAGATCGGGATGAAGTGCCGCGAAGGATGTTTTGCCAGGGATAGCTTTTCGACCTGAACAATACGGACAGTCAGCATCTCCATTTACCATATCAATGATTTCAGCATTGTAATCGTTATGGCAAGTAGGGCAAGTCCAAGCACCAGATCTGTGATTGGGTCGGATTTCATCCGCAGTTAATTCATTTTGGTCACTCCATAAAGTAGCAATGTCAGGGTATTTAGCAAAAGAATTCATGCTGTATGCTATTGGAAGAAATATAAATAAATATCATCGTTTTTTATACGAAAAACTGAGAAAATTTGAAGGAAAAACTGCCTAGAAAAAATGCGGCTGAAAAAATCCAAGCAAGGATTTTTTGTGGCCAAAAACAGAAAGTATTTATCAAAATAAAAATATCCTGAACAAGTTGCAGAGCCAGAAAGCTCTGTAACTGTCAGGATATTTTTGTTTGGTGCTGTCAGCTCTAAAAAACGTTATTTACCGACAGCTCCCTGTTTTGTTTTAATGATATTTATGCATCCGTACATAATAGCTGATGCATAAGA
>ERZ1673749.1631-NODE-1631-length-14232-cov-8.959865_pt1 | contig 14232 bp, 10 predicted proteins | sample MGYA00580204_ERZ1673749 | MGnify/ENA primary metagenome ERZ1673749 (study PRJEB41218, sample SAMN15661745) | gut metagenome | host: Homo sapiens | place: Canada: London | collected 2015-08-20/2019-03-30 | study: EMG produced TPA metagenomics assembly of...
GGCAACGAGGCAGTCAACCTCGCCGCGGAGCAGTCGAAGAACACCGCGCACCGCAACATCCCGGAGCTGGGTTTTCCTGATTTTCCGCTGCACGAGGATACGGCAAACCTGCGCCAGGGGCCGAGCCTGCACGACGGCCTGCTCGCCCTCCTCCCACTCGTCGGCGTATGGACCGGCTCCGGTCAGGCCAACGACAACGGCGACGAATACGCGTTTGGCCAGCGCCTGGTGGTCTCCCACGACGGCGAGAACTACCTGCGCTTCGAGTCCCGTATCTGGCGCCTCGACGAAAACGGGGAGGCCACCGGCGCGGACCAGCGCGAGGTCGGATTCTGGCGCATTTCGCTCAAAGACGAGATCGAGGTCACGCTGACCAACTCCCGCGGACTGGTCGAGGTGATGTACGGCGAGCCCGTCAACGAGCGCGGCTGGCAGCTGCAGAGCGCCTCCACACTGGCCACCGAGTCCGGGCCAGAAAAGCACGGGCCGGGCAAGCGCCTCTACGGGCTCATGCCGAACAACAACTTGGGCTGGGTCGACGAGCGCCTCGTCGACGGCGAGATGGTGCCCTACATGTCCGGGGAGCTCAAGCGCATCGCCGGCTAGCCCGCAGAGTGGTCAAGCGCATCCACGATCAGCTGCTGGATCTCGCCCGCATTGTCCGGGCGGTGTAGCTTCTTCCCGTCCAGCTTGCGCACCTGCGCGTACATGCGCGTGGAGCTGACCAGCCACACCGATTCGGCCTTGTACAGCTCGCTGACGTAGACGTCCTTCTGCTTGCACTTCCACCCCAGCTTTTCTGCGTGCGCAAACAGCGCGGCTTGGGTGGTGCCGGGCAAGATGCCGGGGCCAGGCTTCGGGGTGCGCATGCGCCCACCCTTCTTCACAATCACCACGGTTGAGGTCGCCCCCTCAAGGACGCGGCCGGTATCCGGGTCGATGTAGATCACGTCGTCATACCCCTCGGCGCGCGCCCAACGCAGCGCCGCCATGGAGGCGGCGTAGTTCAGCGTTTTCGCGCCGACCCGCATCCAGGGCACCTCCGCCTCGCCATCTTTACCACGGTTGATGCTGTACCCCCGCGACGTCGTCACCGCGCTGACCCCGTTCTTGCGCTGGGCCAGCACCTCTTCAGAGAGCGGCCGGATAGTCAACCACGCGGTAGGCACGCCGGTGGTCTCCCGACCACGAGACATCGTCCAACTGCACTTCGCCTCCACCTCTTCGGGGTTGACGCCCCGCTCCCGCACATAGTCCGCGACGGCCTCGTGGGTGGCGTCGATCCAGTGCTCGGCGCCGGGGTCCGGCAGCTCGAGCGTGGCGGCGGAGCGGCGGAAGCGCTCGACGTGCTGCTCGAGGTTTGCCGGCTGGCCGTGGCGGATGAGGATCGTCTCAAAAATCCCGTCGCCGCGCGTCACCGCCGCATCATCCCAAAAAACGTGGGGCGTGTTCGCGTTCTGCCTGCGGATCGAGCCGCCGAAGGGTTCAACGAGGTAAATGACAGGGGCTGGAGGAAGCAAGGATGCCATACTGTCCCATTATGCCCGTATGATCGGAAGCTATGTCGTATTCGTCTGATCTTTTACAGCTGCCCGGCGCCACCCCCATCGAAGGCAACCCGCTTGCCGAGGGCGTGGCCTGGCACTACGGCAACCCACTGGCAGAGCAGCACGGCCTGCGCCTGATCGACCGCTCGCACCGCCGCGTCATCGCGGTGGCCGGCAAGGATGCTGCGGAGTTTTTGAACAACCTGCTTTCGCAAAAGCTTATCGACGTCCCGCCGTCCTTCACCGGCGCCACCCTAGATTTAGACATCCAGGGCCACATCCTGCACCACGCCGACATCGCACTGGCCGAAGGCACGTTTTACCTCGACGTACCCCCGGCCCAATTCGACACCTTCGTTGACTACCTGCGCAAGATGATCTTTTGGTCCGAAGTCACCGTCGAGGAGGCAGACCTGGCCATCCTGACCCTGCTGGCCCCCGAGGGCGAGTTCCCGGAGGTTGCAGAAGCCGTCTTTTGCCGGCTTGTGGACTCCTTTAGCCCCGCCCGCATGGACATCGCCGTGCCGCGCGAACAGGCGCTCGAGGTGGCGAAGCGCCTGCACGATCAAGACGGAATTGGCTTTGCCGGGATGATGGCCTTTACCGCCGCACGGGTCCGCAACGTCGAGCCGGAACTGGGCGTTGACCTGGACGAAAGATCAATCCCCCACGAAGCACCTCGACTGATCAACCGCGGCGACCACGTCGGCGCAGTCCACCTGAACAAGGGCTGCTACCGGGGCCAGGAGACGGTGGCCCGCGTCGAAAACCTGGGCCGCTCGCCCCGCTTGCTGGTGATGCTGCAGCTCGACGGCTCCGCCCCGAACGAGCCCGAGCCCGGTGCCGGGATCACCGCCAACGGCCGCAAGGTCGGCCGGCTCGGCACCGTGGTCCACGACGCGGACTTCGGTCCTGTTGCGCTCGCGCTGATCAAACGCTCCGCGCTCAACGCTGCGTTGAACATCGACGGGGTGGCCGCGAGCGTGGATGAAGACTCGCTGCCCACCGACGAGGGAGAAAAACTGGGACGGCTGGCTGTGGAGAAGCTGCGCCGCGGCCAATAGGCCCTGTTTGCGGGCCGGGTGAGCATTTTTTTGACGTACAGGCTATTATGTCCCCCAGGACAATAACTAATCGAAAGTATGAGGCCGCCTTCATTTGTAAGGCCGCCCTAGAACCACCTCAAGGGGGTCATGCCATGGGCCGCGGACGCGCCAAAGCAAAGCAGACCAAGGTTGCTCGCCAACTCAAGTACAACTCTCCTGAAATGGACCTCGATTCCCTGCAGCGTGAGCTGGCAGGAAAGGCCCCGCGGCGCAGTTGGGACGAGGACGAATACGAGGTGGATGACCAGTACGCCGACTACGCGGACTGGGACGAAGACGACGAAGACGACCGGAAGTAAGTCCGCCCGGTCTCCCCGCACCTCTACCGTTTGAGCGAAGCACCCGGTGACCCCGGGTGCTTTTCTCGTGCCCTCAGGCGGAGCGCGTGACAAATTGACATGAAGCGGCCAACCACTGTATCGGCGCGCGAGCTGGAAAAACGCGTTCCTGTGCGTTCGCTGTGGTTGACTTTCTCACGCATTCGCTAGTACTGGGGGTGCTCGCCCACCAGGGTCGCGCGCGTGGTCTCACCCTCGCCGGCGGCGCGGACCTCGCCCAAGACCCACGCGTCCACGTGACGCGCAGTCAGGATTGCCAGCGCACGGTCGCGGTCTTCAGGGGCCACCACAGCCACCATGCCCACGCCCATGTTGAAGGTCTTTTCCATCTCCGCATCCGGCACCTGGCCGACCGTCTTGATCGTGCGGAAGATCTGGCCCGGGGTCCAGGTGGCACGACGCATCTCGGCAACCAAGCCTTCCGGGATGATGCGCTCCATGTTGCCAGCCAGCCCGCCACCGGTGACGTGGCAGAAGGTGCGCACCTCGCACTCAGAGGCCAGCTCCAGGCAGTCACGGGCGTAGATGCGGGTCGGCTCGAGCAGTTCCTCGCCAAGCGTGCGGTCGAATTCCTCAATGTGGCCGTCCAGCGGCAGGCCCGCCTTCTCCAGCAGGACGTGGCGCGCCAGCGAGTAGCCGTTGGAGTGCAGGCCGGAGGAGGCCATGGCAATGATGGTGTCACCCTCGCGCACACGGTCCGGGCCGAGCAGCTCATCGGCTTCGACGACGCCAACGGCGGTGGCGGAAACGTCGTAATCGTCCGGATCCATCACACCCGGGTGCTCCGCGGTCTCCCCTCCCAAGAGCGCGCAGCCGGCCTGGACGCAGCCCTCGGCAATACCGCCGACGATGCCCGCGATCTTCTCCGGGACAACCTTGCCGGTGGCGATGTAATCCTGCAAGAACAGCGGCTCAGCGCCACAGACCACCAGGTCGTCGACGCACATGGCGACCAGGTCGATACCGATAGTGTCGTGCTTATCCATGGCCTGGGCGACAGCGAGCTTCGTGCCCACGCCATCGGAGCCCGCAGCAAGCAGCGGTTCACGGTACTTGCCCAGCGCGAACAGCCCGGCGAACCCGCCGATGCCGCCCTTGACCTCCGGACGCGACGCGCGCTTCGCGTGGTCCTTCAGCAGCTCGACGGCGCGGTCGCCGGCCTCGATGTCGACGCCAGCGGCGGCGTAGGAAACGGACGGGTCGCTTGGAGTCTGGTTAGTCATGGTGGGTGTCACCTTTCTGAATGCGGCGGACAAGGTCGGCGTTCGGGTTGCCGTCGGGAAGGCCGAGCGGGTACTTGCCATCAAAGCAGGCGGCGCAGAGGCTGTCGGCACGGTGGCTGGAGGCGGCGATCATGTCGTCGATGGGCACGAATGCCAGGGAATCGGCGCCGATCATCGTGCGGATGGACTCGGCAACTTCCTCATCGGTCCCGCCGCGCCCATGGTTAGCGATGAGCTCGCCTGGGCTGGCAAAGTCGATGCCGTAGAAGCACGGCCACTTCACCGGGGGCGAAGCGATGCGCACATGCACCTCGGCGGCACCCGCCTCGTGCAGCATGCGGATCAGCTTGCGCTGGGTGTTTCCGCGGACGATGGAGTCGTCCACCACGATCAGGCGCTTGCCCTCAATCACCGCACGTACCGGGTTCAACTTCAGGCGCAAGCCCAGCTGACGCAACGTGTCGGAGGGCTGGATGAAGGTACGGCCCACGTAGGCATTCTTCATCAGGCCCTGCTTGAACGGGATGCCGGATTCCTCGGCGTAGCCGATCGCGGCCGGGGTACCGGACTCCGGAACCGGCATGACCAGGTCGCCCTCCACCGGCTGGACGCGAGCCAGCCTGCGGCCGATCTCCACGCGGCTGGCGTTGACCGTCTGCCCATCCAGCACGGAATCCGGGCGGGCGACGTAAACGTACTCGAAGACGCAGCGCGCCTCGTGCGGCTCCTTGGCAAAGCGCTCGGAACGGATGCCGGTGGCGTCGATAGCGACCAGCTCGCCCGGCTCAATATCGCGGACGAAGGAGGCACCGACGATGTCCAACGCGCACGTCTCGGAGGCGACGACCCAGCCGCGCTCCAGCCGACCAAGGGACAGGGGGCGAACGCCGTGCGGGTCGCGCGCGGCGTACAAGGTGTCACCGTCGGTGACCATGAAGCAGAAGGCGCCTTTGAGGCGTGGGAGGAGGTCCAGCGCGGCGTCGAAAAGCGTGCGCTCATCGCGGATCCCATCGGCCAAGAGCGCGGAGACGACGGCCGTATCCGACGACGACCCCTGGCCCTGCACCCCGCCGGAGGGAATCAGCTTGCGGGCGATCGCCTCGGCCTGCAGCTCCTGGTAATTGGTCAGGTTACCGTTGTGCGCGAGCGCCACATCAGTACCGTTTGGCGACGTGCGAAACATCGGCTGCACATTATCCCAAGAGTTTCCGCCCGCGGTGGAATACCGCGTATGGCCGATCGCCACGTCCCCCTGCAGCGCATCCAGGACGGACTCGTCGAAGACCTGGCTGACCAGGCCCGTGTCCTTGAACACCACGATGTTGTCGTGGTCGCCCACCGCAATGCCCGCGCCCTCCTGGCCGCGGTGCTGAAGGGCGAACAAGCCGAAATAGGACAGTTTGGAGACGTCTTCGCCAGGCGCCCACACGCCGAACACGCCGCACTCATCGCGCGGTGCGTCGTCGAGCTGGGCCCGGGAGTCCCCGTCATTTTCCATGCTCACGGTATGCACGGCACTTACTTTAACGGACGCAGCCTAGGAACGGGCAATTACCGGCAACCCGCGCGCGATCTCTTCGGCGCGCGAACCGGAAGCGTCGATCGCGCCCGCAGCCACCTCGGCCTCAAACGTGCTGCGTCCGGTGGCCACGCGCAGCCACGTCTCCGGTCCCATCTCCACCACGTTCGGCGGGGTGCCGCGAGTATGCGCCGGGCCATCGACGCACTGCACGGCCACAAACGGGGGCACGCGTAGCTCCACCGTTTTGCCCGGCAGCTCTTCGGCGAGTGTGCGGGCGGTGCGGCGGCAGGCGTCGGCAAGCAAGGCGCGGGCAGGCTGTGGAGCTTCGCCATCCAGCCAGGCGGAGATGGCGGCGACTGCCTCGCGCGTTTTCTGCGGATCTTGCTTCGAGCTTCTGCCGGATGCCATGCGCCCATACTAAGATGCCTACCCATGACCAACAAACCCCTGGTAGACAAGTCGCCCTCCGTCACGCTGCGTTTTATGGCATCACCTACCGATGTCCTCCACGCCGGAGCTCAAGGCGTGTCCGGCGGGCGCGTCCTCGAGTGGATTGACAAGGCCGCCTACGCCTGCGCCGCACAATGGTCCGCAACATACTGCGTCACGGCCTATGTGGGGCACATCCACTTCACCCGGCCCATCCCCTCCGGGCACATCGTGGAAGTGCGCTCGACCATCGCCATGACCGGGCGCAGCTCCATGCACATTGTCAACGAGGTGCTCTCCGCCGACCCCCGCGAAGGCGTGTTTACCCGCGCCTGCGACTGCCTGGTCATTTTCGTGGCAAAGGACACCAAGACCGGCAAGCCCATGGCCGTGCCGACCTTTGTGCCGGTCACCGAAGAACAGCGCCGCGTCGAGCGCGCCGCAAAGTCCCGCATCGAACTGCGCAAGGCCATCGAAACCTCGATGGAAGAGCAGACCTACACCGACGACTCCACGGCCCCTCGCCTGGTCCACCGCTTCCTGGCCAAACCGACGGACGTGAACTGGGGCGGCAACGTGCACGGCGGCACCGCCATGGAATGGATCGATGAGGCCGGCATGGCCTGCACCATGGAATGGTCCGGGGAGCGCACCGTGGCCGTCTACGCGGGCGGCATCCGCTTCTACAAGCCGATCCACATCGGCGACCTCATCGAGGTGGAAACCCGCATCACACGTACCGACTCCCGCTCCATCCACGTCTCCACCTTCGTCCGCTCCGGCGACCCTCGCGGCGGGCGCGACCAGCTGAGTAACGCCATCCACGCCTCGTTTACCTACATCGGCATCGACATCGACGGCCACCCGCTGCCAGCCCGCCAGTTTGTCCCGGTCACAGACGAGGACAAGCAACTCTGGGAGCACACTCAAACGCTCAAGGACCTACGCGCCCAGTACGAGCCCGAGCCGCTGGTCGAGCGGCCGGACGCGGTGCAGCGGGTGGACTAGGGGCCGGTGTTTGCTGGGGGTTGCTGGGGGGTGCGCCGCTGGGTTTTGCTGCGTAACCCCCTTTGTCTAAATGGAGCTAGCTCCATTTAGGGTTTACGGTTTCACGCGACCTGGCGTTTCACCGGCCGGGCACGTCTAAATGGAGCTAGCTCCGTTTTATGCCCCCTGCCGCAGCCGCGTCAGCACCCGGATCTGCAACAGCACCGGATAGAGGTGCCCGACCATCCCAACCGCCAGCAACACAGCTACGGCTGACCACCCGCCAGCCAACGCCGCCCACGCCGCAGCAACGACATGGAGCGCCAACGCCCAGGCATGCCCGGCGGCCGCGGCCTGCATATGCCGAGGATCCCGGCGATTATCAGCGCCAGCCCCGCGCATGGCCACAACCTGGCGGTTCCATCCGACCCGGGTGAGGAACGCATTGAAGTGGTCCACGCCCAGGCTCCGAGCAGTACGAGCCGAAAGAGAAAACCTGCCCCACACCGAGCACGGCAGCAGCTGTTGCAACGAGTCGCCGACGAAGGGCGCCAGACCGAACCCCAGCAGCGTCGCAGAAACGACAAAGCCCGCCGCGCCGGCACCTGTGGCACCGGCGACGACGGACAGGCCGAAGGCAGCAGCGAGCGTCAGCAGTAGCGCAACCACGTGACGCCCGCCTGCGCGCTACACCGCCGCGTTCGGGGCGTGCGCTGCGGCAAAGTGTGACGGCAGGGTGGCGGCCCAGGCGTCGCGAAGCTGGACGATCTCCAGCTGCTCGGAGCCAAAGCGCAGGACACCCTCCGCGTTCGTACGGCCGATCAGCGCGGCCGGCACGCCCGCGGCACCCGCGCGCTCGACCAGCGCGTCGGCACGATCCGTGGTTACGGCGACCAGGACGCGGGATGCGGACTCGGAGAACAGTGCGGTGAACGCGTCCTCGTGCACGGCCGCGAGATCCAGGTCAGCGCCCTTGCCCGAGGCCTGCAGCATCTCGAAGACGGCCTGCGACAGGCCGCCCTCGGACAAGTCGTGGGCGGCGGTCACGCCACCGTTGCCCGCGGCATCGGCGAAGAACTGTGCCAGGCGCTCCTCGTTGGCCAGGTCCACCTTCGGCGGCACGCCACCCAGGCCGGCACCGGAGATGTCCTGCCATACGGAGCCGCCGAACTCGTCGAAGGTCTCGCCCAGCAGGACCAGGGAGAACTCCTCCTCGGAGACGGGCACGGCGTGCGGGTTGGCCTTGGCCACGTCTTCGATGACGCCGAGCACGCCCACGACCGGGGTCGGCAGGATCGGGGTCTCGCCGGTCTGGTTGTAGAAGGACACGTTGCCGCCGGAGACGGGGATGTTCAGCTCGGCGGCACCGTCGGCAAGCCCGTGCACTGCCTCGCGGAACTGCCACATCACGTCCGGGTTCTCGGGCGAGCCGAAGTTGAGGCAGTTGGTCACCGCGACCGGGGTCGCGCCGGTAACCGCGACGTTGCGGTACGCCTCGGCCAGCGCCAGGCGCGCGCCCGCATTCGGGTCGAGGTAGGTGTAGCGGCCGGAGGCGTCGGTAGCGATGGCGACACCACGGTTCGTCTCCTCGTTGATGCGCAGCACGCCGGAGTCCGCGCCGTGGGCCTGCACCGTATTGCCGCGCACGTAGCGGTCGTACTGCTGCACGATGTAGTCACGCGAGCACAGCGCGGGCGAGGCCACCATCTTCAGCCATGCGGTCGAAAGGGCCTCTTGCTTATCGACGCCCCCTCGCTCCCCGAGCTCGTCAATCCAGTCCGGGCGGGCGAATGGGCGCTCGTAGACCGGGCCCTCGTCGATAGACGACGGCGGCGCGTCCAGCACGACCTCGCCGCCGTGGGTGACCACGTAGCGGTCCTTCTCGTCGGTCACCTCGCCGATGACAGCGGCACCAACGTCCCACTTCGCGCAGATCTCCATGAAGCGATCCACGTTCTCCGGGGTGACCACGGCGCACATGCGCTCCTGGGACTCGGAGGCGAGGATCTCCGCGGCCGACATGTTCTCGGCGCGCAGCGGCACGTTGTCCAGGTTGACGCGCATGCCGCCGTCGCCAGCCGCTGCCAGCTCGGAGGTGGCACACGCGAGGCCGCCACCGCCCAGGTCCTGGATGCCTACGACCACGCCGGCGTGGTAGAGCTCCAGGCAGCACTCGATAAGGACCTTCTCCGCGAAGGGGTCGCCCACCTGCACGGCCGGCAGCTTGCGCTCCTCGCCCTCCTCGAAGGTGGCCGAGCCCAAAACGGACACGCCACCGATGCCGTCGAGGCCGGTGCGCGAGCCAAAGAGCACCACCTTGTTGCCGGTACCAGACGCAAACGCGAGCTTGAGATCTTCAACCTTCAGCGTGCCCACGCACAGCGCGTTGACCAGCGGGTTGCCTGCATAGGCGGCGTCGAAGACGGTCTCACCGCCGATGTTAGGCAGTCCGAGCGAGTTGCCATAGCCGCCGATGCCGTGGACTACACCCGGCAGGACACGCTTGGTGTCCTCGGCGTCCGCCGGGCCGAAGCGGAGTTGGTCCATCACGGCAATCGGGCGCGCGCCCATCGCCATGATGTCGCGGACGATCCCGCCCACGCCGGTTGCCGCGCCTTGGTAGGGCTCGACGAACGACGGGTGATTGTGGCTCTCCACGCGGAAGGTCACCGCGTCGCCGTCGCCGATGTCCACCACGCCGGCGTTCTCGCCGATGCCGGCGAGGATCTTGGAAGCCATCTCCTCGGTCATGGTCTCGCCGAAGTAGCGCAGGTGCACCTTGGAGGACTTGTACGAGCAGTGCTCGGACCACATCACGGAGTAGACGGTCAGCTCCGCGTCTGTGGGGCGGCGGCCCAGGATGGACTTGATCTTTTCGTATTCCTCGTCGCGCAGCCCCAGCTCCGCGTACGGCTGTGCCAGGTCGGGGGTTGCTTGCGCGTTCTCGACGGTGTCGTCGTGCACAGTCATGGTCGTCTACGCTCCGATCTTCGAAATAGCGTCGATGGCGGATTCAAACAGGCCCAACCCGTCGGTGGACGGGCCGGTGAGCACCTCAATGGCGTGTTCCGGGTGCGGCATGAGGCCGACGACGCGGCCCGTCTCATTCGTCACCCCGGCGATCGCGTTGGCCGAGCCGTTGAAGTTGTCCGTGTAGCGGAAGACCACGCGGCCCTCCTGCTCCAGCTGGTGCACCGTCTCCTTGTCAGCCTGGAAGCGGCCCTCGCCGTGCTTGGCTGGAACCAGGATCTTCTGGCCAGACTCGAAGCGGGAGGTCCACGCGGTCTCCGCGTTGGCAATCTCCAGGTAGGTGTCCACGCAGTGGAAGTTCAGGTGCTGGTTGCGGGTCAGCGCGCCCGGCAGCAGGCCGGCCTCGGTGAGAATCTGGAAGCCGTTGCAAATACCCAGCACGGGCATGCCCTTCTTCGCAGCCTCCACGACTGCGCCCATCATCGGTGCCTGCGCGGCGATCGCGCCGGAGCGTAGGTAGTCGCCGTAGGAGAACCCGCCCGGCACCACGACGGCGTCGACGCCGGACAGGTCATCATCGGCGTGCCAGAGCTGCTTCGGTTCGGCACCTGCGAGGCGTACGGCGCGCAACGCGTCGACGTCGTCAAGCGTGCCAGGAAAGGTAATTACGCCAATGGTTGCCGTCATCGAATAACCTCGAAATCCTCGATCACAGTGTTTGCCAGGAGGGTCTCGGCCACGCGAGCGAGCTCCTCGTCCGTGACGGAGTCATCCACCTCGATCTCGAAGCGCTTGCCCTGGCGGACGTCTTCCACCCCGTTCACCCCGATTCGCCCCAGCGCGCGCTGGACCGCTTGGCCCTGCGGATCCAAGATTTCAGCCTTCGGCATGACATTTACCACGACACGTGCCATGAGATTCCTTCATTAGTCAGAGGTCAGCAGACGTGGGCAAGTATATCCGACGCCCGGGGAGAACTTGTAGCGGTCTTCGAGGTGAACACTTGCTGAACTTTGGGTTTTGCCTGGGCTCTCGCCGTGCGGAGGCGGGCATGCGACGTTAGTTTGGCTGGGAATGTACCCGCTTCTGTGCTTTTGAAGGATTGCCAATGCGTTCTGCCCACCGCCTCACCACTGCTTTTGTCATCGCGCTCGCCGCCGGCACCATCACCGTGCCCTCCGCGCACGCCGCCGTCGACGGCTCCAACGTCGTCATCAACGAGGTCTACGGAGGCGGCGGCAACTCCGGTGCCACCATCTCCAACGACTTCGTCGAGCTGTACAACCCCACCGACGCCGACATCGACGTCACCGGGTGGGTGCTCGACCAGCAGTCCGCCAAGGGCGGTTCCGGCACCCCAACGACACTGTCCGGCACGGTGCCCGCCAAGGGCTACTTCCTGATCAAGGGTGCCGCGGGCAATAACACGGACAACCCGCTCGAAAACGCCGACTTCGAAAGCACCTTCAACTTCGGCGGCAAGGCTGCAATCGCCGTGCTTCACGACGCCTCCGGCAACCAAGTCGACCTCGTCGGCTGGGGCGGGGCGAAAAACTTCGAGGGTGCGCCCGCGAAGGGCACTTCCAACAGCACCTCCGTCCAGCGCAAGGAGGCCGGCGTAGACACCGACAACAACGCCGCCGACTTCGAGGTCACAGCGCCGACGCCGCAGGGCTCCGGCAACGCTCCGACGGAGCCGAGCGAACCCAACGACCCGCCCGCGCAACCGCCGGCCCCGGGAGAGGTCACCCCGATCGCTGACATCCAAGGCACCGGCGCGGCCTCCCCACTCGAGGGTCAGACCGTAACCACCGAGGGCGTGGTCACCGCCGTGTTCGACGAGGGCGGCAAGAACGGCTTCTTCCTGCAGACCGCAGGCACTGGCAGCGCGGAGAAGCAGGTCGGCGACGCCTCCGACGCCATCTTCATATACCTGGGCAAGGACCCTGCACCGAGCGAGTTCCCGCAGCGCGGCGATTCCTTGCAGGTCACCGGCAAGGTCTCCGAGTACTACAACCAGACCCAGATCACCGTTTCCTCCAAGCAGCAGCTGGACGAGGCTCTCGAGGCACCGAAGGCGATCGCTATCGACGAGCTGCCGGCTGGCGACGACGCCCGCGAGCCCTACGAGGGCATGCTGGTCCGCCCGGGCACCCACACGGTGACCGACAACTACTCGCTGAACAACACCGGCGATCTCGGCCTGGTCGCAGGTGACAAGGCGCTCTACAACTTCACCGACATCAACACCCCGAGCAAGGATGGGTTTGTCACCTACGAAGCCGACGCCGTAGCGCGTGCGGTCTACCTCGACGACGGGCGCACCCGCAACTACTTCCGCACCGACAAGAACACGCCGCTGCCCTACCTGGTCACCTCCGACAACGGTGTGAAATCCATCCGCACCACCGACCAGGTCGAGTTCCAGACCGACGTAGTGGTGGACTACTCCTTCGACAAGTGGCGCTACCAGCCGTTGCAGCCGATCACCGGCAAGAACGCCGCCGACGAGCTCCCGATCACCTGGGAGGACTCGCGCGCCGCCTCCATCGACGTGCCCGGCCAGGTTAAGGGCGACTACTCCATCGGCTTCTTCAACGTGCTCAACTACTTCTCCTCCCTCGGCGAAGACGAGGACGGGTGCAAGGCCCACACCGACATGAACAACACGCCGGTTTCCGCAAATCGTTGCAATGTTCGCGGCGCGTACACCGAGGCGGCATTCAAGGATCAGCAAGCGAAGATCGTCACCGCGATCAACACCCTCGACGTCGACGTGCTCGGTCTGTCGGAGATTGAGAACACCGCAACCGTTACCGGCGACGTCGCCAAGCGCGACGAGACCCTGCGCAACCTCGTCGACGCGTTGAACAAGGCCGCGGGCAAGGAGCAGTGGGAGCTCGTGGCCTCGCCAACCCAGCTCGGCACTGACGAGGACTTCATCCGCGTTGCCTTCATCTACAAGAAGGACAAGGTCCGCCCGGTCGGCGAGTCCAAGATCTTCGACGACCCCGCCTTCACCGGCACCGCCCGCCAGCCGCTTGCCCAGGAATTCGAGCCGGTTGAGGGCGAAGGCAACTTCGTCGCCGTGGTCAACCACTTCAAGTCCAAGGGCTCCGTCGCGCGTGGCGACGAGGACACCGGCGACGGCCAGGGCAACAACGCCACCGTGCGCGAGGCGCAGTCGCAGGCACTCCTCGATCACCTGTCCAAGGAAGATGACTGGGCCGACCTGCCCACCTTCATCCTGGGCGACCTGAACTCCTACACCCGGGAAGACGCAATCACAGCCCTGAAGCAGGGTGGCTTCGCGCTCGTCCACACTGATAAGGACTTCGACCAGGCCTCCTACCAGTTCGGCGGCCGCCTCGGCTCGCTTGACCACGTGCTGGCCAACACCGCCGCGAGCGACCTGGTGCAGGACTCTGCGGTGTGGAACATCAACGGCGATGAGTCCGTCGCCTTCGAGTACTCGCGCCGCATGGCCAACGTGCAGGATTTCTTCGGCGAAGGCGACGACAAGCTCTACGGCTACGGCAATCCCTTCCGCTCCTCCGACCACGACCCGGTCAAGGTCGGCTTCAATCTGAAGGCCACCGAGGAGGAGCCGGGCGAAGAGCCCGACGAGAAGCCCGCAGCAGACCGCAGCATCATCAAGGCAGAAGTGCGAGACGACGGCCACCTGTGGGTTACCTACTCCGACGACGAAGACAACCCTGTCGACCTGGGTAAGGTCACCGGTCAAGACGGCAAGGACGGTGCCGACGGTAAGGACGGCGTTGACGGCAAGGACGGCGCAGACGGTGCCAACGGACAGGACGGCAAGGACGGCGCCGCTGGAAAGGACGGCGAGCAGGGCCCGAAGGGCGACAAAGGCGAAGCCGGCACCGACGGCAAAGACGGTGCCGACGGCAAGGACGGTAAGGATGGCGCTAACGGCCGTGGCATCGAATCCGTCTCGATCAACGACACCGGCGAGCTGATCATCACCTACTCCGACGGCACATCCGAAAACGCTGGCAAGGTCACCGGTGCCGACGGCGAAGACGGAGTCGACGGCAAAGACGGCGAGCAAGGCCCGAAGGGCGACAAAGGCGAAGCCGGCACCGA